>JACCDP011258593.1_pt1 | contig 125583 bp, 123 predicted proteins | sample 7445841 | NCBI WGS metagenome assembly JACCDP01 (sample SAMN15323441, study PRJNA562643) | freshwater metagenome | isolation source: river surface water | place: USA:Blue River Watershed | collected 2017-08-17
ATTGCCCATTGTTACATCCCAAGCGTTTTTACCATTGGAGCCGGTCATTACCCGGGGTCCACACCGTGAGTTTCCTCCGGCGCGTTGGTAGCTTGGGCTTTAGGGGTTTCCCGCAATTTGAGCGTGTAGCATGCCATGTAGGGATGTGGCACACTAGGTGGTTAATCTTGGGTGGGATTCCACGCTTTTCCCCTGTAGGTGTTCCCACCAACCTACAGAGACGCCACCTGTTGCTGACTTCGACAAGTTAATCAGCATTGTAGTTTTTGCAAACTTGAACATTTAGTCTAAACGTGTCGAACGGCATCACGCGCACTCGATGGCCTTGCATGCTCATCTTGTGGAGCGAAGGTTGCCGATTAAAGAGAACATAGTCGCCATTGATGAGATGACGATCGACCACATCACCAATTTCCAAGTCGATCTGTGAAGTGTCCATGTTCTTGAGACGGATGGTCCTGTAGGGATCCCGCTTTTTCACATACTTCGCGCCAGGGTACTTGCCGGGACCATTCCTCACCAGTTGAGTCAGCATTTCCTTGTTGTATTCGTTCACCACGTCAGGAAAGGTAAGATTCATGGCAATCTTGACTGGTACGCCAATTTCATCAATGCTAATGTTGGGATCGGGTGTGATGACAGTGCGTGCAGAGAAATCAACGCGTTTACCCATGAGATTACCACGAATGCGACCTTCTTTAGACTTGAGCCTCTCGAAAAGAGATCGCAGCGGCCGCCCCGTGCGCTGAACAGATGGGCTCATTCCAGGAATCTGATTGTCGACCAAGGTAGCCACATGGTATTGCAGCATCATTGTTTGCATTGCAATCTGCTCTTTGGTGCAATTCTTCTCGATGCGCGATTTGATAGCTAGATTGTACTTGACAATGTCATTGAGCTTGTGAGTCAGATCGTCCTCCATTCGTTGACCGGTCTCCGTTCTCACAGATGGACGTACGGCAGGTGGCGGCACAGGCAAGACGGTGCAAATCATCCACTCGGGTCGGTTGAATTTGCGATGAAATCCCAATATCTCGGCATCGTCATCCGATATTCTTTCCAAGATACGCAAAACGTCTTCTGCATCAAAATGCACTTTCTTTGGCTCGTCCGAATCGTCCACATTCCATTCCATAACGATCTTCACGAAACCATCCTTCTTGATGCGATCTGGACGACGTGCGCGGCACCCACCCTCCATATCGCAAAATTTTCGTTTCGTCTTCTGGCAAAGCTTGTATGCTATCTCAAAACGTTTCATCCGCGAATGCTTTTTAGAAATGATTGCTTGAATGTCGGCAGGGTTGTCGAGAATAAGCTTGGAACACCTAAAGCACACACATTTTAAAACCTTGTGGACATATTCGAAGAACTGGATGTGATACACCGGTTTTGCAAGTTTGATGTGCCCGAAATGACCGGGGCAGAAGTTGTTCTTGGACTCGCATGTGGCACACATTTTGTTATTCTCTATCACACCCATTCGAGAGTCGAATAAACCATTCTTGACAGGCTCGGTGCCATTGTAGGATTCATTGGTCAGGACTTCCACAACCGATCGCCGCTCTATCTCTTGAGGGCTCAAGACACAGAACTGAATCGCCTTGACCGTGTCTATGTCATTGTCTGTCTCGTAAGACAGTTCCTTGTATAGAGACATTGTTCGTGGCGCTTTGTTCTTGCTTGAGAAATAAAACGATGTCAGTTTTTTTAAGTGAGTTACACTTACATACCATTGGGATTTAAGCCGTTTCAAAGTATGATAACTAAGAAATGCTCACAACAAAAACAAGTCCAGAGTATAAGATAATGACTGTGACTCCATTAGAGGAGGTCATCAAGAAAACAGCCGCAGACTTGCCGAACGAACCCAACAAAAAAGCAAAGGTGACGCGCAAGCGAGCATCCTTGCTTAATATCAACAACCCTGAATTGAAACACTATGACTCTGACGAGCGTGCCTATTACAACAAGCTAGAGGACGACGTGAAAGCTTACATTGCAAAATTGGAGAAGGAAATCAAAGACATGAATAAGGATGATATCCCATTGCGCTTTAAGATTTTGATGTCGAATATTGACGATAAAGTCAAGGCGATTGCAATCAAAAAGTTGCGGTATCTGTATGACATGGACGAATCTACGTCAGAATACTACAAATTGACAAATTGGATAGAGTCACTGTGCAAGGCACCCATTGGTAAATATGCAAACATGGCCATCGATACATCTGCAACTGTTGACACGATACGGACCTTTATTAAGCGCATCCGCGACACACTGGACAAAACCGTTTACGGCCATTTAGATGCCAAGGATCACATCATCAGATTGATCGCTCAGTGGATTTCCAATCCGGAATCTAAAGGTCTTGTTATTGGCATTCAAGGTCCCGCAGGATGTGGAAAGACAACGCTTGTGAAGAATGGCATATGCAAGGCGCTCAACCTGCCATTCGCGTTTGTAGCTCTTGGCGGTGCTTCGGATGGATCATTTCTAGATGGCCATTCCCCAACATATGAGGGATCGACATGGGGCAAGATTGTTGATATACTGATGAAAGCAGAATGCATGAACCCCGTCATATATTTTGATGAGCTTGACAAGATAAGCTACACTTACAAGGGGGACGAAGTCGTCAACATCCTGGTTCATCTTACAGATAGCACACAGAATGACAAATACCAAGACAAATTCTTCATCGATGTGGATTTCGATCTTTCGAGGTGCTTGATGATATTCTCATACAATGATGAAAATTTGATTAATCCAATTCTGAAGGACCGCATGGTGAAAATAAAGACGGAGGGTTACAAGCTCGAAGAAAAAGTCATCATTGCGCGGGACTATCTTTTACCGGAGCTGTATGCACAATTTAAGCTGAAAGATGTTGCCGTAAAGGAGGATGTCATCAAATACATCATCAACAACCGTATCGAGGAAGAAGAAGGCGTTCGAAACTTGAAACGAGCGCTCGAATGCATTCTGAGCAATCTGAATCTGAACGTGTTGATGTCCCCAGAAGAAATCGTTTTTCCCATTGTAATAACTGAGGAAATGGTCAATAAATATGTAAAAAATGTCAAAGTAAATGCATCGAATAAGCTCCATTCTATGTACATTTAATGAGTTGGGGTCTCACCTCGTATTTAACGATACTCGATACATCACCACGATATCTTGATAGCAAGTTTTCGCACATTGATACGCTAATTCTTCCATCTTGAGTAGCTGATATATCTATTCCTGTACTATTCTCACTACAATTGGTGTCAATACGTCGTTTCTTGACGTCTTTGGTAGACAAAGCGTTGTAAACAAAATTAGATACATCAACACCGACAGGAACATGAATGACGTAGCAAGACGACATAGCGAGGTATTTACTGAATTGGATTCTAGTAATATCTTTTAATTCATCTTTTAATTCATTTTGTTTAAAGCTTGTACGCCTTCAGGAAGGCATCCAAAGACACAACTTCTAGGCCAAGGTCACGTGCTTTTTGAACTTTGGCACTCGAAGAATCTTCGTCCTTGCTGATGACAACATCCACGTTTTTGGAAATCGTCTGATTAACCTTTCCGCCCAGCTCGACGATGGTGGCCTCAAGTGCTTTGTCGCGGAATCCCGTAAAGACAAAGGTAATGTCTTTGAATATTTGTTGCTTTTGCTGCTTTTGCTGCTTTTGCTGCTGCTGCTGCTGCTGCTGTTCCTTGGCTTCACTTGATTTCTTTGCGAGATAGTTGCTCAGTCTATATCGAGTCTTGTATGTGCGCCACATCTTCAATCCATCCAAAAATTGTGTCGCCGTCTTCTGTTCGATGCCACTCAATTGCACCAACTCTTCCTTTAGCGGATAATATTTATCATCGTCGAGGATGGCTGGAAATGCTCCGACAATAACAGTCAGTTTCTTACTTCCCACCCCCCTGCCAAACGTGTTGCTTGCCTCCATCAACACAATCTCATCTACATCTCTCATTGTATCATTGATGCCTTCCACAATATTCGATGCCAATTTCTCCTTGAATCCATCGACGCCCATCAATTGTTGTTTTGTCATGCTCAAAATCTTGCCAACGTCATCAAAACCAGCCTGGTACAGTTTTTTAATGAGTCCAGAACTCAGACCTTTTACTTTGACCTTGCTGAAGAAGAATTCGAGCTGTTTGATGGCAATATCATCCCTTCCACTGGAGTTTGTCACAAGAATATCGCAACCGCTGTCCGTCCACTTGAACGGCATGGATGGCATGCCTGGTTTTTCTGCGGGGTCAATAATTGCCGTAATGGCTGGAATGACATCACCACTGCGTGTCACCACAATCTTCGCACCAGGACCAATCTTGTTATCCACTATAAATCTTGCATTATTCCCAGTTGCTCTTCGAACGACAACACCCCCCAGGTCCACACCATCAAAAATCACGACGGGCTTAATGAATCCGTCCTTGCTAACATTCCACTCCACTGATTGGACGATGACCTCTGCCTGATTCATAAAATTCATGGACTTGAAAGCAAAAGCATGCTTTGGATTCTCACCATGAACGCGGCGCCCACCAATGGCATCATGCACAACAACAATGCCATCAACCTCATATTCGGATGAAGATCTACGTTTTTCCAAAAAGCGGGAAAGGCTCTCCACATTCAAGTCGAGAATAGAGGTGGTTTCATGATGCACAACTTCAAATCCAGCCTTGGAAAGGAATGAGAGCCCGTTACTGGGTGTCATATCAGCAGGCTGGATCAGCTCATAGGCAACAAATCTCGCCAGTCTGGCAATTTGCAAATCTGGCTTTTTGGCATTTAGAACCCCAGCCACCATATTTCTTGCATTTTTTCCCAAATGAGATACTTGCTGGAAGTCTTTGCGACTGATAATCAATTCACCACGTACAGTCAACTCCGGTTTGGCTAGGCTGCTCACTTTGGGGTTGGAGGGCACTCCTGAAATGAAAGACAGCATATGGGACACGTCTTGCCCCTCGTAGCCATTTCCTCTGGTGAACAAAGATGTGGTTGTGCCCTTTACGTGCAGCAATGCCGAGTTGCCATCCAGCTTGTCGCTCACGACGACTCTGCCTGCATAACGCATTGCCCATTTTCGTATTTCTTTTTCGTCGCTCTTGATCTTATCCATGCTTCCCATCCAATACGGCAATTCAACCTTTCCTGTCTTGACCTTGGAACCGATTTCACGCAGAATGGGGTGTGAAGGATCTCGTTGTCTCATGTAATCCTTGATTTCATCATAAAGATTGTCACTCAGAATAGGTTTGCCCTTGTTGAAATAGGAATGACTTGCTTCCTGAAGGATTGTTGCAATATCATCTGTAGATAAACTCTCTAGAACTTTTATTGGATCATCCTTGATTGATTGGATGAGCTTTGCAGTGACCTTCATTGCTTTTTATTTAAACACATCGTTTTTTTGTTTAATACAGTTTGTTTTAGGTAACCAATTTAACAAAAATGGCAGCTTCACATATGTGGCAAACACGTGCTAAATCTACTATTGTTTTGCAGATGTATAAATTGTACATCCTGCTGATGTGGACACGGGAATGGTTGCAAACAATGGTTTATGCGTGCTACCTATGGTCACTATCCACGGTCTGTGATGGAAGAGTATGTGATGTCTATTTCTATGATCTACATCGTCACAAGCGAACAACTGTTTTGTGCAACTCTAATGTCATCAAGATACTGTATCTGATGCTGTTAAAGTATGTGCTCAATCAAGACATTAGCTACTACTTGGATGTCCAATATGAATATGAACATTGGCTGAGCAAGCCGAACGGATTGTATGAAGTTGTCTTCTATCAGGGGGGAAGGTGGTCAAAGGCGCTGAGGAGAACATATTACAGAGGTTATGATTATTCGGCGCACACAACACAAAGCGGTAAATTCTTGTTGGCAATGCTGAATGGGAATATTACGATCACTAATATTGTGAACGAGTATTGGACGTCAATGACAAAAGTCAATGCATTTACAACGGATGAACTTGCTAGCTTTTGTTTGATGAAGATGGGACTGCCTTCCCTGAATTCGTCTGGTGGTACACCAAGGATCTTCTTGATTCGTGACGATGACAGTTTGGATGAGAAAATCTATGAAGATACCCAAGTCATTGTGCTGAAGGATGCATAACTTTGGAGCTTATCTAATTCAGTACGGATAGAAGATGGAACGATGATGGTATCCAACTTATTTTTGTGCATGTATGTATAAATTGCATCAGCAGCAACAAGGACTGCAACGGCCAAACCAATTGCAACCATCGACTTCTGCTCGAATCTCAAATTCCTGAACCAGGGATTGAAGTACATTGTCGACTCCCAAATCAAAGGCAATACCATGAATGACAGTCCACCGCCAAGACCCAAAACTAAATAATGGTTGCGATTTTCAGGATTCTTGGAAATTGGTGCATTTGTAAACAATACTAGAAGGTAAAATACAACCAAGAAACTACCTAGCAAAAGCACCAGCCCATATTCGGTTTGCCGCTGTTCGAAGTAGTGGCGCCAAGATGGTCTGAAGATGTGCAAGAGCGATAGGCCAACAAGGATCGTGTATACACCAAACACTAAGAATACATACTCATACATTCTACCAGCAAGCGTTGTGTCTCTCTGCTTTCCCAACTTGTCAATAACTGGGATTTTTTTAATTATGCGTTCTGGCAGGGCTAGTAAGCAAAGTCCAACAGTAACCTTCACCACACCATATATCAGATACAAAGAACCCACAATTTCTCGTATTTCCATGTTTGCGTCCTAAGGAGTTTGTGATTAACAGAGGTTTTTTCTACCTCATGTATTTAAGGTTTACAGAGCGTTGGTGAGAACATGAACACTGACGAAGAAGATGTGTTCCTCAATGATGTTTGGACACATTATTTTCACGATCCATACAACACTGATTGGACCACATCAAGTTATGTACCTCTGAACGACATTAGCACAGTAAAAGACATGTGGAGTACAATGTCAGCCACAAATGACAAGCTCACAGGAGGCATGTTCTTCATCATGCGTGCTGACACATTTCCTTGTTGGGATGATAAATCAAACATCAATGGTGGATGTATTTCAATAAAGGTTTTAAAAGACAATTTGACAGAGTTTTGGGAAAAGCTTTGTGTCCATATGATGGGGGAGACACTGTTATTGCCAGAGCATCGACATAATTGGAATGTCATCAATGGCATTTCCACAAGTCCCAAAAGATACTTTAGCGTTGTTAAAATATGGCTGAAGACAACTGATTACCAAAGCAAACGATTCTTCAGTTTGCCTGCAAAATATTACGGAGACGTTATATATCGTGACAGCAAAGATATGATACAGAAAAATAATGAAGTAGCTACCTAATCGTATTTCTTTTTCCTGAACGTTAAATCATAATGCTGACTAAAGAACTCGGGATAGGACTTGGAGTGTTATTCCTTTTGCATGTATGTGCATTCACCATCATGTCTGGTAAAGAACGCTTCACATCTAGTTTTCAAGACGGATGGAACCGTTTCACCGATCTCATTATTGTTTCAGCACATTATAACGAAAACCTCGGATGGTTAAAGCAGTCAGAGTATCCAGTTGTAATCTGTTCAAAAGAAACATCAAAAGGTCACGCGATACGACCAAACAAAAAATGCTTATTGCCAAATAGAGGCCGAGAGGCAGCCTCTTACATCAAATTCATTTTGGCATTCTATGACAATTTGCCACGTCGGGTCGCATTTATCCACGGGCATCAAACAGCTTGGCACCAGTCGTTGGACATGCTTTCAGCTATACGATGTGCCGACAGAAGTAAAAGATATGTTTCGCTGAACAACACATTTCGTGATGACCGCAACATGAATAATCCTGTTTTTAAAGAGCTCAAGAAGAATTGGGATATATATTTTTATCCCATCTTGAAAAAAGAACTTCCAAAAAGGCTGTTTCATGATTGCTGTGCCCAGTTCATTGTCACAAGTGAGGCAATCCGCTCCATTCCACGTAAGGCTTGGAAGTATTGGTTGGATCTGTTGCTAACTGAAGAGGATGATTGGTTCCTTGCAGTACAGTTCGAGTTCATTTGGCATTACATTTTTGGCGAGGAGGCGGTGTTGCCGACAAAAGCGAGCGATTATATCAAAGGTAATTTTGTATGCACACCAGAGCCCGCAATCAATATTCCACCAGGGCCACCTGTCGATGAATCCCTACCACCAGATTTTGATATCGAAGAATCCCCATACATGACAACACCAATGCCAAAAAGCCACAAATCTAGTTCGTAATTGTAGGACTCAGGCACAACTTGAGCTCACCCAAGCTTGCAACAAGGAACTTACAGATCAATGGATAGTCATTCTTCAGATACAGCTCAACTGTATTACATAGATTGGTGCACTTGGTGAACAATACAAGATATTTCAAACTGAAAACTCCTTGGACGATTTCACCATTGTTTTTGTTTGTGATGGTGTTGATGCCATCATGATCAGACAAAACAGTCTCTTGGCTGCAAAAGTCTCCTTTGCATGAGAAAATGAGCTGGTTGTTAATGTTCTTTATCTCGACTTGGTCTGCAATGTTGAAACAATCCCTGCAAATCTTCTGGAAATCCGAAGAGGGCAGCGTGATCACGCTGTTGAACTCGGCGGGATCAACAGAGATCTTTGGATTGTCCAAATCCAACAGGTTCAGCTTAAACGTCGTGCGTGTGTTCTTTTCTACATTTTCACATTTGATGCCAAGCTGATTAAAATTGTTCTCGTCCACGAACAACGTCAGTGTATCATTGCTGTTTAGTGTTTTGATTAGCTTATGAAAGTTGATCATATTCACGCCAATGACGAGTTTTGTTTTGCATTGGTAGTATTCGAACTTACTCGCATCCAGCTTCAAATGGACCAAAACGATGTGGCTCGTATCCATTGCAACGATCTTCATACCCGTCTCGTCAAACTCGATACAAGTATCCGTCAAAAGCTCTTTCGCAGCCTCCACTAGAGTCTTGAATGCTGCACTTTGCACTGTTCGCACTTCCAAAACATATGTCATCCGATTGCTTTTTCACTTAAACAAGAGGCGTTGCTTAAATCGTTTATAGAAAAGAGTTTATACAAATACAGGCATCCGACCTCATATGGATCTTGCCAAATGTATCGTGCAAGCTGCTCAAGAGTTGGAGGAGCTAGATGTAAGAAAACTTAAATTTAAAATTGATTTATTCTTTCATTTTCGCTATCGACACGAATTGTTTGTGATACCAACCATAGATTATCTCTTCATCGAGTTTCGCGGAATGGTATTCAGATGGAAAAAGGGGGATGAAACAGATTTTGATTTTGTGCTGGATTTCATATTGACCGAGATGGCCGCAGATGTTAAGCGAAAGGTGGCACATGACGTTCAACACAACAACTATATCCCGCTTCGTGACCCAAGGTATGATGATATGTGTATAGAGGTGTCTTTCGAAGGTCAGCGCAAGTTTTACAACGTGTATTCGCATGTGCGGCCAAAAGAAATTCTCATCTATTATATTCGTTTTTTGGAGCTCATTCATCGAGTGGAAAAATAATAGATGCGGTTTCAGGCATACAGGCATAAAGAGACTGTAAAATGCAAAGTCAGTAAATGGACAATGCGTTGTTGCAGAAGCATGATGTGGCTCTGTACGGAAGCGACTATGACATCTATGACATAATCAATGACTTTTTGGAAGACAACCCTAGTGATAGGGCTTTCTATATCATTGATGTTGCGCAAATCGTCCATGCCTACAAGACATGGATGCGGTTGCTACCTGAAGTTCAGCCTTTTTATGCAATGAAATGCAACCCAAATCCGATAGTGCTTGAGGTTCTTGCAAGCCTCGGCGTAAACTTTGATTGCGCCAGCGAGAATGAAATCAAGTTGGCAATAGAGGTTACAAGTGATCCAGAAAGGATCATCTTTGCAAACCCATGTAAGATGTCATCGCAAATCAGGTATGCCAGGGCCAACGATGTGAATTTGATGACTTTCGACTGCGAGGAGGAGCTTTACAAGATAAAGCTCTATCATCCCTATGCCAAGATTGTCCTCAGATTGGCTGTAGATGAGAGTTGCAGTGTTTGTAAGTTTAATAGCAAGTTTGGTTGTAAACTTGACCAAGTGCAGGAGCTCCTCAACATTGCAAAGACCTTGAAACTTGACATAGTGGGATTCAGCTTTCATGTTGGCAGCGGCTGCAGATCTGCAGAAAAGTTTTATCAGGCTCTTTCCATCTGCAAGCGCGCTGTTGAAATTTCTGCCGAGCTTGATATAGAGACGAAGCTTATAGACATTGGCGGTGGTTTTCCAGGGGTGGATGGTGGTTGTAATGTTTCATTTGAAGACATTGCCAATGAGATCAAAAGAGGTATTTCAGAATTTTTTGGTGAATATGAGGATGGAAAGAGGCCGAAGTTCATTGCTGAACCTGGGCGGTTTTTCGTGCAAGCATCTCACACACTTGTTCTTAATGTAATAGGCAAAAAAACAGTTATCAATGACAATGGAGAGAAGGTCATAGTATACTATCTCAACGACGGTGTTTATGGATCGTTTAATTGTATCTACTTTGATCACAACCAGCCAACAATCATGCCATTCAATGAGCGCGATGGCAAGCTGCATCTTAGTCGGATATTTGGTCCTACGTGTGACTCCATCGACCTAATTTCAGATAATGTGTTGCTTCCTGAGCTTGCCGTTGGTGAGTGGATGTATGTTGAGGGCTTTGGTGCATACACGATTGCCGCCAGCTCAAGCTTTAATGGCTTCAAAACCAGCATATGCAAGTATATATACAGGTCGTGCCCAACATAGGCCTACCTTAAAATGTATTGATTTGCATATGGGTTTGGATCGCCCCCAATATGCATTGGCCCTAAAGGTCCCATAGTTTGTACTGTGACTCCCCCTTGTAGCAGTGTAGGTGGCAAAGGGCCGAGCGATGTAAGATCATACATGTTGTCACAGTTTCGGGAGTTGCGGGAGTTGCGGGAGTTGCGGCCTATTTCAACATTGCGCTGAGGCGGAATATAAATAAATTCCTGCATTACAATAAACTTTTCGAATGCTCTAACGACTTTATAGTACAAAACTGCAAGACTTACAACTACTGTTATTGCAAGTGCGGCTGTTGTTGATTGAGAGTTAATCATTTTTCTTTGATCACTACGAATAAAAAAGAATCCATCAAATAGTATCAATGACCCCGATTGGCTCCCATCTCAAATGCGTTGTTCTAGTTATAGCCAGCCACAACGAAGCATTTGATGGCTTCAAGCGCATCTGGGAAGATCATTGGGAAAAAAGCAGCGATCACTTGCAAGACAGCATATGCTTTTACCTTTACAATGATCCAAACATTTCAGAAGTGAGGGCAGAGGGTAATGATCTTTACTTCCCCTATGAGGAAACGTATCCTGCGCCAGGTTTGCTGTTGAAGACCATGGACGCTCTTGATTACCTTGATCGCCAACAGATAACCTATGACTTCCTATTGAGGACCAACTTGAGCTCCCTTTTCAATTGGAAGAACTTCAAGAATTTCATCGATGAGCAGACGCCAAAAGGCTTGGTTGCAGGCGTGCCATACAATACCAAACGCATGTCAGGCATGTGCATGATCTTATCTTCTGATGTCGTGAATCATATTCGACAGCAAAGGTCAAGTCTAGACTTTGACCTACCCGATGATGAAGCTATCAACCGCATGCTGCATCAAATGCCAAAAAATAAGTATGTTGTACTGGAGAGCATCGGAATCGAGTTGGTAAATGGCAAAGTAACTCAAAATATAACTGAAATATCTAATTCTGACGTGATTCATTTTAGATTTCACTCAGGATGGGTGGAAGGCAACATGAGGCGCGAGCAAGATCACATTGCTATGGACAAGGTGCATCATGGCATTCTGTCAGCAATTGTAGAACATTTCTGTACTTCCATATCAAATGACCCTTTACAGGCTAGCATTGCGAGCATCTTGATATTGTTTACTGTACTATGCGTGCGTTACACCAGAAAATTCTAATGATTCGGTGCGTCTTTGCATTGAAAGTTGCAATCCGTATTTGGATTGTTGTATTGGGATAAGGGCGTATTTGGTATCGTTCCCAGTGGTGTTACACACAAGCTTCGGATGTTTGGTAATGTACCGGACGCATACGCAATTCCAACATGGGTTCTGAACGGGTCCAACAATGCATCTCGATGTCCTTTGGAACACAACCAGCCATCCACGGATGCTCTTGGATTTGTCAAAACCCAATCGTCCACATCTTCTTGTTTTTGTCCTGGTTGCAACCCGTTGGGATTGTAAGATATGTTCTCACCAACCCATGTGTCATATTTCCACCCAGCGGCTTTGGCTCTGTCATCGGGTGTTTTATTGTCATAGTCGTCGTGAGGACTTGCGGCATTGGGATTGAAACTTCTTTGCGCAATTTGATCGGCCATAGCTTGCGCGCTTTTGTTCAGAACATCATGCAACTGCAGCGGTTGCAAGTTGTAGCATTGACGTGCGTTGTTGAGTTCATCTAACATTGCAACTCTGTATTCAGAGGTTGTCCGTTTAATATCCATATTGCCAATACCATTCTTTTCTGATTGTTGTCCTTCTTGTTGTTTTTGTTGTAGTTTCTGCATTTGTTGTTGCTGTTGTCTTTCTTGTTGTTGCTTTTCTTGTTGTTGTCTTTCTTGTTGTTGCTTTTCTTGCTGTTGTTTAAGAATTTGCTGTTGTCTTTCTTGTCGTTGCTTTTCTTGCTGTTGTTTAAGAATTTGCTGTTGTCTTTCTTGTCGTTGCTTTTCTTGCTGTTGTTTAAGAATTTGCTGTTGTCGTTCTTGTTGTTGTCTCTCTTGCTGTTGCTTTTCCTGTAGTTGTCTCTCTTGTTGCTGCCTTTCTTGCTGCTGTTTTAGGATTTGTTGTTGCTTTTCTTGTTGCTGTTGTTGCTGCCTTCGTATCTGTTGCTGTTGTTGAACTTTCTTAACTTTCAATTGCTGCGGGACCAGTCTTGAATGATAAAACGAATCCTCAAAAGAAGTTGTCAGAGTGGCCAACCTAGGTAATCCTTTGAATGGTGCCATTGCCATTGTTTTTGCGCCATTCTCGGTGATTACTAAGACAGAAGAATCTTTCGCATAACACTGGAAGTGCTCCGTAAACAAGCGGTTCCACAAAATGACTATACTGCATACCACAATCAATGCCAAAACTACAAATATTATATGTGATACCAACATCATCTACTCTAGGCAAACATTAAGAAAAAATACATTGCATTGGGATTATTAAGGGATTACGACTTAGACACACGTGATTTTTGTTTTTGTCTCTGTCTCGGTGTATCAGCCTTTTTTCGAAGTGCGCGCACACCACCGATTTGTGCTACTCCATACATTTCCTGGAGATGGGCTAAAACTTGAGACCGGATATCTCTCGCATTTGATCTCGGATAAGATAGCACTAGAGATTGTGTAATACTATCTGCAAGTGCATCCACGTCTTTTGTTTTATCATCATCCATGATCATTAATTCATCTTCTATATCATCTCTAGTGATGTTGATGAAGTTTGGACCACGTGGACTGTTATTGATGTTGGTTAAAGGGTTAATCGCGCAAGAATGAGATGGCTTATTTTTGGATGGGCGAACGGTGTAAACGAGTTTGCCAGCTTCAACATTCGTGCTGACGTAGTTTAACACAATATTTCTTTCGAACAATACCTCACTCTCGCTTGTGTCCCCATTTGATATGTATAAATAATTAGCATCACAGTTTTTATCCACAATAATTTTGAAAACACAACATTCACTGCCCGCAAAGGCGTTCCTTGCAACGCTCGGAAGAATAGATGTGGACATAAAATGTACATTGGTAATCCAACCGCGTGTTTCTAGCATTTCTCCAAGTGCTGCCGAGGCATTGATCCCACGATACACATAAAATGGCTGCAAGTTCTGTTTGTTCATCCTTTGCAATTCCTTGTTTGCAAAAACATCATCCATGTTCATGATGGCTTGTGTGATGTTCTTGGGCATATCTTGACAATGCGTTTTGTTGTAAACGTCCAAGCCATCCCGCAAAAGGGTGTTGAGATATGATGACGAGTTGATGTACTGATTCAACGCAGCCTGTTGATTCAGAGGAAGTCTGCGTTTGAAACGCATGTGATCATCTTTCAGATTATATGGGATGTTCATGTTGATGTTTATAATCTGACTGACAAAAAAACAAATTTTTGATAGAGACATCAAATATATTTTTGTTATTACTATATATAGAACAACAATAGCAAATGTCGACAAGGGGCAAAAGGACAAGAAATACCATGAATGTTGATCTTAACAATGATCAAAACACTGCGCAACGTACATCTGGCAGAACCACCCGTATCCGCATGAATACTGAAAGGGTAGGCGTTCGTCGTTCTACTCGTTTGAACAAGGCCCCTGGAACCACAGGTGAATACTCCCCGTTGCGTTTTACGATCGACCAATACGTGGTGGATTCTACCTTGGGAAACATCGTGTTAGACATTGAGTTGGCCCCATTTGTGTTTGCCGATACAAATGCATCTTCGTCGACCACCTTTGTCAAGAAAGTGATGCAAGACTTCACCGCAATGCGCGAGGTATGCGCACAATTCTTCGCTGAGAACAACATCGTCGTGCACGTCTTTAGCCGCGATCTGCAGTTCACCGGTTTCTTTACCCAAAAAGAGGGCTCCGTCAGCATCCGGGATAATGCATCCAACGTGAACAAGTCCGCGGAGGTGCATTCCCTAGAGTTTGAGATCGAGCTACACCACAAAGGTATGGTAAAGACCTATAGGATCTTGAATCCTGATGTTTTCCTAAATCCTGAGAAGTCTGCTCGCCTAATGAAGATCATTGCTGCGTTGTCTCGTTCCTCCGTCTCCGACTTTGAGAAATACCTGTATTATTGGTTTATTGTAAAGACTTTCATTGCACCTGATTATGATGTCAGCATCAAATACTCTAATGTGGTCAAAGCCGGCAAGGCCATGAACAACAATGGCTCCGCATTGCCTTACTATTATCCTCAGACACCCCAACGCCTCAACAACAGTAACAATGTAAATGCCATGGAAGCATCCAATGTTGCGGATGAGTTGTTTGACTCTTTGAGCGATGACCCTTCCACCATCCATCTCAAGAAGCTTCCTAGCGGTGCGGTCGTGCCCGTTGATTTGAATGAGGTTGATGAGGTCTCACCGAATTTGAGTGATGAACTTCTCAGGGAGACCGACAAGGCTCTTGAGCAGCTATCTGCCTTGTCCATTAGCAGCAACAACAATTCCCAGACGTCCAACTCTTCTAGGGCGAGCGTCTCAACAATCTACGACATGTATCGCGGCATTGGCATCCATTCTCCCGTGGCATTCGGTGTGCGTTATATTGTGGTAGGTAGGACTCAAACTGGTAATGCACTTGTTGTGAAACCATATATGGTCCACGGTGCTGGTAGTGGCAGCAAGGCAAAGGGTAGCAAGTCTTCGCAGACCAAGTCAAAATCAAGTAGTAAGAAAGCCTAATTTACTTGTCAGCTTGTGGTCGCCGATGGTATATCTCATACTTTTCTTTCATGATCTCTCTTATCTCCGTGAAGGGTGACAATGGGGCATCTTGTTTTTTGTCAAGGGCGTTGGGAAGAGACATAAGTTTACAAATGCTGTTCACGACGTCACCATTGTTCTCTTTATAAATTTGAAAAACGTGATGTGCGTCGTAACATTGAGCCTGTCTCATAATTGTTGCAATATCGTCTCGCTCGGCCTCTGATATTTGATCACCAAGTTTTGACATTTCTTGATGAGAAGAAAAATGATACATATTACAAACCCGACAGGTTCTAGCTCTGGATCTTCAGATTCATCATATGATCGAGCGTATGTTTATAATCTGTGACTGGTTTTGTACGACGCAATGTCAGCTTTTCCTTGTATTTGTTGATCCGTTCATGGTCGATTGGAATGTATCGATATTCACTGTTGACGTCGCACTCATTCAATTCCTCAATTTGCTGAGTTAGCGTTGTCATCGGTGGAAAGTTAACGCTCAACACTTTGCTGGTCTCTGAGAAATGTCGGAATTCTTCAATATCCATGTGTCCGCCGAACATTTTCAGCGCCAATCGATTCGGTGCTGTTTTTACCTTATTCGTGTGCCCAAGCTTTCGTGAAAGCAAATTTATAAGATTGTAGCGCTCCCATACTTCATCTAAGCTTTCAGCAAAGTTGAAGTTGTAAGCTGCAGCACACTCTAGGCTGCAAAAGCAACCATAAACATGAAATTTACCGTGATAGAACTTTACCGGAATACCAAATGGCACCGTATTAAATTTGTGACAGCACCAATAGCATGCAATATTCGTAGTAGATGGCCACTCAGATGCTTTGCTCTTCATTTCAAAGTCTTTCAACAGCTCCACAACTTTGTTTGAACACCACGACTTGCAGTTCTGTTTGTCGCGCAATGCCTGATGTGATACCTCCATAGGCGTTGAAGCAAAAGAATTATTTGTATGGGTATCATACGCTTTCGGCAACACTGCGTTGTTATTATTGTTTGCCGCGACTGTAGCAGAAGATGATGTTCCTGCAATGTCTTTTGCAATGTGGGTACTATTCTCATTATTCGACATTATGGTTGGCTTGACATTCAGTTGAACAATGACATTCTCGTCATCGGACATGCTACCACAACTCATTTGATCATGTGTATTGTATGTATTAACGATAGACTTGGCTTTCCTGCCACGGCGCGCGGATGTTCCTTTATTGCTACCTGTCTCGCAAGATGTCAAAGGAGGATCAGCAACCACATCTCCTCCTTCTGATTTGTCATCTTTCCTTTTGCGGCCTCGCTTCTTTACCAACACTGCACCAGCAACATCGTTCGAAGATGACATAACAAAATTAAGCGAATTAATCTTAAGTGCCCATGTTGTTGGTAACTTCAATATAATGGTGGCGACACAAAGCTTCATACTTTTCACTTGCACCAACATCAAAGTCTGCTTCATCATTGTCTTTGTCGTGATTAGGCACACATTTTCGGTTTGAAAATAGTGCTCGGCTGCTGGATGGATCTTCGCATCTTTGGCAGCAAGCATACAAAGTAGTGACACTATCCACCATTGGCATAATTTTAGCAATGCTTGCGAATGGCTGCCGATGGGCATCACCATTCAAAGCCGCAATGTGAATATGCTTTCCCCCACTCTCACATGCAATCTTACAGAACTCAACTAAATCGCTAAAAAACTGACCCTCATCAATAAATATATGCTGCGCTTCCACATATGCAGGATGATTTAGAACATCGTTCATTGTATACACAACAATACATGGCAACGTTCTCGAAGAATGCGTATACAAAACCTGTCTGTACCCATACCTGACATCACTAGCATGTTTCACAACCAAGACATCTTTCTGGTCATATTGGCATGCAACATCCATCAACCGAGTTGTTTTACCTGCAAACATGCACCCGGTAATTAGGTGGATACTCCCCATTACCTTCATTTCTTATGCTCCTTTGTCCACAACCACACCAAACCTTTATGCTGTCTTACGGTTCATTTTTTTGCGCGACGATGCCTTTTGCATGCCGCCGCCGCGATACGGTTGACTCAGAACACCAAGTGCGTCTTTGCCAGATACGAGTGTCGAGGCAAATGCCTTTTCTGCTTGTTCAACAGCATCATACTCCTTTTGCTTCCCATATTTGCTATAAAGCTTCTTGAGATTCGTCACCTCGGTATTGAATGCATCTTGTAGATTAGACATTTGATCAAACGTCAATCTGCGCATATAATCAAAATCCTCCCCAGAAATGGGGAGACCCAGTTCTTTGTCCACTTCCCCGAGCTTCTCTCGCAAAATATCAAAGAAGTCTGCATAAGCCTTTAGCAAGGCACTGGTATCCATCAATACCTTGAGATTTGCTGCATAACTCTTTGTAAGCTGCTCGTTGTACTTTGCTAGCTCCCTGAACTTTTTTATCTCGGTCGTGCTCTTAGTAATCGTTGTATTAACCTTTCCTTTCAAATCCTCAAGCTGTTGATTAACGTTCTTCGTCTCATTCAATGTCCCAAGTCGAACAGACGGAGGGGCTTTTGAAAACACTTGCAACATTTCGTTCTATTTATAATAGACAATTAATATTTTGGTTACATGTGGTTACATGTTATAGATGTCCAACTTGTTGTATTCAGTGATATACAAGGGCTCATTAAAAGGTGCGTCAGAACCTAGGTCATCATACCGGCGATCTGGCGGTCCACGTGCCATGATTTTGCGAACATTGGCAATGTTGAGAGCCCAATTGTAATAGCGCATGTCGTTGATGTACCCACCCTCAATAGACTTATCGCTGCCCACAAGGGGATGAATAGCCAACGTGCCACGATTGAGACGCAACGTTCCTTTGAAGCGTTGCGTGTAGTACAGGAAGTCGTTGACGTACATTTGGAAGATCGTGCCAGACTCGTGGATGTTGCCCGGCATAATGTCATCTTTGAACACGAATGTCCACAGCACAAACTTGGCTGGAATCAAACTGAAAACATTGTGCCTGAGCGACTCGTCCGATGATCGCCTTGCCGGAATAACAGCACGTTGTGTAATATCTGTTGTTGTGTTGACTTCAACAACAATATCTTTGCCATTAGGTCCAAACTTGACAACGGGGCACTTGATAATGAAATCCACAACCTTTTGCACAAATCCATTTGTTTCTTTTGACATCTCATACATGTCTTGATCGCCATGCAAGAACAAAACCTTACCTCCAAGATTCGACTGGGAGACATCATCAAATCTCACCCACATGGAATAAGAGAATTGAGCACCACCCAGCTTGTTGACAGATTTTGGCAATTCAATATAGTTGGTGGATAGTGGGTTGTAGGTATTGAATCGCTTGTTAAAGAATGATTTTGTTGTGACATACCCATCCATAATTACAACCTCCTGCGGTTTTGTGTAATCTCTGATAACATCGTTTTTGGCGAGAACCATCTTCGATAAGTTGTAGATGACCAATCCCACAAGAATAGCCAAAACGATTTGGACTATATTGAATAATAAACCGGGTTGCATATGTATATGTTTTATATTACAAAACGAAAAAATAAATATGGTTCCAAGTCAGCTTTGTTGGACTAAAGGACCTTCAATCGAATCACATCGAATATGTAGGTGGCCTGGAGGTGACACTGTCATCCTCATTATTGTAGCATTGACTGGAAAGAGTTGCTTCTTGGTCGGGATCTGTATAAAAGAATGGCGAGCGGAAACCGACATTCTTGATCCCAAGATAACTCAAAATGTTTTGCTTGTACGGACCCTCCCCATATATTTGCTTAGCCTGTTTCAGAGATACAGCATAATTCATGAACTGTGCGCGGCCAATGTAACCATTGATACCCTCGCGACCTGCCTTTCCTCCAACGAACACATCGCCAATGGGCTTGGTAATCATTGGGCGCGAGCCATCTGCACGCACCGGCATGTCGTATGTGGATTGTACGCTATACAGCTCGCCATCAAGATAGACATACATCACCGCATCTCGGACAGCAAATAGGATATGGATCCAACGCTGAAGAGGAACATACTCTATGCTCGCTTGCATAAGTCCGTCATTATCATTGATCTGCTGCAGATTGACCTTGTTATTCACATCAGGTGTTTCGGGCTTTCCATTTGTGCGCACGGTAATGTAGAGTTTGTTTGTCGTGGGATCCATGTAGACATATGTAGAGCCATTGATATATGACGTAGCATTGCCCTGATACAACACGATCTTGTAGTCGGATGTGATTGTGATGCTTTCTACATAAATCCAGAAAGAGAACGCAAATTCACTACCATTCTTTAATGACGGAATGCCTGACCCCAAGAAAGTCATGTGCTCGCCCGCCATCGGATTGGCATTAAGCACTGGGACTCTCATGAGATCCACGGTCTTGAATCTGTACCCGCGGATCTTGTAGACTAGAAAGATGATGATCCCTGTAATTATCAAAAGAGTTAACAGCACGAATACAGGGATTGTCGCTCCGACACGGTCGGATACGGATTGGACGCTTCGCAACATGCGTGAACCAATCCCAGTCGAATTGCTAGAAAAGGACGAGCCCGAAGACAAATAATTGGCGGAGGCGGTAGGTGTCGGTGCACTCGAGAATGACCTGCGGATATTATTTGTCATACTTCCAAACGTAGAACCAGGTTGGCTTGTGTTCATGGGTTTTATCTTTAATAAGAAAATTATGAGTCCGAATGAGTCTTCTTCTTTTTGTTTGTGGCACGTCGGGTGGGTTTACTTTCCAAATGTCTTATGTTGGATAAATAAGAAGCTACTGCTGAATCGTTGTCAATTGTACCTGTTGCATCGTTTGTCTCGAAAGCTTTGAAAATACCACTGGCATCTCTAATGCCTAATTGGGTTTTGAAATCAACAATTCTCTTTGCATAGTTGTGCCTGGACGCAGCTTTCGTCAGGGACTGCGTGAAGACAAGATTATCCTTCCGAATTGCCTTCTTTTTGGATACGCTATTGACATAGAAATTGACGTACCCACACTTCATAATCGAAACAGGTTGCAGCAGATCCCAATCCGTATTCACATACATGTATTTTTCGATGCATTCGCTGCTAATTGTACCATCCATGATGCTCGCAACCGTCTCATATGCTGTGTGTTTTGCTTGTTTAACTCGGTTTGAAAAAAGCTCAGACGGAAAGTTTTCATAAAGCAGCAGTGGCACCAATGGATTGTCTGCTGCGTAACGAAGTCCTTGACATGACAGTTTTGTGGTCAACATAGTTTTTGTTATGTCAAATGGGGTTTTATCAAAGAACAGTTGTTCGGTCGCATCTCTTCTCTCTTCATCAAAGTGTTTGATCTGCAGCATAACAGAACGTATATTTCCATCATTGCTATCGATCATTTTGAGAACGCTTGATGGATCATACGAAGTATCTTTAGCATCCAATAAATTGCAAATGTAAACGAATGCCTCTTTGACGGATGGATTATACAGTTTAATGACTGGAATCTTCTTCTTGAAATCTGTGAGTTTTCGTTCTTCTGAAGTAGAACATGTCATGATAAAGGAGATGGGGTCACTGCGTGTTCTGTTATCTGCTATGAACCCATTCAAAAATGAACTAGATCCCCTGTCGGAGCACATCATCGCGTCGATATCATCAAATATCACAACCTTTGGCTTTTTAGCAAAGAATGATTCTATCGTACGGTGTGTTATAAAATTCTCTACCATTTTTTGCATTGCCTTGGAATCATCTGCGTCGTTGGACTTTACCCACAATATATCAAACGACTGACCCTGCAACAACAAATCACACAAGACCGATTTACCACATCCAGAAGGTCCTAATATGATAAAACCAAATGGAGGGGAAGCTAACATCTCTTTTGCAGATATAATCGATGACTTGTTGCCAACGAATTCATTCAAGGATCTCGGTTTGTCAACAGCGTCCATGAGGTTATCAATTTCATGTTTGTTCATATTTGTTCATTTTTTTAAGTCACCCTTCAATCGATGACATCGTATGCGACATTCAATACACGGCATTTCTGCTGCATTTCCACCCATGGCGCACCAAACGCCAGGGAGCTTCCAAATGAATCACATTTCTTAGGATTGGCCAGAGCTGCCACATCGTTCAAGACAATTTGACTAGGCACTTGCTTGCCTGTAAAACTGTATTTGGTCTGTTGACCGGTTGCATCTTTGGTAATAAATTCATTTTTACAAACAAGCTTGTCTCCGGAGATGGATCGCGTCCAATAGTCGGGGCATTGACCTGGGATTATATTCTTCAGCTGCTTCCTTTCCAATTTCGAGCGTTCCCTGTTTTTCTTATACAGTCTGTAGAAACCCAAAATCAATGTTACAATACAAGCAAAAATTAGGGTGACAAAGAATACCTTGAGACCGGGATAAACATTAATAACCAGCAACAGAACGCAAATAGTAGCTGCTACAACAAGGTTGAATATGATCATTATAATTTGATTCCGATCCCACATTGTCGATACGAATCTGTTTTATTATGTAGCGGTATTTTTTCTGGTTGCATCAAAACTGTTTTGTTTCCAGGGTTTTGGTGCCACGATTCGACACATTGACAGACCTTTCAAGGGGTGTTGGTAACTGACTAATGTCATCACGGTAAGTAAGGTACATTTGAACCTCACGTACAATCTTCGGAACCGTTTGTTGAAGAACAATTTTGTTAAGATTGCGCACTTGCCCAACAATATCGTATGGCAGTTCCTTGGCATATTCCAAATAAACCGAGTTCATGATTATTCTCAGATCTACTTCTGATTGGCGATCAATAACGACGTGGTCGACCGATTGTTGAAACACCTGATAGCGAATGGCTTCTTGGAGAGCATCAATGTTCGTCCTGCTAAAAAATACATCGGTTAGAGGGGTTCGTTCACGATTGCCCATATTGCCAACGCGGTTGCAATTTGTTGAGTTATGTTGATTCTCATTTTCAAACATTGGAAATGGCATGTTGGAGAATCTAGAGGAGCTCACGTCGACTCGGCCGTTCATCATTTCTATAACCTTATGAAATTAATTCTTAGTCTAAAATAAATGTCCAATAAATTCCGCGTGGCTTTGGAGGACAAACTGGCGGCCTACGGTTTTGAAACCTATGACGAAGATGTGGTTGTTGATGTCGTTAGCAGCGGTTCAAAATGGCTGAAGAAACAATTGTCACAGAAGGCTTTGTCCGGTGGTCGTATTGCGATGCCAGGCGAATATTTCGCTCTGCCCAGTCAAAACCTAACCAACAATGCAACAAATAATCTCACGCATGTAACGGACAACTTCGTGCGCCCAGGCATAGCGGAGACCTTCTTTGGCACCAATGGTCAAATTGCGCCTTCTTGCGGCGGTGGTCTGCAAGATGATGTGATGTTCAGCCATATTCTTAAAACATTCCGCGCGTCTCAGGACGGAAAAGGTGTGCGCACTTCTGCGCAACAAAAGTCTGGCTTGAAGATGTTGTATAATCAAATGATCAGCTCAGCTATTGCCCACGTTCGCAAAACGTCCCCTAAAACCAAGCATCTGAAAGGAAAGGCGCTCAAAAGCGCACTAGACAAAAAAATGTGATTACCACGGAATCCGCCACTCATTTAAACAAACGTGTTACTTACCCTGTTCAAAGACCATGGCAAATCTAGCTTCTAAATACAAGAGGTTGGATCATCGGGAGCATATCCTTCAAAGACCTCAAATGTACATTGGGAGTGTGGAAATGGATACCTATAAGACGTGGGTATCGTCCACGGATAGTGGTTTTGAATTAAAAGATACGGCATATGTTCCTGGATTGTATAAAATCTTTGATGAGATACTGGTGAATGCTATTGATCACGTTACCAGGTTGAAAAATGATGTATCTACCAAACATCAGGTACGGAATATCAAAGTGACCATAGACAAAAGTTACGGTGTTATCGAGGTGTGGAACGACGGCGACGGTATTGACGTTGATTGTCACCCGGAGCACGATATCTACATCCCAGAGCTAATTTTTGGACATCTTCTCACATCTGCAAATTACAATGATGCCGAGGAGAAGACCATCGGCGGGCAGAATGGTATTGGTGCTAAAGCATGTAATGTTTTTTCGAAAACCTTCACTGTAGAGACGGTGGATGCCAAAAGAAAGAAATTTTACACTCAAAATTTTTCAGATAATATGAGCGGAAAAACTTCGCCTGTTGTCAAGGCATGTTCTGCCAAGCCATACACATGTATTAGGTTCCTTCCTGATTATGTCCGCTTTGGATGCAAGGGGTTGACCGATGAGATGCATGCCCTTTTACTTAAAAGGGTGTATGATGCGTGTGCTGTTACTCCAAATGATGTAGCCGTCTGGATGAACGGCAAGAAGCTAGAACAGAAGACATTTGAGCGGTATGTAGATTTGTACATCGGCGACAAGTCTAACTTTCGCATTTTTGAAAAGCTTGATGACCGTTGGGAAGTTGTTGCGTGTTGCAGTCAAAATGGCGAGTTTCAGCAAGTGTCATTCGTGAACGGCATTTGGACGATGCGTGGTGGTAAACATGTGGATTATATTGTGAATCAAATCATCAAGAAGCTGGGGGATTTGATTGCAAAGAAGAAGAAGGAAACGGTCAAGCCCCAACTCATCAAAGATAATCTGTTTGTGTTTGTTAAGGCCACAATCAGCGATCCCAGCTTCGACAGTCAAACCAAAGACACCTTGACAACACCCGTGAGCAAGTTTGGCGGCGGAAAACCAGAGTTGTCCGACAAATTCATCGACAAGTTGTACAAAAGCGGTTTGGTCGAGAATGTGCTTGCTCTAAACAATGCTCTCAAGGACAAAAGCATGAAGAAGACGGATGGCAAGAAAAGGAATATCATCCGGAACTTGGTCAAGTTGGAAGACGCAAACTGGGCTGGCACCGCTAAGAGCCATGAATGCACCCTCATTCTGACCGAAGGAGACAGCGCAATGACAATGGCAATGTCTGGTATAGACGAAGTTGGTCGAGACAAATATGGTGTTTTCCCACTCAAGGGCAAATTGCTGAACGTCAAAGATGTAGCTGCAAAACGTATCATTGAGAATGAGGAGATCAACAATTTGAAAAAGATCATTGGACTTGAAACGGGCAAGACATACCGCGATGTGTCAGAGCTACGATACGGAAAAATCATGGCTCTGTGTGATTCAGATAATGATGGGAGTCACATCAAGGGGCTTTTGTTCAACATGTTTCAAACTCTATGGCCATCGTTGTTCAAATTGGACGGGTTTTTAACCACCATGTTGACTCCCATTGTCAAAGTGAAGAAGGGTGTTAATGTGATATCATTTCACACCCTGACAGACTATGAAAACTGGAAACAATCACAGTCCAATCCAAAGTCTTGGGACATCAAATATTACAAAGGTCTCGGCACTTCTACGGCCGAGGAAGCCAGGCAATACTTCAGAGATTTGAAGATGCTCGAATACGTGTACACACCAGATTCGGATGCCAATATCGATTTGGCTTTCAACAAAAAGCGTGCCAATGATAGGAAGGACTGGCTTGCAACCTATGACAGACAATCCATATTAACATTTGACAACCCTACAGTATCATTCGATGACTTCATCCACAAGGATCTTATTCACTTCTCTAATTACGACGTGCGCCGCTCCATACCTAATTTGGTGGACGGCCTCAAAGTGTCTCAAAGAAAAATCATGTTTGCTTGCTTTGCCAAGAAATGGAGCAAGGAATGCAGAGTTGCTCAGCTATCAGCCTTTGTTAGCGAAAACAGTGCATATCATCACGGTGAAGAGAGTCTGAACAATGCCATTATTGGCCTTGCTCAAAACTTTGTTGGTTCAAACAATATTAACCTCTTGCGTCCAAATGGTCAATTTGGCTCCCGAATCAAAGGTGGCAAAGATAGCTCGAGTCCAAGGTACATTTATACCGAGCTGGAAGCTATCACTAGAAGTATATTCAAGAAAGAGGATGAGGCGGTATTGAACTACTTGGACGATGATGGTCTGCCGGTGGAGCCTGAGTTCTATACACCCATTCTTCCAATGGTTCTTGTGAATGGTGCTACGGGTATAGGCACCGGGTTCAGCACAAGTATCCCTTGCTACAACCCGCGGGACATCATTGTGTGTTTGCGCTCTATGCTTGAAGGAGGCGAAGAAAGCATTGAACTTCAACCATGGTATCGCGGATTCAAAGGTACCATCGTTAAGCAAGGTGACAAGCTCTATAGTAGGGGAATCTACGAACGCCAAGGTGCCACAAAGATACGCGTCAAGGAGCTACCTATTGGCATGTGGACAGAAGAGTTCAAGGAGATGCTAGAATCATATCTTGATACAAAACCATACTTGAAGGCATACGATTCACATTACACCGATGTGCGTGTGGATTTCGATCTCCATTTTCAGTCGGCAGAATCGTTAGATTCTCTGTTGGCATTGGATGAGAATGGATTTACGAAGCTGGAAAATGAATTCAAGTTGGTTTCTACTCGTGGATTGGGGACTACGAACATGTATCTATTCAATGAGCATGGCCAGATTACCAAATATCAAAGTGTTGGCGAGATCATTCGTGCATTCTATGACGTTCGAATGAAATATTATCAAAAACGAAAGGATTACATACTGAATGAGCTAGATGATAAGAAGGTTGTGCTGCAAGCCAAAGTTGTGTTCATTAACGAAATAAGTGAGGGAACATTAATTATTCACGATCAATCAAAGGACAGCATTGAAACACAGCTTCGAGAGAAGAGTTATCCTGATCGGGATGGATCCTATGAGTATCTGGTGGGAATGCCGATTTACAACTTGACGAAGGAGAAGAAGGCAAAACTGCTAGAGGAATTGGATCAAGTGATGGAGACTCATCGGCGATTGAGGGCTCGGTCATGTGAGAGCATTTGGCTCGACGAAATCACCGAATTCGAAGCAAGCTTAGTACGGCATCTAGACCAATACGAACAATCCACATCATCAATTCAAACCGGGACGGCGGCCGGCAAGATGGCGAAAAAGAAGTACTTAAAGAAGAAGCCTGAGGTATCCACTTAAGTAAAAATTGAATACGTACCCGTTGCAAGCCCCTAGCTTGACAATGAATCTACCATCTTCTTACAAGATCTCGACCATTACCGCTACTGGTGGCGTAAATACGACAGTCAAACTAGATGTTCTTTTTGATAATGTTATTTTGTGCGATCCACATCAGGATGCAGAGGGTATAGTGTATGCCGAGTTTGGAAGCAGAAAGACAGAAACAATCCACAAAGGCCATGCGAAGAAACTGACTGTGGCACATCGCAAGCCAGATATTAAAAAGAAACGATTTGACAATCAAGTCACGTTGGTCTATCGATACCGAGAACCTAAACTGGGCATGATAATGGTCAATTCTAAAGTCTTCAAAAACGGTCATGTTCAAATGACTGGTTTGAAGTATATTGAGCAGGGCATAGATGTTGTAGACCGAATTATAAATACACTGCGCACAATACACAAAGTAAATCCCGAAGTTGTAGAAGACGTGGAAAAGCTAGAGAATGTTGATTATGTGATTAGGTTAATCAACTGCGATTTCAAGGTAGGATTCGAAATCCGCCGTGAAAAGCTGCACAATGTAATGACCCACAGACATGGTGTTATGTGCACATTTGAGCCTTGCATATATCCTGGGTGTAAGATTCAATATTGTTATAATACTGCAAACACACCAATGGATGGTATTTGCAAATGTAAAAACAAATGTAATGGGAAAGGCTGTGGTCATGGCGATGGGAATTGCAAAAAAATTACGATTGCTGTTTTTCAGAGTGGATGCGTCATTATCACGGGTGGTCAAAGCATCAAGCAGATTGAGACCGCCTACAGATTTGCCGTGGATAGCATATTTGACGCGGCGAGTATCATCAAGAAGCCCCCTCTATGTGTGCCTGCCGGCAAGTAGCTTGTCAAGTTTGTTGTTTATTTCTGCCAATACACTGGCGATATTTTTTCCTTCGGGTGTGATGAACATTCGGGATAGAATAAAATACAAGGGATCAGAAGCAAGCAAGTCGGTTGTGTTGCACTCTGAGCAGTCAGATTCAGAATCATTACCGGCACCTCCATCTGCTGGTGCGGCGGGAGGAACCGCTGCAGCTGCAACTATCCCGGGATTGACTGCGGCAACATTTTCATCTTTCTCGAGGTCATTGATGTCTACTTGAGAAGATGTAGTAGACGACGGGCTCGAGGAGTCACTCTCGATAGAAAACTCACGATTGTCCAAACGTATTATTTTTACATTATTGTTCATTGTGGACATTGAGATTGTATCTTTACCTAAGTTGACACAATATTTCATTCACAATCAAACGAGACAGAAAATTATCTCCCAAAAGATAAATCATTCCAGTTTAACCAATGCGGCTCGAACTCATACTTGGTTTTATCATTTCTTTGTTGTTACTCAATCGTTTTGTGTTCAATGATGTATCTCCCATGCTGATTCTTCAACTCACGTGCGTGCTGATTGTTCTGGTTATTGCAGTAGATTACGGCACGAAATGCTCGGAAACGTTCGTTGATGATATGGACATGATGGATGTTAGCGAGACCGAGGAAAGGAAAAAGAAGCTTAGGTTCTTAGACCAATTGGTCAACGAGGAGGAAGGAAAGGTGGAGCACACTGAGAATGGTGACTTGATTGAGGAGGTTGAAGGTTTTGCTGCGACTAGCACCACATCCAGGGCACCCACGACACGATCACCCACCACCACAACCAGGGCACCCACAACCAGGGCACCCACAACACGATCACCCACCACCACAACCAGGGCACCCACGACACGGGCACCCACAACACGATCACCCACCACCACCACTACATCCAGGCCTCCTACGACAACACCAACAACCACCAAGACACCGGAAGCGGGCGCAATAGGCTTTACGGGAGAAGACATTTCTTTCCTTCAATTTAGCCCTACTATGTCCCTGAGTTTCTATTATTCTGTGTTCAACACAAAATCATACATTCCCCCAAACACAGTCATGTACGACATCATCCCTTCTCAAAACGGCAAACCGCGTATGTTGTCATTCTCTAGAACACCCAGTGTCATTGATTCTGATGTGCGCAATGGTTTGTTCTTGGGAGATAACTCAATAGTTGGTCCGTTGACGTCTGACTTGGGAATTAATTCCGGGGCATACACCTTTTTCTACATGTGCCGATTTGATCATTTAGCTACGGATACAGAGATGTTTGCATTTAGATTGTATGGCAATACTCGTGATAACAATGCTATTACGGTCCGTTACTCACATGTTGACAAAACGTCCATCATCCAAACTTGCAAAATGTCAGTTCGTATAGGTGGAGATATGGAATATCATTACTGTACAATAAATGGAATAGATAAGCTTCCGTTTGACAAAAAAATAACATATTTGTTTGCAGTTGTTGTGTATCATTCTTCCATAGAGGTTCATATGGCAAGCTCATTAGACCAATCCTTTCAAACTACTCGTATTTTACAAAAAGATGCATCGGGATCTGTCATTTTGAGCAACAAAGAGCTTGAAGTTAATCCAACAAAGAATTGGAATGTGTATCTGAAAGCATTCGGAGGGTACGATCAACCGCTAAAACCAGTCGATTTGGACAAGATCAGTATGCATCTCTTCCTGCAAGAAAAAAATCAAGACAAGTTGTTTTATGAGTACAAGATGAAATCACAAGAGCTGGAAAAAGATATTCAAGAAATGAATAGATGCAAGTTGGACGCACCCACGTGTGACTCATGCAAAAACGTGCAGTGGGCTTCTCCGGAGTCTTTATTGACAGATGCAAATGAAACTTGCATGAAGTCCATCCATAATTATTGCATCAAAAACCCAAACCGCCAGATGTGTTCGTGCTGGAACAAGAGTTCGACATTGTATGACACATTGCGGTGCATCAACATGCGCCGTTGGGCAAACGGAGATGTTACACACGACATTAAGAGCCTTGATGCAGCCTCGCTCAAGAAAATCATGCAAACCTACAAACTGCAAAACATTCCTCCGCCAACCACAGCGCCGCCCACAACGACCAAGGCACCCACCACAACGACCAAGCCCCCTACAACAACAAAACCACCTACAACGACACCGAAGCCAACCTTGGCTACGAGGCAACTAGGCCAAAACTGCACAGGCGCCTACGGCACGAATGCGTTCTTTGACAAAGAGTTTGGCGGCGATGCTGATGATGCCCTAATCAAGTACATGGCACACAATCTCAAACAAAGTCGTGCAAATAAAAAGCAACCAGCTGGCGTGGATAAGTCGCCTCTGTACCATGCCCATTACACAAATAGGCATGCTCACCGCGATCGATACGATATGGAAGCCGACCCTTTGTTGATGGGTGAAGCGGATGAGCCTGTGGGCTTCTTTGGTTGGGTAAAGAATCTGTTCTCTTCAGGTGTTCCAAAGGATGATTACCCCATTCCCTGAAGATTATAATTTTTTAATAACAAAAAAAATGATTATTACATAATGATTTTAAAAACAGAATGATTACACCGGAGGTTTGAGTCCCCAGAAATTGGATGACATATGGTTTGTGTCGGGGTATCCCGCACTCCGCAAAATTTGTTCTTGAGTCCGAACTGGTAGATCCCAGATGCCATCATAGAACATTACATTTTTTCGTGGTTTGGTGAACTTCATGGGATACGAAAGCAACCTATAGGGTACACCATCCGACAATCTAATTGCCTTTCGCCGTTCGTAACCACCGGTGAAGTAGTGCAGATACAATGTGGGGGGCACTATTACAGTCCCAAGGCCACTATAGAATGAATTGGGGTACACAATTTGAATTGTAGCTTCCCCCGAACCAACATCAATAGTCCCTTTATTTGGCGTGTTCTCAAAAGCTTGCTTCCAAGACGTCCATGGCATACCGCTGCCTGTAAACGACGTTCTATAGTCTGGAGGGGCCGCGGCGATAAACGAAACCGCGTTATCGTCTATAACCTCTTCAAATGTAATCATGACAGACATATCTTTTCGCAGGGCTGGGTCTTTGTCGCTTTTCGATTCTGGTGAAATGCATTGCACGTGTAAAAATACCATCCTTCTTGACATTTACTAAGAAACAATTTCGTCTAATCTAATAGCGACCACCTTGCATGGCCTGTCCACCAGATGGTACCGTTGGTCGCTCATAGTCGGCATTGTAATTTCCATCCCAAGGATACATATTCAAATCGGTGTATCTTTTCACATCACAAAACTTTTGCTTTTCCTCACTTTCCGGATTCGGAATCTGCTCAAACATCTCTGAATACCCCCGGCCTATGCCAAGCCCATCATCGTCATTCGGTCTGAAGTTGCACACACGATCATTGCATACTTGCACATCGAGTTCGGGAAGCATCGTAGACGGTTCTACACACGGCGCACAGCTGTTCTTGAAGATAGCGTCTTCTCGATTTTTGCCAATGATGTTCTCAGCAGAATGTGTAAGATTCATGCGACCTTCGAAGGATGTCATGACTTGCGGTTGTATCTCGTATGTAACAGCGCACCTTGGTCGGTAATCTGTAAAATGGCGACCATCTGACATACGAGGTGGGCAATTGTACTTGTAATTGTCACAACCACTTTCACACTTGTACATTTTCTTTTAAGACACAAAATAATGAGGCATCTTATATAAAAGCGAATATGTATACTAAATGAATATCGGCACGTTTTTGTGATGATTCAAGACGGTCGAAATGAAGTTAAAACGATCACTGTAATTGCACTCTTTCGAAACAATAGAATCTATTTGGAATGGCTTCTTCCGATGTTCGAAAGAATGGAAAAATATTACAAGTCCAACCACAACATTGATCTGCATTATGCCGTTTACGAGAATGACTCAACAGATGTTACACCAAAATTGCTGCGCAAGTTCTGTAGTCATCCGAGCCGGCGGCAAAGAGCATTGTGCATCACAGAAAAAAATCAAGCGCAGCAGAATGGTTTCTCTAACGAATGTGGTTGGGAAAGGGCGCGGTATCTTGCCACACTCAGAAACAAATTGCTGTCTGAAATTCGCCCCATCAGAACGGATTGGTCGGTGATCATGGACAGCGATATCTATTTCGAATTGAATATTCTGGAAGACTTGTTTGATGTCAAACCTGCTGAAAACAACATTGCAATGGTAACATGTAATACAAAAGAAGTGAAGAAAATAGATGCACCGACCGGTCAACCTTATGTATGCTGGGAACATTACTATGATACGTACGCAGTGGTAGAAGAGGATGATCGTATGTTTTATCCCGTATGCAAATTTGCCGAATGTACTGCATGCGTAGACCACAGAAAGATGTCGTTTTTACCAACATACAAGGTCACAAGAAGTGGATGTATTGATGTCCGCAGCGCTTTTGCAGGATTTGCGCTTGTGCCATCAGCACTCCTAAATAAAAAAGAGGTTCAATGGAAAACAACGGAAGTTAGTTATGGTGAAATATCTTTGTGCGAGCACGTCTACTTTTGCGATATGTTGAGGATCGCGTCGGAAGGTGGCCGAGTTGTGATTGTAAACCACATCAAGCCATTTTGGAGAAAGTGAGACATTTTAGGAGAGTTTACATCGCACACATTGTTTTTCTAGCCCACTTGCGATATTCTACAATCAAGCGGTCTGATTCAGTCGGTAAGACATATTGAGTTGTAAAGTAGCTGCCCACATTTGCTTGTTGGCCCTGCAAGACGCAAAGGTCTTGATTAAAAATATCCTCTACTATGTTGGAATTGATGTTTTTGTAAGAATCAGTATGGGCAACAAACTGCACCAACGCCTTGGAGAATGGCTCTTGAGGCGCGATGTGTTTTGTCACCACAACGTCTCGGAAAAGGACCCTGCAACAATTTTCAGATGTCGGTATGACGTAGATGACGTTCTTTCGAACTACGACATCATCATTGTAGACTGATACCTCCACAACATATGGCATCCAAAATGTGATTTGAACTCGCGGGATATTTTGACCCGGGTGGGAAAAGGTAGCAGACATAAAAGTTCTATTGACATCCATATGATCTAAACGAATTGCTCCCGCATTCATTTTGTCACCTTGAAAACCATCATGGACAAAGTTGATATGTGCCGGATCCAATAGATTTTCAATTTGCAAAAAATAGCTATATGATGCATCGAACGCACGTTCTGTGAGGAGATAGGCTGGATTATTTGAAAAGTTGAATAGTCGACATATTGTGTTGACTTCCTCGCTTGAGTTTTCGCCGCACGGATACATCCAAACAATTCCATCATGGACTTTTGCTGTATATCCAGTATCTTTCATATGGATTGCTGAAGATGGAAGCTTTGAATTTGCTGGTGCTTGAGGAATCTTTACACAACGTCCACAGCCATTGAATTGCCAGCCATGGTATGGACACTCGATGTTATTGTTTACAATCATACCTGTGGACAGCTTGGCCGATCTGTGTGTGCACTTGTCGAATAGTACATTGTAAGATTTGCTTCCGGATTTCCACACAACATAATCCTTATCCAACAACCTTATTGCTCTGGGTCTAGTCTTGAGCTCTGTCTCGAAGAAAGCGGGCTTCGGTGATGAGAGCATAATCATGATGAGTGAAGGGATATGCTTGTCTTAAGTGGCTGACAAAGAAGTGGCCTGCTTAAGCTTCTGAATGAGCTGATCTTTTGTTGATCCACGGATAGGGATATTCAATTTCTTGCAGCGCTCTTTGATATCGTTCCAAGTCAATTTATCGATGTTGTCTTCGCTGTGTTCGCGTTGCTCGCGTTGCTGAGTTTTTTCAGGCACAGCAACGTCTTTGGCATCAACGGCATCCAAAAGTTCCTTCAACTTCTCCGTTGTGTCACTATCACTGCTACTCTCGTCTTCTGCAATGGCGGACAACTTGTTCACCATGACATCTGAATCATCACTTTCACTCACAAGATCATCCATATCACTATCACCTTCATCATCATCATCATCATCATCATCTTCATCATCGCTATATTGTAGGTTGTTTGGGGGTAGTTGCGGGGGAGGATTTAGTTTTGCGGGCACTGCAGCCGGCACAGATGGTGGTGCCACCACCCTTGCACGTTGCTGTTGTTGTTGCAGTTGTTGCAGTTGCAGTTGTTGCTGTTGTTGCAGTTGCTGTTGCTGCTGATGTGATTGTGATGTAGCCAGCGGAGCTGAAGTTGGAAGTGGCTTCGAAATGGTTGGTGGTTGGGATGGAGGATATGGGGTTGTGGATTGTTGTGACGCATTGTTCGGTGATGCATTGGGTCGAGGAATGCCAACCTTTGCGATCTGGTCCAATCTGGCATGCAATGCCTTCACTTCCTTGTCGATCAAAACGATATCACGAGAGATATAGAACACGTATAGAACCACACAAATAACAGCCGCCACCAGAATTAGGTGAAGATGCATACCTGTAAACTTCATAGCCTATTGTGAAAGTTTAATCATAGACTTTAAAAAATAAGATTGTGTCAAACGCGAGTGAGTTTATCTTTTATCCGCAACGCTTCCTCCACAATATCGTCCGTGAATCCTTTCGACCGCAATAGATCCAATGCAATGTATTGTTTTGAAATACCTCGGCACAACTTGTAAGGAAAAACAAACCCTGTGTCACTATTGTAGTTGACATCCATCTTGTAGTTCACAAAGCGTTTAGTATCTTTTTGCAATTTAGTCAAATAGCTGTAATGGGTGGTGAACATCACAATTGTCGACTTGAGAGCACCCAGGGACTTGGCAATGGCATAAGCTCCCGAGATACCTTCAATCGGATTAGTGCTGTTAAAGATTTCGTCCATGATGACAAAACTGAATCCGGTTTGCATCGACCTTATAAATTCTAGATTGTATTTGCAGCGATGCATTTCTGCTTCGAAGAGACTTTCCTTGCCTTTGCAATCAGGAATGCTAATCTGACTATTGATGAAGGAAAATGGCGTAAGCACCAACTCCTCTGCGTTGACCACTCCCAATGTTTGTGCTAATAAGATGCTGAGTAACACACTCTTTACCAGCGTTGATTTGCCCCCAGCATTCGGACCCGTCAAAATTGCATTATGCTTGGCATTCATGATCATATTATTGCGCACAACAATGTCATGCTTTATGCTAGGATGCCAGACTTGCTTTACCTTGACGCGTGGTTTATCCAGCTGCACTGCCTGGCAAAATCCAAAACCGAGCTCTCTGTGCATGCGTGCAATAGAGTTGATCATGTCAATCATATAGACCTGATTGACAACGGTTTTTGCCCTCTCAACATCAATAGTCTTCAGAAATGCCAGGCGACTTCCAAAGTTAGTCGTTAGCCAATGACGGTGGGAGCGTTTACTTTCATGTGGAATGGTAACTGCACAATAAGGGATGGGGTTCTGATTGCCAAAAAAAACTTGCGGAATGTCATCTGTATAGAACTCCTTCAAAACATCATTTGACTTTGAGAGGAAATCCAAGATGTTCTCCAGCCTCCCTAAAACAAATTTGTTCAATTTGTACATGGTCTGAGAAATCTCGATGCTGTTGAATATGCCCTGGAAATAGAATATCAGAGAGAACATGTATGATACATATCGCAGTCGACTTGTCCACCCCCCTCCTGCTTCGAACAACAACTTTGATGTCCCAAACATCAACCTTACATAATTTGTAAATCCTATGTTGATTTTGTACCTTATACGGACGATGTAATATGGTATGACAAAATACAGAATTGGGGAAAGAATGCCAATTAATGGCGACAACAATATCTTGTAAATGTTCATGGACGTGACCGCAGTAGAATATTTGTTAAGGGGTCGAAACAACCAAACGCGGAAAAAGAGCATGTCTTCGAGAGCTTGTACGTGTTCTTCTTTGTTAGCGAAAAGCCAACACATGTCTTGCTCATAATCTGCTATTTCTTGCAAAAGTCCAGTTACAATATTAGGATCAATTGACTTTACTATCAACTGCCTGCTTTGGATTATGGTCGCATCACATATAGGACGTTGTATAACATGTTTTAGGAACACCTTTGTGCCATTCAAGATCGATTTATCTATGCTTGAGAATAATGTGTCATCAGACGATGTTTTATCATCATGTCTGTAGCTGGCAAACATTTCCAGATCAGAAAGAACATCGAGCCCCAACTTGCAAACGGTTTCTGTTGGTTCGGTTGGCGACAACATCGTTTTCATGACAATAATATCAAGAATATCCTCTTCATTGTAGGTCTTACCTTCTTGTTCCGTCATTGCTTCCACAGCTTTAGCATTTTTCGGGTCCTTGAACCATTTTCGTAATGTTTGACGTAGTTTTGTAGTAACCATTGATACAGTGTTATGAGTCAAATGTTTGCCGAATGAAACGTATGCTTATTTCAGATTTCAAACAATTCCCTCAAAACCGCAATTTTTTTATATTTTTCTACTAAAAAGAACAGAACGGAATGCAAGACAGGAAATTGTGGATGAAGAGTGTCGAACTCGTTACGTTAGCTTTGATTGTCATTGGTGCCCTCAATTGGGGCTTGGTGGGGGCGTTTGATTTCGATCTGGTGAAGTGGTTTGCTTCACACTCATTTCAATCCCTTGAGCCGGCAACGTATATTTTGGTTGGGGTAGCGGCTCTGTTCCACATTCTCTCCCGTGACTATTACTTGCCATTCCTTGGTGATGCGGCGTACCCATGTGGTTCATTAACGCCGAAGGAGCCACGAAATGCTGATGCCAAGATAACAATCAAGGTCGAGCCGAATGCGAATGTGATATACTGGGCTGCTGAGATGAACGATGACGTGCAAGACAACCCGTGGGTTGCATATGATCAATTTGCAAATGCAGGGGTCGCTCGCTCGGATGCCATGGGCAATGCCGTTCTCAGGTTCCGCAAGCCAGCTGCATACAAAGTTTCAAAAATGATGATGTCTAAGACACTACAACCACATATTCATTACCGCGTCTGCAAGCATTCCGGCATGGTAGGCCGAGTGGAGACTGTCTTCTTGGAAGAATAATTATTACAAATCATACAAATGCAACGAGTTTCCTGAAGACCAACCAATATAGACACACGCCAAGCACAATATAGAGACTCAAAAGAAAATATTCTGCAGAGAACATTGATACATTTGCAGGATCAGAGAGGAATAACATAAACTGAATAGTGAACTGGATGATTAACATGCGACACACATCATCAAACACAATAAGATATTCCTTTCCTATTTTTTGGCCAAGATCAATGGTAAGCAACGCTTCTTGTTGATCGTTGTTCGTATTTGCAGGTGTCCAAATCATTGTAGAACGGAATCAGCAGGTATTATTATCACCATAGATTTTTTTGAATTGATATTGGATGCAAAAGATTGAAAGCTTATAAAAAAAGCTTGCTTACTTACCATACACAAGCTCCAAAAACAATGGAGTTTATCATAGAATACAAAAACGATTCAATTCGGTTTGAGCATCATCCTTATATTACTCAATTGAACGAAACGCAGTTCATTGACCGATGCTGGTTCATCGTCAAGAACAAAAATTATGCATCGGTGGAACCGTATGCAGACTTGTGGTTGGCTTGGAAATACCATGGATCGACATACAATCAGGAAATTATGGAAACTCTGCAAATCCTAGATCAAAACGCCTGGGATGCATAATGGGACTAATATTTGTTGAGGTACTTTTCAATCTCATTGGACAGCTTGTCCATTTCACCACGCGCCGCTTTGCGCTTGCTCAGGTTGGTGGCGCTGCCACCCGTTTTGGAAGATGAGGTAGAAGTCTTGGAGGCCTTAGCCGAAGTTTTCTGGTTAGTCTTCTCGACAGCAGCGTCTAGGCCCTTCTTCGCCACAAGGATAGCAAAAGGGACCGCGAGCTTTTGGAGGTCTTGAACGATGTTGCCTCCATGTTTCGGTGCTTTAGCTTTGGCATCGGTTGCTTTAGCGGATTGAGCGGCCTTCCCCGTTTTGGTAGATGGCATAATGTTTATTATTCTAGCAGAATTTTTTTTAGATCATGTATCATTCTTCAAATACACATCCCGTTGTTGTATCATCGTCATCGTTCAAGTCCTCTTCTTTAAGAGTGCTCATGTTCGGAAAAACAATATCATCCAGAAAATCTGCCAAATTGTAACGGAGATTAAACTCTTCTCGTATTTCAAAAAGGAAATCAATCACATCGGCCTCGATAAGATCGAGTATTTCAACCTGTTTTCTTGAGTAATATAGAGGCTTTGGAGGATCTCGCGTGATTATACTAACACGGTAATCTCTCATTTGATAATAGAGCCAATCGTGGAAATCACATGAGCTTGTGAAGCTTCTAGAATTTGAAGGAGATTGTTGGCAGAATAATAATTGATCTTGGTCTTGGTCTACTGGTTGTGTTTGATAACACAGCACTGATTTATAATTTTGCATCAATCAACGATGAGGGTATAAAGAACATTACTCTTTATATATTCAGTACAATCTAATGCTAGTTCTTACAAGGGAGAACTCTACAGGCCAGACAAAATACAGCTTTTCAGCTGGCAGTACTCAGACTCAAGGGGAGTCATTTTGCCATCCATGCAAAACGGATCTGGTAAAACAAACAAAAACTCCTTCAGATCTTTCAGATCTTTCAGATCTTTCAGGCATTCAACGGCAGATTATGCAAAGCTTTGACTATTTATTGTCCAATATAGAGCAGAAGTCTAATATTGCAGGATTCGTTGTAAACACTGACGGGATGCGGGATTCGTTTGCATCACGCATATTCAGGTGATATGCCGCTTCATTACTACTTTCTGTTTTACTTCTCTATTAGAACAAATGAAATCTAGAGCACTCTTTGCGTCCGTTGTTTCAGCAGGATGTTGCTGGAAATAGGCATTTAGTGCCTCTTTCAGGTACTTGACTGTTAGAAGCTGTGTGTTTTTCTGATCGATAAAATTGATTTGGCCGTCGCTGGTATTGATTTGAAGGTTCTTTTTATCGTTTTTTGTGACAAATTCTATAATATCCTCCTCCAGATCTTTCTTCTCGTCGACGTATTCTTTCAACTTCATTTTCTTCATTTCGATCTTGTTATCAAGCTCGACCCATCTTTGAACCTTCTTGATTGTGTTAGGATCCATTTAGGTTTACTTCTGTGTTTCAGTTTTATATGCCTGCACTGACAACTTTTGGAAATGAGAAGTACATCACCATCAATACAACAAATGATAAGAGCGAGAACAATAGAGTCAGTGAGATTAAAATGAAAAGCCCGTAAACATACTGATGAATCTCTTTGAACACCACACGGAGCATTGGTGATATCATTTTATCTTGTATCGTGCTCTGCAATTCGTCTTTTGAAATCTCTTGAATTATAACTTTGATCACTTTGTTTGCAAGTTTTTGAAAAAGGATATTGTTGTGACACTCGCTTCCTAAACCCTCACTCATGCGACTCTTTGTATAATGCGTTAAATAAACTGTGAAATTTTGAGCACGCTAAATAAGTATTTTCTTCTATGGACAGCGATATACGAGATCTTCACATGGGCTCATTGAGTATTCAGAAACCTAAAAAACACCAGGAGTCATTATTTGGTAAGATCGTTGGCGATGATGGCAACGTGATGTCTTATTACTTTTATAACGTACAGGTGATCAAGCACAAACGTGTTAGTCACCACGACGGTGCCTACACGGTCCTTTATGTCAAGACCCCTAGAGATATCATACAAAAGCTAGTTGAGTTTGATGACTTCTGTAAGGATCATGTTAGAATGAATGCTTCCAGGTGGTTTGCCAAAAGCCTGGATGAGAATGTCATTGATGAGTATTATATGTCGTCGGTTGTAGTATCCCCTAGTGATGGCTGTTTGGTAAAGTTGAAACTCAGGAATGTGGAGGAACTGCTTGAATCAATGCGGTATGATATCTTGTTATCTATTCGCGGACTACGGTTCTATAAGCAAAGATTTGTGGCAGAATGGGAGTTGTGCGGTGTAAAGCGCTTGGAAAGCGACTTTGTGAACAGTTACGATGACGCAGACTCGGATGATGATGATGCAATATTCGGAGAGATCGGAGGCACCAATGGAATGGTGGAGATTACCAATGAAGACTTGCAAGCTATTTCAGAGGATTTGGTTGCTAAAGTCGAATCTAGAATAGAAAAGGTTAAATTACAAATTGATCCACTACACATTGAATTGGAAAGATTGAACGAAGTTAAGGAGCAACTTGTAAACCCGCGCGTTCCAATAACTGTAGCGTTGCTAGACAAGATTGCGGAAGATTTGGAATAGTGGCCTAGCTGAAAAAAAATATAGGTAATAATAAAAACATGGACAATTACACGCTGGTTAGGATCTTCTTGATCATTTTGGCAGTAGCTACTCTGGTTGTGTTGATCATGCGCTATAATAAAAAGTCCGGCTTTCTTGATTCTGAGGGTTTCTACGAGACCGATGACGAATTCCTCAAGTTGCAGGATGCCATCCTTCCCAAGAGCACGCGGCCCAACATGCGCGACTCAGTGGCGAATGTTGTGCCCACCGCCACTCCTAGCGCTTCACAAAGTGTTCCGAGCGCAGGTGTAGACAATATTTTGCCTACAGCCACTCCTTCAAGGGATGCTGCCGATGTTGTGGCACAACCGTATTTGGAAAACGAGCAAAATGCCGATTACCAGGCTGTGAACTACACCGCCTCTTCAGCGGATGGCGATGGTCAAGAGTTGCCCAATGACGCTTTCCCTAAGGACAAACTCACGGCCGATGACCTGCTTCCAAAGGATGCTGCAAATAGCAAGTGGTCTCAGGTCAATCCTGCGGGCCAAGGATCTGTGAAGGACCAGAACTTTCTGCAAGCCGGATACCACGTCGGTTTGAACACAACACAAGGCACCATGAAGAATGCCAACTTGCAGCTACGCAGTGATCCTCCTGCTCCCAAGACGCTCGTGTCCCCATGGCTAAACAGCTCTTATGAGCCGGATCTGATGCGCAAACCTCTAGAAATTGGTGATTCTTGTTAATTCTTGTTGATTGCGAGTTGAAATGATTTAAGTAAACTTTTGCAGGTGTTGACAACAATGTCAATTGCGACAAAACAAAAATCCACTAGTGATCTTCTGATGGCCTCTTTGTCAAAGTTTTATGCGACACGTAGCAACGTGTTGAAAGTTAAACCGATCATAAACGGCGAGTCTGAAATTTCACTAAGGCTGATAGATTGGTTTATCACCAATTTTAGCAAGAAGAACCACACGATCATCACTAGGAAGGTTAATAACAACATCATACACCTGAATGTTTTTTTGTCCTATAGATCTCAGTTGAAAAGCTATAGCAAATCTTACTTTGACCCTTTTAGGAGGAAGGATCGTGTCAAGTTCTATTATGACAATGATCCTAATGCATACGTAGAGACTACAATCGGGCAACTCAATATGTTTAGATGGATCCTGATGAACGACATCTTGGATTACATCAAGGATCACAAGGATGTTATTGAGATGGACATGATAGCCACACAAAAGGAAAATCAGAAAAAGAAGTTGGTCAAGGACAATATCAAAGTTCGAGTGATTGAAACCGAAAATGGAACGGTTACAAAGACAAGGAAAAAAAGGAACGAGCTGAGCAAATCCGTTATGAAGAATATGAACAAGGTAGCGGGGTCACGCACGATCCAATTCGATTAATTATACAAGAACGGCATTCTTTGGTAAAGGGGGCACAGAGTGGAATATGTCAAAACTTATTTTTAATATGTTTTTGCTCGTCTGTAGTTCAAACGAGTAGTCCGACAGCGGTTTGTTATGGTCTCGATCAATTTCCAATTGGACTGTGTTGAGAAGAATTTGCAAGTTGATATTTGGTATATCGGCGGGTTCGAGAACTTCCTCCAATTCTGTAACATCTAAATTACACTTGATGCCAATGTTTTTCAACTTCTGTTGGACGACAAGAAAGTCATCAAATGAAAGCATCTCCAGATCGACGCTATCGTCGTCTTTGTCTCCATACAACACTACTAGCCCTTTCCATAAGAAATGCATGCAAAACTTGAACAAATCCTTAGAGGTTTCCAAGCCTCCCAAATGCATATCTATGGTCGCATTGTTTTCTTTAAAAATGAAGTTTATCAATCCCGTCTCACCTTGCATCTACTACTCTTATGTTAGACTAAATAATTTTTCACCAAGACAAATAGAAAACATAGACAAATAGAATACAAAACCTCTAAACAACTAAACAAACAGATACTCAAGCTAGAATATATCAACTACGAGACTTGCCAACCAGCTTCTTCCGCCTTGGCATTCCCAGATCTTCATCATCGTCGTCATCGCTCGTCGTCACATTGCCACCGACGGCACGATCATCGTCACTTACCAGCGGCCTTCCAACCGCTAGATCCATGACATCCTTTGCATTCAGATTGTCCTCGAGGTCTGCATCTGGGGCCTTATCATCTGCAACCTCCTTGAAAGCATATCCACGAATAGTGGCATTGGGAACAACCTTCATCTGGATAATCCTCCAAGTAGATCCAAACTTGCCGCCAGCAAACCAAAGACCAGTGCACTGAATGATTGCCGTGACCTTGCATCCCTTTGTCTCCACATTAGCTAGGTCGATCTGATTCCTTGAATCATCAAACACCTCACAAGTGAATCCGCCATCCTTGAAAGGCACGGTCAGCTTGAAAGTTGGAGGGTACTTGTCTGTAATCTCGCCTGTAGCACGATCCTTAGCATGGCGAATAAGGGGTGTGTACAGAGCCTCAACGATCTCCTGCGAACCATACTTCTTGCCCTTGAACCAAGTCTGCTGGTTCTTGTAGCCATCCTCAACTAGCTTCTTGTCCAGGGCCTCTAGAGCATTGTAGAAGGCTTGCATGTTAGGATTCTTGTCCATTCCCTTGAATGACAGATCAATCGTATACTTGGGGTTGCTCTTTCCCTCATTGTCCCACTTTGACATCCCAAAAGGGGCAACCATCTGAGGAGTCTGGAGGATCAGCGGAGCCTTATTGTAAGACACATATACAGCCTTGCCTCCGTTGTCGAGCGTGCGGACATCGCTAAAAGCCACATTGTTGATATCGAACTCCTTGGCGAGGGTAATAGTGGAACTCATGTTGATGACTGCTTGTTGTATGTAGTGTTGCCAGCATCTTTATATGGCTTTCAAATTTTTTTCGGGGGAGAATAACCAACACTATTCATGGTATGATTTAAAACGAATTTTTTGATTTCGACTAATGGACACGATTATCAAAATAATAAAATCGTTTCATGGGGACGTTTTTGGGGCATATGTGCGGGAAACGTTCTTCTCAACGCAAAATGAAATAAAAAATATACCCATTGATGCACGAATTGAAGATTACGTGTTCTTCTACATGATGAATGTTTTTGCTATCTTTTACAAGGTGGATATTGTTGTTGTTGCTCCGAATCTAGTCACACTTGGATTATCATCGCCCGATAATACCATCACATACAAAGTAAACTTACACAAGTACAACCAGTCCAGATGGAGTGAGATTCCTTTCAATTTTGATGTCAACATGCTTGTTACAAATGCAAATGCACTTTTCATAAGACCCAATATGTTTCTGAATTTCAATCTCCATCCAAATAAGATTGATCTCGTCAAAAGGAGAATTGATGAACGACGATTTGCGATAGTTTCGATCCCTTCGTTTCCATCAAAACACATTATGCAATTGCTGCATCAAGCAAACGATATGGTTCTGGAAGGATGGATGATGGACGATATTTACTGCAAGAAATCAACTTGGGTAACGAACAGATGGGACATGTTTGAAAACAGCCCTAATTGGATTCGAACTTGTTATACATCGAGTGAAATTAAAGCAATGCAAAATCAAGATCAATGCTGTTTATGTCATGAAAAGTTTCAGTCGGACAGCATTGTTGTCAACACTTGTTGTAACCACAATTTTCATTGGAAGTGTTGTGGAGACGAGAAAAGTACAAGCGGGCTATTTACATGGTTTCAGATCCAAGACAAGTTCATATGCCCCTATTGCCGTCAACACGCAATCCGTATTTTGACATGACATGATTCTATAGTGAAATATTATAGTAACCACATTATGAAATCATGGCAACGTGAAATACCAATCATTTTTCTCGATCCTTCTCAAACCAAAAAGCTACTTGAAGCGGCGGGAAACAGATATTTCTTTCACTTCATGACCCCCGTCGATTTGTATGCCAGAGGGGCGGCTACCAACCAACAGTATTACGACAAGTACCTCTCTTCAATCTCGTCGTTTGATAACCTACACAAAGCTAAGTTGCGCGACTTAATCGGTGAAGCCAATTCTAAGATTGCAAAATTTGGATGCGAACGGTTGCATGCCATTCCGTGGAAGATTGCAAGGGTCGAAGGTGTCGAACAAGACTTTCCACATACGTTTGGAGACACAATCATTTTCAGTACCAAGTTGTTGATGGAAAAATATGAATCGGATCTAGTTGCAACACTGATTCATGAAAAGATACATGTTTACCAAAGATTGTACCCAATAGAGACCCATCTTTTGATCAACCGTGTTTGGGGATATAAGATCCACGGCCTTCGGAGGCAATTTGCGCTTGCAAGAAATAACCCCGATTTGAATGGGGTGGTTTATGGCAAGAATAAAGGCGGTATCGTTCAACTCTATAACTCGAATAAACCTTCAAGTCTAAAAGACAGCTATATTGCCATTGTGGCAACTGAAGCTGCCAGTGCCGACGTCGATTCTTCGGAAGAGAGATTTGAACACCCTTTTGAAAGAATGGCATATCAAATAAGCGATATTATTACCAATAAAAATGATTATGCAAATATACCTACTGTGCAATGGATGAAAAAGTATTTGTGATGACAATTAGGCCTTTACAAAGTTGTGCTTGATATAACTCTGAAGGTTGAAAAAGGTTAGCACATCACCTGACTTGAGGCTCAGCACCTTCAGCAGCTTGGCATCAGGATGGATCATACGCTTGTCCTTGGCATCCTGTAGATTGTTCTCCTTGATGTACAGGTTGAGCCTGCGAGTGACATCGGTACGTGCTAGCTTGGTGCCCTTGGCCTCGCCAAGGAAGTTGCATAGCTCGTCGGAAAGCTCCGTTGGCTTTGCAAAGCCGCTCGGGGTCTTCTTCTCCGTGGAGGTGTTCCTGGTGCGAGACCGCTTTGAACTAGTCTTTGCTAGCTTCACAATTTCCTTCTGTACGGTCTTCAGGTAAGCGCCAAGCTCTTTGATGGTATTGGATAGATCTAGAACCTTTTGATTGAGTGTCTCGAAGCGCGAGTTCACCACAACATCAGCGGGGGGAGGAACAACGGTAGCATCGTCTGCTAGCAGCGGAGCAGCGGTCTGAGGAGCGGGAGGGGGTACCGGAGCAGGGGCGGGCGCGGCTGGGGCAACAGGCGCCGGGGCCGCCTTGGAAGGGGAACGCTGGAGTTGAGACTTCTTAGCAGAGGCAGAGGAGGTCTTGGTGGCGGCCATACTTGTGTTTTAATACTCCATACCTAGACAAAGTTCTTAAGTATTTTAACGCAGTGGTACAGGTACAGCGTGTGTGGTATGTTTCAAAGTTTAAAATTTGATGCATATGATTCTAAACAATTGCTCCGAACTACTGAAAAACAATGGGGTTGAAGCATTGGCAACATTTTCGCGATGCATTCGATAAACGCTACTTCGATGTTCTTGCTCCAGATCTTGTTCAGAATATTTCTTCGATGGATCAGGAAGGATTTTTGAGTCTCCCACATATGATATTCTTCGCACAAGATACGTCATTGCTTCATCTGTTTGTCGATACAATTCTAAAACGAGTTTTTAAAACTATTACTTTCACAAAGCAAAATGTCGAGTTAGAAGTAGCGTGCAACAGCACCAAGCATATTGTTAAATACAAGCATAGTAACATCCACAATGAGGTCGATATGGAGGTGGTCTCGAATGGTCAGCGGCAGTTTCTAATGGAGTTTATTCATAAACACATTTCTATGACAAGAACGATTGCACCTGGCATCACAAAACGCATTGTAGTAATTCACAGCATGGAAAAATGCCAACACCAATTTGCGATGCGCAAAATGCTGGAAACGTGTGCGCAGAATGTGCTGTTTATTATGACGGCAAAGTCAATTCAATCTGTGAACGAAGCACTGCAAAGTAGAGCAATGTGCATCAATGCCTCGGTTTCTCACAAGCAATTTGAAACTTTCTTCGAAATGTTTGTTGAAGAGCAAGATATAGACGAGGCGGAAATAGATAGGAATGATGGAACAACGTATACCATTCTCAATCTGGGGGCTGGCAATCAAGATGATGGTTTGGAAAAGTGTGCAAGGGAGCACGTAGCAATGTTGCTGATGAATAACCCCGCTCTAGATCTTTACAAAGTTATCGTGGCTAACCGTGAGTTTGCGTATAAAATGTTGCACTACCAGACACCATGTGCACGGTTATTCAAACATGTTATAAATGCTTGTTGTGTGAATAAATTACCCAAAGGCCGACTTGTAAAGGTTTTAGCCTTGGCAGCAGAACTCGAACACAAATCCATCTTGATGTCTAAACCCAGCATGTTGGTAGAGAGATTGATGCTCGAAGTGTGGCGTCACGGACAAAAGCTATAGGATGTAAAAGTGTTTCTTCGTGGGATTCCCACTATCTGAAGTATAAGACCAACTTGCATGAGTTCAGTCAATACCGACAATGTCAAATCTTACTATTTTCGACGAGTACCAAGCCTATACCGAGAAATATCAAACCGAATATGGTAACAAAACATTAGTGTTGATGGAGGTGGGATCCTTTTACGAGATGTATGCCACTGACTGCTCTTTCATCGACTTGCATGGTGTTGGCAATTTGTTGAATATTCAAGTGACTCGTAAAAATAAAAGCATCGCTGAAGTGTCGCGATCCAATTATATGCTTGCTGGGTTCCCATCATACTGTTTGGAAAAGTTTACAAATATCCTTCTTGACAATCAATACACAATAGTTGTCGTGTCACAGACAACGCCTCCCCCGAAACCGCATCGAGCTGTCACTAATATCCTGAGCCCTGGCATGAGATTGGAGCCCAACCAACCAAACGAAAACTCTTTTTTAATGTGTATCTATGTCGATGATGGTGGTGGAGTAGGGGGCGAGGGCTCGGGCTCAATTTTAATTGGTGTATCATATATAGATATCAGCACCGGGGAAGTGTTTGTGTATGAAAATGGTTGTTGCCTTGATCAAGCTATTGAGGAAATACAAAGAGTACTCACTTCAACATCTCCAAAGGAAGTCCTCATTGTGGGCGGTGGCGACATCAGCAGTTCTTTGCTAACCTTCATATTGGAGAAAAGGTTGAATCTTGAAAAAATACGCCAGCAATGCACAGTCCACATCAAGATAGATCGCGATGATGTCATCAACAACACTAATTTCCAAAACCAGCTGCTTTGCACGGCCTATCCCAACCATGGTCTCCTCAATGTGATCGAATATTTGGGACTCGAACGGAGTCCGATAGCCCTGCAAAGCTTTTGTCACCTTTTAACCTTTGCACATCGCCATCGCGAAGATGTTTTGCTAAATATTCGCAAGCCTGTAGTTCAGCATCGCGATGATAAGTTGATTATCTCGCATAATGCATACCGTCATCTGGACATTTTGCCTAAGAGAGACGGGAATGCTGGGCTGATCCACATATTAAACCGATGCAAGACAGCCATTGGGAAAAGAGGATTCCGACGCCGACTCTTGAATCCATGTACGGATTCAGCCACCCTGAATAACATGTATGCCACTGTTGAACACATGATCACAACAGACATTTGGCGGAGAATTAGAAAGTCATTGGCCGAAGTTTGCGATTTAGAAAGAGCATTTCGCCGGATAGCAATGGGAACGCTTTCATGGCAGTATATACCTTCCATTCACCAGTCGTTGATGGAAATCGAAAATATATCTGATTTTACTTCCATTGATTCAGATGACTATTTTACACAATTGGCAAATCAGATAAAACCATCTTTGACAGAAATCTTTGATGCCTATCTGGGCATTTTAGACCTAAATAAGCTTTCATCGAATTCAAATGTAGAAAATCCGTTCTCGACAGGCGTGGATGATGCCATCGATGCCATCGACACGCAACTCAGAATAAAAATAGAGTTCGTAAAACTTGTTGGTAATGAATTGAATGGAGAATTGACGGACCCAGTATTTAAGCTTGAGAGAAATGAAAAAGATGGCTTTTATTATTCAATAACCGCTAAACGATTCAAATCATTTTTGAACACGAATGGCGATCGCGTGCTTGCTCAATCCAAGATAGAAGTTAATAAATTGATTGCAAAGAGTGCATCAACCAGTAGTAGTGTTATGAAAATTACGCACGAGGTATTGAGAAAGGCTAGTAATAACATCATAACACTAGAAGAAAATCTCAAAAAGCGTGTGCACGACAGATTTATGATATTTCTACATCAGTTTACGTCAACCTGTACAGCTGCCTTCGATCGCGTGGTTGAATTCGTGGAAGCTGCAGACTTTTTTACTACAAATGCCGCAAATGCCGTTAAGTTTTCATATTCTAAACCAGTGATTGTAGATAGTTGTAATGACTCGTCATTTCTTGATATCAGGGAGCTTCGTCACCCCATCATAGAACGAGTGCGCGATGGCATTCCGTACGTTCCAAACGATGTTTTCTTAGGGAACTGCGCCAATGGTGCCACCACTGGGTTGCTTTTATTTGGCGTAAATGCGAGTGGGAAGAGCAGTCTTATGAAGTCTGTTGGTTTGGCACTGATCATGGCATGTTGCGGTATGTATGTGCCTTGCACTTCTATGCACTTCTATCCGTTCACTCGTATATTTACGAGAATTCCATCAGGGGATGACCTTTTTGCAGGACACTCGACATTTACGCAAGAAATCAGCGAGTTGCGTCACATCCTAAACCAAGCAAATAACCGATCATTGGTCATTGGAGATGAATTGTGCTCGGGTACGGAGCCTACCTCGGCCATAGCCATTGTCGCAGCAGGGATTTTGAGATTGATCGACAGAGGCACGTCTTTCATTTTCGCATCTCATCTGCACGAAATTGTGAATCTGGAACAAATAAAAAACTTGACAACGTCGCAGCTGAAGGTGGGCCATCTTGGGGTACGCTATGACGGATCAAAGCTGATCTATGACCGCGTATTAAAAGATGGTACAGGAGACACTCTGTATGGTATCGAGGTATGTAGAGCTCTTGACATGGAACCTGAATTTATGAAGATAGCTCAAGGTATCAGACACAACATTCTGTCAATAGAACCCAATATTGTATCATCAAAGCGCACGAGATATAATGCCAAACTATTCAAAGATGCCAAATGTCAAATTTGTAAACGGAATAAAGCAGTTGAGGTCCACCATATCGTAGAACAGAATACTTCGGATAGAAACGGTATTGTGTTGGGTAGATTCCACAAAAACATAAAACACAATTTGGTAAATCTATGTGAGACATGTCATCAATCTATACATAATGGTGCCATTCACGTTCACGGATATCGGCAAACATCTGTAGGGGTGGAGCTGATGTTCGAAAAAAAATGACTAGTGAAAAGCAAGAGCAAGCCGTGCAAGAGACTATCAAATGGCTTCCCTTTCGACTGATCTTTTGTATCACATTGCTGCAATGGCGGATGATCCTGATGTTATATGTATCTATGCAGCATCCAAAACCTTCTCATTTTTAAAGAATCGGGTTCAAAAAATCGAATCTGAGAGATCACTCCTCATCGGAAGTATTGCAAGGGGTCTTTTGAATTTGGGATTTCACACTCCTTCAGAATTGAAAAAAATTTTGATGGCATTGAAAAAGGAATCACTTGCGTGGTTGGAAGAGTTGTATGAGTGTCCACGACGGCTTTGGATCTAAACAAAACATTAGGTGTTTAAGCAAAAAGCATGGATCGTGTGGAACAAGATGATAGATCTGTCTTGATAGAATGTGACATTTGCGCACTTCATGTGCCCTTCTCGGATTATGCTAGCCACTCTGAATATCATTATGAGCAATTTCACCTGATATCTTTGATGGCAACCGAAGAGAATGTGGCTGCAATCGATCAAGGCGATGATGCAACTTTCGAACTGAATTTGATGATGCAAGAACTGATGGGTCGCGTCGAGATCGGGGTTGATGATATTGAAAAGGCAACAACCAATGTGAAGTTGGAAAACAATGCATCCATTGAATGCCCCATATGTCTAGAGGTTCAAGACAAGTTTGTCAAGCGTACCATATGTAAGCACGACTTCTGCGCTAGTTGTATCAGCAAATGGTTGTCGAAAAATAAAACTTGCCCAATCTGTGTTGCGGATATACAAACTCTATGTTAGGCCTTGATTTAGGCATGGTTTTTTGTTGTGGTGCATCATACTCCGTAGAACTTCAAAACCAATGGGTGGGTGCGAAAGGCGCGCTTTGACAATCTGACGATGCGAACGGAATCTAGCGTCCGAGCGCGCGACAACGCAACGTATGCTTGGCCATATTCGAATATGCTGTCACCCAAGTCTATCTCAACACAATCGAGCGTCATGCCTTGGGATTTGTGGATCGACAATGCGTAGGCCAGCTTCAGCGGCATAAACCTGGCGCTCAGGCTCTTTCCGTCATCCAGGTTTTGGGACAACTCGTGGTAGCCAATGGTCACGCATTTTCCATCCACAAGCTCCAACACAACTTGAACCGCATCTAACTGCACGATGCGTCCACGGCTGCCATTAATGACACCCTCATCCGGATTCACGTTGCAAGTTACGACCACCTGCGCATTGTTGCAGAGCGTAATGGACTCTGGGATGCCGCTAGTCACTGCCCAACGCTTGCATTCTTCTCTATTTTCCTTGAATTGCGTTGCGAACGTAACGGCCTTTTCTGTTTTGAGTAGCTTTTCGAAGGCCGCCTTGTTGATGCGTTCCACATCTGCATTGAGGCTATACAAACGGGTGGGCTGTATGTGCTTTGACAAGGTCGCGCCTAATCGGGTCTTTAGTGTTGCATAGTCCTCTTTAGAGCACTTTCCAACGCGAAGTCGCTGCAACATTTCCGCAAAAGCCGTGTCACAATGTTGGCGAAATATTTTTGTCAGCATAACCACCTTGAAATTGCACCGATCCCATTCCTTGGACGCAAATGCGTATCCGCCTTTGACAGACTTGAGTTGCGCAAAATCCCCTGACAACAACAGTTGCACGCCGCCAAAGGGTTTGTTATTGTTGCGCAATGCCTTGAGGAATGCAGAAATGTAATCAAAGAGCTCATCGCTCATCATGGACACCTCGTCGATGATCAAGAAAACTAATGTTTTCAATCGTTCAGCCTTGGCGGGATACCTGATTTGTATCCATTCCGCCAAGTACGTGGGATCCTTCGTTGCAAGACCGATGCCCAAGAACGAATGCAAAGTACGACCCCCAATCAACACTGACGCTGCCCCAGTAGTCGCGGTGATGCCATAGGCAATGTTTTTGGCCTTGGCCTCCTCAACCAATGCTTGCAGAGTTACTGACTTGCCCGTCCCCGCGGGACCAGTGAGCAAAACGTTGCGTTTGTCCCGAAAAGCCTTGAGGACATCTATTTGATCCTGACTAAGCTCTACCGTGCTCATGATTAATAAACATGTTGCAGGATTGTTCATTTTTTTATGCAGATTGTCTTTTTGCAAATATGATGCCAATCAATCATATGTTTTCAATGATGTCATCGACATCATCATCATCCATAAATGCGACAACATCTTCGTCGGCACGTGTTTCGGTAGTTCCAGATGTGTAAAGATCAAAAATTGGTTGTGGCATACTATTTTGCTTATACAACCTTGTAACGTCCTCGCTGCTGTAACGATGAACAATATCTACCTTGCTATCCTCAAAATCCCTTAAACAACACAATACCATATCGCCTGTGCCGATCCATATTCTGTTCCGCATATTGCCTCTTAGTATACCCATACGGTGTTTCATATCATCACATACTATGTCGAATCGCCCATTACCATAACATTTTTCAACGTATCCATAACAAGTACTTTCATCCTTCACATATAGTTCCTTGTCTTGCATGGAAGAAAATCCTTGATGTCCCGTTTTTTTGCTTTTGTGTTTTGACTTTGCCATTCGTACATATGAGACTATTGACATAGATGCCATGCTAAGCTTATGTGTAATCCAAAAAATTGAAAAGAACAACAAGCTTTTTGTTGCTCAGAGCTTAAAGCCATTTCCCTCACTAACAGATTAGGTTCACCCCGATCTCGCTCCCAACACAAATCGTATATAAAATACAATCCGAATAATGGACACCAACACTTACAACGATCGTGTATGGCAGCTTGTTAAGGGTTACCTTGACGAAAGCACTTTGATTAAACATCAAATTGACACATTCAATGATTTTATGTTGCGGAAGCTAGAGGAAACCATCGATGGATTTAATCCCATTGAGATTAACAATCAATATTTGCCTGAGCATGATGCTTTCCGGCTCAACTTGTCTGTTGTTGTCAAGAATCCCGTTCTGTCAAAACCTACTATTCACGAAAAAGATGGGAGCACAAAGATTATGACGCCAAACGATGCGAGGTTGCGCAACTTTACCTACGCCGCGCCGTTGAACGTTGATATCGAGATAACGTACAAGACATACGATGAGGCTACTTCAACATACCGAACGGAAACCAAAAAGCTGAATGGAATTAATCTGGGCAAGATTCCCATCATGGCAAAATCAAAATACTGCGTATTGACAACGAATATGGATACAACAAATATGAATGAATGCCGCTATGATCCTGGGGGATACTTCATCGTCAATGGCAATGAGAAGGTTGTCATAAGCCAAGATCGTATATCCGAAAACAAAACGTTTGTATTCACCAATACCAAGGCGGGTACTGCGTACTCACACCTTGCAGAGATCCGCAGTGTATCCGAGAGTCGTTTTGGCGTTCCCAAAACAACTTCGCTGAAACTTTCAGCAAAATCAAATCATTTTGGTCGCTACATTCGCATCAACATACACCATATCAAACATGATGTTCCTCTATTCATCATATTCAAAGCTCTAGGAATTGAAAGCGATAAGCATATACTAGAGTACATCTTGTATGATACAAACAATCAAGCAAATGAAGTTGTGATGAAAGAGCTTGTTGGAAGCATCGACGAGGCCAGTGATGTTGTTTGTGCGCGTGATGCACTGGAGTATTTGTCCAAGTACCTCCACATCAATGGCTACCCCAGGGAGATGATAACAAACAAGCATCACCGCTTGAATATTCTCCGATCGATCTTGGAGACGGAGTTTCTCCCCCATGTTGGTACTTGCTTTCACAAAAAAGCGTTGTATCTCGGGTACATGACAAAGAAACTCATCATGTGCTATCTAGGTCTTTGGAGCATGGACGATCGAGATTCTTATATCAACAAGCGAGTCGACTCCCCAGGAGTTCTCATGGCAAACCTTTTCAGGCAATACTATGGGAAAATGGTCAAGGATATGAAGAATATGGTGCAGAAGGAAATGAACAACGGTTCTTGGAAGGCAACCGGTCAATTCTCCAACGTGATTAACAAAGTCAATGTCTACAAGATTGTTAAATCGACCGTGATCGAGAGTGGACTGAAATACGCCCTTGCCACGGGCAATTGGGGTGTGAAGTCCAACAAGAACAAGCAGGGTGTTGCCCAAGTACTCAATCGTCTGACATTCAACGCAACGCTCTCTCATCTTCGGCGAGTGAATACTCCGCTTGAGAAATCTGGAAAGCTCGTGCAACCTCGCAAGCTTCACAACACACAATTTGGCTATATCTGCCCCGCGGAATGCTTCGATCCGAAGACGCCTATCCTGATGTGGGACGGAACCATAAAGCAGGCAAAGGACATCATCGTTGGAGAATACTTGATCGATGACAACGGCAACGCCGTCAGGGTGAAGAGCACTTGCGCAGGGTACAAGGCCATGTACGAGATCGTACCGAACAAGAGGAACTTCATGAGCTACACAGTGACTGACAACCACATTTTGACTTTGAAGGTTCGGGACGATGATGCGATGAGCAGAAACCACGACGTTATCGACATCACAATCGAGAAGTACTTGGAATTGCCCGAGAACGTCCGGAAGAATCTCTACCTCTTCAAGTCCGATGGCATCAACTGGGATCGCAAAGAGGTCGCCCTTGACCCGTTCATCTTGGGCATGTGGCTCGGAGATGGAATGTCCACTGATTATGGCTTTGCGACAGCAGACAATGAGCTGTTGGACAAGTGGATCGGATGGGGAATGGAGAACGATGCAACCATCACGAAAGGCGTCAAGTACAATTACAACATCAGCTCCACCATCAACGAATCAGATGCAGCCCCGCTTAAGAAATTACTGGCAAAATATGGGCTCATAAACAACAAGCACATCCCAATTGACTACTTGGTGAACGATCGCGCGACGAGGATGGCGGTCCTTGCCGGGCTAGTCGACACGGATGGTTGCGTGAGTTCAAACGGGCACGAAATTAGGATAACTCAGGGCGAGAGAAACTACAGGATTCTCTACGATGCCGAGTTCCTCGCACAGAGCTTGGGTTTCGCATGCCACATGAGTGAAGGCGAACTGATCATTACGGGGGAGAATCTTTTTGAGATTCCGACGGTTCTGCCGAGAAAGAAGCTCAATAAGTTTGATGATCCTGATTTGATTAAGAATTGCAAAAGCTGCCTGCAGAGCTCATTCCAGCTAATCAAGAAGGATGTACAACCCTTCGTAGGATGGCAGCTGGATGGATCAGGAAGGTTTCTGCTGGGAGACATGAGTACAAGTCATAATACTCCTGAGGGTGCTTCGGTTGGTCTCGTAAAAAATCTCTCGATGATGGCTGGCGTAACCATCGCGTCTAATTCGGCAAATGTCCGATCGATCCTCGAGGATTTCGGGATTGTGGCATTCGATGGAAGCAACATAGATATTTTCAAGAACAACACTTCCAAAGTACTTGTGAATGGGGACATCATCGGGATTCATCCTTCCCCAGTAACCCTCTACGAGCGACTGAAGGAATGCAAGCGAGCTGGGGTGATCAACATATATACAAGCATCGTTTGGAACATCCAGAAAAACGAACTGTGTATCAACACCGAGGGTGGAAGGTGCGTTAGACCACTGTTTGTGCTTAAACAAGACCAAAAACGATTTTCGATCACTGCTGGATCTTGGAAAGATCTCGTTATCAACGGCCACATTGAATTCCTGGATGTGGAGGAATCCAATACGAATATGATTGCTATGAATCCATCCGATCTTTCAAAGGGAGACAAAGGATCCAGCAAGCGACCTCTTTATACCCATCTCGAAATTCATCCATCGCTCATTCTTGGCGTATTGGCTGGCAACATTCCATTCTCTAATCACAATCAGGCCCCTAGGAATTGTTATCAATCATCTATGGGCAAGCAGGCAATCGGCATCTACGCCTCAAACTTTCGCCATCGATTTGATACAATGGCTCATGTGCTCAACTATCCACAGAAGCCCATTGTTGAAACAAAGATATCCAAGCTGGTGTGCACTGGCGAGATGCCTTGTGGCGTGAACGTTATTGTTGCAATTGCCTGCATGACCGGTTTTAATCAAGAAGACTCGATCATCATGAACAAGTCTGCCGTGGACCGTGGGCTGTTCCAAAGCACCTATTACCGTACGTACAAAGAACAAAACAATCGCAATCATTCGAACGGCGAAGAGGAGTTCTTTGTAAAACCAAGTCACGAGAACACAAAGGTCGTGCGGCCATTCAATTACGACAAGCTCGAGCAAGACGGATTCGTGAAGGAGAACACCTTTGTAGATGCAGGGGACATCATCATTGGCAAGTGTATGCCGCAAAAGGTAGATTCGACAATCATATACAAGGATACGAGTATTGCGCTAAAGAACAACGAGGTCGGCTTCGTGGATCGCAATTGTTACGATGACAAATACTTTACAAATGTCAATGGCGATGGGTACACCTTTTGCAAGGTCCGTGTTCGAAATGCGCGCGTGCCATCTATCGGTGACAAATTCAGTTGTTATAGCCCTGATCATGACGTGCTCACCTTGGAGCATGGTTGGGTGCCCATTGCCGAGCTCACCAAGGAGCATAAGGTGGCATCACTGGTAGATGGCAAGTTGGTTTACCAGAACCCCACCGAAATTCAGTCATACGACTACAAAGGCAAAATGTACAAACTCGAGACGAATCAAGTAGATCTGCTCGTCACTCCCAATCATCGCATGTATGTCAGCAAGCGTTGCTCCAAGACGAAATACGAGATGCCTCTAGCGGAGAATGTTTATGGTGCAAGGCGACACTATTTGAAGAATGTGGAAAGTTGGGAGCCAGAGACATCTGATGACATCCAAGAGTTCATGTACACGGACGGCAACTTGACCCATTTCAAGCTAGGGGACAGGGCATTGCCGATCGGCCCATGGCTCACATTCCTTGGCATTTGGTTTGCCGAGGGATCTTCTTGCAGGACACATGGATACATATCAATTTCTGCATACAAACCCCGGGTTAAGGAGGCTCTTACAGTGGCAAATCTGGCGTTGAATTTCGACATCCGCATGCAGCAAGACAAGCGTGGCCAAGACGAACTGAATGCATGGCGCATTTACCAAAAAGACGTTGTAAATTTCATGTCTTTCATGAGTTGTACCAAATCAGTAAATAAGAAGCTACCTCAATGGGTTTTCGCCTTACCAAGGCATTTGTGCCAAGTTCTATTGAAGGGTATGATGCTCGGTGATGGCCACACAATGACAAACGGCACCGAACGCTATGATACATCATCAGTTCATCTCAGAGACCAGTTCCAGCAGTTGTGCCTACATGCAGGCTATTCCGCAAACGCTTGTCTAAAATACAAGGCTGGAAAAGAATCGACTAAAGCAAATGGTTATGTGATCAAGAGCACGGCAGATGCTTGGAGGTTGACAGTTGTCACCTCTCAAAACTCGCCCATCGTCAACAAAACCGTGCAACAAGATTCTTGGATTGATTATGATGGCACGGTGCATTGTTGTACAGTTCCGCAAGGGGATGGTGTGATCTACGTCCGACGCAATGGAAAGGTCGTCTGGTGTGGTCAATCGCGCCATGGGCAAAAAGGAACAATTGGTATGCTTTACCGACAAGAAGATATGCCATTCACTAAAGATGGCATCGTGCCTGACATCATTGTGAATCCTCATGCCATTCCTAGTCGAATGACGATAGCCCAACTGATGGAATGCTTGATGGGCAAGGCTTGCACGAGCATCGGAACGTACGGGGATGCAACGCCATTTACAGAGTTGGGCGTCGAAGACATCGCAGAAGTTCTACAAGCTGAGGGTTTGGAGAGGTATGGAAATGAGATTCTGTACAATAGCAGGACTGGGGAGCAGATTCCGACGGCTGTGTTCATCGGTCCTACATTCTACCAGAGACTGAAGCACATGACTTGTGACAAGGTACACAGTAGGAGCAATGCCGGGCCTATTGTCTTGCTCACGCGACAGCCAAGCGAGGGCAGGGCAAGAGAGGGTGGACTCAGAATTGGAGAGATGGAGCAAGAGGTACATATTGCACATGGCATCCAATCATTTCTCAAGGAGAGATTCATGGAAAGTGCTGACAATTATAGGTTGTTCGTGTGTAAGAAGTGTGGATTTATGTCGATTGCTAATCCGGATGCAAACATATTCATTTGCAAGCCATGCAAGAACACAACACATTTCAAAGAGATCCGCATACCATATGCTGCCAAGTTGTTGTTTCAAGAAATGCAGACGATGTCAATTGGAACGAGATTCATCACCAAGTCGCACTAGATTTTGTAAGCTTTTTTTCTATGATCATTGTATGACCATGATGTACGACAGCAACAACAACATTGAAGGGGGTGTAATGACACGTCGTCAACAGAAGGCCTTCACAAGTAGCAAAGACTCCATAACTAAACATGCTATATCGCGTCTGGCAAGGGTTGCTGGTGTCAAGTCGTTGAACGGATTGATATACGAGGAGTTGCGCCTTGTCAGTGTAGTTTTTCTTGAGGACGTGCTTTCCAAAGCCATTGCTATGACTGAACACTCGAGAAGAAAAATATTGAGCAGAGAGGATGTATTGGAGGGATTGCGTTTGGAGAATTACCCTATGTACGGGACCGGAGAAGAATCTAGCAGAGAGAACTGTAAGATATATATGACACCTTCCGAAAAGAACGGCACGAAAAAAACAACGAGGGCAAAGCCCGGAGAAAGGGCGATAAGAGAAATCAAGTTTTACCAACAAAGATTTGGAGATTGCGTGCACATACCCAAGTTGGTGATAGAAAGGTTGGTGAAAGAGATCGGGGGGTCTCATATCAGTACCCTCAAATACGAAGCTGACGCTATTGGTGTTTTGCACTATGCCCTTGAAAGCTATCTCGTAAAACTGCTGCAAGATGCGCAACTCGTCGCAATTCATGCAAAGCGAGAAAGTGTTCAGCCGAAGGATGTGCAATTGATTAGAAACTTGCGTCGCACATAATCTAACCTGTTCATTTCTTTGATGGGGACCTTTGGAATGAAAGGTCTCCTGTTCACGTGTCAGCTGAAGGGTTTAGGGAACCAGTATGTCTGCGTGCCCTCAACTTGACAAGCTCTATAGTCCAATACAAGTTGCAAATTAAGAAGAACGAATGGAATCCCAAGTGGATGAAAGATGTGATTGTCACATCTTCCAAAACATATATGATAGCCCATGCAACGAGAAATGGTGACAATAGCCCCCGAAACACTATCCACGTCAAGATGAAAACTTTTGTAATATCTTCTTTCCAAGGTTGCATGCGATCAACGCGCTTTAGAAACATGAAGAAGGTGCTGACTTCTTGTAACCCAATCAGAATCATGAAAATCCTGAACTTTGAAAACGCTAGCATGAAGCCCAACGCCGCCAGCGCCACCAGGTGGTGGCATATAACCAATACTTGTGATGATTCTGCAATTACCAAATACAATGTGTCGCCAACAAAGTATGTGGCACTCACTCCCCACAACATGTAGAATGCGGGGTCATTCACGTGGCCACCATTCAATGTTGTCGCAAGCAAACCAGCCGCGGCCAAAACGCTGATAACAAACATGTAATAGCAATGAACGATTGCATGAGACATCTCTGTGTCTAAAGAGGCCTATATATGTACCCTTGCCACCAACCAAAAAGAAATTCATTTTTTCTTAAGCTGCATGCTTCATAATTTCTTGATCAATTTTGGTAATTAAATCACGCAAAGACCCATCGTTTTCAATAATGAAATCTGGAGCAATTCTATCACATTCTTGCTCGGAAATGTGTTTATCTATCTCATTAGATACAAATGTTGCACTCAGCGGACGGCAGATACGTATAATTGTGAATTTGGTGTCACTTCCTGCTATGTATTGTTTTATTGCTTCGACCTCGTGCAAAAACCGAAGATCTGATATTACGATACGCTCATGATGTCCATAATTGCTTTCAAGCATTGAATTTATCCAAAAGCTTCGCTGGATCCCTGGCAGCAACTTTTGGATTTCATATTGCATTACCTCCGTTCCAATGAATTGCATAGCTTGCCGAGGGGATATTTGCCATTTAGAATGTGTTGCATCTTTTGTCACCTCAATCTCTTCATCTGTAAAATTGAACAGCAATTGACATACAGTTTTCAACTTCTCTGCAATTTTGCAGTTGACAAAATTATAGTTGGTCACGAGATGTTCTGCGATTGCATCCTTGCCACTTCGACGTTTGCCACAGATGCCAATGATGTGTTTGGTGACTGAAGCACCTTTCATACTGAATCAGCAGAGATACATACATCTTCGAGGAGAAAATATTTTAAGTTTTTTCAGCAGTGTGTATCTCAGGCTTGAGGATACCCAATATGCAAACAACATGCATGAAAAAAAGTCTGCCCATACTAGTAAACAAAAGGAAATACAATGGCCTGGTTGTGCACCTCTGATAACTGCAAGTTGTTGTTATTGATCTTTGTAGTATTTTTGGCAGGTTACTTTCTAGCAGAGAACGATGTTGCAAAGCGACCTCGTCAGGCAAACCTTGAACATTTTCAAGCAACTAAAGATACTGATACGGAATATTATGCCATCGAGGAAACACAAAAGCCTGCAGAAATACTCACAGCAGAAGTAGAAAGTATTCTTGCCAAGATTGATAATGTTTACAAAGAAGTTTACGGCGAGCCTGTACCTGCTGACAAGATGTCCTTGTACTACAAAAGCCTCGGATCGGCTGACTTTGATGAGGGGTCCTTTAGGCGGAGGCTGAGCTTGGAGCGGAAGACAGCTTTCGAAACGCTGGTGAAAGACGTTTTCATGGAGGTTCTAAAACGACTGCCAACGCCTACCGAGCTGCAAAAATACATCGATCTGTATGTTGGCAATCAGATGAAAACCCAACAAGATCTTGAGTTCATTTTGAGGTTGGACATTGAATCTGTGGTTCGCAGCGACAAACCCGAGATTCCCGAGCCAGAAAAGAAAGAGGATTATGGTACCTATAAGGAAATTATTGCTTCTTTTGAAGAGGTGCTTGGCAGGAACCCCAACACGTCAGAGCTTAAATTTTACTATGACTTGATCAAAACAAATAATTACGATCAGAGCAAAATAAAGAACATTCTGCTCTCGTCGCGAGAGCACGAGATTCTGATGAAGAATCAGAATAACCAAGTATATGGGGAGCTCGCCGGTAATATCACCGAAAAGCAGCTAGAAATTGCCATAAACGAGTTGTATAATGCTGTTTTCTTTCAGTATCCTGACGAAGATACCTACAAGTACTTGCGTGGACGTTTTATTGCTATGAATTTGGATGAGGAGAAGTTTGCATTTTTCCTGCGTCGGTTAAAGTCTGCAGAAAGTTCAAGCGATCCTACCACAGAAGCACCACCGACAGGAACAACACCAAAAGCTGAACCGACCCCTACAAATACAACAACTCCCACAAATACGACCACGACGTCACCAACAACAATCTCACCACCAGAACTCACCTCATTCACAGTGACCACCCCTAAAAGCACAAAAGAACTATTCGAAGAGCTTGTTACTGCAACGCCTGACATTGGAGGCCGAATGAAGCCACTGAATGTTGAAACAGTACCTCCCCTTCCGAACATTGACGCCCCAAATGAGAAAATAGGTGACCAATTGGCTTCCAAGCAAGGTAACATGCCTGCTGTTTACGAACCACAATTGCAACCTGATACACGTCCTCTGCCACCGCTTCCAAAAGATCCAACAAAAAAGGATAAGAGAACTGGCATTGATGCATCACTTGACGCTATCAAATGTGCTAAATACTTTGATAAAAGCAGATTTGAAAGCGCACAAGACATGCGGGATAAAGGTGACATCCCCCCTGAATGTCTTAAGTATGCCCCTAAAAAACCAAATTACTACTTGAATGCCGATGACAACCTGGTCCTGCTGCCAGACCTTCGATGGGAAGTGCCAATGCGCAGGCCGCCAGTATGCTATGCTACACAGCAAGTGGAATATCTTCCCAACATAGAGCAAAGCGCCTTGCTCGGCACTTTGTTAGATGATGCGGAAAAAACTAGCGTCGGATCAATCATGTCCAACTTTGATTACAAAGAACTCCAGAGCTAGTTTTTAGATTTGACCAAAGTATTTCAAGGCATTCAAGGATGCATTGGATTCTGCAAGCTTCTTGTTCGGCCCTTTTCCTGTCGCGATCGTTATCCCATCTTTGTTTTTTATGCAGATCGAAATATCTCTCGTTGATATTTTGACATCACAATAACGAGGCACATATCCGTAATTGTGTTGGATATACTTGATCAGAGTGTCCTTGTAATTGCTATTGGATGAAACTAATTCCGCAAAATCAAGATTAGATTCAATGATATTGAGAATGAATGCTCTTGCATTCTCAAGGCCTAGATCTAAAAACAACGCACCAAGAAATGCTTCAAACGTGTCTTCTAATACTTTTGTGTTCGTTCTACCTTTGTTTTCGTCAATTTGTTTGGATAACATGACGTGCTTTCCTAATCCTATTGTTCTTGATAGATAAGCGAGCATTTCACCGTTCACGAGCTTTGTTCGCATTTTTGTCAAGAATCCCTCTTCGCTGTCGGGATATCGTTCGTAAAGATAGTCCGCAATGATTAAACTCAAGACGCTATCACCAAGAAATTCGAGTCTTTCATTGCTGTTTTCTTGTAGTGCCATGCAATTCTCCGGACAATTGGCATTCCCGTCGACAAAATTCTCGTTCTTTCTGGTGCAATAAGATTTGTGAACCATTGCTAGTCTGTATATACTTATGTCCCTCGGTTCTGTGGTTGCTGGAATACCATTTCCCTTTAGCAGAGCAGAAAGATCCTCATACGTCAGAAGCTTGTTGTTGGAGTTGTACGGAAGGGTCTCAGTTGTGTCCATGGTTTGCTATAAGGCTTGGTGTGTTGATTTCTTCATGTCTATAAGTGTTCAGTTTTTTGCCCTTCCCCCAAAAAACAAGCAATTCTTTGTGCAATGATCTTGCCTATGCGTTTGCCAGATTGCAGCTTAATCTCGGCAATCCTCGCAGCCATCTCTTTATTGCCATTGCTGTCGGACATCATGTCTCCTAGATTTCCACATGCATCGACGATTGCCTTTGCAGTAACTTTGGAAACACCCGGTATCAAGCTCAAAGACAACACAGAAAAAGTGCGAGCATCCATCATCTCTCTCTTCTTGGCAAGGGATGCTACTTGGGATAGCGAGTCAACATATTCACCTCGACTCGCTTCCAAACCTTTTTCGATTCTTTTATAAGCGGCCAAGATAAACTCGGCCGTGCCCTCCAAGGAAGGTGTCATGAATACCTTGATTTTATCTCTAAGCATCGTATTGAGGACCGCACCTTTCACCATCTCATCAAGTCGTACATTCCATTCGCCCTCGATAATATACATGATACTGTCGATAGGAAATGATTGCTTGAGTCGTTCTTTTTGTTCTTTGTACCTCGAATCTTTAATAGATGCACACAAATCAGCAAGAGACTTTCGCTCTATAGCTACAATAGGAACATCATTTTGTGAGATGATGATATCGGCTATAGGTAGCTGCACAACTTCAAAAGGAAACTGATCAGCAAGAATACTTATCAATTTTGATTCCCGGTTATCAATTTGAACTTTTACACTCAGTGACATTTGGTAGTAGAAACATAGACTTCAGATAATCTTAATCAATTTTGCATTTCCCATATTCGGTTCCGAGATCATCCAACAAAGATAATACATGATATCGTAATCTATCAGGCACCTTTTTAACGTTGACTCTAAGGAACTCACGGTATACCTTCAGTTTATGCTTCACGACAGATGCAAATGTTCTGCATGTAAACAATTCAGGATAAATATCGTGTCTCATAGCCAGTAAGATAAACTTGCACAAAAGATACAGCCAACACAATTTCAGAGCAGGATAACCATCGAAACAGCAAGAGGTGGCTCCCTGTAATAGCAGCCTCATCGTATTCATGATTTCACCGATTTCAATTTCAGTATCTGGTTGTTTTTGCATGTCAAACATTGAGTCGGAAAACAGAAGCGAGTAATCTGGGATTCGTTGATATCGCTGCTTGTGTCTCCATTCTAACAAGCGCTTAGAAAGAGAACACAGCGGATCGAGACGCATCTTAGTCTCCATGATGTTGAATGTTATCCCTGTGCTTCTTATTTTGCAAATACCATGTTTGTCAATGCAATCTAACAAGCTACAAATGGTTGCAATTTTTCTTTCCTGTAAAGGTGTCATTACGGCTTCATGCCAATCCCTGTTCACCATAGACAACAGCCGCAGTGCATCCAATTCGGTGTCTATATCTTTCAAGCTGTCAGAGAACACATCGACACAAACATGAACTTCACCGATATTCATTCTTTTCTGTCGCTATTATGATAATCATGCATAGACAGGCTCGTAGAGGTGGCTATAAGTACTCGTCATTTTTTTCCTTCATCACATGCTCCAAGATAGCTCGAACATCACTCAGATTGTCGTATTGATTATAATACACAATATGTGCTTGGTGGATTGGGGTATTGTAGAATCGTTTCCTTTGAGGCACCTCTTGACCTTTGACACGCTGTAAAACAAAGGTCAACACCATGACATTGTTTGCATTTTGGTTCTGTAAAAATTTAACAAAGGCACAAACATCCGACCATTCTGGATCAGAACAATCTTCTGGCCACGATTGGGTTGTGTGATCACGTTGAATGGTGTAAACAAGGCATACCTGCTTTGCTTTATCATAAAAGCGTTGCACGAACCTCTGACACCTTCGAGAATATGCGTTGTAATCTTTTGCTGAACAAAGATTGTGATGGTTGAAAACAGAAATCGTTTCATCTGTCTTGGAGTGCAAAAAGCTCTTATAAAAGGCGTGGTCGCAGGTACTCTCTGACACCGGAACTATGTATTTCCGATCCAAAAAGTACACAAAGTTTGTTGCTATACAATGTTGCACCATTGATAGAGAACAAAATAACCAATCGAATGGATAAGCCGCATTCCGAAAACCCGTTTGCTTCAGATTCATGGCTGTAATACATTTTGACCCAATCGATATGAATTCCATCATTTGTCTTGGATATTCATTTTTCGAATCTCTAATCTTTCGCATTATCATCGTTCTTATCTCGTTCCTGTCGCATCGTTCTGTAGTGCAAGTAATTCAATGAACTTGCAATGAAAACAAAATACATAACGTATTTTGATACCAATTGGAGGTTTTCTACGAATTCTACGAATGCACCCCTTGTTCGATGCAAGGAAGAAGTTCTTTCATGTTTGAGTAGCAGCACTAGTCTTGTTTTCGGAAGAAGGTTCAACGCATGAGGTTGCCGTCGCTTGTTCATGTTGATCGGTGTTTTGTAGGGGATGAACATGCTCTTTACCCTGATGTTGATTGATTTCGCGAGATGCTCTTATGCCTAACCCGAAATATGCTGAGATCAGGTCCGCCGTTTCATTATAGGAAGCCCTCCCATAAACAACAGAACACGGTCCTCGTGGAAAGAGCTTGCGGATGTTATCCATGATATCCTATTACTAAACATTTTTGTTTGACATTTATAAGTACGAATGCCACCCAAACGGCAGACAAAAAAGGAAAGAGAGAACGAGGAGGCATTTGCTGCTTTTGAAAAGGATATTGCAACCTATGCACCTCAACCCAACATAGAAATCCATGCCAAAGAAGGATGGGTCCTTCCGAATCGAATAAAGTTTCCAAGGTTTATTGCATCTACATTTCGTTATTCAACACCAACAAACACCATGTTTGTCAATCAGCGATTCATTAAAGACTACATGCAACCGGACAGTCCTTACCGCGGTATCCTTGTTTACCATGGGTTAGGTACAGGCAAGACATGTAGCTCGATCATAGCGGCGGAGAATCTAATGACAGAAATGGGTGTTGTCGTAATGCTACCAGCCTCTCTGCGCACCAACTATATTGGCGATATTCGCACGCGTTGCGGAAACAAGTACTTGACTCTTCGTCAAAAGTTCAAATTTGTGCCACTTGTTTCAATCAAGACCAAATTGGAAGAGATTGCTGCAAAAACTTTTGTTCCCACAAAGCTTATCAGAAAAAATAAGGGACTTTGGATACCTGTTCATGCGAACAATATTGAAGCAAATACAAGCAACTTTGAGACTTTTGACGAAGATGTGCGTTTGAAAATAATTGAGCAATTAGATGCAATTATTCAGTCCAAATATCAATTTATTCACTACAACGGTCTCAACACACAAAGATTGGATGAAATGGAAAAGAATAATCCTTTCCAAGACAAAGTCGTCGTCATTGATGAAGTCCACAACTTTATATCAAGGACGATCGGCAAGGGCAAAACTGGAAAACGGATATACGAGCTTTTAATGAAAGCCTCGAATTGCAGAATCATTGCTCTGTCAGGAACGCCAATCATCAACAACCCATTTGAAGTGGCGTTCTTGTTGAACTTGCTTGCAGGACGCCAGACGATTTATACTATCAAAGCGACAAAAAACCTTGCAGACTTGTCGCAAGCTCTAGAACTGCATCCACGTGTTGATAACTTTGAGGTAGACGTAGCAAAGCAAATGGTTTACGTTCACATGCTACCAGAGAGGTTTGCCTTTGTTAACAAGACGCAGGTGTATATCAGGCGAACTTTGGATGATATTGCATCGAACAAAGATACCATTGAAGAGATATGCACGGAAAATGGTTGCAAGTTGTCTAAGGTAGAGAATGCACTTCTGTTTCCGCTTTCAGAAGAGTCATTTGTGAACACCTTTGTTGATATGAATGCACATCGTGTAAAGAATGAAAGATTATTGGCCAAGCGGATGATGGGACTCATATCTTATTATGGTAAATACGATGAAGAAACCTATCCAACACTTTTTCCTATCAAATGGGTTTATCTCAACATGCCAGAATCAATGTTTGGTATCTATGAGACAAATAGGATCAAGGAAATTCAAATGGAAAAAAAGATGCGAAACAAGCAGGCAAGAAATCGCGACAGTGTACAAACAGATCCTCTTGCCAATCTCTCTCAAGTTTATCGTGTATTTTCAAGAACGGCTTGCAATTTTGTCTTTCCTCCAGACATCAAAAGACCGTTCCCCACGAATATCAACGCAATGTCTAGGGAGCTTGGTATTGCAGACGATGAGAGCGCGGGCGAGGATAAAGCACCCTCCACATCAAAATCAACAACGACAGCTGACTATGCCAAACAGGTAGATGCCGCTGTCACTAAAGTTGCCGCCAAGGCAGATATATATTTGAACCTCAATAATTTGATGAAAGATATCTCGCCTAAATTTGCTAGCATCATTAAATTATCTAACGATTGTGAAGGCAAGGTACTTGTATACTCTCAGTTCCGTGTTGTGGAAGGGTTGGGGATGTTGGGCGTAGCCTTGGAAGCAAATGGCTGGTCAGAGCTCAAACTACGCAAGCAAGCAACGGGCGTTTGGGAGGTACTTTGCAACAACGACCCTTCAAAGAAGAAGTTTTTTCAATATCGTGGGAACAACGAAGAAACCTCCATCTTGATGAATATATTCAATAACAATTTGGATAAGGTCCCGGCCGCTATCTTGCGGAAACTGACTCATCATCCATCAACAACCCACCCGCCCATCAACAACTTGCGGGGCGATATTTTAAAACTCGCAATGATCACCCAGTCTGGCGCCGAGGGCATCTCCCTAAAACATGTACGTCAAGTCCACGTCATGGAACCGTATTGGAACGAGATTCGTATCAACCAAGTGATTGGGCGCGCAGTTCGAGCCAATAGTCACGTAGATCTTCCTAAAGCTGAAAGAAATGTGCAAGTGTATCGTTATATTATGCAATTGCCAGAGAAGCTTGCAAAGAGTTCAAAGGAAATGTTCATGCAAGATAATGGCAAGAGCACCGATGAGATTATTCATCAAATTGCTACACGCAAAGCAAATATAGTTTCTAGCATTGAAGCTGTTATGAAAGCTGCAGCAGTAGATTGCATGTTCCATAAAAAAGATCATCCTAATGTCGAGTGTTTGAAGTTTCCTGTCAATGCCGACGAGAATGCATTGGCGTTCACGGCTGATTTGGAGAAAGATGAAACAGATGCAGAATATACCCAACGTGTTCGCGTGGAGAAAGTTGATGGCAAATTTCGTGATTGCAAGCTCAAGGGCATACACTATGCCTTTCGAGAAGATACGAAGATGCTTTATGACCTTGAAGCCTATAAGCAGGGGCAGTTCATTCAAATCGGCAAGCTTGTCAAGCATGGAGATCATTGGAAGATTGTTAAGAGGCCGTGAGCTCCATTCGTCCTGGATCAGGCATTATCTGTTCGATTTTGAATGAAAAAATACACTGCAATGCCATGTTGAGCATTGCGCCATTTGTCGACGTCGGATTGGCATTGAAGTCAAAAGTATTGTTATAAGCATTCAAGCAATCGATGAGGTTTGAGTCGACATCAAACTTGCCACATGATTCATCAAAGGAACCCGGGGCTTTGATGTAAAAGTATTTGTAGAATCCACTATCATTTGCTTGGCCAATTTCAATGACCTCGTGCCCTTGTTTTCTGTTGATGTATTCCTCGAATGTCTTTATTGCAGACGAAGACATCAGTGGAGATATGGGCAAGAGCTTGAAATCCTTGAAGACAACGCAATCTCCCTTGTAGAACTCATTTTTGTCAAAAAACTTGTTTGCTATAACCTTCAAGTATTGCCTGTTCAACAGTTCGTATTCAATTTTAAAGATCCTTATATCGTCAACGCTGTCATTGAATAGTTCACCATTCGGTTTCCGAATGGAGATCGTCAATCTGGACAATTCCGATAATGGCGTCTGGAATACTTTTTTCTCATCTTGCATGCATTGCAAAACCAAATACCCGCGACCGTTCGGAGCATAATAACATTTATCGACAATCATTTGCGTGAAGCCCTTGCGAACGGTCTCGCTCGTGCCATCATATACGTTATCCAACTCATCTATGTGTAAAAACACATACGGAAAATTAAAGTTGAAAGAGTAATTGTAGAAAGACTTCGGAACATTGTTAATGGAAGAACTCTCTCGAATCTCTTGGGGAATGATGATTCGTTTGACAGTTAGGGATTTGATGTTCTTGTAGCGGTTTTGGATACTGTTGTCGGTTGTCGAAAAGTCTGTGGTAAACCTGAACCGCTGTTTGGCAATAGCCCAATCTCTATCAAAACCATTGATGCAAAAATACTTTTCGGATGTAAATATTTTTGAAGTTGGACTTGTTACGAATTCCTGCCTCAGGACAGATTTTGAAATCACACTGGATTCTTTTGATAGATCATCATTATTGTACATGTCTTTTGGATCTACATCAACAATAGTACGTTTAGCGAACTCCGTATCTTGTTGCAATCGCTCCATAGGTATAGAGGTCATGTCACCCCGCGTTTTCGTAAGATCTGCTACTCTTTGCAAGAAGTCGTCCGGTCTGAATGCGTCTTCACTCACGGGATCATCAAACTTGGGTTGTACGCGTTGCATTTCTTGCTTTCGAGCTTCTTCCAAATGCTTGTATTCATTTTCCGTAGAACGCCCCCTTTCGAAAATTGCTTGCGGCTTAATTTGGGTTGTGTTCATTGACCGCGCCCCGTAAACATCATGTTCACGTTGCAAGTTCTTAATGTTGACCTTTTTGCTGCTCTTTGCCAACTTGTACAATTGTTTGTACTCATCCCTAGAAATATTCAAAACAATGTTGTTTTTGTCCTTCAGGCTCAACGTGTCCCCATATTCATTTTGGACTTGTGTCATGATCTTGTACAAAACTTGTTTCACATTTGTATCACGCGCATCTGTGTAAATGTCGAAATTATATTTGTCTTTCATGTACTTGTTGAAGACCTCAATACACAATCGCATGTTGTCCACTGTCATAAAATTTTCACTTTGTGGCATCTCCTTCCTTTGTTTGATGAGTGCATAATTTTTTCAAGCTTCAAACAAGTTAATCTTCGTCAGGGTATCTTCTTACCTCAATACTCTCTTTGACAATCCCACCGCTGTATGGGTGTCGGTGATATTTACCATTGTGATAGTGCCCATACCCGTATCGGGAGTTCCACCAGTAAGGACCCCTAGTTAAACCAAAACGTGGCCACTCGGGACCGACTGCAACGAGATATAGACCTGCAAGCAGACTGAAAAAGCCAATTGCAACGGTCATGTATGACACCACAATTGCATATGATGAGCAATTGCCTTTGATCACACATTCCATTCCATACAACGCGATCGGTATCGTAATTACCCATCCAACCATGGTTGCAACAATCTCATTGCCACTTCCACCAATCCCTACAGCAGCAAGAATTGATCCAAGCAATAGAAACAAATAACCGAGCATTGAAATGTAGGTTGTATATTCCATCTGTTTGTACTATTTGTACTATACGGAGTTTTTTATTGAAAATACTTGAAATACATGAAGCCTTATTTCTTTCCCCGATGCATGTGCCATTGGTCACCTCTCGGTACGAAGCGCACTTCTCTTTTGAATTTGTCTTGCATTGTTTCGACAAAGCGCTCAGAAATAGAACTAGAACTTGAACTAGAACTAGAAATAGAATATGAATTTGCAAGAACAAACACGAACACGACGAGTGTTGCAAGAACCAGAAATCCTGTTACACCCAGAAGTCCTTGACTCATGTAATATAATAAAAAGAAAGAAAACACGCTTGATTCTTACATATAGTGGTGCTTCTTGAGCATGCCGTGTTGCATGCCATGATAACCTGCACCGAAGTGCTCCTTGCCGTGTTGCATGCCATGATAATCTGCACCAAAGCGCTCCTTGCCGTGTTGCATGCCATGATAACCTGCACCAAAGTGCTCCTTGCCATGTTGCATGCCATGATAACCTGCACCAAAGCGCTCCTCTTCACGAGGATACACCGGGGGACCGAGAATCATAAAGTAAACTCCCAAAATTATGATCAAGATACCCACGGCCACGCTGATATAGGCATAGATCCATGCGTAGGTGATGCAATTGCCAATCACCGCACAATTCAGAGCATACAAAGCGATGGGAATGGTTACCATCATCGCTAGGAGGTTACCAGCAAGCAAATCACCACGAACCCTCAAACTAGCCGCAACTAGGATGGTGCCGATAACATACAGAATATTACCGACTAGAGCAATCATTGTTTGCTGTTCCATTTTCAGCGTTTGTACGATATATTTTTACAATTAGATAAAAATCAGAATTTTGAAGGCCGATATAGGATGTCACGGTATTTCGCTACCTGATCATCTGTGCCCATAGATTTGCAAACCTTGACAAATCGATATTTCATCATGTTTATTACAAACAACATAGAAAATACCCCACAATCAAAGTTCTTTCGCTGTCGCTGCACCTTGTTCCACTCATATTCCATTTTTTTCGTGTGTTTGGGATGTAGTTTCTCCAACTGTTTCCGCATCTCCTGCATGAACTCTACGAACTCTCTTTGAGGAGGATTGGCGACTGAATCGTAGAAATACACACCAAAGTTTCTACGCCTGGGATCAAATCCGACAAAGGCAGCAACCCAATGCTGTCCCGGCCCTTTTGAATCATCCGTGTTAAATATCACTGCCAAAGATTTCTTCTTCTCTTTCCAAAGCCTGTCCATATCGATATCGCACATTTCTTGCACCACACACCGATTGACACCAGGAAACGGCCGTTTTGCAAAGTCGCAAGGGAATACCCCGACAAACTCTATCGTCGGATCAGCTTCAGCGTACTGTTGCATGACATTCATAATATCATATGTGTTCAACCATTTGCGTTCTTCCTGATACCAAGATATTGGTTTCTTTGGCCTGTACCACCTTGCTACATCATCATATTTACCAGTATTTTTCACAAAGGGTTGCTCAATCCAACAAGCCTCTGTATTTCCCGATTTACAAACGGGTTTTAAACGTTCTTGCAAAGCCTTCCACAACTTTGAATGAGATTTACGCTTTGAAATTTCTATTTTGTCAGCATGCTGTGTATTGTACAGTTTTGCAATAAGCAACAAAGTTTCATAGGGAACACATGAATTTTGTGGTTTCTTACGAGTTTTGACCTTGGAATCTGCCAATGGAGAGCAATGATCCAATGCTGGTGGCATTTTGATTGTAACAAAGAATAATTTCCATCTATGATAAAGTAAACATCCAGCATCCATCAAATGTATCAACCAACTACAATTGGCCGACTATCCAAGGCAACTTCCAATAATGATCTCGTGCTGCAAAGCACGCGGAATATCCTGTTTGGTGCGGTTTCAAACGATACAGCAATGTATATTTCCAGCAACGATGTGGGTATTGGCACAAGCAATCCTTCCGCAAAATTCCATGTCGTGGGCAATGCAAACATTGATGACGAGCTCCATGTCTCAAACCACACCACAACAGGTGGTCTACGTATTTCTAAATACAGCACAGGTGCCTTCAACTCGAACGCACCCATCTATTTTGCACCATCCAACACAACCAACGACCGCTTGAACGATAACAGCAACACAGCTCATTGGTCTTCCAACAAAGCTGCTTGGGCGAGCAACAATCTGGTATCGGTTGGACAGGTTGTAGCTTTGTCAAATTATGTATACGATGCTGTAACGAACATAGATGCATTTCCGTCCGAGTCTTATTTGTCTCTATCTCTTGCAAGCAATGCCTATGTACAGAGCAACGTTCTGTCCAATTACGTTGCAAAGGTTGTGGCAGATGCAACCTATGCCCCTTCGAATGTGCTGTCTAACTACGTGCTCTTGTCGAATATGGCAACAGATTTTGCCCCATCTAATACGCTGTCAAATTACCTTTTGAGCGACACTGCTTTTACCGCATTCGCTCCTTCCAATGCGTTGCAGGCCTACCTATTATCTTCTACTGCTCAATCGACATATGTTCGTATAACAGTGTTGTCCAATTACTCAACAACAGCTGTCGCAGACACAAAGTATGGCCCTTCTAACGCCGTGTCATTCGCATATCTCAAGTCATTATGGGCGAGCAACACGGCATCTTACACAAGCAATACCCTTTCGAATTACATCACAAGTTTCCAGGCAGAATCTTCGAATACCAACATTTACGCAAGTAACACGGCAGCGAATACATCCAATGCGCTCGCAGCCCACCAATCGAGTGCGAGCAACATTTTCACTGCCCTATCTCAAAGCAACACATGGACAAGTAACGCTTTGTCCAATTACGCCCCGTCAAATCTACAAGGCAATTGGAACGCCGCATTCTCGACGTCAATATGGACGAGCAACGCATTGCCATCGTATGCAAGGTCAAACGCACAAAGCAATTGGAACTTCGCGTCGAATACTGCATCATTCACGAGCAATGCCCTCAGCAACTATGCCACAACATCCAATGTTATGGTCACATATGCCGCATCCAATGCACAAAGCAATTGGATTTTCGCTTCTAATACTGCAACATTCAGCTCCAATGCACTCAGCAATTATCTGGTTGCATCCATTGCGACCAGCACCTTTGCTCCATCAAATTTACAGAGCAATTGGAATTATGCATCTAATACCGCCGCATTTGCGTCCAATAACTTTTCTTCGTACACTACCTCCGCCATTTCCCTGTCCACATTTGCCGCCTCCAACCCTCAGTCAAATTGGAACTTTGCATCCAACACATCTTCGTGGACGAGCAATGTAGCAATTTGGACCAGTAATGCGCAATCCAATTTTAGCCCCATCTCGGGCACTAGCAATTGGGTATATGCAAGTAACACGGCATTTGCTGCAAGCAACACAGCGTATTGGCAAAGCAATGCATCTTCCAATCTGTTGAGCCTTTTGGCGGCGAGCAATGCCTATGCTGCCTCAAACACCCTCAGCAATTGGGTATTCTCAAGCAACACTGCAAGTTTCTTATCAAATAATACGCTCAGGTTATCAGGGGGTCAAATGACGGGTGCCATCGATATGAACAATAATACTGTGACACTTGCTCCGAATGCCTACATAGCCAACAATGTATCCACTAGCAATGTGACAATAAAGGTACAACACACTGGTCAACTGACAGATTCCAATAATGCACCTCTTTTGACATGGTTCACAAACCCCACCAATCGTAAATGTGTCGCTATTCACGGCAGCGGCGGTAGCAACATCGTCCAGACTCAAAACTTTGTCGTCTACGGCACTTCTTGGTTTTCCAATGATGCCGCATTTATGTCACGGTTGGGCGTTGGCATCGAGACACCTGCATATACAGTTGATGTGAGTGGTACCATAAATGCATCCAGTGATTTGATGAGAAATGGCACCTCTGTCGATGCTTTGTTTGCTGCTTCGAACGCGCAGAGCAACTGGAATGCTGCTAGCAACACCGGCTTTTGGGGCAGCAACAATACCTCCAATCTTCTTTCGCGAGCGCTGGCTAGCAATTTTTATGCCGCCTCGAATGCACAAAGCAATTGGGTGTTTGCCTCAAATACTTCCGTTTTTGCAAGCAACACAAGCGTTTGGGGGAGCAACAATGCATCCAATCTGCTAACGATGGCTCAAGCATCTATATCGTACGCTTCCTCGAATGCACAGAGCAATTGGGTATTTGCTTCGAATACATCATTTGCTGCAAGCAATGTGGGTTTTTGGGGGAGCAACAATGCATCCAATCTTTTGTCACTCGTTGCGGCGAGCAACAACTATGCCACGTCCAACCTGCAGAGCAATTGGGTATATGCAAGCAATACCAGCCGGTGGACAAGCAATGCGCTGAGTGATTATGCTCCATCAAACATGCAGAGCAACTGGAATTATGCCAGCAACACTGCAACCTTTTCTAGTAATGCCGCAAGTTGGGGCAGCAATTCGACGTCAAACCTGCTGTATTTGGCTGCTGCGAGCAATGCATATGCACCATCCAATGCACAAAGCAATTGGAACTATGCTAGCAATGTTTCTGCCTGGTCTAGCAATGCTTTGCCAACAACATATGCACTGTCAAACACACTGAGCAATTGGGTATATGCTAGTAATACGAGCACTTGGACGAGCAATCAGCTGCCATCTTATGCATCTTCCAATACTCAAAGCAATTGGGTTTATGCTTCAAACACGGGCACCTGGGCATCAAATACATCAGCATTTTCATCAAATACCAGCATCTTTGCCAGCAATACCTCAACCTGGACAAGCAACATCCTTCCCTCATCCTATGCCCAAAGCAATGCCCAAAGCAACTGGGTTTATGGATCCAACACTGCTACGGTTGCAAACAACACTGCAATCTGGGGAAGCAATACGCTGAGCAACATGTTGACTATAAACGCAGCCAGCAATTCCTTTACCCCATCCAATGCTCAAAGCAATTGGAACTATGCCAGCAATCTAGCTTTTAATATCCAAATCTCATTGTCTAATTATGCATTGTCGAATGCACAAAGTAATTGGAATTATGCAAGCAATATGGCAACGTCTGCGAGTTCCACTGCGGTCTTTGCATCTAATACGACTGTGTGGGCATCAAACACATTGTCAAATTACAATACCGCATCGGAAGTCCAAGCATTATACAGCTCTGCTATTAATGAGTCTAATTGGAATTACGCGAGTAATACAGCCTTTGTGGCAGCTAATGTCTCCTCATGGACGAGCAATTCTCTATCAAACTACTTGACAACGACAACAGCAAGCAATGCTTACGCAACATTCGCAAGTTCTAGCAATTGGAACTATGCCAGCAATACCGCGTCCGTTGTGAGCACATCATTGTCGAACTACATTCTTGCGACCACTGCGAGCAATACGTATGCGCCATCAAATGCCCAAAGCAATTGGAACTACGGCAGTAACTTTCATTCCAACAATCCTTTCCGACAGTCGGACTCGGGCATTTTGTATTCGACGGCCTGCAATTTATACTCATCCGGCGCATTCACAATGTGCAATCAATCGGCAATCATAGTTGTTGATACAGGTACCGTGACGAGCGGAATGACTGTAACAAATGTCGCAAATACAAGCCAGAACTTCTCCACGACATCCAACGAGGGTTTGATCAAAGTCTCGGCATCAAATGCCCTTTGGAACGCATTGACAATCTTGTCAAACACAACATTGACATCTTTCTTGAGAACGGACGGCTCAGCATTTTTTAATAACAATGTTGGAGTTGGTTTGAACAACCCAACAAACCTTTTACATTTGGCAGGTGGTAATGTTGCCATTTGCAACGGAGGGAACGTTACAGATTCGGGAGGCAGCGTGAACTTTGGTATATCCACATTTCCTACATTTTCACCTATGAGCAGCATTCAAGGCCGCCTCGTGAGTGCGAGCGGTGCGTTCTCGTCTTTGTCAGGTGGCATTTCTTTCTCAACCAGGCCTCTAAATACATCCTCCAACACCGGCCTGGTTGAGGTCATGCGCCTAACTAATGGTGGTGCGTTGGGCATCGGCACAGGATCCCCAGCGTACACCCTTGATGTGAATGGAACTGTGGGCGTATCAAGCAACATTTTCTTTGGCAGCACATTCCGCCAGATGTTGAACCTTTCCGGCACCGGGTATGGAATCGGTACTCAAAGCAATAATATTTACCTGAGAACAGGTGTTGACGTGCAAATATACAAAGGCGGAAGTCACAGCGATGTTGCAGGGGATGCAGGATCAGGTGGGACGGCATTGATGACAATAAAATCAACAGGTAATGTCGGCATTGGGACACAGTCGCCGGGTACAACATTGGATGTTGTTGGAACAGTGCGCGGGACAAGTTTGAGTTGCGCGACTACGAGCGCATCGAACGTTTTTTATACATTCACTAATACACTAGGAACAGCCAATTTAGCGGTCGTCCTTGGTGGGAATTATTCGACCGACGCAGCTGCTGGTGATTGTGTTTTGCGGAGCACTGCAAACAAGGTTTTATTGCAAAGCGGCACGGGTGCTAGCGCAATGTGTATCTCGACATCAAACAATGTAGGCATTGGCACCACCACCCCCTCTACAAAACTTGTGGTCGTGGGTGAAGTCACATCCGTTTCGTTTAGTGGATTCCGAATAGTAGGTGGCTCATATGGTGTTTTCTTAAGAAATGATGGTACCAACTTCTACGTCCTTTCAACAGCAGTTAACGATCAGTATGGTGCAAATACCACCAACAGACCTTTTATGTACACAATAGCATCTGGTCTTGTCACCATTGGAAGCGTGTTGTATGTAGAGCAAAACGGGTACGTTGGAATAGGAGTGAGCAATCCCACTTACCCGCTGCATATTACCAGCACGCAAAGCGCAACGTTGACTTATGGTTATCTCAATAGCGCTGGAACCACTGGTACGACCACAGGCACAGGAAGTTATTCAATTTATGCAAGTGGTCGCATTGCCGCCTCGGAGTTTAATGCGGTTTCCGACATGCGGATCAAGACATCTGTTTCCTCTATAGATCCCGATTTTGCCTTGTCATGCATTCAAAAATTAGATCCTGTGTCTTACTGCATGATTGATACTGTAGTCAATGGAGACAAACCGACCTTTGGTTTCATCGCACAACAAGTGGATAATGTCGTTGAAAATGCTGTGAGAATTGCAAAAGATTTTATCCCCGATGTCTATGACGTAGCCACCGTCATCGATGGCAACTTGTTGACGTTGCAATCTGCCGAGAAAAGGTTTAGCAATGTCAGCATCAATGCGCGCCTCAAGTTGTACATGGATGATGCCAAGAACCGTGAAGTCATTGTGACAGTGACAAACATCATTGATGATGAAACGATAGTCATCGATCAGAATTTGACACAAGACAAGGTTTTTGTGTACGGTCAAGAGGTACATGATTTCAAGACAATCAATACAAATGCTCTCCTGGCAATAACTGTTGCGGCACTTCGAAAAACAAATGCAGAATGCGAGGCTTTAAAGAGGGAGAATTCTATTCTGAAAGACCATATGGATGTGCTCATGTCACGGATGGCACAAATCGAGGAAAAAATCAGGATGTAATATAAGTACGGGCCACCCTTTCCACACGTCATGAATGTAAATGATGCTTTCATAGAAATCGCTGATCAAAACGGATACACATTTTTAAATGCGTCCAACAATGACATCGTCTTTTATCAAACTAACTCTAACCAAACCTTTCAAATTGGTGCTTGCGTCGGTGCTAGGGCTAACATATCGATGACCCGTTCTTCCACAATTATTGATGCCCCAGAAACCATTTCCTTGAGAACGAACGGACAAGATGCTTTGTCTATTTCTGCTTCTGGCAGTGTTTCCCTGGCAAATGGGATTGCAACACCCGCATTCACAACATCTAATCTGTACACTGCTGCCGGAACGCAAAGCAGGCCATCACATACTTTTGCAAATGATGATAGAACGGGGTTGTTTCAGCCTGCAACTGGCAATTTGTCTATCGCAACTGCATCCACAGAACAGGTTCGCATTACATCGAGCGGTGACGTGGGCATTGGAATCACCAATCCAGCGGTCAAATTGGATGTAGCAGGAACGGTGCAAGCTACTGATTTTGTCGAATTCAATATTCCTATCGCTTATAAATATGCCCCTTCCAACACTACAACAACTCGATTAGACGTATTGGACACAACAAGCACATGGACGAGCAACACTCTGTCCAACCTGGCTATTGCATCTTCGACGGCCAGCGAACTGACGCGGATTGATGCTATGGCAACAGCGGGATGTAATGCTGCCATCTGGAGCAGTAACAAGACATTTTGGCTTTCAAACAATGCGTTGCCCACATATGCAGTTTCGAATGACATCTTTAGACTTGCAAACTATTCATCTAATACATTGAGCAACTACGTTTTGACTCCACAACATGCTCTCACATCTAATGCCGCATATTGGTCCAGTAATCAACTTCAATCCAGACCCACAGCTGCAGCAGTGGATGCTACTTATGCCAAATCCAACGAGACGTTTCTAGGGATCGCGTCCAATACGGCAAAATCGTCATGGGCGAGCAACGTTGCGGATTGGGGGTCAAACACAATCGCAACAACCAGCAACACATTGTTTACTGATTATTTGACAAAGGCTGATGCATCATCTAATTATGCGACTATAGCAATCTTGAATGATATTTCCTCTAGGGCAAGCTTTGGTTGTAATACAAGCACTTGGACATCCAACGCGTTGTCGAATTTGAACACAACATCGGCCTTTGCCTCTAATACCAGCGTTTATGCTTCCAATCTAGCAGTTGCAACGTCAAACGCGATGCCAAACTATGCCCTCAAGTCGGATGTTCTATCAAATTATGCAAACTCAAATGCTCAGAGCAATTGGAACTACGGAAGCAATACGTCTACCTGGGCTTCTAATACTGCTTCTTGGGGTTCGAATACCTTTCTCTCTGCTGCCATTGCATCAAATGCTTATGCTGTCAGCAACATGCAGAGCAATTGGAACTATGCCAGCAACACTGCAACACTTGCCTTCAATGCGGGTGCCTATGCTTCGAATGCATTGCCCGAATATATGTTGGCTTCTACTGTAGATCTTCAATATGCAAAAAGTAGCGGTCAATCAAACTGGAACTTTGCATCCAATCAATCTGCTTCAAATACGGTAAGAATTACTTGGACATCCAATGCGTTGTCAAATTACTTGAGCGCGGGCATTATACAAAGCAATTATTCACAAAGCAACGCGCAAAGCAACTGGGTGTATGCATCCAACACGAGTACGATAGCACTGAACCAAGCCACGATCGCAACCACGATCGGCACATGGGCAAGCAATGCAACATCTAATTTTGCGGGATTGGCGGCTCAGAGCAATTGGGTTTATGCATCGAATACTTCAGCATCAGTAATGCTTCAAGCATCTTGGACATCAAATGAGTTGTCAACCGTCATGAGAGTGTCAATGGCAAGTAATTTTGGTGCGAGCAATGCACAATCTAATTGGGTATTTGCTTCAAATACATCCTTGTGGGCATCAAATACTGCATTGTCATCCCTGAACAACGCAATTTGGGCAAGCAATTCCTTAGCTTCTGTTGCAACCACCGAAGGAACCTCAAACTGGAATTTCGGGTCCAACACTGCCTATTGGGCATCTAATGAAGCAGCGGGAACGACTGTTAAAAATGCGTGGACGAGCAATGCATTATCTAATTTCGCATTGTCAGTTTCAAAAAGCAATTGGGACTACGCAAGTAACACGGCTTCATGGTCTAGCAACCAAGCATATTGGGCGTCCAACAACCATGCTGACAAAATATCGAGCGCAGATGCAGCACAATCTTTTGCAGCGTTGGCGAATGCCAGCAACTGGAATTTTGCCTCGAACACATCATATTGGGCATCAAACACGTCAAAATGGTCCAGCAATAACTTTTTGAATTATGTGTTGACCAGTAACGCAGATGCAGTATATGCTTCTTCCTTGGCACAAAGCAATTGGAACTACGCCTCCAACACTGCATTTTATGCGAATAGCTTGGGAACATGGGCAAGCAACCAATTTCCAGCATACACCACAACAACTGAATTGTTCACTACATTGAGTAATTACGCTCCGTCAAATGCGGTGAATCTAAAAATTACAACATTGTCTAATGACTTTTGGGCGACCAGCAACGTGGTATGGGGGTGTAACGGTTCGCTAGCACTATGGGCAAGCAACAATTTTAAAAACTATATTACGACAATTGCGGCTAACAACACGAATGCAGCTATATATGCAAGCAATACAAGCTCTTGGACATCCAACATTTTCAATTGCAATAATCTAGCTCTTTCCAATAAACTGAACACATTGAGCAATGTTGCATACACGGCCTCCAACAATGTTGCCAACAATGGCATTGCCGGCATATGGAGCAGCAACAAATTGAAGGATTACATAGCAAGAGCTGAGGCAGGTCAATACTTTCTCAGCGCAGACATTTACCAGAATGCAATCATATATTCATCAAATACCGTTTTCCAGACGAGTAATATTGCCTTTGCGTTGAATGTGAATATGTCAAACTTTATACTGTCAAATACGAGTTTTGCCTCATTTGCTTCTTCTAATGCACAGAGTAATTGGAACTTTGCATCGAATGCCGCGCATTTTGCAAGCAATGCTCTACCGCTGTATTTGTTGCAATCTCTAGCAACAGTTACATATGCTTCATCCAATGCTCAAAGTAATTGGAACTTTGCTTCCAACACATCAACGTGGGGGAGCAACAATTCTTCTAATTTGCTAACACTGCAGACCGCAAGTAACACATACGCGCTGTCAAATAGGCAGGCAGATTGGAACTTTGCTTCGAACACAGCTATGTGGGGAAGCAATAATACGTCAAATTTGGTCACGCACACATTTGCGAGCAACACTTTTGCATTGTCAAACGCATCTAGCAATTGGAACTTTGCGTCCAACACTGCAGTAATATCGAGCAATACCTCAGTTTGGGCTAGCAATACCTTGTCTAACGCGTTGCTCTTGTCGGCAGCATCCAACAACTATGCGTTCAGCAACCAATCATCAAACTGGGTTTATGCCAGCAACACTGCATTTGTAGCTAGTAACACCGCATTTTGGGCTAGCAATATCACATCAAACGTGCTCTTCCTATCGGCAGCATCCAATAACTATGCATTCAGCAACCAAGCAAGCAATTGGGTGTTTGCTAGCAATGTGGCATCTTTTTCTAGCAATATTGGCGTCTGGAACAGCAACAATTCATCAAACTTTCTCCAACTCAGCTCGGCGAGCTCCAACTACGCAGCGTCCAATCAGTTGAGCAATCTTGTGTATGCAAGCAACACGTCTTTTGCAGCCAGCAATACGTCCTATTGGTCTTCCAATCAATTGTCTAATGTTCTACTTCTCACTGTAGCATCCAATAACTATTTGACAATTAATGCAGCACAGGCAACATATGCAGCATTGACTGCGCAAAGCAACTGGGTGTTTGCATCAAACACAGCAATGATATCAAGTAATGTGGCATATTGGTCCAGCAATTCATTTGCGAATTACCTTTTGCTGAGCGCCGCATCAAATGCATACTCTTTGTCAAATGCCCAGAGCAACTGGGTTTATGCATCCAACACCGCATTTGTTGCCAATACACTTGCATCTTGGTCCAGTAATGCCCTATCAAATCAGCTCACTATATCGGCTGCAAGCAGTGTGTACGCTCCGTTTGCAGGGCAAAGCAATTGGAACTTTGGATCAAATACATCTGCTGTAGCCAGCAATGTTGCTTACTGGTCCAGTAATGCCTTGTCAAATAAATTGAGCTTGTCCGTTGCATCTAATGCATATGCCGTGGCAAGTGCACAAAGCAATTGGAACTATGGATCAAATACCGCATCTTGGCTGTCCAACAACATCCCCCTTTCTACAGTTACAAATGCCACGTGGGCATCCAATAATAGCGGCGGTAGATACTGGGTGGCGAGCGGCGCAAACACGTATAGCATGTGTAATGTTGGCATCTCGTCTACCTCGCCTCTTTGGCAGTTGCATGTGAGCTCTGTGAATGCCACAACTGCATCCACGGTGATAGCCACCAACTCCAACAACTCCAACATGATCGCATTATATAGTGGTCGTAGCAATGATGTGGATCAAGCATTGATATACGGATGCAATACAGCACTCCGATTTGGCACATGGACAACGGCAAGCGGCACAGGGTGGACGGAAAGAATGCGATTGACATCGAATGGATTCTTGGGGATCAACACGGCATCACCAACCGTTCATATGGATGTCAACGGGGCAATGCGTGCTACCGGTGTGACATGCGCTGCAGGTGGTTCAAATTCGGCTCTGACTATTAGCAACTCCCTAGGCAGTGCCCAACTTGTAGCGGTATTTACAGGAGGTAACGTTTCGACCGATGCGATAGCTGGTGATTTAGTCCTCAGAAATCCATCTACTTCAAACAAAATTATATTTCAAGCAGGTGCAGCCGGTGCCAGTGGTATAACAATCTCAGGTGCAAACCTTGTAGGTATTGGAGACCCTTCGCCGACTTATAAACTCGACGTGAACGGAACATGTCAAATCACGAGTAATCTCTTCTTCGGAAGCACTAGCCGGCAGATGGTCAACTTGTGGAGCACTACTCATGCTATTGGTGTGCAATCCAGCGCCACGTACTTGCGCACTTCTTCTGATTTCCACTTTTTCAAAGGAGGCATTCACAGCGATACAAATGGTGATGCGGGAACAGGTGGCACCACTGTCATGTCCATCAAATCGTCATATGTTGGAATAGCAAACACCAACCCTACAGTTGCTCTGGATGTCAATGGGGACGTCAAGGTATCCGGATATATTCAGGCGTCTACCGGAAACACAACAGGCGATGGATATACATTCCAGGCCAATCCGGGAGGCGGCACTGGCGATTCAGCATACATGCGATACTTCTCGCGTTCGGGCGAGTCTTCAACATTGGAATTGGGAACGGCAAACGACACCGATGACCATATCTCGCTCATGCCAAGTGGCAACGTCGGCATCAATACACGAACACCTGCGTACGAACTGGATGTTAATGGCCAGGTGCAAGCATATGTGTCGACAAGCAGTGGAATGCTGGTGACGCGTTCGAATGCGGGTCCCGCGGAGATCGTCTTTAACGCTACAAATGTCGGTGGTGCAACGCAAATGGCCGCTGTTGGGATAGACAGCTCGACATCTCGGGACTTTTTTATTTGGGTAAATGGTTCCGATCGCCTACTTATTGATTCAGGAACAGGTAATGTTGGCATCGGAACATCACCGCATGCCACGTATGCATTGCAAGTAGATGGGGATACCATAACGAATGGCTACATTCGAACGAGTGGAAATACTGGTTGGTATAATCAATCTTGGGGTGGCGGTTGGTATATGAACGAATCCACGACGGTGAAAACAATTTCAGACAAGAATGTTTACACGGGAGGAAGCATTTCTTGTTTAGGCAACTTGGGCGTTGGCACATCCAGCCCTGCGTTTAAACTTGATGTCAATGGAACTGCTAATTTCAAGTTTAGGAATGACTCTTGGATTACAACGGCAGACGGACAAAATAGGCTTCTCTTTACGACCAGTGGGCGCACTTACATTGCTTCGGACAATGGATTTGAGTGGCGCAATACGACAGATGCCAACGTAGGTGTCCTTGACAATAGTGGCAACTTTACGGTGCCGGGAGAAATAGCGTCGTCATCCAGCGGGGTTGGTCAATTTCGAGCCATCAAAGGTGGCTATGGCATGATCTTCCGTAACGATGGCAGCACTTTTTATTTGTTACCGACAGCTTCAAACAATGCCACAGGTGGGTGGAGCACCAGTGTGTATGCGCCTATGTCATATGGATTTGGTGACAGGCTTTTGCGTTTCAATGCTGGGCTTACAATAGGTACGTACGGTAACGTTGGTATCAATACCACGCCTGCATATCCGTTACACATAGCTGCCGGAGAGAACTCAGGTGCGTACAGCTATGGCTATTTGAATAGTGTTGGTACAGGCACAGCTTCAGTGACATCCACGCTTGTATCCATCTGGGCAGACTATAGAGTGGTGGCATCCGAGTTTAATGCAAGGTCAGATTCACGTATCAAAAAAGATATTGTGAACATAGACGACTTGTCTGCATTGGGAGTGATCCGTCAAATAGAGCCAAAACAATATAGCTACATAGATACCATATCAAAGGGAAATAACCGGGTGTGGGGCTTTATTGCTCAACAAGTTGAGAGCGTCCTGGATTATGCTGTGTCATCGGCAACCGAGTACATCCCAAATATATTCACACATGCATGGTCTTTTGACGGTGGCTCAAAACTACAACTTGAAAACAGAGACACTTCGTGCGTATATAATGGATTGAAACTGAAGGTATACATTGATGATAATAACAATTTTGAAGAAACTGCTGTAGATGCTATTCTCGACGCTCGTACAATCCATTGTGATCCACCGTTGAAGACCACCGGCAAAGTTTTCCTTTATGGCCAACAAGTCGAAGATTTCAAGGTTTTGAACAAAGAAGCCATTTTCACTGTTGGCATCGCGGCAATTCAAGAGATTGATAAAGAATTGCAAGCGCAGAAGGCGATCGTTTCTGCTCTAGTTGCAAGGATTGACTTGCTCGAATCGAGATTGGTAGCAGGATAGAAATTTCTTGCGAGATAACAAATGTCGCTGACTTATCAAGAATTTCAAGATAATTTTGTTGTGAGCATCCGGAATTTCCAATCCCCACATGTGGATGCTGCAGGATCATTTGATTATGCCGTCGGTTTCAACATAGTTTGTAAAAACAACAGGCGCACAAATTATTTTGGTAAACATCTCATGTCCAATGATGTGCCCATTCCCAATGCTACACAAAATGATGTAGCCAATGTTGCATGGGATATTCTTTCGACCGAAGTCAGAGCATGGGCTTCGCAAGTAGTTGGATCGAGCAATCTTTTTGAAAGTCATTACGTGCCAAATCCCAATGCCAACTTTCAGAATTCAAACATAACATTGAGTGACTATAATTCCAACTTTACCACAATGTTGTCCCGTTTTGATGTCTATCCGGCGTCTCAACCCACATGTTGGTGCGTGGGTTTCAATATAATTAACAAAAACAACACAAACATCGCGCGCTACGTTGATTCTCAAGTGGTTATTGATATGTTTGACAACGACAAATCAGAAATGGAACTGCTTGATATGGGGTGGAGTAATGTTAAAGAGGTTGTCGCAGAGTGGGCGCACAACATCTTGCACACATCTCCCTTGATCGTGACAGAATTCACGCCAGCGCCTTGGAGCTTGCTGCAAACATGGTAGAGCAAAGCCAAAGCTGACATGTTTTGGGTGGGATAATGCATATAAGGAGTGCACCCCACTGGTTACTATCTTCTATCACAATGAGGTCATCCACATCAAATTTTGCCCGCCGAGCGTTCATGCTTCTCATGATGTTTGCTGCCACAACACATAGTGTTCAAGCCAGTTGTATCTGTACCGAAGATCCACCGCCGCCTCCGGGCGCTCCCGTCGCGCCAGCTTCTCCTGTTGCACCTGGTCAGCCGCCATCGAAATACACATCCAGCGGCGCACCGTATGGCGTATGCAAAGATATCCATGAGGAGGCTAAGCAATTCAGTCATTGGTGTCATCATGGTGAGATTCGCGGTGGACCGAGTCGCTCTGATCTAAATTTTGGTCGTCAAACAATCTTCACCGGACCCGTCGGTGTCCAAAAAGGTTGGTGCGGCAAGATCCTTCAAGGAACACCTGATTATGCTGTTGTTGCAGTAAGTACGAAGTACATCGATCTAAAAGGGGAATCCCCCTATTCGCCTACTTGCGAGAAGTGCATGTGCATCCGGATCAAGGGCGCTGATGAAACCAGCAATCCTTATCCTGACCCCGCCGCAAGCGCTGTATATGGCAAGATTGTAAAGGGAAGGGTGCTTGATCGTTGTGCAGAATGCGAGGACGATCACATTGACATCCTTGCTGATATCCCCTACACAGATGCTCCAGTGAACGAATGGAATCCCAAGGCAACTGAAGCTAATTCCGTGCAGGGGAATCGAGCAATGACAAGTCAGATGGCATATAGTGTAGGTGTATGGACAGCGGAGTGGCAATTCGTGGACGATTGCAATGTAGATTGCAATGTTTTCTTCCAAGATCAAAAAAATAATACGAACAATAGTGTTGGTAATAGACGCATGATGATGTCTATCAAGGCACAGTAAGATTGTCATTCAAAACCATTTCAACCATTTCTTTTTTCACTTGATAGTGTACTTGAGTTTCATTTCATCCGAAAACAAATTCATCCGGTACACATACAGTTTCTTATAACATTTTGAAATCGTGACAATGCTCGTATCACATGCCTCAGCTAGCGTTTTCTTGTCTACTTTGACCCCACACAAGCTGCAAACCAAATAGATGCAGCCTGCTGCTACGGACGGAGGGGTTTGAGAACAAACGATACTCATTTCATCTGCGACTCGAACCACATGCAAGCAAACATCTTTGACATGCTTGTCTAGATTCAGTTTGGAGCAAAAACGCATGATGAAATCGCTGGCAGTGGAGCTTGCCAGATCCATTTGTAAGATCTCTTGAAACTTCTTGCATCCTCGCGTCATTGTAGTTGTCTTCAAGTTGAATATCTTGGCAATCTCCTTGGCACTGCGTGGGACATTGTTGGTTTTGCATGACATGTAAATGGAGGATGCGATGAGCCCACTTCTGTTGTCCCCTCTACTTATCTTCATTTCGCTTATTTTCTTGTACAACATCTTCGCTTCGTCGATGATAGATGTTGGAATACCGCTATTGACTGCATTCACCGTCAATGTGTCAAACACGTTGTATAATGTACGCTCTTTGTATGTCATTGAGTTCCACATTTGGTATTTCCGCAGTATTCGCATTTCGTAACAGTCTCCGGCCTTATTTCCAATGATGGTCCCCAGAGATGATTCCGGCAACAGTTCGCTGGTCGGAAGCCCGCATCTGGAAGGATCACCTGATTTGTTATCATCATATCCATAATATCGCCATTCCGCCCCCGTGTCTATATATCGATCGTTCACTGCATGACATTCCCTACACGTGTATTGGCCATCCATTAGTATCACGGCCTCTCTTTTGCAAAAATGGCATTTGCATGGATCATCCTTGTCACATTGTCCCTCACTAACCCTGGCGTCTCCACATTTATCTCTATCACCATCTTCTGCTTTTGTGGATTCAAAAACATCAAACAAAGACCACATCGAGTCGAAGTCGGCGTCATCTGCCAACGACATGAATATAGGACGTGCCATGTAGAGTGCAAGAAGAATCCTTAAGCAGTGTGTCAATTTTTTCATCAGGCACAGCTAAAACAAAATTATGAAGCAATGACTAGATCCTGAAGTATACCGCGTTGAATTTCGTCTGGAATGCAAGCCATATCAATCAGCGCCGTGTTCAGTTTATGCCTAGTAACATAGGCATCTGATTTCGATAGCATTTTTTCTAAGCTTTCTGAATTGCTGGCAAGTGCCACAGCCGTCTTCTCACCACACTTTGGAAAAACAGAGGGAATGTTATCAGACTTGTCACCCATCAAAATCTTTGCGCGGAGATAGACCTCAGGCGTTTTACCCTTCAGCCGCTCCCTCAGGTCCACATCTTTGCAGTTGTAGATGCATGTCGAATCATCAAGCAATTGAAGGTAGTCGTTGTCATTTGTTATAATTACAATTTTACGACCAGTACCGGAGCAGATCTTTTGCATTTTCCTCGAAAATACGGATATGATGTCATCCGCTTCAGCACATGCGTATTCGTACATCTGAACTCCATATCGTTTTGCAAGTGTCGGCAGAAGAGTGTCGTAAACATGTCGGAATATAGAAGGATCGAAAGTGGACAGTCTGTCGTCCCTGCTCTTCTTATACGCTTCATACATAGGCATACGCCAAACCGTGTCGCGGCCGCAGTCCTTGATGAATGCGATATTTGCAAAAGGTACTCGATGCTTCTTCGCGAGACCAACAATACTCTTTTCAAATAATTTGTCAAACTTGGCTACAAAAATCGGGTGCTCTGCTATCAGCATGCGCCCCGTAAATGCAGGGTTGTCCCTATTTTGGAGCTTGAACCAATTAAATACTGCATAGTACCTGTAGAAAACGAAGTAGGATGTGTCAACAAACATGACATTGTCTTTTGTCGACACAGTTACTTTTGTTGACACATCCATGCTTGAATGTTATTATCTACTTATTATTTTAAACTGCTTCACTTTTTAGTCTGACCTTTATTGCCTCGCATGGCCACCGCCGAAATGAATATTGCGAATACCGCAAACATTATGCCCACGCCTAGAGCAACGTACGCATGAATCCAAGCATACGTCTTGCATCCTCCCACAACCGTGCAATTTATAATGTACAAAGTAAGAGGTATGGTGATTCCCAATCCAAATATATTTGGCAAAAGCTCCTGATTTGCAATACCCTCGCCGCCCGATATTAATAATACTAACAATGAAATGAACGTCAGACCATATCCAAGCATAGCTAGTTGTGTTTGCCGTTGCAGTCTCATCAGTAATAATACTTTCATAGAAGAAATAAAAAAGTGATTGGGAGCACCTTAAAGATAGACAAGCATATCATACATCACAATGGGAATTCCAGCTTTTGCGAAGACTATCACCAACAAGTATCCCCATATTATCACACATCATATTCCGAGCCAGTGTGGTCGGCTTTTTCTCGACCTCAATTGCGCTATTCATCCCGTCGCTCAACGCGCAATGCAGTATTACAAGAATGATGCAAGTTACGAATTCACAGTTATTCAGAATGTAATACAATACATTCAAAAAATCGTTTCTTTTGCCAAGCCACAACAACTCATGTTTGTGGCCATAGACGGCATCCCACCTCGGGCAAAAATGCACCAGCAAAGAAAAAGGCGCTATATGTCAGCCTGGCGAAAGAACATGATCAAAACGAAAACGGGCGTTGATACCTTTCCTTGGGATACTAATGCCATTACCCCTGGCACGAGCTTTATGAACAAGTTATCAGCTGGTCTCAATGATCATTTCAGCACATGCAAGTATCCATTCAGAGTCATTTTGCGCGATAGCAACAATCCAGGTGAAGGTGAAGCCAAAATCATGCAGTATATTCGCGAGCCAGATGTTAGCCCGATTGCAAAGATGCATGACATCATTTATGGGTTGGATGCTGACCTGATAATGCTATCATTGGCCAGCATCAAAAACAGAGACGAAAAGACTAGCCAAGCACCCGCAATATATCTATTACGTGAACCTCCGCATTATGAAATCAAACAGTGTTCAAAACCGTTTCTATATTTTGACATTAATACTCTCTACAATTGCATCGAAAAAGAAATGGGAAAACAAAGGGTGTGGGATTATGTTGCATTGTGTTTCCTGCTAGGCAACGACTTTTTGCCACCGCTTTCATATCTTAAAATCAAAAATGATGGTATTCAAAAGCTTCTGGCTGCATATAGATCAATATTGAAAACGGAGTCATCATCTGATGATTCAGATGCTATGTATCTGTTGTCCCAAGACGGAACCTTGCATCTTGATGTGCTTTTGCGTATTCTTGAACAACTGAGGGAAACAGAGGATGTCGAAGTGCAAGAAGCTGAAAAGATCTATTTTAAAGAAACGCAACCAAGATTCACAAAGACAAATGACATCGTCCAACGTATTTCAAATGACCTCGATACGTATCCGATGAAGAACAAATCAGCTTCTGTCAAACCGGAAAAACCTGGTTGGCGACCCACTTACTACAACATGTTGTTTAAAACGACGGACATAAAAGATATCAATGATGCTTGTCTCAATTACCTGGAGGGCTTTGTTTGGACGCATGCCTACTATTTCACCAAACAGTGTATATCATACGATTGGATGTACCGTTACGAATATTCGCCGACCCTCGTTGATTTATACAACTTCTTGTTATCGTTGGGTGATCCATCTCAGGCAAACATGATGGTATCCGAGATTAAAGCGAGTATAATCACGCGTTACCCGAGCATAGACTATAATACAGATCTGCAATTGCTTTGCGTTCTGCCGCCCAGCTCGAAACATCTAGTCAAACCCGAGTATGCCAAATTGATGACGGATGTCAATTTAGGATGCGTGCATATGTACCCAAATACATTTTTGATCGGCACATATCTAAAAACATTTCTTTGGGAATGTCATCCTGAGTTGCCGCCGGTTGACGTCACCAAGGTCTCTCGAATAGCACGTTCTGTTGCAGCAGTATCTTCGTAGTTACCCACGGAGACAATACCTGTCCTTTCGAAATCGAAAATAGCATTGGAAACTTCTTTGATATCGTCGTTTTCAATATGTAAAACGGCCTTTAGTTCCTGCCGAATGCTACGATCAACGCCATAGAAATGATTCCACACCTTTCTTTCTTGTTTATAGTCTTTGTTTGTAAATCTGTAGCGTAACTTATTATGATAACTTGCTTTTGTGTAAGATAGCATACCTTGTGATAGACCGTCTTTTTTTAATTTTGCCAATATACGAAAGATTAGCGGAATTATTTCTTCGGTTCTTTTGTGGGATGATGTAAATACCATTCCAGTTATACCGCCGTCACGGTAAGAGTCAGTAAATGAGGACATTGAATAAATGAATCCACGTTTTTCCCTGATCTCCATCATGATCAATGCATTCAATCCTCCACAAAGAACATCCCAAATATATTCCAGCACTATATTCTTGGGATTGCTAAATTCCATTCCTGGAAATATGATACAGGTTGCATTTTGAGACCAATTGTCTCTGTGCTGCACCTTGATGGTTTTGCCTGCAACGACTCCGTTCCAAGGCGTGGCAACGGGCTCAAAATCCGCGACAATATGCTTGAATCTTCTCATAACTTTGCTGTGAACATCTGAATGAATCTGGACCGGACAGTTGACGTAAATGTATAGATTCGTTTTCAGCTTGTAATATCTATCATATTGATTTTTCAAGTCGGCAATAGATATTGACATCAAGTCTTTTATCTTGCCAATCACATTTGCCCTGTATGGATTGTCCTTTGCTAAGAATATTTTATACGCCAAATCATACGCAGCTTCGGATGGATCATCTCTAGATTGCAACAGTTCTTCTATCACAACGCGTCTTTCCTTTTGAAGCTCTTGATTTATGAAATCACAGTCAAACACAATAGTGTGCATTAAATCGATGCAATTTGACCATTCTTCGGAAACGGCATGTATGTAATATGTTGTCCAATCTTTGTTTGTTGCCGCATTAAAACTGCCACCAACTTTGTCCAATTTTTGCAGCAATTCACCAGTGGCCATGTTTCGTTTTTTTTTGAACATCATATGCTCCAAAAGATGCGATATTCCTCGAATACCCTTTCGCTCGTGAATCGAGCCGGTAGCAATGACGACTTGAATTGTAAACAGTCCCGCGGTGTTGTGTTCAAGAATAATGTTCTTCATTGCTCTTTGTATTTGTTTTGGTATCCCTATAATCTAATTAGTTCTTTTCTTGAAACCTCGCAACTTTTCCTTTGCGTGTAAGATATCATCCAAAGAAGGGACAATGTGCAAGGACTTTCGGTCTACAACCACTTTTTTCTCCAAATTGGCGATATCAGCTTCTGTTCTCTTTTTCAATTTGAAGTCTCCTGTTTTTATCTGTGATAGAAAACCCTGCATGGGTTTCCGAATGCTTTCTTTTGGTGGCGATGGAGGCATAGTCGAGTGCAATGCTACTGTTGCTGAAACACCAACATCACTTTTCTCACCATCCATACTAGCAATAAATTCATTTATGGTTGTATCATCAAGACCGTCAAGCTTCATTCGATTCCTTACCGCATCCTTCGGGATTCGCATGCGGATCATTCTGTTATATTTTTCATCGACGATACTGCCGCTGATTCGACTTTCAGGAATAAACAATGGCTCAATGATTCTCGGAAGCACTTCGACCTTGATTTGTAATGGGATTATATCAAGTCCATAATATGTGCTGGAACACCACGCTGACTTGATGAACAAAATCAAGCATATTCTCTTGTGCTGTGATAAGCACTGGGGGTCGTCAAGTCCATTGCCATTTTGATCGAAAAATGAAGTGTCAAACGTATTCCCACTAAGTTTCAAAAACTTTTCTTGTGTCAATGGAATACTTCTGACACAGTTCAAAATCTTCTTATTGTGCAAATCAACATGTACCGAGCTAACTCGATTTAGTATATGCGTTTCTATTTCGAGTAGCTTGCCACAAAAGTCGTCGTGGCAACAAGTGAACTGAAAGGTTTTACTTTCATCTTTGAAAATGACAGGATATGGGATCACCATCCACGGTGTCTGCAATAGAAACGTATGCTCTTTCTCGGCACCGACTGCCGAATACATAGTATTCCAAACTACTTGAGTAGAATACACAATTGCCTTCTTGATCCGTATATGAAGATCATCGATAACGATATTTTTGTATGTGACAATGTTGTTCATTCATTCTATACTTTTCGTGCTAAAAAGGGTCAACATAAATAAACAAATAAAGCGTACTCAAAAATTGATGGCTATGACGCCCCCTGCTCCTACCCCCACCAGCGACAGAAACGGAGAAACCAACTTCTCGATAACACAATTTTTTGAAAAGATAATCAAACGCTCAGAATCGACCCCGGAACTTGCTGCATTCTTAACCCACACACAGCAAAGCCTCGAGTCCCACGTCATGGGACATGCAAGAAAAACACTACCTATCTGTTATGTTGCGTGGTCGCGCAAGTGATCCAAAAAAATCTTCTATTTGACCAAGTATGTCGTCCTACTTGACAGATCAATCGATCCAATCTCTGACCAGTGCCGCTTTGTTCAATTTGAGTTTTGTGCATACAATATACTATTATTCAAAGGACCCTTTGCAGCTCGCCGAAAGTTACCCAAGAATTGCCAATGATGCTTCTGGGATGACAGCATATAGAAAACATTTGCGATTTCATTTGGTCATTGTGTTGAGAGTATTTTTGAGGACAGTGGTGACTGTCTATGTTGCATTCTTGGTGGTGCTTTCAATTAAACTTATAGTCATCGATTCGACAAATGCTGCCCTCGAGCGAAATACCAACCTGTCGTTATCCGTCTTAGACGTTCATGACCTGATGACAAGATCATTATGGAAGGACGATGGTTTGTTTCGGTTAATCAAGATATTGTTGGCTCAGGGAATCACCGCATCCATTGTGGCAACATTTTTATCGGATCCCGGGTCGATGAAAATTCCTTCGCATCGTCTCATCAATGTCCAAATTATTTTGGGATCATTGATGCTTGTGCAGCTGATTGTCGTTGCTGCGATGAGTCTATGATGACAACGCAAGAATTGCCGGTATACTCGTGCTCACCATCATGATAAGGTTTACCAATTGAAACACTTTCACTTCCTTTGGCTCCTTGCCACTTTCATTGTTTTTGTTTGATGTTGTTTTGTGATTTGGCAAAATCAAACTTATTTTGAGGGAAGTATCAAGGTTTATTGGGATGTCTGTCGATCCTTCGGAGATCAAAGTACCCATCATAATGAAAGCTATCGTTGCTACACCCAAGAAAATTGGGTACATCATGTAGTTACCTTTAAACGCATTGGAAAGAAAATCTACGAGTGGTGAAACAAATCCTTTTGCTGCCGAGGGATTACCAGCAGTCTTCCACAGTAAAAATCCCAGAAAGCTAAAGCAAATGGTTAAAATGAGCCATGTCAAAGCGTTGACAACCGCCATCAAAGTGTACGGAAACGGCTTAATCTCCTCCTCCTCGTCAAGTCTCTCAGCAATGGATTTGGTGATTGCTGGGATGATAAAGAAGTTCATTATGGATGCTAGACCCACCGAAATTGTCAAGATGAGAACCTCTAAAATCATATTATGAATGCACGCTCGAGCTCGGTAACTACTTATTAACGATATCTTTTTGGGTTTAAAAAAAGAGATAAGGAAATGGCAAACTCGGATGAACAATGTCCGGCGAAGATGGGTACCTCAAACTTCTACGTGAACTGCTCATGGTCCAAACCAAACGACCTGATAGGACTGGTACAGGCGTTGTATCAGTATTTGGACGGCAGCTCCGTTTCGACATATCTGAAACAGTCCCTTTGATCACCACAAAGATGGTTAACTGGAAATCAGTAATCGAGGAGCTTCTATGGTTCTTAAGAGGGTGCACTGATTCAAAGGTCCTGGAAAAAAAAGGAGTATACATATGGAAAGCAAATACAACAAGAGAGTTCTTGGACGCGAATGGTCACGCCGCTTATAAAGAAGGTGACTGTGGTCCGATGTATGGCTTTCAATGGCGTCATTTTGGAGCCGCATACAATGGCTGTGATCAATTTTATTCCTCTACCGATGGAATGGATCAATTAGAAGAGGTTGTCAGAATGTTGAAAGATGACCCATTTAGCCGACGTATTATGATGACAACATACAATGTTGCCGACCGACACAAGGGTGTGTTGTATCCTTGCCATGGTGTGGTCGTGCAATTCTTCTGTGAAGATGACACTGATGAGCACGGAACACAAGTGCGTAAATTGAGTTGTCATATGTATCAGAGGTCGATGGACACTTTCCTTGGAGCGCCATATAACATTTTTAGTTACACAGTTCTGACATATCTCCTCGCGCTTAAAACTGGGATGGTTCCAAAAGAGCTAATTATTTCAACTGGGGATACACATTTGTATTTGGATCACCTTGAGCAAGCAAAAATACAGACGAGCAGGGTACCCTATAATGCTCCCCGGTTGGAACTTGATCCGTGCCTCGAGCATTTAAAGTGGGAGGAGATTGAAGTTGATCACTTCAAGATTGTTGGTTATCAGCACCATCCTTTTATTAAAGCGCGCATGAGTGCTTAGGCTTAAATACTACATGTATTCAAAGGAACACCATGATCGAGTTCTCTTTGAAGGACATGTTTTTTGGGAAAACAAGAGATGTACATAGTGCAGTAGAAAGCGTCTTCTCTGTATCATCACTGAAAAATGTTCATGGAAAGGATACGCAGGTATCTCCGTGGGAACAGAACAAGCGGGAGGTGAAGTACTGTTATGATGTCTCGGGTATTAAACATCCTTTCAAAAAGTTCATCATGGGTGAAAAGGTTTGGATAGTTGCGGAGCAGATGTTGTATGTAAATGATGATATGACGAACGCCCGTTTGGAGAACAAAGTGAATCTTAAATGTATAGGATCACGGTTTATTTCCATAAAATCAACTTTCAACATCAACCATTGTTATAAATCCAAGAACACATTTTGTGATGTAAACGTTAGGGTTAATGTAGCGCTTCCAGGAATTGCTAAAATGACAGAGGAACTCATAGCCGATCAAGCAAAAGGTGAAGTTGATCGTTTCTTTCGCCTAGCACAATTTGCGACCAATGAAGAAAACTGACGATTTTACTTCCTTACTTTCAATTATATAATGGCCAGCGTTTACGTTGAAAAGTTGGACGAATTCAGAGTGACAACTGGCGATCCTCGACCAGTCCTTCTGAACTATATTCTGTCTTTACCAAACTATACAACAGCGCTGAAACAGCGTAGTAAATTGAACCAGGATTCAAAAGCGATTACGGCGATTCAAAAGCTCACCAATAAAAATAGTTTGATCTACAATTGCAAAGCATCAAAACGTGCCTTGCTTCATCCTGAGATCAAGCGTTTCAAGCAAAATCCAGAAGCACCCCTTGTCATCATGCCTATCTTGCTTAGAAGTTCGTCGAAATGCAAGCTTCATGATAGTGCTCGCCATTTGAACATTCTCTTGTTCAACACGACAACCCAAGAGCTAGAGAGGATCGACATAAAAAAGTATCACTTGAAAGGTTTTAGTTTGAAGCTCCTTATCAAAAGAGCTGGTGACACGCTGTTGCCGTTGCTTAAAACCGTTTACAACAAAGAAGAGTTGTCGTTAGTGTCTGATCTTGACACGAATTTCGCATTTGCGAGTAAAATTGGAAAAGAAACACTGCGGGAAGCATATCCTGCTTTTGTTGTTGCCTACATCAATTTGAGAGCACAGTATCCTCATCTATCAGCAGCAGATGCTCAAGCAAAGGTGAACAATATGTCAAGAGCAAAAATAGCTAAATCTTGGAATGATTACACAGCGTTCAACTTGAAAGCTGCAAAAAGTGACAACGAAGGTTGTTATGATGCAGGTTATATCAAGAATCATGCCACAAACCGATGTATGAATGTTTCTTCCAAGGCATATATAAAACATTTGGTGAATCCTCCACCTCTACCCTGCAAGGGCGACAAGGTGTTCAACCACTTTTTGCGGAAATGCACCACAGGGAACAAGTTGTTTGATGTAGACATAATGTACAAAGATACCAGCGAGTCAAGCCTTACTAGGAAGAACGAAATGAAGCGTATCCAAGGTGCTTTGTCACAAAAAGCCGCGATGTTCATTATGTCAAAGTATCCAAATGCATACCTTGTATGCATCGATCAAAATGAATTGACAATAATCTGGAAAGAGTTGGCAGATGGTACATTTTCGTTGAAATATCCGCCGCAGTTTTGGGAGAGTTGGTCACGCGCAATGTACGACGGGGCAATACGCTTCATCATGGCCTTTGTCTCTGTCAGAGCCCAGGGAAGTTCTCATGCCAACGTTATTATTTATGATAAGACGAACAAGGAGTTGGAACGGTTCGATCCACATGGACAATGGGAGATTGAAAAGTTTAATCATAAGGGATTAGATTTACGATTGCATGAAGATTTCGCAGCACAAAAGGATGTCATGCCTGCTAAGTTTAAATATCTCACACCGGCGCAATTCTGCCCTTCACATGCAATCTTTCAAGCAAAAGAGGGGGATGAGATTCCCGGGGAGGATCTCAAAGGGAATTGTGCAGTTTGGCGCTTGTGGTACATCAGCATACGACTTGCCAATCCAAATGTTCCTCGAAAAGAATTGATCCTGATTGCACAACGAAAATTGGAAGAGAAAGGTAGTCTTTACAAATTCATTAAATCATACACATTGTACATATTACAGAATCTGAACCGAATCAAACAAAATGAGTAGGTTATGCCTTGTACGGAAATGTGAGCTTGGTTGGATTTGGTTGAATCTTCTTTATCAGCCCGAAGATTTCTTTGTTCTGCTCTAGTGGCTTACTAGCACCACCATTGTACAAAGCAACCGTGTCGCCGGATGTGTAATTGAGAGCAAAGTAAAAGTTGTCAGGAGCAACGTCTCTCATGTAGTCTGCCAAATCTGCCATAAACTTGGTCTCCGCTGCCGCATCAGTAACAACGAGTGACTTTGCCCATTCACCCATCATAACACAATGCTTCTCAGCCATAAAGCCCCAATTCTTTTTCCAGTCTTTCTGAGTAGTTTCCAACTTTTCGGCAAGTGTTCCATACTGATGTGGACTAAATATGATGCGATCCATAGGAATTTTGATATCGTCGATCTTCATTGTGCTGAATCCATTGCCCCAACATGTTGTCCCCTTGTATCCTGTCTTTCTGTTTTCGGGGTCGTCATTCAGGCCTTCAACAACAATAATGCAATTTGGATGAACTTTATTGATTGCTTCGTACCATTTGTTGCAGGTTTCCGCCCAGTTTTTCCAGTTCACCGAGAAATTGGCGCCGTGAATCTTCTGCAAGTCGCCTTGCCATGGCAAATTTGTTTCGGAAGTGACACCTGAATGTGGCTCATTTTTAAGATCAAAAGCAAATACGTGGGGATACTTGTAGCAAAATTTGGCCATCTTTGCCCACAACGTTGCCAGTTTATCCGATGGAAAGTTAATTGGCTTTGTTTGTGTGATGTCTTTGTACGGAAAATATGAATAATAGACAGCTTCCGTGCCTGGGTAAACAAAATCGGTAATTTTATGTTTAATCAGTGCATCAACCTTCATTGCAGCGAGGTAATCTGGGGGTTGCACGGTTTCTGCAAGTTTGACATCCTTGACGACAATCTCGAGGCCAGCATGGATGCCGTGATCGTTCCACGGCGGAGTCGCAGTATAGGTGTGTAAATCGACCATGACGAGCATACCATTCGCGTATGCCATTTTTAAGAATTTATCCAAAGCATAAGCAGGCGTCTTGCCATTAATATCTTGATCATTTGCAATATACGAGTATTTGACAACGTTTTGGTTGCTGGCATCAGCTTTTACAAGAGATGAGCCATTTACTGTGTATTTTTCAACAGTCTTGTGGTCCGTTGCACTATTTCTTATAACAACACCTTTGTTCCCTACAAGTGCAATCGGGTTGTCAAAATATTCCATGTATTCGGCGCTGATACATATACGTACAGCATTGATGTCAGCTGCTTTCAGGGCTTTGAAAAGATCGGCCATGCTGTAATGATAAAGCAACTCTGGTAACATTTGTTTTTCTTCGAATCCGTACCAATTGATGCCACGGATATTCAATGGTTGACCATTCAAAGTGAGTTTTTTGCCAACAATCTTGTATCGCCACTTGCTCCAGTCTGTATTGATTGTGACGCCATCGACAGATGCCGATTCGGTCTGTGATGCTGCTGGAGCCGGGTCTGGCGCAGGGGCAGGGGCAGGATCTGCTGCCGGACCAGCTGCCGGACCAGCTGCAGGACCAGCTGCAGGACCCCCCGCAGGACCAGCGGCAGGAAAATCATTTTTGAAGCCAGAAGAAGGGTCTGTAGAGGTGGTGCCAGCTGAAAGACCACCATCAGGTATCATTCCATTTCCTCCTCCAATTGTGTTATTATTATTCCCAGGCAAGTAATTTATATTGCCACCGTACGTCCCACCATAACCATAACCATACATTCCATTACTATACATATTAGGAAAGCCACCCCATGGATAGAATATCGATGGCGTACCGCCGCTTCCAGGTGGAGGCACCACCACAACAACCTCGCCCATAAAGCGCTCCTTGTGAAGCATCAAGAACAAGATCACCAACGATGCAATTGCCACAAATGCAATTAAGATAAAATACACAAACGTTGAAGTGGATGATTGGACCATATTTAGTCAACCATCACAAAAATAAATGGGTGTTTTGCCCTCCTCCTATCGAATCTTATAATGGGAATTTCAATTTGGTAGCACTCTTATTGACAGCAATATCCATAAGCTCATAGCCTTTGTTGCTGGTCAAAAGTTTGTTTTCTTTAGAGCCATCTTGAAGAATATTCACGGTGTCCTTACTCGTCCAAGAGAACGTCCAATAGAATCCACTGATACCTTTCTTCTGCATGTATGTTGCCAGCTTTTTGTTGAAAGCATAGTCATCACGCTTTTTCCCTAATCCCCATTCGCCCATCATCAAGCATTGTCCCTTGTCCACTAGGTATCCAAAATGTTTGTCCCAACTTGCTTCATTTGTATCTGGGATGTCATCGCGCAATCCCGGCCCATATCTATGTGGACTGTAGATAATCTTATTCGGTACTCCAACATCAACGGGGGAATCTTTCACACCTCCTAAAGCACCTCCCCATCCTGATTCACCTTCATTAACACCCTCAACAACGATAAACAAATGCGGATTCTCCGCTAACACAGCCTTGCCATATTCTGAAGCAACCTTGCTCCAGTCTTTCCAAGGTGGTTGATGTGGTTCATTCTTGAGATCGGCGCCGAATACGTGCGGATATTTGAGAAGGTACTTTGCAAATTCCGCCCACAACTTTTTAACCGTGGCTTTCGGAAAACTGATAGGCTTTTTCATAATCCCCTCCACTTCTTGCGTAAGTTCGTATGAAGCATTGGAAGAGTCATCGTTATGCGGCGGGGCAGCTTGAAACACGTGCAAATCTACCATGACCAACATGTTATACTTGTAGGCCAACTTCATAAATTTGTCAAAAGCTACAGAAATTGGCTTTCCGTCACAATCCTTGTCGAAATTCATATCCGTCTGTTTGGCAAATTTTGGTGGTTTTGGAATGGTTCCACCAAGAAGTAGATCAGCATTACCTAAATTCATCATTAGCTCTGCACTTACTGGAACACGCACGGCATTGACACCGTTATTAGCAAGCTCCTTGAACCCTGTTTCCATTGAAATGGCCCAAAGTGGCTGTGGAAAGAATTCCTTGTTTTCAAAACCGTGCCAATTCACTCCTTTTATTACCAGTGGGGTGCCGTTGAGTGTGAATTTACCATTGACAATTGCGTATTTCCATTTGGTTCGATCTTGTGGGATTTCAGGGAGTTGCGAAGCGGTCGCAGCCCCAGTTGTGACTGTTGCGGGGGCAGCGCCGGTTGCGGGGGCAGCGCCAGTGTCGGATGCTTTGGGTGTTTCTGCACTTGCAACGGGAGCAGAACCCAACAATGTATCCGCATTCGATGCTTCGGGACCCGAAGCACCAGCGGTAACCGTTGTTGTCAATGTCAATGGATCTTGTGGTTGTTGCCCGAGCATTGGATCTGCATCTTCACATGGACCATCTATCCCACACCTCCACATGTTATCGCGCATGCTGGGATCGTCTGCTGATGGGCCACCTAGTCCCGGGCCACCCAATGGTGGTTCTGCCATGTCTTGCCAGCCCCACGTTTTGTCATCTATTAAAACCACTGGCGGCATATCCATCCCATTCCACTCGTATTCCACTTCTTCATCCGAACTCGAGCTGTCGCTGTCACTGCTGCTATCGCTACTGCTATCGCTACTGCTCGAATTATAACCACCGCCACAACAGACAGCTCCGCAACAACCACCACCACCACAACCTCCTGCACAACCACCTCCTCCTCGCCATGATGCAAATTCTTCCCAGTCATCATCGTCGTCATCTTCGTCATAACCAGACCTCAAACCACGTTTTTTCTTTTTTCCTTTCCCATTTGTTTCTGCACCTCCCATCCCCCATGATGGTCCCTTGTCATATTTGCTTTTACCGCTGCTAGATTTGTTGATGATGTTCAAGTTCAAGGCTGAATTAGATCCAGGTGTTTGCATGATAGGCGGGGAAGTAACTATGGTAATTCGCGATGATGGATTGTTTACTTTTGAGCCAACAGGAAGCTTGGTAGCTTTTGAGGAAGAAGGACCTCTAGTTGTTCCGGTTGGCGCTGGAGAAGGCGCATTCGTCGTGGTCATTGTACCAAATGGAAGCGGTTCTTTAATTCGAGTGCCGGGGTTGCTTGGGGTCGTCGACGGTGCACGAGTTTCTATTATCGTTGAAAGAGTCGTTGTGTTCATAGGTTTATATGTTGTCGAGATGGGAGGATTTGTGGTAGTAGTGGTTGATGGTGGAGAAGTAGTACTATTCGGTGGCGCAGTGGTCGTCTGAGGGAATAACGTTGTGCTAAGAAACGTTGGGGTAGTTGTTGGTGTAATTGTTGTTGTTGGTGCAATTGTTGTTGTTGGTGCAATTGTTGTTGTTGGTGTAATTGTTGTTGTTGGTGTAATTGTTGTTGTTGGTTTCATTGTTGTTGTTGTTGGTTTCATTGTTGTTGTTGGTTTCATTGTTGTTGGCGGTATCGTTGTTGTTATCGTATCAAAGATAATGGGCACTGTTCCCGTAATATCTCGAGGGTCAATAATAGGGCCAGACGTATCTGCTGATGTTATAGAAGGGGTGGATGTTGTTATTGGTATCGGAGTTGTTGATGTGACAGGCATCAGCGTTGTTGTTGTGGTAGGTGGTGGCGATGACGTCGGAGTATCCGTGCCATAAGATGCAAGAAAAGGTCTTATTTTTGCCATATATGCTTGGAGATCATCAAGTTTCGGATTAGGTTGGAATTGCACCTCGCAGCGCATGTAAGATGGGTTATCACTCTGAGTAACACTTGGATTGATATCCAAAACAATAGATGGATCATATAATACCGTATTGTCTTTGCTGCAATTCATCAAGGCACCTGCTAAAAAATCAAAAGCACAAATGTCTCGGCTTACAGGCGCGGTATATCCATTCAAGTTCCTTTCACCTACCAACTCATCCCCCTCATCGGTTCGAATAACACAATATGCCTCCTCGCCTATCAAGAAATTCTCCTTAACCGTGTTATCTCGACCTTTATCGATAATATGCCACATGTATAATACGCTTATGGCAACAAACACCAATGAGACATAAAATATGGTATTTCCACGCATTCGATTAGATGAACCGTATTAATAGCACCACAGAAAAAAGAAATATGGACAAAGAATTCACGGCACTATTTGTGTTTGTTTGGACTCTGATTGTTTTCAAACGTCTCAGCAAATACGTACCACATGAAAAATGTCAAAAGTTACAATAGGTATTGATTCGTGCGGACTGTCATGAATACCACATCGTATGTGTCCTACATGAATAGCTTGCTCAACGAAAGCTCAAGCGGTACAGTTGATTTCATTTCTCGCTTGTTCGCTTCGACACTCGTTGGCTATCAAGCGCAAGGTGGTAGCCCAACATTCAGCAACACGTTTGTCGGTTACCAAGCCGGTCTAGGGTCCGTATCAACAAATAGTATCGGTATAGGGGTGTCTGTTGCCGCAAATTCAGGTAGTAATGTTGGAAACGTTATCGTGGGCAACATGGCGGCAATTTACAGTGCGTCTGCAAACAGAAATGTTATTCTTGGTACAGCCGCTGCTACTGCATTGTCGGGGGATGAAAACACCCTCATTGGTTATAGCAATTCACCATCAACAGTTGCATCCCAATCTATTGCAATAGGAGCATATTCAACTGTGAACGGGTCATGTCATGTTCTCATCGGTGCATCCAATGCCAGTTACAATACATCCAACTCTATAACATTAGGTGCCTACATCACAGAGTCTAACAATGCGAGCAATATCACCGTCGGAAACCACATACAGAACAGCGGCAATCAGAGTTTGATTCTCAACACAAGACACTCATTAGCCAATCCTTTTATCAACACAAGCAATGACATAATCAATATCCAAGATCGATTCTTGGGTTTCACATGCAACAATGCATATGCTATGAAATTCGTTGCAGATGCTTTTGTGGTACAAACCTCTTCTGGAGAGATTGATCTGCTGAACGGTAACAACGGAGGTGGGGGGTGGACAAACGATATCCATCACATTATAGGTTCTTGCTCTCCAATCGAAGAAGTGTATGCTGGAATCGAAACCACATTCCCTGAAACAGTATATGCTGCAAAAGATTTCATCGTTGAAGGAGAGCTTTTGGTCATGGGTGGAATTTGTTATGGCGGTTTGGTTACCCCAAATCACATTTTCGAAGGGAATGTCTCGCTTTGCAATGATTTGCTTGTCATAGGCAGTGCCACATTTTGCAATAATGTCAATCTTGTCGGTTCAAACACAATAGTCAACAATTGTAATTTGTCATATTATCTTGACAAAATTACACAAGTGGGAACATTCTTCGACAGCAACGTGACTTGCGGCGACAGCAACCAGGTGTACGCAGACTTGGGTATCACTTTTGAAGAGTCAGTGCATACATTGTGCAATATGGTGATAGATGGCCAGTTGCATGTCAAAGGGGGGATTTGCTTCGGTGGACTACATGCCGTACAAGAGCCTTTGTTGAGAACTGTGCAAATTGAGTTTGGGAACTTTCCATACACATATGCGGTCAACCCATTTCTTCAAACAATTGATGTGTCTGTCACCTTTGATGTACAAACTGCTGGCAATCAATGCACAATCGAATTATTGTTGTTCGGACAACAATGCGCGTCACTAGCATGGACGCCAGCGACGACGCACGCTGCTGTGTTTGAGGCAAATATAATGAAATTCAACCAATCTGTTGCACATGTTGCCTCACGAATAATTCCCTCTGGACAACATGCAGTGTTGTCGAATACAGTCGTATCCAACTTAAATTGGACAACGTCCCAAGAGGTTTTAGTACGCTTGTCCGCTAATACAACTGCCAACAACATCTTAGGGAAGAACTTCAAGGTAATCGTCTCTTCATAAAAAGTAAAAATATCTGCTATCTTTGTAATCTAGATGAGTCTAAGCAATTACCAAACATTTGTTGGTGGTCCATCATTTGGTTATGTGCAGGTCAAAACTGATGCAAATGCGATAGAATATCCCTCCCCAGACATTGTTGATGTTTTTGGCTCTATTTACACACCTAGGCTCTATGCCAAAGATTTGACCGCTATAGAAATTGCATCATCTGGTGGTGTCTCATTTGCTGTGAATGATGCAAGAGCCTTGGATATTTACGACACGGCAGATGCAACCTTGGTTGCAGCCTATAACCCTGCTGATACAAGCAGCAACAACAGCTACATATCATTCCACAAGAGTTTGAAAACGCTCAAACTGTTTGGAAAAAATGGGATTGAAATTGGTGAACCAAGTGGTGGAAACATTTCTTTGACATCGACTTCAAACCATAGCCTCAACATTGGCAATTGCAATGTTATCAAAATCAGTTCATCGGGATTGCACGTGCATGGAGACATCACGAGCGGAAACAACACGATCTTGTTAGGTAGCAATGTTACTGTTACAAATGAACTTTTGAAGAGTAACGTTGGTATCCGCGTATGGGGCAGCCCTTCCAATGTCGTTCAAAATGATGATGCAAGATACCTCAAAAGCCTGACTTGGAATCCCGGTACAAATGGCACTTTGGATTTGGGCAGCTCGCTCAAAGCCGCCACTGAATCGTATTGGGAGGTTAGGGGTGGCCATTTGCGGTTGACGCATTGCAAAGATTCGAGTGGCTCTCGAAAAGTGAGTTATGTCATGCGCATCAACGATAAAGATGAGCTAGAGTTTGTTAAAATGACGCTGTCCAACAATGTCAGTATAGCTAATAAAGTAATTGCCAAATTCGGCTTAACGAGCAATTCTATTGTTTAGCAGCAAGTCTTGTAATTGTAAGTTTTGCCAAGGCGATGATGTCATTCTGTTGCTCCACAGGTTTCTTTTCAAAAAATGCAAGATTTCGAAGATACACATTGGCTTGATTTTTCCCTTCCCGTTTTAGCATTTCCTTTTTAGCATGCAAAAAAGCATAAAACAAAGAGTCAAAGGCTTCTCTTTCCGCCTTTGTCAATTTGTAGTCGCTCATTTTAACCAAATAATTACTGGTGGCAATGTAAGGTTTTGACATGAATCGCTCATCAAAAAATCCCATCGAACCTATGTTCGACACCATCACCCAATCATAGGCATCTATTGCACACACTTCCATAAACCAACGATAAACGTCATCAAACTTGATTTCAGACAAGGTCATTACGTTTAAAAATAACATTAACCGGACAATATGATGCGAATATCCGGTAGCCAGAGCCTTCTTTATCTCTTCGTCTAGAATTGACAATCCGGTTGATCCTTGATGCCAGCGGTTCCAACACAATGTATTTCCGCGTTGCCAAAAGTCTTTTGTGCGGAGTGATTCATAGTAATATTGGTAGATGTAGATGGATCTCTCTCGCCAGCCTACTATTTGCCTTATGAATCCCTCACAACTGTTCATTGGGATGTTGTGTTGTTGTGCATACCGAAGTGTTTCTTTGACGACTTGGTTAGGTGTGAGAATGCCAACATTCATCGCCGGACTCAATCCGGAATGAAAAAGAAACACGTTGTCTTTGGATATTGCATCTTGGTAGGGACCAAAATTGACAAACTTTATCTTCAAGAAATCAGAAAGGTGTTTGGAAGCTTGGTGATAGGTACAAGGGTACATCACAACATTTTCGGCACAACCAACGTGCTTTGCAAAACATGGATCGTTTGCAAAGTTGATGCCAGCCTGATGATATTTTGAGTTGTAAATGGAATGGTCCCTTGGCAGTTCCGACAGGACATTTCGAGGAATTGATTTTCTATTTTGGTTGTCCGTACTTTTAATATTCGGGAGAATGCTTAATTCATGTTTGAGGGCATTGAAGAAGTGTGTTTGTGAGTAATGGTTGCCGCCTTTTTCCGTCGCCTTTTGATGGTAATTTTCCATGAACTTCTTTGTTGCCAAGAACATGGGCGAATCCTGGATGATATTCAAGGAAATGCCCTTGTCGACGAGCTTCTTCTTCAGGGTATTGTCGTGATATTCATAACAAGTGCCACCTGTGAGACATGATCTATACTCAGCAGCAGACATTTTCAATATATCTTCGTATTGAACATGGCGGACATGAAACGATCCACGAGTGTTGTTCAAAAAGTCAAAATAGAACAACGCACACGCACGCAAGTAGGCCAGTTTCACCTTGTTCGTATAAAACGGTCGATATTTGGCATCAAAAAAGAATATTGGCTCTTCAAAGATTATGATTTCTTGAAGTTGTCGACCTATGATGGCTGGAATGCCTGGAAGAGTATCCTGGAAGAGTTGATGTGGAAAAATGATGAATTTGTTCATCAGTTTCCTAAAAATCCTATAGTAATGTTTTTCAAGAAAGAATTTCTGTGAAATGGGCTCGTCCCATGAGTTTTGATAGCATCGATGTGCGCTTTGGTGCCATATCCTTTATTTTTGTCCCACTGGTAGACCTGGTAAACCGGATAGGTTTGATGAAGCTCGATCATTGCAGCATCACGTTCGCATTTTGCTAGGATGGACGCTGCAGCTATTTGAAACAGCTTGTTGTCCCCATTGATTACGCACACATGTGCTACAAATTCTCCGTTTGCATCCATGTAAGTTTTGAAGCGATCCCCATCAACTGCTATTTTATCATAAGTTGATCGATCGATTTTATCCATGGCCACATGCATGGCTTTATAGGTGGCATTCAATATGTTAATATGGTCTATCGCACAATTGTCGATCATTGCAATGGCATATGCTGTTGCATTCTTTTTGATAAACTCTGCGAGAACGCCTCGACGCTTGCTACTTAGTTTTTTGCTGTCTTTGACCAGTTCTAGACATCTTGCATCCTCTTCCGTTAGCGGCACATAGTCATGTGGCCAAACTACAGCTGCTGCGCAAACGGCACCCGCAAGACTCCCCCTCCCAACTTCATCGATGCCGACGATGCTAATTTTTTGAGGCAGCGCCATCTCATCGTCGTATAGAGGCAACATTAAAAACTTAATAATGTCAATGCTGCACTTGCTTAAGGGTTTTGGACAAGAGCATATACAATGTCATCACCGCTAATGACAAGCGTAGAGCTAAAACTGAATCTGGATGCATTTATTGATAGATTACATGCGGTGTATCAGGACCCTGACCTGATTGCCACAGTTGCCGGCATTTCACTAGGAAAAGGTGTAGATCCGAATGATGTGCGCAACAGGTTGCAGAAGCTTGCAAGCTACAAGCGCACTTTACAGGCATTATTAGACATTCCAAAGATGGAGCAACGCACACCTGCATGGTACGAGGCACGAAACACAATGATTACGGCATCTGACTTTGCACAAGCGTTGGGCAAGGGAAAGTTTGGCACACAAAAACAATTTTATCAAAAGAAGTGTGGCTACGAGAAAGATGTTTTTGACATGTTCAAGGCTGCGCTGTGTTGGGGGGTAATGTTCGAGCCAGTTGCTGCCGATGCATATGCCTTTTTCAACAAGTGCAAGTTGTTCGAGTTTGGATTGCTCCGACACCAATCGATCGAATGGGTTGGTGCTAGTCCCGATGGCATCAACGAGAATGGTGTAATGCTTGAAATCAAGTGTCCCTTTAAGCGGAAGATAACAGGTGAGGTCCCAACGCAATACTATTATCAGATGCAAGGACAACTGGATGTATGTGGGTTGGATGAGTGTGATTATCTCGAATGCGAGTTCCTAGAGTATGACAACGAAGCAGAGTTTATCAACCACTTTCATGACAACATCCATCCCAAGGGTGTGGTGATCGAACTTGTGCATGCGAACAACCAATACAATTCCAAATATTTGTACTCTCCTTTTGCACAGCATGCAGATAGAGAGGGAATTCTAGAATGGCTGCATAACCAAATGTGCACTGTTGGAGCGCAAGAGGTTGCTAAAATACATTATTGGCAGCTGTGGACATACAGTGTCGCTAGGATATACAGGGATTCACACTTTTTGCAAAACGATGTATACCCTGAATTAAAACAAGTTTGGGAAAAGGTGGTCGCATACAAGCTCGATAAAACATTGTATGATAAAGAAGTTACTGTTGCTTCGTCTTCAATACAAACAAACAAAAATAAGGATGAACATCAAAGAATTTCAATCAATATATCCACAGCAACAGCAACAACAACAAAAACCATAAAGTTTGACACGTATGCATTCATTGATGACTTCGTCTAAATGTCTTCGATAGACGCGAACAAACCGTTTTCTATTAAACATTTGCAGCCTTTATCAGCACTCGTTTTTCCTTGCAAAAGAATTGCTGCTTGCGAATTCTGCTGGGCTTCATTTACAATCATGGATGCTTGCTTTTGTGATAATTCGGGCACACATGATTTTAGTATCATTTTCACTGTTTGAATATTGTGATATGGTCCTCCCTTTAAAATAAGCTTACTGGATGCTGTTGCCGTTGTCGTTGCTGTTGAAGACCGAGAAGAGATGACCTGCATTCTAAGTCTTCTATGATGATACACAGAAAAAAATGGAGCTGTCTAATAAAATGATATAAAATCTCTATGTCCAAAAGTTCTTATGCGTAACAGTCACGCAGCGTTCTAGCGCTTGCCAGAGCGCGTGGTAGAGGCGCCGTTGGTGGGCTTGGGAGTCGAAGTGCTGATCTTGTTGTTGTTGTTGTTGGTGGTGGTGGTGGTGTAGTTGGCTAAGATGATAACTGACGATCCGTGTACCAATCCACAAGATTTATAACACCATATCGCAAGCGGACATCATTCACACGTACATTCTCTGCATCATACGTATGCAGATATAATTCACCATCAAGCTTCTCTATTGCACCTACAAGATCATTTGTGGTGTCATCACAATGGTTGCTTTGCACAAATATGAGCTCGCGTTTCTTGATTTTTTCGTTATAGAAAGAGCCAATGGCTACTTTCATAGTTGGGCTCACAACATATACTATATGCACTTGTACATCGCACGGTAACCACAATGAAACAGTGTTTTTGTCATGTCCACATATCGCATCCCCAGTGACATTATCTTTTGTTATGCCTAGAAAGTCCAAGCATACCCAGTCAGGACTAGCAACAGCTGTTTCTCGTATGAACGAATGTGCGGGGATAGGAATTGATCGCAAGATTTCATCTCGTGTAGATATCAGCATGATGCCTCTGCCCTTGTAAGTACAGGATACATCTTGAAGTTGTGACGATACAGACAATAGTGGGATCCTCTTGCGCAAATGACCCAACCTTTTTGGATCAGCAGGAATGACGCACTTGAACTCGACGGTAAAGCTAGGATTCGTTATCTTTTTACTCAGAACGCCCTTAATTGCAGACGCAATAGATGCATTTCCCGTTGCCCTCTTTGTGATATTGTCTTGCATTACAACCGCGTCTCCGATGGACTTTGGCCTATTAACATAGTACATAGCCAATGGTAGGCTAGCAACATCGACTGCATCTGATGACTTTTTACGAATGTTGAATATGGAAGATGTCAAAGAATCAACTTGGCTTTCTGGGACTATGTTGGATGTGAAAGGGTTTACTTGAATCGGAATGGTTGTTTCTTCTGATGGAAACCGTTCGAATCCCATCACATTCGGTACGTGAAAAGTGGAAAATACAAAATATTCGTTTGTTATCACGTATGGTTGACTGGTCTCGACCATGAAGAACAACGGACGCGTCAATAGAAAGTTGATAAAATCGGCATTGTTTTTGCTTTCAACTACAAGTTGTTTTTCATTGCTTTTTCTGGTGTTTATGCGCAATGGAATTGTTTTGGATCTCAATTCATACTGTTGACCGTCAATCATTAATTGACAATTTCCAAAATTGGCATCAACACCTTGCTGCAACACGTTCCTTTTCATGTAGATGGATGGATCTGGGCACACACGTCGGTTGATGCGCTCCTCCGCACCCAATGTCTTCGCAACGTTACCCCCGAAGAATCCGCTTTTTATAAGATCATCGATCGTTGCACCGAATGACAATTGTGTTTCCTTGCAACCTGTTATCGACCCTATTCCGGCTCTCCTATAGAGATTGGCATTTATGATTTCTTCAAAGTGCTCTCTTTGAGATAGCCTTCTGAGCAGAACACATATGATTATTGTAACAATCACAAAGCCTAAGAACATCAGCGCTGTGATGTTCAATCGACTCATTCTTTCAACTAAGCTAATTTGATTTGTATATCATGAGAAGAAAAGGTTATGGATTCTGCTGTACGACTTTCTGCATATGAAGCATTTGTCTTCTGCATGTTGGACACAAGCATTACAATATGTATGGCCACAAGGATTCATAAAACATTCCACCTGTGTTTTCAGGCAAATTGGACATGCAAACGTTGAATCGGATGTTTTAAGAATTTTAAAGATAGAGCGCATGCGTTGCAAGTCCTTGGTGCAAATCTCACATGCTTTTTTCAATTCTCCAATCTTGTCCGTATGCTGCTTCTCGACTTGTTCTTTGGCAGTTTCAAAAGCTTCAAGAGCTTCTGCAAACCTCTCATTTTCCAATGTCAAAAACGATGAATGGATGAGCTTTAATCGACGTTGATCCATGTCATGCATTTGTTTTGCTTGATCAAGTGCAGACTTGGCTTGGTGATATCTCAAAATGCGATCTTCGAGCAATTTACGACTGTTTTCAATCTGTAATTTTATTTGGCTAATATCATCCTCCTCCTCTGGATCTTCTTCGTCAATTCGATAAATTTCTTCTTCTGCTGGATTGGAATTGGCCACATCATCGAGTTCATAAAACGTTCGACGTATACTAGAGTCTTGGCTGGTTTCAAAAAAAGCATTGAGCTCTTGCAGAGCATTAAGAGCTTCTACGTGCGCAAATGGGGAAGCAAAGTTCATTTCGATTAAGCCACTTTTAAGCAAGTTCATAAACAATTATTGTCAATCAACCGCCAAGTTCAAAGATCCAGTGTCCTGCGTTTTCTACCGCCTTTTTTAGCACGGGTTTCTTGTAATAAAGCACCCATTGTCAACGCATCGTCGGTTGTTACCGAAACGTCTGACATGCCTGATGCTTGTGAGAAAATCTCAAAATCGTCAGTACGATTGAACCGTTCTTGTTTCAACTCATTCAGAATGTCGTCTACGTCTGTAGGACCGCGCATGTTTCCATGCGGATGAGGAGGAGATGAAGGTCCACCGCCCGCAACACCGCTACCGCTACCGCTACCACCGCCGAAAAGATTGCCCATTAGATTTCCGAGTCCCCCAAACAAACCATTGCCGCCACTGCCGCCTCCTTGAGAAGTTGTATTTCGACTATTAGAGGGTGCCGGGGTGCCATTCATGGTCTTGAATGTAGCATCCATGAACTGTTTTTTCAGCTCAGGATGCTCTCTGAACACCTGGTCCACACCTGGCATGGTTTTAAACATTGAATGGGAGATGTGGAAAAAGACGGCGCTACCTCCCAATGAAATCAACAATCGCAGCTCGGGCGCCATCTTGACCTTGGAATGGTACTTGTCCCACAGCTCCTCAAATATATCATCATAATCATTGATAGATTCTTGAACCGACTCGCTCCACCCATCCAAGTGAGCACCCACAGGGTCAAATCGGTGATTCATGAACTCGATGCCACTGACACACGCCATCAACATTCGTCGCTGAAAGCGAATAGATGCATCGACCTCAACATCGCGCTTTATACGATCGAGCTCGGCTTTCATCTCTTCCAAACTGGATGACATCGAAAACTTCCTGGGCAATTGTATGCCCTTTTTCTCTAGCCGAGAAAACTGATACAACATCTCACGCTTCTTGTCCAGTATTTCCTCGGGGGACATAGACTGTTGAAAGATGGGCGCGCCAGTCGTTCTAGGAGGGGCTTCCCAGCTTGAGCGGGACGAAGAGGAACGGGATGAAGATTTAGATGCGGAGGATCGCGATGACTTGGAAGAACACACACTCGCTGCCCGCGGACTCCCCTTCATCACAACATGAATGTCGCTTTCATTATCAGAAGCACCAAACCGACCACCGTTACCACCGCGGTTACCACCACCGATATGTATGCTACGCACACTGTCCGAGTCGTCTGATCGCGATGCAAAACGAGGAGAGTGTTGTTGCGCTACATTTTTGGCGTTAATGAGCAAATCAATGCCCATAGGAGATCCGGCACCATCTTCACCATTTGTAGTCATTCCGTTTCCGGTTTCTAATTAATGCGATTGAACATTTTAAATGCCTCACCTTAACGCGCAGCATCTATGTATGCAAACGTCATCAACAAGCAATCGCATTCATCATCAGGTTTCTTACTTGCAAGCAACTGGTTCTTGATGTCTTCATTTCTATACTTTGGACTCGATTCCAAAAGCCATAATGCAAAATGAACGGCATTGAGCTTGTTTTGCTTGTAAGAACTTGTACTTGAAGAATGCTGAATACGCGAGTAGTCATCGGCGTAAGCGTTGAGCATGTTTAGTTTAAGTTTTGGAGACACGTACTTTGTGCTCAAGTCAAGACCCATATACTTTGCATTAACCTTGAAATATGTATTGATAGCTGTTTGTATACATCGCATTACCGATGTCATCTGACTTTCTATCAGAACTGTAACAGGATCTTCAACATTCAACTGTTCATGAAAAATAGTGTCGAGAACTTCAATCGTTGTGTCTATGAGTTTTTGGTGCTCTGACTTTTTGCAATTCATGTCAACTTTAGCAACGCGCTGGATAAGCAACTTCGTTTGGGACTCTGTCACAACAACAATGCAATATGCAAGATTTCTAATACCGATGTCGAATCCTATATACTGCATCCACTGTCTTTCAGTGCCTTCCTTATATTGTGTAATGTTTCTTTTGTAAAAGCACCAATTCGCTTAGTGCGAAAAATACTCTCCATATCCAACCAAAATGTGTCGCTGTTTTTGACATTGATGTTTTTGTCTTCTTCGTACAATGCCTTGGCAATAGACAAATAGTAATTGGACAACATCTCATCAATTGATTTGTAGGAAGATTTAGTTATGAATCCGTACTTGAATAAAATCTTGCCAACCAAAGGAGCATTATTCCGAATCTGATACAGATCTAATCTTTTCAATACATCCATAGGAACACGTGCTGCGTATGTAGGGCAAATGATACGTCGATAATCTGTGTCGGGCAACAACACGTTACTGTTATCTATGAGTATAACGTTCTGATCTAATAAACGTTGTTTTTGCTTTCTGAGAACTGCTCGGAGCTTTTGAGAAACATGTTGAATGCTTTTGTGATATACATTGTTGACCAAAATACAATCATTGCGTGAAAGAATTGGTCTAGATAGCTTGACTCCTGTTTCTTTTTCTAAACATGCAATGACTTTTGATGCCCATTGCTGTTCGGCGGCTGTGTATACAAAGCAAATGCAACTGTATTCGCTTGTTACGAACTTTAAAAAAGATTCAATGTGTGGCCGGATCAGATTGGTTTTAAAAGGATATGTTTCCAGACCTTTCTTAAATCCCAGATTGCATTCCAATTCATGCATGCACGCGGATGATGTGGCATCGCCAATCATGGTCCCGTCCATGTCAATAAGCAAAACAAGAGGTGTAGCTGTGGTTGCAGAAGATGAAACAATGCTCATCCTATGTAATTTGATCCAACACAAAAATACTAGAATCTAGGCTTGAATGCGAAGTTTACCATTTAGAACATCTTTCAACGCCAGAAATTGTTTGCGCATTTCTCCATTGGTCAGTGGAACTTCCCGGCTGTTGTAATCTGTATTCGTCTCTCCGTATATCTCTGCATTTTTATCGAATGGTATTGTCTCCAAAATGTGATCTACAAATCGTACCATATTGTCAAGACACTCTGTGATAGGCTTTTTACGGAAGCACATGTGAAACGCATTCTTGGGGTGGCAGCCAATCATATTGGATGTATCAACATTTGTCAGGTCCTTCCAGAACGCAACCATAACTTCATCCCAAACCGAATTTTCCGCAAAGTATTCTAAACACTCCATGAAGACTTCCATCCGTTCTACTGATATTTGAGGCCTTTCTCTAAACTCCAAGCTTCCCTTGAAATCGTACTCATTGATATATGACTGGTAAATGTAGAAGTATGGATATTGCTGTGTAGGAACCTTTTCTACGACAAACACATGACCAGGAAAGAATTCCTTCTTTTTATCCGTTTCATTTACAAAGTACCCATCCGTCAACATGATATAATATGCATATTTGTCTTTGTTGTCGGTGTTCAAAATATCAGCTTTCAGAGCAGTGATAATGCTCACGTTATCATCGATCTTCTTCTGCTCGTGTCTCTCAACTACGTTGAGAACATCACAGTACATTGTGTCTTCGTGTCCTCGTTTCCCAAACAACAGGTGCCAAAATGTAACACTGGTATTCAAACATTTGGTAGTAAGCATTCGCATTCGATAATGTTTTAATTCAACTGTCAAAGCTTGCATAATCGGTTTCACATAATCTTTGACTATGAAACCTATATTGGTGCATATGGCTGGCATATTTACAATATGAATAGATTTTTGTCAATGTAATAATAATGGAGCGGTTCGGTCTTGTAATGTATCTTGCTCTGGTGATGGTTTTCAGTATTGGTATCTTATTGATAATCGTATTCACCCAACGAGAGCATTTTATCGATGAAGTTGGTGCCAAGGATGGAGATATAGTTGTCAACGTGTCGTTGATGGCAAGATCACTATCCAAGGAGTTGAGTAAGATGGCAAAGGAAGTATCAAAAAATATCTCTATGTTCAAGTAAATGTCAATGAAAACACTCATCGTATTTGCCATTTTTGGTGCTCTTATGTTCTTGTACATCGTCTATATGTCCGGCGAATTTTCAAAGAGCAACAAGAAACTGGAAGCCTTTGAGGAAGCGGCTTCGTCGTTGAAGACCGAACAATCATCAACTAGTACTAGCACTAGCACTAGCGCTGCACCCACATCTACTTCATCTACGACGACATCTACTTCATCTACTACCAGTACACCCACTTCATCGATGACATCTACAACTACCACTGGTGCGCCTACTTCATCGATGACAACTACCACCGGTACGCCTACTTCATCGACGATGACAACCACAAGGAAGCCAACTCCTATTAAAGATTTGGAAAAAACACTTTACATTGTGAATGCTTACGAAGGGATCTATGGCACAAAGATTGGCCCGGACGAGCTCGAGGAATTGGATAAGATGTTTGTCGATGTTGAAGATCGGGATGTCATATACTATAAGCTGAAAGAGCTGCATAGTCAATCCACCGAGGTTGATGCTATTTTTGAGTTGGTAGACGTTTCCAACAAGCTAGGATCTATTGTGAACAGATTGAAGGCGCGGGCGGGTGCAAGGGCAGAGGTTCAAGTAAGTAGTAACCTTATTTCGAAAGGCGAGACTACAATGGGTCCAACTTCCGGACCAACTAGCACACCTACAACCAGCAATAGAAATATCAATAGCGATACCACTGTTGAGGGATACCGCCCTCTACCAAAATATCTATCATTTTGAAGAGCTTAAAAAAATTTATGGCAAAAATGCATAGGCAAAAGAAACCAATAACAACTCAGTCAAGAATGATGAAAGATCTACTCATACAAGAATTCGAGAAGATGTACAAAAAAGAAGTTGCAAATAAGGAAGTTTGGAAAGCTCGCGCTTATGCAAAGGTCATCAAGCAACTCAAAGCATTTCCGGGCGAGATCAACTCATTTGATGATATCAAGGATCTGGGCGGCATTGGCAAGAAGACCGAACTTAAAATCAAGGAAATCGTTGAAACAGGACATCTCCAAGCAAGCAGAGAATATAATGCCGACGATGCTTATCGGGTTATTGATGAACTGATGCAAATACATGGTATTGGACCAACAAAGGCTAACGATTTGGTTAGAAATCACAGCATCAAAAGCATAGATGATTTGAGGCAAAATATGCACTTGCTCAATGATGTTCAAAAGCTTGGCTTGAAATATATTGAACAGTTCAAACCAAGAATTCCCCGACGAGAGATGCAGAAACATGATGCCCAAGTGAATGCCGTTGTCAAGTCTATCCATCCACAAATGTCAGCAACAGTAGTGGGAAGTTACAGAAGAGGTGCGCCGGATAGTGGCGACATTGACATTATTATCAGTGGCACCAATATTGAAGAAGGAAATGAAAAGTGCATCCTTGATCTTGTTGTGTCTCGCTTGAAAGAAAATAAATATATTATTGACACATTTGGACAAGGAGGCAAGAAATTCATGGGTGTCTCAAAGGTGAAGTACGGACGATTCTTCCGTCGGCTAGATTTAATGATTACTTTACCAAATGAGTATCCCTTTGCGTCGTTATACTTCACAGGTAGCGCCGAGTTCAACACCAGACTGAGAGCATGGGTCCTTTCAAATAAAGGGCTATCACTGAGTGAGTATGGTTTGAAAGATGTCAAGAGTGGTGCCTATGTCCAGGAAAGCTTTCGTACAGAGGATGACATTTTCAAATTCTTAGGTCTTGAATACATTAGTCCCACTAAGAGAACATCCGATGTTGAGCTCGTTCAAATCTAGATTATCTAATTAATTATGTCCATCACCTGGAATCTTGCCTTGCTAGAATAAGAATGCATCTTATTTTTATCTGAAAAGTAGGCAGCGATGCGTGCTTTCCAAACAGTGTTCAACTTTACGAAATCGAAAAGCATCTCCAAAAGAAGCTCGTGCAAATCCGTGTTCCTATGAGAAGAAGTCATTTCTCCAACATCACGAGTTTGACGGAATATGTCTTCGAAATATAAATCCAATTGAGTATTTCTGGCGTTCATCATGTGCGGATACGATTCCATTATTTGCAAGATGGTTTTATGATTTCCGATAATATCACATTTCGTCATTAGATGATTACAGAACTCGTCATAATTTTTGCTCCTCAGAGTGAAGGAGTTTAACCATGTTTGCACTCCAAGTGCTTTTGTCACATGATCTGAGACGTAGTCTTGAATATGATTCTGCATTTTCTCTGTCGCACTTTGATGGACGTCTTGCAGCAGAGATAAATATAGTGTGATGAAGCAAATCTGTCTTTGACATTTTGCCAAAATCTTGGATAGAAAAATGTTCATATTCTCTTCCGTGTCAGAAGTCAATGCTTTCAACATAGCTGCAATTCTGTCGTAATTACCATTCGTGATCTTATTCAGCATGCTTGTAATTTCTCTCTCCGTACTCATTTGTTTTGGCCTGCGAGGTATAGGCACTGACGCCGAAGATGCATATTGGGCATTTCTTCTTTTTGTCGCATACTCCACTTTATTTCGATGATGATGATGGTTGCTATTTGAGTATGTTTTATTAGCATACTTTGGATTAAAAGTAGTTTGATGGGATGGCAGCACATGCGGCCCATCTTTAAAACAAGTGTAAGACGCCAGCAATGTACCTATACGTTGGGTGATCTTATCATTCGCTGCGGAATCTCTCAATTTGTAGAAAATTGAAGGTTCTATGACAATACAATCCGCTGTCATTGTCTAAAACCAAACTAGAATATTTAAGTGATTTGATAAAAATACTTAACCGCAAAAGGCTTCTTTTATGAAATACATGGAGATGTATGTCAATTACGTCAAGCAAATCAATGACGTTTTCGAGAATGTGTATGTCGATCGAAGCATTGTCTTGTGCAGAACTCTTGATGTGATGCACCATGTAGCCGAGCTCTTGGAGGGTCAGGATTACCCAGTTTCAATTGTTACTATTTTCAACACCAAAGATCCTGTTGTTAAATTCGTAGAAGGGAAGGTAAGGATGCTTATTATGAGCGAATCTTTGATGCACGTTATCAAGAAGTTTATGCCAGATGTCTACAACATTGCAAATGTCATATTCTGTCTCGAAGGTGTTGGGTTAGAGAAAACAGATGATGATAAAAAAATATTCTCTCTCAAAGAAGTATAGAGAGGGAGGATATGCGAAAAAACAAAAGTGTTAGCGCAACATCTGGTTTTACAACTGGGGGCGTCATTGTTGCAGTGTTTCTTGTGGCAGTGGCTGCATTCACCATTTACTGGTGGATGAACAAGCGAAAGCAGAAGGAAGGCTTTGCGGATGGTGCTTCAGTGGAGGCTTCAGAATATTTGAACACCTGTGATAAGACAACTTCTCCTTACACAATCATGTTTTTTTACATGGAGACATGTCCCCACTGTCGTGATTTTGAACCAATTTGGAATCAGTTTGAGAGCTATGCTCAATCCAATGATATGCTCTCACGCACTCTGTGCGTGACGCGTGTGTCTGCTGATGACCGTGATACTTGTCGCAAGTTTAAAATCCAAGGCTTCCCGACTGTTTATTTGGTGGACAACAAATCCAATGATAAGACCGAGTTTAAAGGGGCACGCACTCTCGATGCACTCAAGAATTTTGTCCTTCAAAACGTTGCTTGATGGCTGAATATCCTTTATCAATACTCTTCTCAATAATCATTTTGTTAATGTCAAACTGAAGTGTTTGGACATCTATCGGAATGGACGCTTCATCGTCAAAAACGATCTCCATCATATTTATCTTTTTGCTTTTTGTCTTTCTGGAGTTGTTGGCCTTCTCTACCAAAGAATTAAATAATACAGATAAGTAATCACTAAAGCTATTAATGGATGTGTCGATAACGGTTCGCGTATGTATTGCAATTGTGTCCTTTAGTAGATCCTTGAATTGCATCATATAGCCGATGGGCAATGTTTCGTACAAAGCACCATCTACATAGATATTCCCATTGTGCTTGACAGGTGTGAAGATGAATGGTAAAGATATTGACATTCGTATAGCCTTCACCACATCCATATGTGGTTCTGTGTCAACGTTCAAATATTCTTGCCGCTGTTTAGACAAATTGGCTACACATATGACTAAATTCTTGCCTGTGACTTTGGCAAGCTCAACGAAAGTGATGCTCGTACGATTGAGTTTATTGTAAACAACTTGCTCAATGAACCTTTGCATGTTTTCCCCGGAATCGAGCCCGTATGAGTTGAGCACGTTTAAATCGAGCAGCTCGTCGAATGAAAGCTGCCCCCGATTTTTTGTCACCATTTCATCTTCTAGAATGGCAATCATCTCTTTCGATGTGTAGCCCAAACAACACATCAAACATAAAATGCTTCCGGCTGATGTACCCACCAAGTTGATGATATCCGGCATCATGTGCATCTCTTCAAGATATCGAATACATCCAATAGATGCAAGTGTTTTTGTGGATCCTCCTGATACGACTAGATTACGGATCATTTTTTGATCATTTTTTCGATGTCTTATATAGCACCATTCCCATCCCACACAGATGACTTCGGTGAACGTCAAAGACTTAAACCGCATGATTGAAGCAAAGAGGCTTGAACGCAATGTCGCTTTCAATAAGGTCTATGATATATGCCAGCAACGGATCATAAGTCATGCTAAAAAGGATAAGATGCGAACAGTGTTTGAAATGCCCGAGTTCATTTTAGGAATTCCACCTTTCAATTTGAACGATGCATTGACGCACGTTATAGATCGCCTTAAACATAATGGTTTTTTGGTAATGTATTTCTTCCCTAAGCTTCTCTACATTTCATGGGATGTGGATGAAATAAACGGCAAGAAGGTGATTCAGCCGGTTGCAATGTTGCCTGGGCATCAAGGACACGTTCCCCTCACGATTGCATCAACATCATCGTCGATTCAGAAGCCTCAAAATACCACAATTGCCACTAAAGCAACTCCGCTGTTGCCTCCCCCAATTGTTACATCCCAGCATAAGATCACTCACGCACAGCACGCACAGCACGCACAACACGCACAGCACGCACAACAACACAAACCCTATATTCCACCTCATATGCCAGCTTTTGATTTGCCTATGCCAATTTCATCCTCGCGCAGGCCACCTAGTCGTCCAACCACAGGAGGGCAAGAACAACAACAACACACAAAATCAATGAAAAACTCTGATCAACAAACTGATCAGAACAGATTTTTCAAGTCCATCTCAGACTATAAGCCTAGCGGAAAATTCGTGCTTGATCTGAACTAGACCGTTGCTTTATCTGCGTTTTTGCAAGTTGATACCAATCTGAATAAACTGTTCGAGCACAAAGATAAGCACGACGCCTGAGAAGACATACAATGCAAAATCAAGATAGTCGCGTTCACGGCGCTGCTGCTGATATTCAAAGCCTTCATAAATCATTTTCCTTTCAGGAGGAAGATCAACTGTGCTTGCCGTAGTTGCAATCTTCTCTCCTTCCGCGCGATCTGCCCCATCTGTTTCAGGCAAAGCCTTTTGGTTTCTGCTAGTGGGTGATTTCTCATATGATTCGTTCTTTTCCTGAAAGTAATTCATAATATCATCAAGCTTTTTCGCATCTGCATATAGGTCACATTTAGATGTTGGCTTTGTTGTTTTTCTCGTCTTCTGCACAGACGCACCCTGTGGCAAATCCATATTAACCCCCCAAACTTCTTCTAACGGGGCTCCGAATGACATTTGTATTATGACAGATATTTCTGCGTGATAAAATCTCCGCTACACATAAGTTACACACATCTCAAGACACGATGAACTCAGAGCTCGTATACTTGTTCTCGCACAAACTATACTTGTTCAGTGTATACACCATTATTTATATTGTAGTTGCACAAGGGCATGTATATGGTGCCGTGGTAGGGGTCTTGGTGGCGTATTTTCATGCTTTGTATTTGCAGGCATTGCAGGCATTGCAGGCAAAACAAATCGTTTCAATAGAGTAAGAAGCGAGGTATGTCATCGTCATTCAATTTACAAACAATCAACGATAGCAAATATGCCTGGGGAGTGGCCTTGTTATTGTTGAACATTGGATCTAGGTACTTGGCCACAGATCTCGGTAAATTCCACGAAGCGATTTTGAGCAATGATTTGGTGAAGCGTTTTGTCTTATTTTCACTGTTTTTCGTCGCGACAAGAGATGTTTTGATTGCACTAACATTAACGCTGGTATTCTCGGTTATTGTGTATGGGTTTCTCCACGAGAAGAGTAGATTCAGTCTAGTTCCCGATCAGAAATGCATCCGCAACCGCATGAATGAGTTCTTTACGTCGAAAGATAAACTATCTTAATTTATAAAACAGATGCTCGTGTGGAACTCGATTCAAAACCAAGGCTTCCGGGAATACATGGAAGACCATTTCATCGTAGTCCCAAATTTCTATCAAAATTTTGACCTGGCCGCTGTTTTTGACGGACACGGTGGGGATTACGTTTCCGAGTTTTGTGTGAAAAATATTGAGAGCATTTTATCACAGTGTTTGCAACGAAATAATGGCAATATCAGAAAGTCACTTGCGGAGTGTTTCGAACAACTTGACAACAGTCTAGATGCTGTAAAATCACGATCAACTGGATCAACCTGTCTAGTGGTATTGTGTGATGGGAAGGAAACGTTGTGGGTCGCCAACTCGGGAGATTCTCGTGCTGTTATGGATAAGAAAATGAAAGGTTGCGTGATATTGAGCAAAGATCACAAGCCAGATGTTGCTGATGAAAGGGAACGCATTGAGAAAAATGGTGGTTTCATTCTACACTTGGGTGTTTGGAGAGTAATAGGAGAGCTTGCTGTTAGCCGTTCTATAGGAGACAAAAAGTATCGCCCATTGGTTATTCCTACACCGGACGTCAAACGGGTCCGCCTCGTCCCAGGTGAGAATACGATGATCATTCTAGCAACAGATGGATTGTGGGATGTTGTTAAAAACAAGCATGTTATTCAAACTGCTGCGGGGGCTTTTCAAAAAGGCACATCTTGCTGCGAAGCGCTAATGGCGCAGGCCATGTCCAGCGGAATGGAGGACAATACAACAATCGTTGTCGGGACTATATCGAATAACTGAATCTTTTGCTGCCATACTTTCCATATCTCGTGTTGTACCGACTCTGAAAATACTCCTTTGGTGTCAATGGTTTGTTGTGGACGCCGTCTTCGTTTTTTTCAGCCAAAGCTCTTCCGCTTGGAATTCGCAAAAGTCTTCCTAAACAGGCACTTTGATGAATGAACAGATGCGTTGGAGCATTTATTACACGATACATGCTGTTTATTTGAACATTTTTCAATTTAGCACATTTGTCTAAGATGCCGAGATCAAGTTTCATACAATACATTCTCGTCAATTGTAAGAACTTCAACTCTTGAATCATAGGGAGAAACTTCAACGATATCTGGTAGGGCGCAGTTAGATGTAGCGCGACATCTTTTGTGCCTTTGCACACAAAAGCCTTTAAATGCTGTGATGTCCTTGACAACGCTTGCAAGTCGTCAATATTCGTTAATTTGAAGATGATCAACCGCAACACGTCGCAAGGAATGCGATCAAGCATAAATGCTTACTCTAAGATTAGAACATTTTCGTGCAACTTCATGCAACTGTGACAGATTTCGCAAGGTTTCGTGGCCGGTCGATATTAATGTTTTTTAGTCTGGCCAAATGCAATGCCAAGAGCTGAAACGGAACGATGTCGATCACACGCTGCAAGATGTTGCAGCCAAGTCGCGGAACCTTTATTGTCTGTGTCAAAGCCGTTTTTTCTGTCGTCGAGACCACAACAACATTTGCATCGCGAGCAATAAGTTGATCAATGGCAAGCATGATTTTGCCGTTGACATCAGCAGACGTTGCAACCACAAAGACCAACACGCTATCATCTATCAATGCAAGCGGCCCGTGTTTCAATTCTCCTGCCAGAATGGCTTCAGCGTGGATGTACGAAACCTCTTTGATTTTTAGGGCTCCTTCCATACATGTTGCAAGATCAGAAGCACATCCTACAATAAGGACATGGTGAAAGTTGATGACATATCTTGCCAAGGTTTCTATTGATCGATTCAGCTCTGGCATACACGCCTCTAGAGCATCGGGCAGTTCGAGCAACTCCTCTATTGCAATCATTGGCTCATTTGATATGCAATTTATGAGCATGATCATCGTGCAAAGCTGACTTGTGTAGGCTTTTGTACTGGCCACACTAATCTCGTCTCCAATACCAAGGCAAATGGATGCATCTGCTGTGAGTGCAATTGTGCTGTTTGCTTGATTGGTGATTGCAAAGCAAAACGCGCCTTCTCGTTGGGCAAGTTGGAGTGCCGCAATGGTGTCTGCTGTCTCGCCTGACTGACTCACCAAGATGCAAACATCCGATGATGTTATTGGTAGGTTTTCTTCACAGAAGCTGCATGCACTTTCGACAAACACAAGCTTTTCACGACAACAATGTTTACGGAACAAATCCTTGCATGCAATACAAGCATTCAGAGATGTTCCACAACCGATCAGCACAATAAAACGTGCATTGCGTATCCTTTCGAAGGCAATGTGTGATGGGCTGACGAATCTAGAAATTGAGGCACGCAGGGTTTTGGGTTGTTGATGAATCTCCTTTTCCAAATATGTTGAATAATTTCCGAGAGAAGCTGAGATCAAAAATCCATCCTTTTGAATTTCATTTTGTTTATGACCATTGTATCTCTTCTTAATGGTTTTGCTGTTTTGCGAGAGTTCTGTGCATGTAAATTCAAATATCGTGCCGTCTGGAAAGGTAAATATCTCCAATTGCTCCTCCTCACGCATGAATGGCACGATATCAGACGACAATACTATTCTGTTTTCTGAATGTGTGATACCGACATGCAGAGGACTCCCATTTTTACATGCAATCATTTTTCCAGGGTAGACCGAAGAAATAATCAACATCGCATAAGAACCCTCGAGCATGTCACACACTTTCTCTAGTAGCGCCCGAAACGAAGTACATGGATGCGCGCGGTATAACATGGAACACAACATCGGGACAACTTCAGTATCAGTCTGTGTTTTTGGCTCAAAGCCTAGCGCACTCAGCTCTTCTATCAGAGTAGTGGCATTTGTTATGATGCCATTGTGTACAACAATGAATGAGTTTGCGTCGTCTCCGTAATCAATCGGATGCGCATTGAGCAGTGATGGCTTGCCATTGGTTGCCCAACGCGTATGCGAGATAGCTAATTGTGCATCGCATGGCGCAGTATAACAATCAAGTATATTTTGTTCTAGATCAGGAACGGTGCCAACAACTTTGTGAATCTTGTTAGTAAACGTCAGAGATGTTTGGAAAGCAATACCAGCAGAATCATAGCCACGATACTGGAGATTTGCTAATCCGTTTAAGGTTTGTTGAATTGTGGACCACCCTATTGTGCCATATATACCACACATAGGAAACCACTAGTAATTATATGTTTATTGTATGAAGGAATAAGTTTTGGTGAAAGAAACGTGATCTCGAAAATTTTCAGAGTCTTGTTCGATTGTCGCCGAAAAAATGAAGATCAGAGAACAGCCTCGACGATGTATATCGCCTGTACAGTTTTGAATCAAATAGTGTAAACAGTCCAGCCTTCGGGCGATTGTCGTTGCGGCAGCAGACTACCGCTTCGCAAATCTCAATGCACACTCGTATTGTGTACAAGCCGCGTAAAGATGCAGCATCAAGGACTGTCTCAATTGGAAAGAGGATTCAACTCAACAAGGTGGCAGGTATGCGGGACCTCTCCAAACTGACGAAACGCAATGCATGGGGCACATATCATGTGGTTTCACGCGCTGATGTCATGAGCCGCCGCGCATCCGCGGTGAAGTGCCTTGCAGAGATCATGATGCGTTTGCAGTATGCGCAACAACATTATGGTGGTCGCATTGACAAGAGGCACCTCGTTTGGATGGCCAAGCTTTGGAACAGCATTGATTTGATGACTAAAACCAGTCTGCCGATCGATAACTATGCATTCATTGTCAATAAGATGAAACCTGTTCACCACCTGATGAAGCTTTGATGCGCAATTTAGAAAAAATAACAACAAAACAAAAAAAACAAAAAGGGAATTACATTTCCTTTTTTGCTTTATGTTTCCAGGTAGTGGATCAGCCATCCTTAGCCATGTATTTTTTGTATGATGATAATATCAAATATGGAGAACCCGCGTTTTGAGGTACGTCCCCAACAGGTACAAAATCCTGCAATGATGCAGCCACGAGTCCAGCAAGTTCAACAGCAGGCTCCAGTTCCAGCAAATACCAAAAGGCAACAACCGATAATTCAAGAACCCAACAATGGGAATGACAACAATGGCAGCAGTGGCCTGAAACCATTTGGGAGCTTCATACAGCTTCCCAAAAATGCAACTGGCAACGTTAGAGTCCAGCAAGTTCAACAGCAGGCTCCAGTTCCAGCAAATACCTCAAGGCAACAACCGATAATTCAAGAACCCAACAATGGGAATGGCAACAATGGCAGCAGTGGCCTGAAACCATTTGGGAGCTTCATACAGCTTCCCAAAAATGCAACTGGCAACGTTAGAGGCATCAATGCAAAGGCCAACAACAACGGCAGGGGTCCACAAATGGTGCCTTATGATGCTCCTGTGAATGCAAAGGCCAACAACAACGGCAGGGGTCTGCAAATGGTGCCTTA
>JACCDP010266920.1_pt1 | contig 124906 bp, 172 predicted proteins | sample 7445841 | NCBI WGS metagenome assembly JACCDP01 (sample SAMN15323441, study PRJNA562643) | freshwater metagenome | isolation source: river surface water | place: USA:Blue River Watershed | collected 2017-08-17
AGGTGGCGCTCATCTTTTAACAAAGAGGAGAAATAATGCGAGCTCGCATACTAATTAGTTTGGCATTAATTGCATCGATACTGACCATAAGTGTTGGTATGACACAACAAACGCAATACAATATGCCATTAAAAACAACATATGAAAGTTTATCACCTTCAGCTAAAAAACAAGTTGAGTGTTTAGCAAAAAACATTTATTATGAAGCAGGTTATGAACCACAAGAAGGACAAATTGCAGTAGCATTCGTCACAATAAACAGAGTAAAATCCGGAAATTATCCCGGTGATATTTGTGGTGTAGTAAAACAAAAAATAGGCAACACATGCCAATTTTCTTGGTTCTGCCAGGTAAATGATGATGCATGGGGCTTGACAAAACATAATAATGTAGTGTATAATAGCGTTAAAGAATTAGCTACATTTGTTTATGCTAATTATGAGAGAATGACTGACCCATCAAAAGGAGCTTTGTTTTATCACGCTGATTATGTGAATCCTGGATGGCCAAACATGAAGAAAACAGCCGTTATTGGTCGTCATATTTTTTACATTAGAAAAGGAAACACAAACATATGATTAAGCAATTAGTCAACTTTAAATTAGATTCAACAATTGTAATATGTGCAACATTAGTGGTATTATCAGCAATTACAGGATTTGGTTATTATAGTGTAAACGACCGAAGACTGATGGCTGAAAATATTAATAACGCTATTGCAAAGGGTGTTGACCCATTATCTGTAAGGTGTTCTTATTCTAAGAGTGATGACATTATATGTGTAGCATACTCAACAACAGCACAAGCACACAATACAGGAATTCCAATTAAAAAGTAAACAGGAGTATTATATTATGGCAGTAAAACAATTGACAATTAACCAACTCTCTGAGCCTGACCGTGAGAAATTGTTTAAAGTGATTAAAGAGTGTTCCGATTCTATGACAAGAATGGATGCTGAAAAAGATTATGTGAGAGAAGCGATTGCTGATACATCCAAGAACATGCAATTACCTAAAAAGTTGGTTGCTAAGTTAGTTAAAGTTTATCACAAACAAAACTTTGATGAAGAAGTGGCAGTAGCAGAACAATTTGAAAATTTATATGAAACGGTGGTGAAATAATGCAATTTACATTTAACTCTAAATTTGTTGGTTTTGGAAGTCCTAGCACAACAGTAGAATTTGAAGCGGATGCTTTACAAGATGTTTTGGAAAGATTCACCGACTTCTTGCGAGGCTCTGGTTACCATTTTGATGGATACCTTGATATTGTTCCTTTTGATGAGGATATTCCTGAAATGCCTGAGTATCCGTTTATGGATGAAGCTCTAGTTAATACCGCTTCACCAGAATGGCAAGCAGTTGTTAATTCAATGATGAATCCGCCAGAGTTTCGGGCTGCTGACTTGACTGGTAAAAATGCATAATGCCAACAAAAGATGAAATGTCAAAATTCGCTAAGGCGATAGATTCTTTGGTTGGTAGCACAGACTATAATTATATTGAAGCAATTGTAGAATATTGTAAGATGACTGGATTGGAAATTGAAGTGGCGGCTACATTGATTAATGCCAACTTGAAATCCAAAATCGAGAACGATGCGATGGACCACAATATGCTAAAAGAAAAAGGTTCTCGCTTACCAATATGAGTTTTGTTGTTGTCTCATAAGATACAAAACAATAACATAATAACAAGGAGTAGAAACATGCCTAAAATTACTTTAGACATTAATTTAATTGCTAATGTTGCATTAGCGGTAATCGTTGTTGAACTGGTTGGCAAAATTACAGGACTTTGGTAACATAGGAGTTTGGAGGTCTCCATAAAACCTCCACTTTTGAATTTTATAGAATGTTTAATATGACAAATCACAATAGAAATATGGTTATTATAGGCATACTACTTGCTTATAGTTTAATATCTACCACACTTTTCTTCAAATCTTATTTACAATATAGCCAAACTTTGGATTCTTTATCTTATGATATTGTTGATTTGAGAAAACAGTTAAAAAACTCCCAAGAAATTAACGAAGATGTGAAGAAACAAAGGCAAATTTTAGTTAATGCTATCAAAGCACAAGATGAAAAAATTGATAAGTTACACGATGAAGTGAAATTACATTCAGAAGTGATTGACAGTATTAAAAAGAAAACTATTAAGAAAACGAGATGACAGGATACGAAGCATTTGGAATTTATCAAGCGCTCAAGTTACATTTCACCACAGATTCGTATGATTTCTTTAAGTATAACGGTAAGACTAATGTAAGTGTAACTGCCTTTGAAAACAGAAAAGACAAATACCACTTTTACAAACTTTCCCGTAAATATTCAAATAAAGAAGACTTAATTAATTTCATTGTTGCTAATTTTGTGGAAGATGAAACTGCTTGGGTTGGTAACCTACTGACCGAAGAGGCGGATAACAATTTTAGAAAAAGACAAAAGGTAATACAATCACTCTCCTATACATTTCAGAATGATTGTAAAGATTTATTTGATGATTGTAAAGAACCGAATGAGTTATTGTCAACTAATGGCGACTATCCAATCCTACTCACAAAGACTTTACAGAAGGATGTTCAAATTGAAACCTTGTGCATACTTAATCAAATATTAAATTTCTTGCCAATGTGGGATAAGAGAATTACTGATACCATTCGTTGGCCAGAATACAGGCGAAAGTTGCTGAAGTATGCCTCTTTTCTGCCTAAGGATAGTGTAAAATACAAACTTATATTGAAAGGTCTAATTTCTGGACACTAAATATAGCTATATTATGCATTATGTGGATAAGTCGTTTTATACATTTAACATACAATTTTATACGAGGTAATACATATGAGTTCATTTGCAAATCTTAAACGCAATCGCAGTTCTTTGGACAAACTAACAAAAGCGATTGAATCAACAACTCAAACGGCAGAAGCCGGTTCACGAGAAGATACCCGATTTTGGCAACCTGAAGTAGATAAAGCTGGTAACGGTATGGCCGTTATTCGTTTTCTTCCTGCTCCTGCAGCTGATGGTGATGATGCCCTTCCATGGGTTCGCACATTCAGCCATGGTTTCCAAGGACCTGGTGGTTGGTTTATTGATAACTGCTTGACAACTCTCAATGAGAAATGTCCAGTATGTGACCATAACAACACACTATGGAATTCTGGTATCGAAGCAAACAAAGATATCGCTCGCAAACAAAAGCGCCGTCTATCTTATGTTGCTAACATTATGGTTGTATCAGACCCAAGCAATCCTTCTAACGAAGGCCAAATCAAACTGTTCAAGTTTGGTAAGAAAATCTTTGATAAGATTACAGAGGCGATGAATCCAGAATTCGCTGATGAAACACCTATTAATCCATTTGATATGTGGGAAGGCGCTAACTTCAAGTTGAAGATTCGTAATGTTGAGGGTTATCGTAACTATGATAAATCTGAGTTTGCTGATAAATCAGCTCTCTTAGATGGTGATGATGAAAAACTTGAAAATCTTTGGAAACAAGAATTCTCATTGAAAGAATTTACAGAGAAGAAACAATTCAAATCATACGAACAATTGAAAGGTCGCCTTGATAAAGTTCTAGGTTTTGAAGGTGTTGCACCAGCAACTAAAGCTGAATCTGCTGTTGTGAATAAATTTAATGATGATGATATCGCTACAATTGATAAAAAGATTGTAGAGCACGATGAAGATTTAGATTATTTTAAATCACTAGCAGAACAAGAGTAACAAATCCCATGCAAGTGCAAACCCCGCTTCGGCGGGGTTTTTTATGCGGCTCTGGCTACTAAGGCAGAATTTGTTCCACTATTATCTCTATTTTGAGCAACAGTAGTTCTATTGACGGTTGTGGTTGAGTTGTTTGTTGTTTGAGCATTAACAATAACCGGTGTTTGTGGTTTTTGTTGTTTTCTTTGCTCAGATGCCACAGCAGAAGATGTTGATGCTACTTGTGAACCTTCTGGTGCAGTAGTGTTACTTGCTACTTTGGTAATTGATGGGTCATTTCTAAACTTCTCAAAGTATTGCATACGGTCTTCAAGACCATTGAAGCCACCATTAACTGCTTTGGTTACACCTTTAGTATTTGCCCAATCTCCGCCTGATAGTTTCTCAACTTTCTTAGCATTCTTTTTAAACCAGAATAAGGCAGAATCAGCTGCATACTTTGCTTCAGCTAATACTTCAGGTTTCTCAATAACATCTACACCAAATGCTTGTTTAAATTGTTCATAGTTTACACGACCGGTTGTCTGTAAGAATCCACGACCTTTAAATCTAGGACCATCACCCGGCTGTGTATTACCTAAATCTTTACGACCATTATATTTTTCAAAGTAAGCTGGTTTACCAAGTTCTTCGGTATATCTAAAACTTCCAGATTCATGTGCAGCTTGTGCCATAATTTGAGCACGAGCATTAGGGTCTTTGATGCCTTCTTTATCCATAGCAGACACCATAGCACTCTTACCGGCTGCAAAACCAGGTGATGGTGCTTTTGCTGGTGCCTTTTCTTCTTTTTTCTTTTCAGTAGGAACAGGAGTAGGAGATGGTTCAGGCGCAGGTGCAGGCGCAGGCGTAGGTTCTCCCATAGTGACTGGTTCTCCGCCACCACTTACAACAGGAGTTCCATCTGAAGATGTTAGAACAGTTCCTTGTTGTGCTTGTTTTCTTTCCTCTTCGGCCTGTTTCTCTTTTCTTTTCTTTTCAATTTCAACTACTTTTGGTTCTTTTTGTTTGGCCTCTACTTCTTCAGGTTGTTCTTTTTTAGGTTCAACTTTCTTAGCTTTAACACCAACACCTAAGAATTCTTTTACCTTAGCAAACTTTTCTGTAAACCATTCACCAAATCCAAAGAAGTCTGCAATAGACTGTGCAATTTTCTCCATTGCACCAAAAGACCAATCATAGAAATCTGAAACCATTTGTTTATCAATTAAACCGAATGTAAAGAATTCTACAATACCACCAGCAAAAGATTTAAATGTTTCCCAAGCACTTCCTGTTTCTTTCCATGTTTCAAAAGCACCAGTAATTCCTTCCCATATTGCCGAGAATATCATTAATGGTAATGCTAATCGTCCTAAAATTCTCATAAAGCCAGCAGGACTAAAAATACCCATAAACGATTTAAGTAGTTTATTATCGAGTAATTTTTTACCCAACTTTGTTTTACCCAACATTCTACCTAAGAAACCGCCTGTGCCTTTAGTCTCTTCAACTTCTTTTGTTGGTGTAACAGCTTTAGCGGTGAGTTTTTCTTGTTCTACTGCTAGTTTGGCTTCAGCCTCACCAGATTTGAGGAACATAGCGTCAGCTTTATTAGTGGCATCACCACCTTTAATTTTGACGAGTTTGATTAAGTTTTGACGAGCAACATTTAAGTCTCTAGCAATAAAAGGAAGGCTGAGAGAGTTCTTTGCTATGATTTTAGCAAACGCAATAGAATCTACAATAGAATTACTTACAGATGATTCTTTTTCTGGTGTAGGTGAAGTGTTTGCCATTTATTAAGCTGCTAAGAGTTTTGCAAATTCTGTATCATAAACATCAGCAATTGGTGGTGTAATTTCTTTGCCAATATTGCCTGATGTGTTGTTGAATGTTTGAGCATTAATGATACTTCCTATATCAGCAGAAGATTCTAACCTTTGTGCTTCAGCAACTTCAGCCGATGAAGCAGATATGTCTGAACCTGATAAAGGAGGTGCAGCTGATTCGGTTGATGGTGTAGAAGAACCAACTGAAGGAGTTCCACCGCCACCAGCACTAACTGTTCCTGTTGGTGTTGCACCACCTGTTGATTTTGGTTTCTTATCTTCAAGTATCTTTTCTACTTGATTTTTTAAGATAACATCAAGTTTTTCACTGCCTGTTGAATCAGCAGTAGGTTTCTTGGAGGGGTCTGGTAATGGAACACCAAGAATCTTGGATGCTTCGGTAACTAATTGTTGTTTAGCAGCTTCGGCATCTTTTGGTAATTGTTTTTGTAATTCTGGTGAAACTTGTTCAAATTGTTGTTGAAGAGTTTTAGCTTCTTTTTCTAAATCTATACCTGTCTCTTCTTTGAAACCACTTGTATCTACCTTGCCAGTTGGCTCTTGGTTAGATTGTTTTTTCTCTGGTGCGGTTTCTGATACACGACCAAGGTTGATTGTTGGTCTATTTGATTTTTGTGGTGCTTCACTTGTTGGATTATCTTTGAATGGATAATATGGGCCAATAGCACCTAAATCATATTCTGGTTTTAAATCAAAAGTTTTTTGTAATAACTTAGGAACTGTGATAGAACCCAATGGTATTTTTGGAAGACCAATATTGTTTGCTACCCAATCTTTGATATCAGTAATCACATCTGAAATGGATTGAATGATTGGTTCCATAAAATCCATAACAGCGTTATACATCTTACGGATATTGTCTTCACCAAATAATCCAAATGTTAAGAAATCAACAATACCACCAAGGCCAGCAATAATTGCCTCAGTTAAATCACCTGTTTCTTTCCATCTTTCAAATCCTGCGGTAATACCTTGGAACAATGTTGCAAAAATTGCAGCTATAGGAAATAATTTGCTAAAGAGTTTGAATAATACAGCAGCTGAGAATATTTGTTTAATTGCACCTAAGAAACCTTTACTAAAGAAACCTAGAATGGTGTCTAATAATCCGCCACCACCTTCTTCTTTCTTTTCTCCACCATCAACAGTTACTTGAGTTGGTTTTGTTTTGTTTCTTGATGCTTCAAGTTTAGCTTCTCTTTCATCTTCACGCAAGAACCAAGCATCGGCTTTGTTTGTTGCTTTTTGGTCTGTATTGCCTGCATTTTTAGCTTCAATCTTAACCAATTTAACCATGTTTTGACGAAGAACATTAACATCTCTAGCCATGAGATGTAGTGACAACATGTTTTTGGCTATGATTCTTAAATATACATTGAGTTCAGAAAAGTTGCCGCCTTCTCCGCCTTCTGGCGTTGGTTCGGTTCCCTCTGGTTCGTTAGCAGAAGTCTTTTTCTTGTTTAAGCGACCACGCATATAAGCAGAAAATAAATTGTTTCCACTAAATGCACCCATGTAGAACTTTTTACCAATTCTTTTGGTGTCTAAGTTTCTTTCAAGTTGGCTTTTCTTATCTTCTATACCACCTTTGAAAGATTCACCAAAACCAGCACCAGATTCTAAACGACTTAAAACTCCTGAGCCAAAGTCACCACCGCCGCCTTGATTAATGCGGTCTTTTAAGTGTTTTGCATTTTTATATCCTAGCTCTTTTGCTAGAACATCTGCTAATGGAGTTTTAGATGCCATTTATTATCTCTGCTGTTTTTGTAACTTAATTCGTTCTTTTTCTTCTTCAAGGTACTTAATCAATAAACTCAAGTAAATATTTCTTTCCCAAGGCAACATGTTTTCAAGCTCAGTCAAACTATACTTGTGATGTTGCATTAAAGCAAAGTTCGTCTGAAAGTAATTGCCTAGTGTGTCATAACGAACTATTAAGCGAAAAAATTTTGAAGGCCCTTAATTGTAATGTCTTCTTCATATCCACATTTTGGACAATTGAAATGGACATCTTTTTTCAATTCAGGCATTGTATCAAAGAAAGTTTTGATTTTTTCTAAATCTTTTTGCTGAAGGTTGTCAACAAATTCTTCCAACTCTTCTTTGGTTGTATCTTTTGCATAATACACATTGTCTTTATCATAAATGAAATCAACACAATCAACCAAAATCTTTGTCATAATCTCTTCTTCGTTTAGATTCTCATACTTCTGAATCATTTCGAATGTTGGATACTTTAGGCAAAGACCAAGGTTTTCAGTAATCTGAATCTTGTTTGAATGGTCTGGATTTTTAATTGGTTCAACTTCAAGTAGGTTTAACTTGAATGATACTGAACCGGTACATTTCTTTTCTTCACCAGCTTCATCTTTGACATTGTTGTTACATTTATATTTTAAATCCACAACTTCTTCTACTGACCTTGCTCTTAAATGCATAAACAAATATTCTAGGTCAAATGTTGGTAAACCATCAACATCAATTTCATCTAAAATACAATTTTTAAGAACTTGTCTGATAACATTAACTGTTTCTTTTGGGTCATCTGATTCAGCGGCCATCAAAAACAATTTTTGTTCTTTAACCAGAAATGGGCGGAATCGAACAGTCTTACCTGTCGAAATCAGCTTCACCTCATAGGTTGGAATATCTAACTTTGGTAACATAATAACCTCGCTTTAATAATTAAAATGGTAGTCTCGTAACAGCATTACCAAGTGGCAATAACCTTGATGCAGCTGAACCAAACAATGCAGTAGCAGCGGCTCCAAGGTCGTAATTTCCGTCATAGATTGTTCGGAATTTCTGATAACCAAATTGAACAGATAAACGGTGGAAACCATCTTCTGACCAATTCAATGTTTGCGGTGCAACGCCAATTGGAAATGCATCTATTAATTCCACCGCATAAATCTGTTTAATAAACTCATCGTATTGGATGATTTTAATGTTTGTCATATATCTTGAGGATTGTCCCTTAGGAAATCTCATGTTATTTGTATCTGTTGGGTGAATAGCTTCCATCCAACGGTCAAATAGTTTTCTTTCATAGAACTCATTGGTACATAAGAATGTCAATGTAGTATCTGAATACTGTGTTTGATATGGCACTTTAAAAGTAGGACCATAAATTTTAACATCAGCAGTTTGTAATGTTTTGCCTGGTAGTTCCGCAGTTTCACATTGTAGTGCCAAATAGCGAGACAATGAAGAGTTTGAGGTTCTTGAATATTCGTCTTTTTGCCCTTGGCGACCAAAAGTTGTGTTGATAGCGTCACTTACATCATTGAAGATTGAATTAGGGAAATTCAAAATCTTTTCAATAATAGAGTTACCCACAAATTGATTGATGTATGGCGGAATAGGAAGAACAACTTCAAACCTAGAAGGTTTAGCTAAACCATCTTTAGCTCTGATGTTTGATAAGAATACATTAGGTGAGAATGACATTAAAATTTCTTCCTTGAATCTGAATATACTTTACTTGTTGAAGCACCAACAAAACTTTCAACTGGCAATAAACAAGCGATATCCCATTCATTAGCGGTTATCTCTAAAAACCTTGAATCGATATGACTATACAAATATCGTTTAATACAAGGTGTTGCCTCAAAAGCTCTTGATGCTGTGGCTAAAAATTGATAATTTAGCCTTAATTTTGTTTTTTCGTTATATTCTCTATTACTAGCGGTTACACTAAGTTTATCTAATAGTATAACCCTTTGTTTTGGGTGAATATAATGCAGGTTTAAACCTAAGAATCCATCTCTATATTTTTCAATTGGAATGACCAAAGGAAATCTATCATAGTATGGTAAAGTGTCTTTTGTTTTTGGGTCATAGTAATAAAAATACATTTTACCAATAATAGATGAATCCTTTAGTCTAGCACGGTCTTTCATAAGGTTGCTTGGACTAGGATTCAATTCACTCACTTTGCTCTTTAACCAAGTTCTAGCCGCAGATGAGCCGGTCTTTAGACCTTGTTTAGCTAAAGAGTCTTTGATTCTGTCAATTAGTTGTGTTGCCATCTTCTATTTATCTTAAATGCCAAGGTCTTTTTCGGTTAGTACCATAAACTCCCAACCATGTTCTTGGCAAAACAAATCAGCGGCACGCCACTTTTCTTGGTTGATGGCATATGTTGCCGCCTCTGAAATAAACTTCTTGGTCTTGCGTTTTTGGACTGGTTTGATTGTTTGTGAGTGCGGCTTCACTTCAATCACTAAAGTCTTCTCCAAACCTGCTTTCCGTTTGACCCTAAGTATAAAATCTGGAAAGTAGCGGTGTATTCTTTGGTCAACAGGAGAACGGTAACGAATTACTAACTCTTCCGATGCCCACCAGATAACACTTGGGTTTTCATCGAGCCATTTCATTACCCTTAATTCCCAAGTGGAACGGTAAACGATGTTTTTAGCATCACCTTTATATTTTTGTGGGTTCCTTGGTCGGAACCATCCTTTATATGACATAAATAGTATCTAGTTAATATTTTATTGGAAATTCATATGGCTCTATTCGGCTTCTCAGACATATCATTTAACAAAGGCGCAACTGATAGAAAAGGTCCTTTATCACCTTTAGTCGGCAGCGAATTCGAAAAAAGCACTTTTCGATACCCATTAGATGTTGGTAATGCAGATAAAGCTCACTACCTAGTTATCTATATTCGTCAACAAAGACAAACCCAATTCAAAGGGAATTTAGCAACTGGCGGAGATGCAGCCTTTGATAAGGCTAACTTTGCAAAACAAGAAGGTGCTAAGTTAAGTATTCAAGGTGCAATCAAGTCTGCTCAGTCAGGTAACTTAGGAAATTATGTTGCTGGTGATATCGCCAACAAAGTCAATAACAGTTTAAACCAACTTAACAATGCAGCTGGTGGTGCATTAAGTGGAATTGCTGGTGCAGCTCAAAAAGCACTTGGTGGTGCAATTGGCGGAATAAACAATTTGTTTGGTCAATCTGGTGTTATTTTTGGTGGTTCTTCAGCTCAAACACAAGCAATCATTGACACATCTATTAAGAAGATTACGAATAAGAGTTTTCTACAAACAACAAAATTAACAACAGATGCTATTGCTCTGTATATGCCTGACACATTGAATTATTCATATTCACAAGGCTATGATGATATTCCAATTGGTAACGAATTAGGTGGTAAAATATTGGCAGCTGGTGGTTCTGCCGTAGATGCATTTAAGAGTGGCACGGGCGGTGAAGATAGTTTAGGTGCTCTTGCAAAAGGTGCAGCCACAGCTGGTGCTTCAATAGGTAAATCAGTTCGTAACGAAGCGGCTGCAGCCATAGCTTCAGGTGCAGGTGCTATTCTTGGTGAGAATACAGGCCGATTAGGTTTCACAGCAGTAACAGGAACAGTTCGTAACCCAATGCTTGAAATGATTTACAAGTCACCAAACTTTAGAACATTCCAATTTGATTTTACTTTTTATCCAAGAGATGAAAGAGAAGCTTTAGAAGTTCAAAGAATTATTGAAAGAGTAAGATTTCATCAGGCACCAGAATTAGTTTCAGATGCTCAAGGTTTCTTGGTGCCACCATCTGAATTTGACATTAAGTTTTATTATGGCGGAACACAAAACCCTAACATTCCTCCAATCTCAACTTGTGTATTAGAAAAGATTGATGTGAATTATGCACCAAACGGATTCTCAGCATATGAAGTTCCTGGTGAAAATCAACCTTCTTTAGGTAGAACTGGTATGCCTGTTGCTATCAACTTACAACTATCATTTAAAGAAACAACTTACCTTACTAAGGCTGACTTTAAACAAGATAGAGGCACAACTCAGGCTAAGGTATAATATATGGCAAAGTTTTTTAATTACTATCCAAAAACCTTTTACACAAGCAACAATAAATCTAGTGGTGTTGATACAGTCACAAATATTATTGCTAGGTTTGGTTTTGAACAAAAACTAAAAGACAATTCAGCTGCATTTTACGAATACAATATACAAGATAGTGATACACCAGAAATTATTGCTCGTAAGTATTATGACAATGTTGAAAGACATTGGATTGTTTTGTTGTTTAATGATATTCTTGACCCACAGTTTGATTGGCCTTTAGACCAAAGAACAATTATTGATTTTATTGATTCAAAATATTCCGCAAACGGTGCGGCTAATACTACACCTGTGTCTGGTCTATCTTGGGCTATGAACAATGCTAATGTTCAAGCATACTTTAAAGTTGTTACTAGAACGGCTTCTGATGCAACTCAAATTATTGAGAAAGTGCAGATTGATGCTAACACCTATGCAAATACAGCGGCAACAACAAACACTTATACTTTAGAAGATGGTAAAACTGTGACACAGGCTGTTACAAAAACATTTCAAACATATTATGATTATGAAATTGAAGAAAACGAAAAGAAAAGGACTATTAAATTACTCAAACCAGAATTTATTCCATTTGTTGAAAAAGAATTTAAGAGAGTAATTAAAGGATGAGTTTTGGTGTAAATAAGTCCACACAGTTCAAAATAAATGAACTGGTAATTGTGACCAAAGCAGGTTCAATAGATGTTACTGCCATCTATGAAGAATTGAACATTTACGATTCTATGTTGATGCCTGTAATGAGTGGTAATATTATGTTGACTGATTCTGTTGGTCTATCAGGTAAATTGTTATTTGATGGTTCAGAATCAATTCTAATTAATATTGCAAAAGATGGTAATTCAGATATTGCCTCTTTCAAAAAGGCTTTCAGAATCTATAAACAATCTGAAAGAAAATCAAATGGTCAAACAGAGACTTATGTGCTACATTTTGTGGCTGACGAGTTTATGTTCTCTGACCAGAAAAGAATTAATCAATCATATGAAGGAACATATTCATATGCTGTTCAAAAGATTTTAGAAGACTATTTAAAAGTGCCAGCTAATAACTTAGGTGGTGTTTATGAAATATCTTCTGGTGTTAAAAAAGTTGTTATTCCAAACCTAAGACCTTTAGAGGCGATTGAGTGGATTGCCAAAAGAGCAGTTGACCAAAATCAATCACCAAACTTTATGTTCTTTCAAAATTTGGTTGGATATAATTTTGCTTCACTATCAACACTACTAACTCAAACAGAAGTTTTGGACATTAAGTTTGAACCTAAAAACTTAAACAACAATAATGCTATGACTGAAATTAGTAGCGCTCGTGGATACGAAGTCATAACACAGGCAGACAATGTTAAGAAGACTAGAGAAGGTGTTAATGCTGGTCAGTTTATTGGTTTTGACCCATTGACTAGAACAATATCTAAAAAGAATATTAGTTATGGTGACCATTACACCTCAATGAAACATGGTAATGAAACTCCAAACTTTTCAGAAATTTTTGACCGTGATGGCAAACCAAACACTTTAGCATTTGATGCTAAAAAGACAGTTAGTGCTTTTGGTCTAGCACAACAGTTAAGTGCTTATGTAAAACAGAATGACCCACATTCATTAAATAAAATTGAAAACTATGAAGCGTTTCTATTCCAACGCAAAGCAATTTTAGCAAACTTAATGGGTAAGAGAGTTAAAGTTGCCATGCCAGGAAACTTTCAATTAACATCTGGTTTCAATGTCAATGTAATGGCACCAGATATGTCAGTCCGTGAAAAAGGTGATGACAACAATGACCCAAGTTTAAGTGGAAAATATATCATTATTGCTTCCAGACAGTTGATTAAATACGACAAGCACGAAACAATTATTGAAGTGGCCACAACATCAACAGCTAATGAGTTTGTGCCATCAAGTGGTATAGCTCAAGCTAGACAGATTTTAGAGTATTAATATGGATAAAGAATCATCAAAAGACTTTGCAGGTAAAAACGGTTTTGTTTGGTGGATTGGAATTGTAGAAGACCGTAAAGACCCATTAAAGATGGGTCGTTGTCGTGTTCGTTGCGTTGGTTGGCACGCTGATAATAAGATGCAATTACCAACAGAGCAACTGCCTTGGGCTATGCCAATGCTTCCAATTAATAATACAAACCCATATGCACCAAAAGAAGGTGATATGGTTGCTGGTTTCTTTACTGATGGTGAAGCAGCTCAAGACCCCGTAATTATGGGTGTATTTCCAGGTATCGCATTGAAGGCTGCAAACGCACAAGAAGCGTTTTCTGACCCGAGAACAAGTTCTGAATTACAAACAGCACCAGTTAAACCAAACGAAACTGCTACTGGTTATCCAAGAAAATTAGATGAACCAAGCACATCACGCTTGGCAAGAAATGAAAAAGTGGATGAAGATTCTATTGTCTCAATGAAGAAGGCAAAGAAAGAAAGTAAGGTAGAACCAGACCCATACTATAATGCCACTTACCCATATAACAATGTCTATGAATCGGAATCCGGGCATGCCATGGAGTTCGATGACACGAAAGATAATGAACGGATACATCTGTATCACAGAGCAGGTTCATACATTGAATGGGGACCTGCTGGAGACCGTGCGGAACGCATCCAAAAAGATAAGTTCACAGTCGTTGTTGGTAACGATTCTGTATATGTTAAGGGCGATGTTAAACTATATGTTGACGGTAATGTTACTATGGAAATTGGTGGCAATTTTGCCGCTGATATTGGTGGAACATGCACCATCAATTCTGGCGGTAATATGAAGTTTACTGCTCCAAAAATTGACCTCAACTAATGGCAACATTATCACCAACAACTCTACCAAATGTGGATGTAGAGGCCAATTTTACGGATGTAATTACTGTTACATTTGATGATGTAGCCAATGGCAATTTAATATCGGTTTCTTCTAATTTAAACGATTCTGGAGTTTCTATAAGTAACACAGTAGATACTGTAACAATTACTGGTAAGTATAGTATTAACATCTTTGATAACAAGTCGATTAGGCATATCACAAGAGGTTCTTCTGATAAAATTGAACAGTATCAGGTAGCACAAAATTTTAGTGAGTTGAATTCAACTAGACAAGTTTATAACTTTTCACCAGACCCTAGAAATAGTGTTGTTGTAACTTTCACCATTTCAACAACAGAAGGTGATTCAACAATAACTAAAACAGTATTCAATGAATACTCGGCTGGAAGAGATGCGATGAAGGCTTACATATAATGCCAGCTGTCACAAGATTAGGTGACCGTTGCACAGGCCACGGATGTTTTCCACCAAGAGCCAATGATGAGGCTTCTGGTGATGTTTTTGTTAATGGTATAGGTGCTCATAGAGTTGGTGACCATTGGGTCACTCATTGTTGTGGGCCAACATGCCATGATTCAACTGCAGCCAGTGGTTCTGGCACAGTATTTGTGAATGGTAAAGCATTAATGAGAATAGGAGATTCTGTAGCCTGCGGTTCGGCCGTTGCACAAGGGTCAGGAAATGTTTTTGCAGGTTAGATAAATAGAAAATGGCAAGCGTAGATATACAAAGTTCAAGAAGTTTTAAAGATTTGGATTTGAATTTTACAATTCATCCAGTCAAAAAAGACATTAACACGCATAAGAATGAATATGCGGTTATTAACTCGGTCAAGAATTTAGTTCTGACCAATCATTATGAGCGTCCATTTCAACCAGAAATTGGCAGTAATATTCGAAGACTTTTGTTTGAAAATGTTGACAGCGTTACCGCAGCTCAAATTGAAAGAGATATAGTAGAGACTATTGAAAACTTTGAGCCTAGAGCTCAAGTTTCTAAGGTGACTTGTATAGCAGCTCCAGATGAAAATGGATACAAGGTATTGTTGGAGTTTTTCATCATTAATAGTCCAAACCCAATTACAATTAATTTTTTCCTAGAACGGATTAGATAAAAATGGCAGACCGTTTAAAAGTAACTGAGCTTGATTTTGATACAATCAAGACCAATTTAAAAACATTCTTAAATCAACAATCAGAGTTTACCGATTATGACTTTGAGGGCTCAGGCCTTTCTGTCTTAATTGATTTGTTAGCATATAACACACACTATAATGCTTACTATCTAAACATGGTTGCTAATGAAGCATTCCTTGATACTGCTTTGCTTCGTGATTCTGCCGTTTCACACGCAAAGACATTAGGTTATGTTCCTTACTCAGCATCATCACCAGTAGCAATTATTAATTTTGATGTAGCCGCTTCTAGCAACACAGCTGCTACTTTAACTATTCCTGCTGGCTTTACATTCTTATCAAATCAAATTGATAGCAAGTCTTATAACTTTGTGGTATTAAATGACACTACTGTTACAAAATCAAATACAACTTATTCATTTGAGAACCTTGAAATCTATGAAGGTCAATTAGTAACATATAGTTTCACGCACAATTCAGCTTCAAACCCAAAACAAATATTTACTTTACCTGATAACAATATTGATACAGATACAATTAAAGTTGTGGTTACACCTACAGCTGCAAATACTGCTTCATCTGTTTACAATAATGTTACTGATATTTTGGATGTAGCTGCTGGTTCAGAAGTTTACTTCTTACAAGAAAACCGTGATGGTAAATATCAAATTTATTTTGGTAATAACATTGTTGGTAAATCTATTCCTGATGGTTCAACTGTTGCAGTCACTTACCTATTAACAAACGGAACAGCTGCAAATAAAGCAAATAATTTTGTTGCAACTGCTACACTACAAGATTCATTAAGCGTTTCACAAACTAATTTTACAATCACACCAGTAAGTGCAGCTTCAGGTGGTGCAGACCGTGAATCTGTTGACAATATTAAATTTTCAGCAGCCGCACAGTTCTCCACACAAAATCGTTTGGTGACATACAAAGATTACCAATCATACATTTTAAATAATTATCCAAATATTGATTCCATTTCTGTTTGGGGTGGAGAAAATAATGACCCACCAGTATATGGTAAAATCTTCATTTCAATGAAGCCAAAAGCTAATTACTACATTTCTGAAGCAGAAAAGCAAAGAATCATTGACGATATCATTACACCAAAAGCAATTGTTGCTGTTCAATCTCAAATATTGGACCCCGAATACTTGTATTTGATTGTTGAAAGCAAAGTTCAATATGACCCTAAGAAAACAACAAACAGCCAAACTGCAATTAAAGATTCTATTAGAACTGCTGTGTTAGCATATCGTGATAAAGAGTTAAATAAATTTGATTCTCGCTTTGTTCTTTCAAAATTACAAGATGATGTGGATGAAACCGATTGGAATTCTATTATTGGTTCAGAAACAGTTGTTCGTCTCCAAAAACGATTTGAACCAACAATTGGAACAAATAAAAGGTACATAGTTAATTTTAATGTGCCATTACATCGCGGAACAATTACTAACAAATTAACATCAACAGAATTTGTTGTTAATGATTCTGACGGTGTTGCAAGAACAGTTACATTTGATGAAATACCACAATCATTCTCTGGTATCGCTTCTGTATTAGTCACAAATCCAGGTACAGGTTATACAACTGCACCAACAGTAACAATTACTGGTGACGGAACAGGTGCTACTGCAACTGCTACAATTGTTAATGGTGCAATTCAAAGTATTAATATTACAAATCGTGGTATTGATTATACTCGTGCTATTGTTACAATAACTGGCGGTAACGGATATGGTGCAACTGCTACTGCTGTGATTGATGCTAGAACTGGTGTTCTTAGAACAATCTATTATGACACCAATGCTGAAAGACAGGTTGTAGATTCAACCGCTGGTGAGATTGATTATGATGCTGGTATTATTACAATTAATGATATCAATGTTCGCTCAGTTTCTTCTGATGATGGTTTAATTCGTCTAACTATTGAATCTGAAAAAGGACTTATACAGTCCGTTCGTAATACAATTATTACAATTGATGAAACAGACCCAACTTCTATCGTTACTACACTTGAAACAGTTTAATGTCTGATTTAAAAAACTCACTACTTGTCAATAAACAAGTTCCCGAATTTATTAGGGAAGAATATCCTCTATTCATTACATTCTTAGAGGCTTATTATGAATACCTTGAAACAAAACAAGGTACTGAAAAAAATGATTTGTTGGCTAAGGCCAAAGACATTCGTTACATTTCGGATGTAGACCAATCTATTGTTGATTTTGAAGATAGTTTTTTCAACACATATGCTACTTTAATTCCAAAAGATGCTCAAGTTGATAAAGCTTTTTTAATTAAAAATGTATTACCGCTTTACCTTTCTAAAGGTTCTGAAAAAGCATTTAAACTTTTATTCAGAATGTTGTTTAATGATGAAGTTGAAATCTTATTACCAAAAAACAATGTTCTAAGAGCTTCAGATGGTAAGTGGACAGTTGACAATATTCTTCGTGTTGAAACAGATATACGAAGTGTTTATACCGCAAACGGTAATACTTCTGTTAATGCTACAGCTTCTGGCAACACAACATTTAGTTTAGCACAAGAAGTTAATACGGATGAAATTGAAGTATATGTTAATGACACATTAAAAACATATGCTACTGACTATTACATTCGTAAAGAATCTAAGAAGTTAATATTCAATACTGCACCAGCTGCCAATGCTGAAGTTAAAGTTGTTTATACCGATTTCAATATTGACTTATTGAATAATCGCCAACTTGTTGGTTTAACATCTGGTGCTACTGCCTTAATCGAAAAAGCAGCCAAAAGAATTATTACCGACCAATTAAACCTTGGTTTCCCATTTGAAATTTTCATTAGTGATAAGACACTTGTTTCTGCTTTTGAAAACGGTGAAGAAGTTCAAACAACCATTATTGATGATAGTGGAAAATTAATTAACCTTGTAGCAGATACTTACTCTATTGTAAGTAGAATAACGGTTATTGATGGTGGTGCAAGTTATAATGTTGGTGACCCCGTTATCGTAACAGGCGGTGGTGCTTCAGAAGCGGCTACTGCTATTGTTGAAGATGTTGTAGAGGGTTATATTGATGCTATTGTTGTTGGTTATGGTGGTGCTGGTTTTGCAAACGCTTCAGATATTATTGTTTCTGGTATTGCACCATTGGTATTAGACCTTGCTGTTGACGGTATTGATGCTACAGGCATTGCTAATTCAACACTTAACACATATACTGTTACAAATGATGTAATTGAAACATATGCTAACACACTTATTTCAGCGGCAGACTATGGATTCCCAGCTGCAATCGTAGCATCCGAAAATGTGAATACAGTTCTTGCTGATGCTTTAACATCATTAGAATTAACCGATTTGGGACCAATCACCAATGTGTTGGTGATTTACTCAAATACCGCAACAACTATTTCTCCAACGCTTGATGCATTTGGCGCTTCATATGCTGCTGGCAATAATACTTTCAGTATCAAAACATTTGGTTCAGTTGGCCGTATTCAAATCAATAATGGCGGAACAGGATATGTTGTTGGTGATGAAGTTGTCTTTGGTGCAAACCCATTAGGCACGAATGGTCGTGGTGCGGCTGCAGCCGTTAAAGCTGTAAACGCTAACGGCACAATTACTCAAGTTGAAATCCAACCAGCAAGAATTACAGGAACAGTTGCTGTTACCAATAATACTTGTCAAATTGTTGGAACAGGAACAGCATTTAATACTCAATTGAGAGTTGGTGATAGAGTTATCGTTAATAACGAAAGTCGTTATATTAATTCTATCTCAAGTTCTGTTGCGGCTAATGTGAATGTTAATTGGACTGCCACATCTACAAGTAAAAAAATTGGTAAGTATGGAGATTATTTACTAGGTGGTCAAGGTTATACACAAAATAATTTCCCATCCATAACAGTATCTTCTTCAAATGTATCAGCAACTGGTGCTAATTTACAAGTTCGTGCTTTGATGAGTGATGGTGAAACATTGACTCCATTTATTGGTAATACTCAACCTGGTCAAATTATCACCATTAAAGTATTGACCGGTGGTTCTGGTTATCAATATATTCCACAAATTGACTTATCATCACTAGGTGATGGAAGTGCAACGGCTAATGCTAGAGTTGAATCATCATACATTAGTTTACCCGGTCGTTGGACAACTTCAGATTCTATTCTTTCTACCTCTGAGAGAAAACTTCAAGGTAGAAATTACTATGTTGATTATTCATACATTACATCTTCATTGACAGAGTTTACAAAATACAAAACTGTATTGCGTGAATTATTACATCCGTCTGGCTTTGTAAACTATGCTGATTTGAATAAGGAATCTGATATTCTTTCTAATAACCTATCGATTAGTTCGTCTTCATCAAATACAATTTCTGGAACTGTATCGGTCACCAACGGCACAATCTATATTACTGGTACAAATACTAAGTTTAATGTAGCTAATACTAGAGGCACTTTAACTGTTGGTTCAAATGTTGCTGTCAACGGTGTGATTCGCACGGTTTCAAGCATCATAAGTAATACAAATATTGCGGTTTCAAGTGCATTTACTTCAAATGCAACCGCACAAACTTTAATTATATTGACATAAATAAAGAACTATGCCTTCAATTACTACTAAAAAAATGGGTTATAACAATGCAAAGATGTTGAGAGACACTTTGTATACCGCAACAACTGCTGACCCCGTATATTACATCTTCGTTGGTAACCATGTTCCTTATGCCAACGAATCTTCACCAGATTCTATTGTCGATACCGTTCAATCTGAAAAACAAGTATGGAATAACATGTATGCCGCTAAGAGAGCAACGGCAAACGATATTGAGTTGGTTGTTCCTAGAGTAAATTGGACTGGAAACACGAAATTTAGAAATTATGATGATACGATAGACGCTTCAACACTTTTGAGTTCCAATACGAGCCAAAACTTGAAACCGATGTATGTTATTACATCTGATAGAAATGTCTATAAGTGTATGTCTAACAACTCATCTGCCAATTCGACAATACAACCAACAGGCGACTATACCTCATCTAACGGCAATATTGCCACTGCTGATGGGTATCTATGGAAGTATATGTATAATGTCAAACCATCCAACAAGTTTTTGAATACCGATTGGATGCCAGCACCAACATCAACAAATCAATTAGACTATAATGTTGACACGACTGGTGTGGTTGAGGGTGAATTGACTACAATTATTGTTACCAACGGTGGTAGTGGTTATTATCACAGCACAGTTACAGTAACAGCCTTCGGTGCAAGTTGCACCACATTGACTTTGGCCAATACAACGAATGTAGCAGCCAATATGTCTGTATCAGGAACAGGAATTTTTACTGGTTCTTATATTACTGCGGTTGATACACCAAACAACAAAATTACCCTATCATCAGCAACAACTGCAAATGGTGGTGGCACAGGAAACAACATCACATTGACAACTCGTGTTTACATCGATGGTGATGGAACTGGTGCTGTGGCGTCTGCTTCAGTTGCCAACGGAAATGTCACATCAATTACTGTATCAACAATTGGTACGGGATATGCTCGTGCTAATGCGATGATATACGGTTCAGGTTCAAATTCAGTAGCTCGTGTGATTTTAGCCCCTAAGTTTGGTCACGCATACAATCCTGCAAGAGAGTTGGGTGCCAATAATGCGATGTTGGCGATTCGTTTGGGTGAAATCGACTCTACTGAGGGTGGTTTAATTTCATCAAATACTTCGTTCCGTCAATACGGACTTATTAGGAATCCGCATAAATACGGAAATAGTTCACCAGTAAACATCAATACAGCTAACTCTGTGATTTCACAGACAACAGATTTAACGCTAGTTGCAGGTGCAAGTTATACATTAGATGAGTATGTTTACCAAGGAAGTTCAGCAAATAATGCGACTGCTTACGGTTACTTAAATGCACAAACCTCCAATGGAGCTCGCCTAACTAGGTTAACAGGAACAATCACGATTGGTCTTCCATTAATTGGTTCTACATCGGGTGTGTCAAGAACCGTTATTGGTAAAACTAATCCAGAATTCCAACCATATAGTGGTGATGTTTTATATGCAGAAAATATTGAAAAAACACAAAGAGAAGATGGACAAGCTGAAAATATCAAGTTTGTTGTTCGATTTTAGAGGAAATAAATGAGTATCAATACCAATTTTAATGTGAGCCCATACTATGATGATTATGACGAGGATAAAAAATTTCTTCGCATGTTGTTCAAACCAGGTTATGCGGTTCAAGCTCGTGAATTAACTCAGTTACAAACTATCCTCCAAAAACAAGTAGAACGCTTTGGTAATCATGTTTTCCAAAATGGTTCTGTGGTTACTGGCGGCCAAACTTTTCTACAAGATGCCACATATTTAAAACTAGATTCAACTTATGCTGGTTCTGCTGTTGATGTTACCATTTTTGAAGGTGCAACGATTGTTGATAGCATTTCTGTTCCAACAAAACGAGCAGAAGTTATCAAAGTTTATGATGCAGATGCTGGAACAGGCGACCCAAAAACTCTTTTAGTGAAACAAATTTACGGTGATGCTTTTGCTGCTGGTGATACAATTCTCACTTATGAAGCTTCTCCAACTTCAGCAAATATTGCCACATCTGGCGTTGGTACAGGTCAAATCTTCTCTGTAACCGAAGGTGTATTTTATTACGATGGTTTCTTCATCAATAACGATTCTCAAACCATCGCCACATCAAAATATAACAATGCAACAGCTAATGCACGAATTGGTTTTGAAATTGCAGAATCAACTGTCGAATCAACATCTGATACCTCATTATTAGACCCAGCATTAGATGCCTCTAACTATCAAGCACCAGGTGCTGATAGATTTAAAATTACATTAACATTAGCTACTCGTTCACTAACATCAACTGATACTGTTCAGTTTATTGAATTAGCTCGTGTTGAAAATGGTGTATTAACTCGTAACGCTAGATTCCCAATTTATTCTGTATTAGAAGACACTCTTGCTCGTAGAACATACGATGAATCAGGTAACTATACAGTAAGACCATTTAGCATTTCACTACAAACCAATTCATCAAATACCGCTAACATGGATGTTATTTTAAGTCCAGGTAAAGCATATGTTTATGGTTATGAGTATGAAACAATTGCACCAACTATTTTAACAATTGATAAACCAAGAACAAGTGAAGCTGTTACAAACAAAAGGTTAACTGCTGACTACGGTAACTTTGTTTATACAACCGACCATTATGGTTCATTCCCAATTAATAGTTTAGATACTATTGATTTGCATTGTGTTCCTAATGCTTCGATTAATGTCACATCATCAGCAACAATTACCAATACAAAAATTGGTACTGCTCGTGTTAAATCTGTTTCATACGATTCTGCTTCAAACACATCAAACTCAGCAACATACAGCTACAAAACATTCTTGTTTGATGTAAGTGTTGGTTCTATTACAGGCACAATTAATACTGCTACATCAAGTTCTGTAACGATTGGTAATGTTACTGCTAATCAACTCTTCTCAACAGTTACCGATGCATACAAGGGTGCTAAACTCCGTATCGTAACTGGTCCTGGTTCCAACGAATCACCAAAATTCATTACAGGATTTACTGCCGCTTCACAGACTGTTTCTTTAGCAGAAAGTTTTGTTACAACTCCAAATAACACATCAACATTTGCTATTGACTTTGAGTTTAACGATGTCGAATCATTAGCCACATTCTCTGGCACAACAAGAATTAATACCGCAGACATTGATTCTCGTTCTAAAGATTCAGCATCAACCTATAATGACACATTCTTATCTGATGCTTCTTTTGAACCAACTATTTTCAATTTGGGCCAAGAATATGTTACAGCAAATACTATTGCTGATTTCTCTTTCTCTTATAAGAGATTGTATGAAGGACAAACATTTGTTTCTTCAGATTCTCCAGCATTAGCACTTGGCTCTGGTGAAACATTACCAACCGCTACATCAACTTCAGCAATTCTACAAAACTATGAAGTTATTGTAACATCAGCCGGTACATCACCATATGCTGTTGGTCAAACAATTCCTGCTGATAAGATTACTTCAGTAAACCCAACAACTAAGAAGATTACAATTACTAATGCTAACAATATGACTGCCAATATTGTGGCAACTATTGATTTCACATTAGCATCTGGTAGTCCTGCTAAAACCAAAACATTAGTTTCTGCTAACGCAACAGTTCAAACTACTGGTGGCGAAAATATTTTTGGTAATAATACTGTATTAGTATATGCTTCACAAGGTCAAACTACAATTGCAAACACATTTGTTGTTAAAACACCTGATACTGCTCAATCACTATATGTTTCTGATGTAATTGAAATTGTTGGTGTATATGACTTTAATGGTGCTGCTGTGGCAAACACAGGTTACACCGATGTAACTTCTCGCTACACATTGGATAATGGTCAACGAGATTCTTTATATGACCACGCTTCAATCAAATTGAAACCTGGATTTACAGCACCTAATGGCCCATTGGTTGTAAGATATAACTTATACACATCATCTGGTGCAGGATTCTTCTCCGTTGATTCATACCAAACATACGGAACTATTCCAACTTATGAATCACCTGTAACAAATACAGAGTTTCCACTCCGTGATTGTTTAGACTTTAGACCTGTTCGTAAAAATGCAACGGCTGCTTTAGGTGGTAGTGTTTCATTTGATGTAGATTCATCAACAACTGGTCCTAAAGTTCCTGAAAACGGTTCAGATATTATTCTTGACTACTCTTATTATTTACCACGAGTAGATAAAGTTGTATTGAATAAAAATAGAACATTTGATGTTGTAAAAGGAACACCAGCACTTAATGCAGTTCCACCAAAAGATAAAGATGATTCAATGAATCTTTACATCTTGCGTGAACCAGCTTATGTTGCAAATACTGGTGATATTCAAGTTCAATACATTAATAATCGCCGCTATACAATGCGTGATATTGGTACAATTGAAAAGCGTGTTGAAAACCTTGAATATTACACATCATTGTCATTGTTAGAGCAAGATGCTGTTAATAAACAAGACTTGACTATCCTCGATAGCACAAACTTGCCAAGATTTAAAAACGGTATTATTGTTGATGCTTTCAAAGGTCACTCTGTAGCTGATGTTACATCTGCTGAATACAAAGCATCTATTGACCCTATTTACCAAGAATTAAGACCATCATTCAATGTAACATCTCGTATGCTTACATTTGATGCAGCCAACTCTGCTTCATATTTACAAACTGGTCCATTCGTAACTGTTGCGGCTTCAAACACAACATTTGTTAATCAACCATTAGCATCGAAATCGATGAACATTAACCCATTCAATGTGGTTAATTACCTTGGTAAGATTACACTCAACCCACCATCAGATGTTTGGGTTGATACAACCAAGAAACCAGATGTGTTGGTTAATATTGGTGGTGATAAAGATGCTTGGGACTTAATTCTCAAAGCAACTAATGCATCAGCATTTACTTACGAATGGGGTTCATGGGAAACTGTTTGGTCAGGAACAACACAAACCACACAATTTATTGGTGATGGTGGTCTTGCTCGTGCTAACTTTAATAGAACAACTACAACTACAACACAATCACAAACTCGTTCAGGTATACTTTCACAAGTAGCACCACAAACTATCACACAGTCTATTGGTGACCGTGTTGTGGATGTGTCTGTTATTCCTTATATGCGTTCTAAAGGTGTGTTGTTTACTGCTACTGACTTTAAACCAGATACAGTATTATACCCATTCTTTGACAACATTACTGTTGAAAAATATGTTGCTCGTGCAAACAAAATTATTTTAAATACAAACAATTTAAATTACAACACAACAACATCTAATACAGAAACAGTTACAATTTTCAATAACACAACGGCAACAACTAATGGTACCGCTGTGATTGTTAAAACTTCAAACAATTCTGCTTTCCTTGTTAATATTGTTCCTTCATCAGGATTCAATCTATCTAATGCCAACTTAATTGGTTCAATTTCAGGTACAAGTAAGAGAATTGCTGGTTACGAACACTATTCAGGTTTAGCAACATCTGCTACATCAAGCACTATCGTATTAGCAGCTGATGCTACAGGCGCAAACAATGAAAGTTACTACGGCAATACTGCTAATAGCAATATTATATCAATTGTTAGTGGAACAGGCGCAGGTCAACAAGCAACAATTTCATCATATGTTGCTGGAACAAGAACAGTAACCATTTCAGGTACTTGGTCTACAACACCAGATACCACATCTGTTTACTCAATTGGTCGTTTAACAACTACCCGTTCAGGTGATGTTGCTGGTATCTTTAATATTCCTGCTTCAACATTCCGTGTTGGTGAAAAATTATTCAGATTAATTGATTCATCTACTGGTGATGTTCCATCATCAACCACAAACGGTGATGCTTCTTTCTATGCACAAGGTTTATTACAAACTTTAGAAAACACAATTGTATCTACTGTTTCTCCAACAATTCAAAGAACATCAGTTAATGATTCTCGTGTTACAACAACTACAAGTGTGAATGATGTTCCTGTTGCTGGTTGGTGGGACCCATTAGCACAGACATTCTTAATTTCACCTGCACAGCATCCACAAGGTATCTTTATTGATAAACTTCGTGTGTGCTTTAAAACAAAACACGATTCATCTCCAGTTACATTACAGTTACGCCCAACTGTAAACGGATATCCATCATCAACAACAGTTTACCCATACGGTACTGTTACATTAACACCAGATAAAGTTAATGTTTCTGATTCGCCAGATTTAGATGATGCTACAAAATATACTGACTTTGTATTTGATACTCCAATTTACATGTTGCCTGGTGAACATTCGTTTGTGTTGTTATCAAACTCAAATGGATATGAAGCATATGTTGCTGAAGTAGGTAAATTAGACCTTGTATCTGGTTTACAGATTTCAGAACAACCATATGGCGGTTCATTCTTCCAATCACAAAACGGTTCTACATGGACTGCTGACCAAAACTTAGATATAATGTTTAGAATATATCGTAAGGTTTTCAGCACAACTCCAGCAACCACACAATTCTTAATTGATAAACCAAGTTCAAATGTTGCGTTTGATTTGTTACATACTATTACCTCAGATGTGACAATGGCAAATACATCGGTCAACTATTCATTCTTGTCTGAAAAGGCAACAGGTGGTTTAACAAGTTACATTCCTATTAATCCTAAAGAAGACTACACAATGGATGATGGAAATGGACGCCGTGTATTGAACCCAACAACAGGTAATACATCATTTATAGTTAAAGCCACATTATCTACATTGAATTCAGATATTTCTCCAATTATTGATATTACAAGAATGGGTGGAATATTTGTTGACAATGATATCAATCAATTGCCATTAATTAATTCTGGCTTTGTTATTGCAAACGGTGGCACAGGATATGCCAACTCCGCTGATGTTACAGTAACGATTACTGGTGGCGGTGGTTCAGGTGCTGTTGCAACTGCTACTGTAACAAGTAATGTGATTACTGCAATTACATTGACAAGTGCTGGTTCAGGTTACACAACTTCACCAACAATTACAATCACACCAGGTTCTGGTGGCGGTTCAAGTGCTTCAGTAACTTATAACGGTGAAGATAAGAAATCTGGTGGTAACGCCAAAGTTCGTTACATGACACGCCGTGTTACACTCGCTGATGGATTCGATTCAGGCGACTTGCGTGTATACCTAACTGCTTACAAACCATCAGGTTCAGATGTTCATGTTTATTACAAACTCCTTTCTGATTCTGATGCTGATATTTTTGACAATAAGAATTATCAGTTAATGACACAGTTAGGTAATGCAAACTTTGTTTCAACAAATAAACTTGATTACCGTGAATTAGCATATGCACCAGGCACATCAAGCACAGCAAACAATTCTGTGTCTTACACATCTGGTGCAACCGCATTTAACACATTTAAGACTTTTGCTATTAAGATAGTAATGTCTGGCTCTGATACAACGGATGTTCCAAAAGTTCGTGACCTAAGAGCAATTGCGTTACCAGCAGGAACATAACATGGCACAAACTCATGTAAGGATACAAGATACTGCTTTGATTAGGGATATTCATTCCAAGGCCATTCTAAATACAGACAGAACAGGCCTTAATGATTACCTAATGAAGCGTGAGATTGCAAAAAAACAACAAGCCGAACAATCAGAAACTAAAATGCGCTTGGCAAAACTTGAAGAAGATATGTCAGATATAAAGACTTTATTGACACAGATAGCACAGATGAGGAAAGTAAATGGCGATTAATTACATAACAACAGCCAATACCTTCCAACAATGGCTGATTGCTACACAAGATTTAATTACAACAGCCAATAATCTTACAGATAATGTTGGTGGTACTTTCTATGCCAATACAAATTTAGTTGTAGGTAATACACTTAATGTTGTTGGTGATACTCAGATTTCTGGTAACTTAACAGTATCAGGCAATATTACACTTGATGCAGTTGGTTTTGATGACCTTGCGGTTAATGGTTCAGCAACCATCGCAAACACATTAACAGTTACAGGTAATACGACATTAAGTAATGCTAATGTAACTTTAGCTTTAGTAGCAAATGTAGCAACAATCACCACAGGTATTATTACTACTGCTAACATCACTAATGCTAATATCTCTACATTAACTGCTAATATTGCACGAGTAAATGTAACAAACGAATTAGCTGTTGGTACCAATGCAAATGTCTATGGTACATTGTATGTTGCTGGAGATGCAACTTTTGGTGGTAATGTTACTTTAGATTCAGTCGGTTTTGACGATTTAAATGTTACTGGTAATGCATCCATCACATTAAATCAAACTGTTGGTGGCACTTTAGGTGTTACTGGAAATACGACACTAAGTAATGCTAATGTAACCAACACATTAATTGCTAATATTGCAGAAATTACCTCTGCCAATATTGCAACGGCCAATGTAACGAATTTAGTAGGAACAGCGAATACTGCAATTTACGATAGAATTGTTCAGGCAGAAGGTACAGCATTAGCCTTCTCCATCGCTTTAGGATAATATAAATAGAGTATCTAAGGAAAAATTAAATGGCGAATACTTTTAAATCAAATGTGGCAGCAAACATCGTAACCAGTGGAAATACTGTTTATACTTGTCCTTCTGCTACACAAACGACCTTAATCGGTCTAACACTTTCAAACAAGTCTGCCGGAACAGTTACAGCTAATGTATTCTTAACTCGTTCTGCGGTTGACTATTCAATCATTTCTAATGCACCAATACTCACAGGGTCAACCCTAGTTCCAATTGGCGGTGACCAAAAAGTCGTTCTTCAGGCATCTGATGTTTTAAAAGTAACTACAAGTGCCAACGGTTCATTAGATGTTATTGCATCATTACTAGAAATTAGCTAGGAGTAAATAGTGGCATATATTGGCGCAGTTGCACCCGGTTACGACCCAACGAGAGCATCCGTTCCTCAGCTTGATGCTGAGAGATTTAGCGGTGACTCTTCTACCACAGCTTTTACTCTTACTCGTAAAGTTGTTAGCCCAACAGACATAGAAGTTATTGTTGAGAATGTTCAACAAGAACCAACCACGGCTTATACAGTTGATGGTTATACTCTGAATTTTACAGAGGCGCCTTCAACAGGCACAAACAACATTTATGTAATCTATCGTAACTCAGGCACATCAAACTATGCTTATGTTCCTGATGGTTCTATTACATACGCAAAATTGGCAAACAATATTCGCCAATTCACAGTAGATACTTTTACTGCAAACGGTTCAGGTTCAACAGTTGTATTATCTGAAACACCAGCATCAGCAAACACATTGGTTGTTACTGTTGACGGTGTTATGCAATCTGCACCAACAAACTACACAATATCAGGAACAACATTAACATTTACTTCTGTTCCAGATAGTGGCGCAAACATTGTAGTTAAACATTTAGGTTTTAGAACAACAACTACTGTAACTGCTTTACCGGCAGATTCAGTAACATCAACAGAATTAAATGATACTGGTGTCACAGCAGGAACATATGGTGGAGCATCTAATGTTTCTTCATTTACAGTAGGCAGTGATGGACGAGTAACATCTGCATCCAATGTTGCAATCGACACAGGATTTAATCCTTTTTTACTTTCAGGAATGTAATTAAATGGCAACCACATATAAAATTTTGGGACAATCAAATCCCGCAGCTAATACATTAACGGCAGTTTATACTGTTCCCTCAGCGACACAAACAGTCATATCTACAATTACTGTTTGTAATCAATCAGCAACTAATGCTTCTTATTCAATCTCTGTTTCTAATAATGGTGCAGCTGATAATGCTTCTCAATATATTGTAAGGGGTGGTGTAGTTCCTGCAGCTGATACAATTGGACTCACATTAGGTATTACAATTGATGCAACTGATATTGTTCGTTGCAACACAAATTCATCAAATGTTTCATTTAACATTTTTGGTTCAGAGATTGCTTAATGTCAATTAAAAAAGTAAACAATGTAAAATTTTCAACGGGTAATGTTAGACCAGATGGGTATTCTTTTCCAGTTGGATTATCTGGAGCAAATACTGGTGTAACCACATCCGATATTATATCAACAACACCTGCACCAGGAAATTATACATTTCCAGCAACAGCAACAGGTGGTAACGCTGAAGTATTAGTTATTGCTGGTGGCGGTGGTGGTGGCAGTATTCTTGGAGGTGGTGGTGGAGGTGGTGGTTTAGTTTATCACTCTTCTTATCCTTATTCAGCTGGACAATCAATATCAATTGGTGTTGGTTCAGTTGGTGTAACAGAAGGTCCAGGTTTAGGCCCAACATCAACAAAAGGAAGTAATACAACATTTGGTTCAATCACTGCTATAGGTGGTGGTGCAGGTGTTTGTCAAGGTGGTGGTGGTTCAACAACCGATACATCAGGAGGTTCAGCTGGAGGCGGAAATTATTATAACGGACCAACTGGTGGTGCTACATCAACACAACAACAAGGCCCCTCTGGAGGCGGAACAGGATACGGTAACGCTGGTGCTGGTGGTTCAGGATATAATCCAGCTAATTCTAGTGGAAATTATAACTTAGGTGGTGGCGGAGGCGGTGGTGCTGGCGGAGCTGCAACTACAAATCCATTAGGTGCTCCAGATGCTCCATATAAATCAACAAGTGGTTATGGTGGTGCAGGTTTAGCATTTACAACTTCTGGTTCTCCAGTCTATTACGCTGGTGGTGGTGGCGGATTTTATCAACACCAAACCGGTTCACCAAGTAATGGCCAATCAGTATCAAATACTTCATATGGATTAGGAAGCTCTGCACGAACTAATTCAGGTGAAGGATATCCTGGAGCAGTTATTGTTAAATATTACACCAATTCTTATAGTATAAATTAATATGTCAAATTTTGCACAAATAGATGAAAACAATATTGTAGTCAATGTGATTCGTTCTGAAACACCTGATGATTCTTTGCCATTAATTCAGTTACCTTTAGGACACCGTTGGGTAAGAACATCTTATCATGGTAATATACGGAAAAACTTTGCAGGTATTGGATTCACTTATGATGAAGAGAAAGATGCTTTTATTGGACCAAAACCTTATGCTTCATGGACATTAGATGAAACATGTAATTGGATTCCATTAAAACCAAGACCAGAAGGATGGTTTTGGGAATGGTCGGAAGAAGAACAAGATTGGATTAATAATACACCAACTTAATAATAACACATAAATAACAAATAATTAACTGATTGAATGAGGATTTAAACGATGGATGCATATGAATTAGCAAAGAATTTTTCTGGTACTGATGGAATGGCTTATGGTATTGATACCGCCATTAAAGCATTAAGACCAGGTGCAAAGTTTCAAATGACTGCTGGTAATGGTGAGTTTGCTTTTCCACAATGGTGGGACCCAAACGGATTACCTGCACCAAGTAAAGATGAAATTATGCGAGAGTTTGAATATCAAAAGAAAGTTGCTGAGTATTATCAGTATTCTTATGATAGATGTAAAGATTATCCGGATGGCTTTGAGCAATTAGACATGTTATGGCACGCTATAAATAACGGAACAGATTTAAAAGATTCTGAATGGTTTCAGAAGATTAAAGAAGTTAAAGAAAAACATCCAAAACCAGAGGGAAATCCTCCAGTAAAAGAGTAAAATAGATGGCAATCCAAAAAATTACAAGTGGTATTATAGCAGACGGTGCAATCGTTGTTGCTGATATTGCTGACGGTTCAATCACTACGGCAAAAATTGCTGATGCGAATGTTACTGCTGCTAAATTAGCATCTGGTGCGGCTTTACCTAGTCAAACAGGTAACACAACATATTATTTGACTACTGATGGTACCAGTTCAATTTGGAAAGCTCAAACTGCTTTAGCGGTTGCAAATACACAAATATCTGGTAGAATGACCAGAACTCAAGTTCCTTTAGGAAGTGTTTTGCAAGCTGTTTCTGTATCAGATTCGACACAATACACTTTCAGCTCAGGTAGTGCTGGGCAATATACATATTACGATATTTCTGGTTTATCATTAACCATCACACCAACATCTTCATCAAGTAAAATTTTAGTTATAGCTAATATTTGTTGTGGACAACCAGGTAATAACTATAATGCGTTTTTTAGAATGGTAAGAGACTCTACTGCAATTGGTATTGGTGTGAATGGTTCTTATGGTGGAACATCTTCTGGTGGATTTAGAGCGTCTGATGGTAGTGCTTTGGGTAGTGTAGCTGTTAGTCATTTGGATTCTCCATCAACGACTTCATCAACAACATATAAAATTCAAATATGTAATTCTGGCGGCTCTTCTGCTTATTCTTATGTTAATAGACCACATAATAACACTGGTTGGGAACAAACTGGTGCTTCCACTCTTACTGTTCTGGAGATTTCAGCATGATTGACTATTCTTTAATATTAACAACACACTATCAAAATAAAGAATGGGTGATAGCAGGAAATTCTTATGAGGGTTTGAATTGGCTTGATGAATCTACAAAACCAACACAAGCAGAATTAGAAGCTTTGTGGGAAACAACCGAAGCTTTAAAAAACAACAACGCATACAAATCAAAACGAGCTAATGAATACCCACCAATTACTGACCAATTAGATGCTTTATGGAAAGGCGGAGATGCAGCTGCTGAAATGCTTGCAAAAGTTCAAGCAGTTAAATCAAAGTATCCAAAACCAGAATAAATAAAAGAACAATTAATAGAGAACAATAATGGCATTAACAAAAGTCGCACCATCAGTTATAGCAGTAGCCAATAATGTGGTATCTAATACCTATGGTGGTACAGGTAAAGGTGTTACCCTTACATTTGATGCTTCTGGTGTCATTACATCAGCTGCTAATACAACCATTTTATCGAATGGTCAGATTTCATTTGTGTCGTCTGGTATTGGTGTTATTCCTGACAACACAGTAGGTATTACTCCATACAAAATTCTTGGGCAAATTCAAACAACTGCTAATGCTCAAACGAATGTCTATGTTGTTCCAGCTGCAACACAAACTTTAGTTTCAACAATTACAATTTGCAATCAATCAGCTAATAATGTTTTAGTTGATTTAGCTGCAAGGTATGGTTCAGATGCATTGGCAAATAAACATTACATTGTTTACCAATTTCCATTAGGTGCAGCTGATACATTAATTTTAGAGCCAAGATTATCAATGAATGCTACTTCAGTTTTATCTGCAAATGTCACAGGCGCAAATGCAGCTTCAAATGTTTCAGTTAATGCCTTTGGTGTGGAGATTGTATAATGGCAAATTCATATAAAATTTTAGGCCAAATCTCACAGACAGCCAATACACTTTCTAATGTGTATGTGGTACCAGCATCAACTGCAGCCATTGTTAATTCAATTACAATAACAAATTTAAGTGCTTCAAATGCTTCGTATAGTATTGCAGCTATTCCTTCTGGTCAAGTAATTAGTACCGCAACATTACCAAAATACTTTGTGATTAGAGGTGCAACAGTTCCAGCAGGAGATTCTGCTCAATTAGATTTTGTGATGACCTTACCAGCAGGAACAGTTTTAGCTGCTAACGGAAGCACATCAAGTTTATCAATTTCAGCTTTTGGTGCCGAGGTCGCATAATGTCAATTTCATTTTTAAAATCAACCGCAAACACATCAGGTAAATTAGTAAGACCATCAGGTTATCAATTTCCTGTTGGATTAAATCAACTTGTTGTTGGTGCAATTTCAACATCAGATGTATTGATTGTTGCTGGTGGTGGCGGAGGAACTAAAGGAACAGGTTCAGCTGGCTCAGGAGCTGGCGGATTACTTTATGGTTCTGGAGTTATGTCTTTTACTGCTGGTACTTCTTATCCAGTAACAGTTGGTGCTGGTGGTGTTGGTGCTTCTTCAGCAGACACTCTTGGTAATGCTGGTAATCCTTCTACATTTAATGGTGCTACCGCAAATGGTGGCGGAGTTGGTTCTAGGAATAGTCAAATTGGCATTGCTGGTGGTAGTGGCGGCGGTTCAGCGGGAGCCTCAATAAACGGAACAAACAGAGATTCTACAGCAGGTAATCAAGGACCATCAGCAGGATTAACTGGTTATGGAAATCCAGGCGCTGCAAGTTCTTGGGGTTCTAGTTATTATGCTGGTGGCGGTGGCGGTGGTGCCGGCGGAGCAGGTGGTCCAGGCGGTAGTGCTGGTCCAGGCGGAGGCGGTCCAGGCGGCGCAGGAGCTACATATTCAATATCTGGTACATCAGTAACTTATGCTGGTGGTGGTGGAGGCGCAAGAGAATCTGGCCCATATGGTACAGGCGGACCTGGCGGTGGTGGTAACGGATTTGGTTCTGGTAATCCTTATAATGGCCCAGCTCCAGGAGCTGGTACTGCAAACCGTGGAGGCGGTGCTGGTGGAGCCGGTGAAGCTGCAGATGCAGCTCCTGCTCCAGGAATTTCAGGTGGTTCAGGTATTGTTATCGTTTCTTATCCTGGTGCTCAAACAGCTTCAGGTGGTACTGTAACAACTACTGGTTCTGGCCCAACACTTAAAACAATCCATACATTTACAGGTGATGGTACTTTTACAACACCTCAAAATACATACACGATTAATTAAAGACTAAGAATATGGCACATTTTGCACAATTAGATGAAGACAATAAAGTAATTCGTGTGTCGGTTTTGGCAAACGAAAATTGCGAAGATGAATTTGGTTTTGAACAGGAAGAAGTAGGTGTAAACTTCCTCAAAAAAGTTCATGGTGAAAATACTATTTGGAAACAATGTTCATATAATGGAAATTTAAGAAAGAATTTTCCAGGTATAGGATACGATTATGATGATGAAAAAGATGCATTTATTCCACCAAAACCTTATGCTTCATGGACACTAAATTCAGAGACTTGTTTATGGCAAGCTCCAGTTTCAAGGCCAGATGATGGAAAAACTTACATTTGGAATGAAGACGACAATCAATGGACAGATGTGTCTTTATAAATTGTTAAACCCTATTGAATAACCGTCATAAATAAAGAATAACTTAGGAAAATAAATTGAGCTATCTTGGCAATCAACCAGTAAGTGGTGCAATTAGAAGTCAGTTCTTCTCTGGCGATGGCACAACTACAACATTTAATTTATCATATGAATATGGTAACGAAGCCTCTGTATTGGTATTCATTACAGGCGTTAAACAAAAGACTGACTCATATGCAGTCATTAATGGCCAATTAGTATTTTCAGCTGCACCACCAAGTGCAACAGATAATATTGAAGTTATTTACCTAGGCGGTTCAGTAGTAACTACTCCATATTTGGCAGCAGATACATATGGGTTGATTAGAATTAACCCACAAATATTAACAACGAATACAACTATTAGTGATGGTTACAATGCTAGTGCAGCTGGTCCAATCACAATCGCCAACAATGTTTCATTGATGGTTAGTAACAATTCAACATTTACAGTATTTTAATTTTAAAGAGAATCTAAAATGGCAGGAAAACTAAAAGTCGATACCATACAAGGTGAACAACAGTTAAAGTTCAACATCGGTGAAACTACCTATATTACGGTAGATGCCGCTGTTTGGAACATCGCTACACCTTTAAATGTCCAATCAACATTAACCACAACCGGTTCAGCGACAATCGGCGGTAATGCAACTATCGCAGGTAATTTGACTGTCGAAGGTGTAACAACCACGGTTAATACTTCTACACTTATTGTTGAAGATAAGAACATTGAATTAGCAGCCACAAGTTCTCCTACTGATTCTCTAGCAGACGGTGCCGGCTTTACAATCAAAGGTTCTTCAGATAAGACTTTAACTTGGTCAAATACTACTAAGTGTTTCACAGTTAATCAAGGTCTTGATATTGAACATGTCATTGAAACAGTTACCGCAAATTCAACAGCTATCAATGCAAACACCACAATTAATGTTTTAGATGGTGCTATCAGTTTTTATACTGCCAATGTGGCAGCTAACTGGACATTGAATGTTCGTGGTAATTCAACCACATCACTTGATTCAATAATGAACAATAATGATTCTATTTCAATTGCATATTTGGCAACACAGTTAGGTGCTAATACATTCTATCAGTCAGCCATGCAAATTGATGGAACTTCTGTGACACCAAAATGGCAAGGTGGTTCTGCACCTAGCGCAGGTAACGCAGCTTCAATCGATTTATATTCATTAACAATTATTAAAACAGCTGCAAATACATATACTGTATTAGGTTCACAAACTCAATACGCTTAACGGGAAGTAGATAATGCCTTTATTAGGAACAGTTGGTGCTAGTTCGGTTAAATCGTTTGGCGGATTAGCCAACCTTGGATATTTTATTAAAAATTCTTTAAAGATTAATAAAAGTGGAGTTTCTTATTTAAATCGAACACCTGGCTCTGCAAGTAATCAAAAAACATGGACCTGGAGTGGTTGGGTAAAAAGAGGTTCTCTTGGTAGTTTGCAACGAATTTTTACTGCTGTAAATGACGCAAACGATGAAAGTGCTGGCTTGCGTTTTGACAGTTCAGACCGTCTCGATTTTATTTTCATGCAAGATAGTTCAGCATCAATCACAGGACGGCTTGTTACCACTCAAGTTTTTCGTGACCCAGCCGCTTGGTATCATATTGTTTTTACACAAGATACAACTAACGCAACCTCTGGTGATAGATTAAGACTTTGGGTAAATGGCACAGAAGTAACTGCTTTTTCAACCGACACAGCACCAACTCAAAATCACGATGGATATATTAATTCAACAAATTTACATCGTATTGGTTCTGAATCTCACGCAACATCTCAATCTTTTGATGGTTATTTAGCTGAAGTTAATTTAATTGACGGCCAAGCTCTAACAGCATCATCATTTGGTAAAACAGATGCACTAACAGGCCAATGGATTCCTAAGAAGTTTGGTGGAGCATACGGTACAAACGGCTACTATTTAAAATTTGCAGATACTTCAGCAGCTACTGCGGCTGCAATTGGTAAAGATTCTTCAGGTAACGGAAATAACTGGACACCAAATAATATTGGTGTAGCCACAACAAATGCTTATCCAAATTCTACAATCACAAGTAATGCCGCAGTAACAAACAAACAAAATATGTTTGATGGTAGTATAGAAACAGGAACTGCTGCTACACAATCAAGTGATAATTATTTAACTTTTACTCCTGTTACTCCAATCAATTATACTTCAAGTGTGAGAGTTTATTGTTATGCTGCTAATGGTTATAGTATTACCAACTATTATTCAGTAAATGGTGGTGGAGAAACAAGTTTTGTTGGCGGAGGAGCCGGGTTTAATGGTTATGCTTGGATTACTGTTGCTAGTGGAAGCGGAACTTTATCTTCAGTAAAAATTCGTTTAACAAGAACTGCTCCAAGTGAAAGTTCTGCTACAATTCGTGCAATTGAAGTTGATGGTGTAATTCTTACCAATAATGTTGATGGCACAATTGACTCACCAACATCAAGTGCGGCTGCAAGTAATTTCTGCACATTAAATCCATTAGATGTTGGAACAAGCACTCCAACTGTATCAAACGCAAATTTAACTGTAACTACACCATCAACTGGTGGCGGTTTAATTAGAGGAACAATTGCTGTTTCAAGTGGCAAATGGTATTGGGAAGCAACTCTTGGTTCACAAGCAGCCTATGTTCAGACAGGAATATCGAGTGTTCAATACACAGCTTCAGCTTATAGTTACCTAGAATCTATTCCTGGCGCTATGTATTTCATACATGGTAATAAAGGAACAGGACCAACAGGAACTAATGTTTCATATGGTTCAACAGTAGCCAATGGAGATATTATTGGTGTTGCTTTAGATATGGATGCAGGAACATTAGAGTTTTATAAAAATGGCGTTTCTATGGGAACAGCATTTACTTCTATAAGCGGAACATATCTTCCTTCTTTTGGTGATTCTGCTAATACAATAGGAACAGATATTGATGTTAATTTTGGCCAAAGACCATTTGCATATACAATTCCTTCTGGCTATAAAACATTAAATACATATAACTTACCGTAAAGAATTATAGATGCCAACAACAATTAAAAAACCAAGTGACCATTTTAATGCGGTCTTATACACAGGTGTTAATCCGTCTCCAGCTACTGTAACAACAGGTTTTGAACCAGGTTTTGTTTGGATTAAATCAAGAACACAAACCTATAGCCATTATGTGTATAATTCAGTTATTGGTGGAGGAAGATGGTTATCTTCTAATGCAACTAGCGTTGAAGATGGTGGCAGTGATAATATTACTATTACTTCAACAGGATTTACAACAACAGGTTCAGCTGGTGCAACAAATGAAGCTGGTCAAGGCGCAGATAATTTAATATCTTGGGCATGGAAAACTGCTAGTTCAAATACAACAAACACCAATGGCACAGTTACATCAATCGTAAGAGCAAATCAAACAGCTGGTGTTAGTGTGGTAACTTATACTGGTCCAGGTTCTGGTGGAGGAACTGTTGGGCATGGACTTGGTGTTGCACCAAAAATGATTATTATTAAAAATCGAGGTGCGGCGGAAAGTTGGCGTGTTGGCCATGCGTTTATGAACGGAGGTTCATCACCATGGAATTATTACATGAATTTAAATGGAACAGGCGCACAGGTATCAGAATCTTCTATTTTTAATAATACACCTCCAACCTCTACTGTATTTACCATAGCAAATGATGCTGGTGTAAGTGGAAGTGGTAATGGTCTTGTAGCTTATTGTTTTGCAGAAATTGAAGGGTTTAGTAAATTTGGTGGCTACACAGGTAATGGTTCAACGGATGGGCCATTTGTTTACACAGGATTTAAGCCAAGATATTTAATGGTAAAAAGAACTTCTGGTTCAGTTTATGCTTGGTGTGTATGGGACTCTGCTCGTGATACATACAATGTGCAAGAAAAAATACAAACTGTTAATACAAACAATACACAAAATACTGGCACCTTATATGTTGACTTTTTAAGTAATGGGTTTAAATTAAGAAGTTACAGTAATGGCTCAGAAAATGAAAATGGACAATCATACATCTATATGGCATTTGCTGAAAACCCATTCAAGTATGCTAATGCACGCTAACTAAATAGAATGATAATAAATTAAGAGAGAATTATGGCTGGTACAATAATCGTAAGTAACTTAAAAACAGATACCGACAATAGTTTTATTGTTAGGTCTAACACGGGCGCTACACTATTCAGTTGCAACACATCTGGTTTAGATGTTGCAAATACAATTCCAGACAGCTCTATTACATCTAGTAAGATTGCTTCAGTTAGTAATACTGCAATTACCGGTTTGGTTACAGCTGCACAAATTGCTAGTCTTGCTAATACTCAAATTACTGGCACATTAACTGCTTCACAGATTGCTTCAATTAATGCTTCAACAGCAACAAGCGGAACACTACCTGCGGCTAGATTACCAACGGGTTCTGTATTACAAGTTGTTAGTGCCACAAAAACTGACACCTCTTCTACTAATTCTGGAACATTTTCTGATATTTCAGGATTATCTGTAACTATTACTCCTACAAGTTCTTCAAGTAAAATATTAATTTTATTAAATGTTACCGGCGGAAATAATGATGGTGGTGCAGCCGTTAAATTGCTTAGAGATTCAACGGATATTGCTATAGCAACTTCTGGTACAGGCAGCCGTGTTAATGCTTCTTTTGGTAATTATTATAATAATGGTGATGCAAACTCAATGAGAGGACATGGGCTAACACATTTAGATTCACCATCAACAACAAGTGCTATTACATATAAAGCACAATTTAGAGTAGGACAAACTGGTGCTGGCCGAGAATTTTATATCAATCGAGCAAACGGAAATGATGATGCTACATACAATATTAGAACCGTTTCAACAATTACTGTTATGGAGATTGTAGGATGAACCATAAAGCTATTTACGCATTATATCCAAGTGTTGTCACCATTGACGATACCAATGGCGCTTTTGATGCTGAAGGTAATCAAGTTACGATTGATAACACTCTTGTAGATGCTTGGGTTGACCCTAATGCTTACAAATCAAAAAGAGCTGCTGAATACCCACCAATTACAGATTACTTAGATGGTATTGTTAAAAGTGACCAAGCACAAATTGATGCTTACATTGAAGCATGCCAAGCAGTTAAAAATAAATATCCAAAACCATAGAGAAAATAGAACATGGCATTATCACGAATAACAGCTAACTCAATTTCAGACGGTACCGTTGTTGCGGCCGATATAGCCGCAAACTCAATTACCACAACAAAGATTGCTGATGCAAATGTTACTGTTGCTAAAATTTCAGCGACAGGCACAGCTAATTCTACCACATATTTAAGAGGCGATGGTGCTTGGGGTGTAGTTAACCTAAACTCAATTACAGGCGATTTAACTGTTTCTGGTAATGGAACTTTTAATGGCACAGGTTTCACAAAGATTGCCACAGGCACTACTGCACAAAGACCAACATCAAATTCAGCTGGTTATATTCGATATAATTCTACACGAAATCTTGTTGAGTATTGGGACACAACAAATTCTTCATGGGTAGGAATTGGTGCCTTTGCAGCTACCGGAGGAACAATTACAACTTCAGGTGGATATACAATACACACCTTTACTTCGTCAGGCACATTTTCTGTTTTATCAGGTTCAACAACAGGAGAAGTTTTAGTTGTTGCTGGTGGCGGTGGTGGTGGTTGGGATAGAGGTGGTGGCGGTGGCGCAGGCGGATTAGTTAATCATAATAGCTTAACTTTATTACCTGGAACTTACACAGTAACAGTTGGTTCTGGTGGTTCTGGCACAAGTTCTTCAGCTAGAGGTGGAAGTGGCGGAGATTCAGTATTTAATAATATAACAGCTGTTGGTGGCGGAGGCGGCGGCCCTGCTCCGGCAAATCAACCAGGAAATCCTGGTGGTTCAGGAGGCGGTGCAGGCGGACCAGGAACAGGCGGAAGTGCAACACAAAGTCCTTCAGGTGGCGGAACAGGATATGGTAATGCGGGAGGTGGTGGCGCAGGTATAGGAAGTTATAGAGCTGGAGGCGGCGGTGGTGCTGGAGCTGCAGGAACTACAGGAAGTGGACCACAAGCTGGTGCTAACGGCGTTGGCGGCGTAGGATTAGCATATGCTACATCTGGTTCATCTGTGTATTATGCTGGCGGTGGCGGTGCAGGTGCAGTTGATTCTGGATTAGGTGCTGACGGAGGAAACGGAGGCGGAGGCGCTGGCGGAGATGCTGGACCATCCGCTGGACCACCAGCTAGTGTCTCTGTGGCAGGAACAACAAATACAGGCGGCGGTGGCGGTGGCGGTGGAAATGCTCCAAACTCAGGTATAAACTCTCCTGGTGCTGCTGGTGGTTCTGGTATTGTTATTGTTAAATATTTAACACCTGCTTAATACTGGAGAATATAAATTGGCACATTTTGCAAAAGTAAATAAATCAACAGATATAGTTGAACAGGTTATTGTAGCTACACAAGCACATATTTTTTCATTACCTGACCATGAAGATTGGGTTCAAACAAGTTTTAACACCCATGCAGGTGTTCATAAAGATGGCGGAGTTCCATTGAGAAAGAATTTTGCTGGTATTGGTTACACATACGACCGTGTAAAAGATGCGTTTATTCCACCAAAACCATTTGCTTCATGGACTTTAGACGAAGATACTTGTCAATGGAATCCACCAACAGAAAAACCAGATGGTGATTATTGGAAATGGAACGAAGAAACTCAAGCTTGGGATGCAGTAGAGTAAAACTTACACATCTAAAGAAACCTCGCTTCGGCGAGGTTTTTTATTACCTATAGCAACCGATTTAACTAAATAGTCAATAAACAAAAATATGAGGTAAGTAATGGCTGGATTTGCCGAACTGACAATCGAACAAGGTGCAAATTATTCGACAACGATTACTGTCAATGATGCTACTGGTTCTCCACAAGATTTAACATCGTATAGTGCGGGTTCACAACTTCGCAAGTCTTACTATTCTTCATCTGCAAATAGTTTTACAGTAACCATTAGTAATGCAGCTAATGGAGAAATTACGATGGCTATGACAGCGGCAAACACCGCTAACCTAACTCCAGGTCGTTATGTTTACGATTTGCTAATCACAAGTCCTTTGAGTGTTAAAACTAGAGTTGTAGAAGGTATTGCAACGGTTCTTCCATCAGTTACAAGATAATGGCAACAAATGTTACAATAAATCAGAGTGCGGCTTCCACGGTTACAATTAAACCGAGTAAGACAACCGTATCTTCTGTAACAGTATCACCATCATCTAATATAGCATTAGGTAATTTAACTAATGTAGATGTAGCTAACGCAGCAAATGGTCAAGGATTGGTTTTCAATTCAGCAACAAACAAATTCGAAGCTCAAGACTTCATAGTAGATGCAAATAATATCACCAATATAAGTGGTGGACTTTTTTAAAGGTAAACACAAATGGCAAATACAGTCATCCAATTAAAGTATTCTGATACAACGAACACCCCCGTTTCGTTAAATACTGCCGAGCCAGCGTATTCAAATACTTCAAATAAATTATTCATAGGTCTTAGTAATGGCTCTGTCGTTGCTGTTGGTGGTTCCTACTATACAGGCCTAGTAGATGCGGCTACATCTGCTAACACAGTTTCTACAATTGTTAAACGAGATGCAAGTGGCATTTTCTCAGCAACTGCTGTTAGAGCAGACTTGTATGGTAATGCAAACACTGCTACTGTATTACAAAACGGCCGCAACTTCTCTATTAATGGTCTTGATGTTGAATCAACCACAGTAGGTTTTGATGGTTCAGCTGCCGTTGTATTACAAGGTAACTTAAAAACCACAGGCGTAACTGCTGGTACATACGGTGGTGCAACACAAATTCCTACTTTTGCGGTTGATGCAAAAGGTCGTTTAACTTCTGCTGGTAATGTTGCAATTTCAACAAGCTTCAATATTGCAGGTGATACAGGAACAGGCACAGTTGCTGGTGGCGAAACATTAACATTCGTTGGTCGTGATGGTATTACAACTGTTGCGGTTGATGCTAATAACTCAGTTTTAATTGATGTTGATAACACAGTCGTTAGAACAACTGGTGGCACAATCTCTGGTGACTTAGCGATTACAGGTAACTTAGTTGTTTCTGGTAATACAATCACACAAGATGTTGAAACAATCGTTGTTCAAGATTCTCTTATTGAACTTGCTGCTAATAATGCAGCTGATGCTCTTGATATTGGTCTCTTTGGTCAATACAATGACGGCACCACAAAATATACTGCTTTGTTCCGTGATGCTTCTGATTCTGGTAAGTATAAACTCTTAACAGGCGGTACAACTAAACCTTCTGCTGGTAACACAGTTGACCCAACAACATTCTCAACTGGTACTTTAGTTACCAACATTGAAGCAACAACAGTTACAATCAAAGGCATTAATGTTCTTGATAAGGCTAACGGTGCATACGATACTGCTAACTCAGCAACAACAACTGCACAAAATGCCTATAACTTAGCAAACACAAATGCAACATCTGTAGCTAGTGCATACAATCATGCTAATGCAGCTTTCAATACTGCTAACTCTGCTACAACTACTGCACAAAACGCATACAACCTTGCTAACGGTACCGCAATTATTGCTAATACAGATTACACATTTGTATCAATTACTGCTGGTGATTATGGTTCTGCATCAATTGTTCCTACATTCCATGTTGCAGCTAATGGTCGTATTGATTCAATTAGCAATACAACAATTGCAATTGCCGCTTCACAGATTAGTTCTGGCACATTAGGTGTTGCTAGAGGCGGTACAGGTGCAAGTTCATTCACAGTTAAAGGTGTTATTGTTTCAGATTCTTCATCTACAACAGGCGCATTGAGTGCTTTAACATCTTCAACAGAAGGACATGTTTTACAAATTAACTCCTCAGGAGTGCCTACATTTGCTCATTTGAATGGTGGCAGTTTCTAATTATTATGAAAGGGTTTTATCATGGACGGAAAGTTTTTAAGTGTTTATAATGAGGTAATATTAGATAATTTTAATGCGGTACTGAAGCAAAATTTTATGTTTCAGACCCAATTAAAATTTGCAGAAGAACAAGCAACAAAGGTCAGCGAGTTAGAAAAAAAACTTGCTGACTTAACTGCTTCAAGAATTGATAGTGAATCATTACAGAGAGAGATTGAAGATTTAAAATCTCAACTTAATGGCAAAAATGCTATTATTCAAAGTAATGTAAATGCTGATAATGACAAAGCTCGTTTACAAACGGCAGTCAATAATCAGTCTAAAGAAATTGCTTCACTTAAAACTTCTATTGAGGAATTACAGAAAGAACAAAAAGACCAACAAAACTATATTGCTCAATTAGAAGAAATGTTGCCAAATTCAAAAAAGAAAAAATTAGGTATTGCAATAGTAGAAGAACCAACAACACCAGAGGTTAAAAAAGAAGAACCAGTATTAGAAAAATCTGATAATGATGTTTTGAAATTCACATCTTCAGGCGGAACATTCTAATAAATGGCTAATACAGTAATTGCAATACGCAGTTCTGGTGTTACAGGAAATATTCCTTCACTAGGCGTTTTAGCAAACGGCGAGTTATCTCTTAACTTTGCTGATGGTATTCTTTACTATAAAAGTGCCGCTAACACCTTAGGTTCAATCAGAACCGCACAACCATCAGGCCTAAACCAAGAAATCCAATTTAACGATTCTGGTTCTTTTGGTGCCAATGCGGCTTTCACATTTAATAAATCAACGGGAGTTTTTACCGCACCTATTGTTGCATCAAGCAATAATGGCACCGGACAAAATTTTAAAGTTGGTGATGATTCTTGGATTGGTGATGTTAATCAGGCAGACACATTACGAATTTCGGGTCAACAAAATTCAGCTAACGCATATATTATTTTTGGTTCATCTGATACCACAAAATTAGGCCGTGCAGGAACTGGTGCATTAACATATGGTGGCGCTTTCACTGCTACAGGTACGGTGTCTGGAAACGAATTAAGTTCTACTCAATCAGCCGGTGATGAAGGCGGCCAAGTTAACCTTGCAATACCAGCCACTAATACCAGTTTAACTGGCCAAGTGACTATTGACATATTTCAAAATAAATTAAGATTTTTCCAAGGTGATTCTGCCAAAGGTGCCTATATTGATTTAACTGCGGCAGCTGCAGGTGTAGGTTCAAACTTATTAGCAGGTGGTATGTCAGGAGTTACATCTGTTGCTGGTGCAACAGGTGCTGTATCAAATAACCAAATTCTTTCCGGACTACTTACTGTTGATGGTTCTGGTTCAGGTCTTGATGCTGATTTATTAGATGGACAAAGTTCAAGTTATTATGCGACAGACACAAAAGCACAAGCCGCCTTTGATAAAGCAAATACAGATGTAACATCAATAACAGCTACCGCTGGTGTTTATGGTAATGCAACTCATGTACCGGTTATTACATTATCTGCCAATGGTCGTGTAAGTTCAATTACTAATACTGCAATATCTGGTGGTGGCGGTAGTTCAGCAAATGGTTTTGGTGTAATATACACTCCAAACAATTCAACTTATGCAAATGCAACCATCGCTAGTGATGCGATAACTTTTGTTGGTGAAGCAGGTGTTTATGTTGGTTCTAATGCAATATCAAAAACTATTACTTTTGCTGGTTCGCCTGGTGCTCAAGGACTAACAGTAGATTATGGATATGTTTATGACGCTATAAATTATAGCATCGATTACGGGACACTATAAATACACTTATGTCAACACAAGTTCAATTACGAAGAGGTAATACATCGCAAACCAACGCTTTTACAGGCGTTGTTGCTGAAGTTACCGTAGATACCGATAAGAAGGTCATAGTTGTCCACGATGGTTCAACTGCTGGTGGCACACCTTTAGCTAAAGAATTAACAGTATCAAATGCTTACAACCATGCAAACGGTGCCTTTGATAAGGCAAACTCTGCTAATGTTTTAGCTCAATCAGCTTTTGATAAAGCCAATCAAACGGCACAATTAGCATTTACTACTGTTTCAGCCAACGGAGTAAGTTTGGCTGCTGATGCTAATACAGATACTCTAACAATAACTTCAGCCGTTGCAAATGGCATTTTTATTAATGCTAATGCTTCAACAGATAGTTTTGATATTGGTTTAAGAACAACGGGTGTCACACCAGGCAGTTATGGTAATAATAGAACAACCGTTACATTGACAATAGATGAGCATGGCAGAATAACAGCCGCTAGTCAAGCACAAGTTGATGCTGACCCACAAGGCACGGCCGTTGCACTTGCAATTGCATTAGGATAAAACATGGCTAAACCAACAACAAGAACACAATTTAAAGACTACTGTTTAAGAAGACTTGGACATCCTGTTATTCAAATTAATGTGGATGACGACCAAATTGAAGACCGTATCGATGATGCTTTAGGTTTTTGGGCCGACTATCACTATGATGGCACAGAAAAAATTTATATGAAGCATCAATTTACTCAAGCAGATATTGACCGCAGATGGATTTATTGTCCAGATGCCATCATTTCTGTGACTGCTGTATTGCCGTTTGATGATTCAAACTCTTCAGTTAATATGTTTGACTTGCGTTATCAATTACGCTTGCATGATTTATATGACTTTACCTCTGTATCTTATGTGTCATATGAAATTACAATGCAACATATTCGCACATTGAATTTATTATTCTCTGGCACACCACAATTTAGATTTAATAGACACCAAAACAAATTGTTCCTTGATATTGACTGGTCTTCTGATGCTCAAGTTGGCAAATATGTTATTGTTGAATGTTATAGAAAATTAGAACCAGAAACAATTACCTTAACAGGAACAGTTGCTGGTAATACAAGTTCAAACACACTTACAGGAACATCTACCGTGTTTGACCAAGAAATTGTTGAAAATGATTTTATTACATTGTCTGATGGACAATCAGTTCAAGTTCGTAAAATTAATTCACCAACAGAAATTGTAATTGCAGCTTCTGCCTTATCAGCAAATGTGTCTGCGAACACAATGACAAAGGTTGGTGTATCAGATGTATGGAATGACCGTTTCTTAAAACAATATGCAACGGCTAAAATTAAATATCAATGGGGTTCAAACCTTTCTAAATTTGCTGGTATTCAAATGCCCGGTGGTGTGACACTTGATGGTCCTAGAATCATGCAAGAAGCACAAGCTGAGATTGATAAAATCGAAGAAGAGATGCACACATTAAATGTTCTTCCTGGCGAAATGTTTATGGGTTGATAATGAATGCCTACAAACTTTTACTTTAATAATTTTCCTGCTGAACAAATAACCTCAGAGCAACTGCTCGTTGAGGATTTGGTCATTGAGGCTATGCAGATTCATGGCATGGATGTTTATTACATGCCAAGAACAACTCGTGGTGCGGTTGACTACTTGTATGGTGAAGACACACTCAAACAATATGTAACTGCATATCCAATCGAGATGTATTTGGAAGATGTTACAGGTATGGAAGGTGAAGGCGATTTTATTTCCAAATTTGGTTTAGAGATACGAGATGAAATCACAATGTTGGTTTCTCGCCGTAGATTTAATTATGCTGTAGGTGCTGCTAATTTAATTCGCCCAAGAGAAGGTGATTTAATTTATGTTCCTTTGGTAAAAAACTTTTTTGAAATTACCTTTGTAGAACACGAAAACAATCAGGCTATGTTCTATACATTAGGCCGTGGTCGTGGTGGTAATGTGTATGTTTACGCATTGAAACTGAAACAGTTTGTATTCTCAGAAGAAGTTATCTCAACAGGTATTGATGAAATTGATGAACAAATCCGTAATCAATATCGAAGAACACAAATTACTTTATTGGCAGGTGGAACAGGAACATTTGTTGCTGATGAAATAGTATTCCAGTCTCCAGACAACACTTATGCTAATGCAACCGCACAAGCTATTGTTCACACATATACTCCAAGTGTAAGGCATTTGGATATTATTCGTGTGCAAGGTGATTGGAAATCTAATGCAAATACAAAAGGCCAAACAAGTGGTGCTCTTTGGAAATCAAATACTACATTAGCGGTATCTGATTCTGCATTTGACAATGACCAATTTGAAGATATTACTGATAATACAAGAATTGAAACCGAGTCCGATGGTATCATTGATTGGACAGAACATAACCCATTTGGTACTGATTAATTATGCTAGGTCAAAATCATTTTTATAATAGAACAATCAGAAAAATAGTTGTAGCCTTTGGCACATTATTTAATGATTTACATATTGTTAGATATGACAATAACAATAATGCCAAAGAAACATTTAAAGTTCCTTTGTCTTTTGGTTCTAAAGAAAAATACTTAACTCGTATTACTTCTGACCCAACATTAACAAAATCAATTGCTACTGTTGTGCCTCGTATTTCTTTTGATTTAACAGGCATGAGTTATGATTCTTCTCGTAAACAACAAAGTTTACTTCAGAATTTTGGCCAAAGAACCGATGGAACAATCACAAATCAATATGCGCCTGTTCCTTATGACTTCAATTTTTCTGTTTCAATTTATGTTCGCAACACGGAAGATGGCACTCAAATCATAGAACAAATATTGCCATTCTTTAAACCAGATTTTACGGTAACTGTTGATTTCGTTTCTGATATTCCTAAAAAGTATGATATGCCAATCATACTGAATTCAGTTAATACTACAACAGACTATGAAGGCGATATGATGACAACTCGCCTAATTATTTGGGACTTAGATTTTACTGTTAAAGGTTTCTTATGGCCTGCTGTTAAAACAGATAAGGGTTTAATTGGTCAATACAGTAACACCTATTCTGCTTATGGTAAAGCCTATACAAATATTTACATTGATACACAAGACAGAGATGCTCAAAAGGTTTATGTAAATTATGCCACAGGAAATAATGTGTTTGCTACAGGCGAAACTATTCGTGTGACAGACAGAGATATCACAGGTAAGGTGGTGTATTTCAGTAATACATCTTCAGGAGTGTTGATTGTAGGTGAGCTAAATAAGTTGTTAAAAGCAAACGATGTGGTTGTTGGAGATTATACCAACGCTCATTATACGGTTTCATCGGTAGATGTTTCTCCATTGAAAGCGGTTACAATAACAACAGAACCTGTTCCACAAAATTCTTCACCTGATGATGAGTTTGGTTTTGCAGAAACCATTACAGACTGGCCTAATAATATATGAGTAATTTGAATCAAAAATTATCTGAAGTTTTGGATGTTGAGCCAATTGTTTTTGAAACACCAGTTGAGGTTGTAAATTCAACAACAGATGTTGTGCAATCAACAACAAAGGTTGAAGATGATGCCGACTTTGCAAGATGCAATATTCGTAATCTGATTGAAAAAGGTAATCAGGCTATGGACCAATTATTACAGGTGGCAAATGCCTCTGAACATCCAAGGGCATATGAAGTTGCCGCTGGTTTAATAAAAAATCTAGCAGATTTAAATAAAGATTTGTTAGAAATACAAAAACGAAGAAAAGACTTAACTGGTGAATCTGCTAACCCTGCTAAAAACATTAATGTTGATAAGGCAGTATTTGTTGGTTCTACAACTGAATTAGTTAAGTTTTTAAAGAATAATAAATAGGGTTACTATGGAAAAATTAATTGAACAATTAAAAGTTATATTAGGTACAAACTTTGGTTTGTATTTTAAGGCACATTCATTTCATTGGAATATTGAAGGTCCAAACTTCAACGACTATCACGCTTTCTTAGGCGCTTTCTATACTGGTGTATGGACAAACACAGACTTGATTGCAGAAAAAATTCGTATGTTGGATTCATATGCACCAACAACATTACCTAGAATGTTAGAATTATCTGATGTTCCAAATACAGAAAATATACCATCAGCACTTGCGATGTTATCACAGTTGAAACAAGACAATGATAGATACATTATTCATTTGAGAGCGGGTATTGTTGCTGCTGAACAAGCAGATGAATCAGCAATTTCAAACTTCTTACAAGAGTTGTTAGACCAACATCAGAAACATGCATGGATGCTTCGTAGTTTAACAAAGTAAAAAAATGAATGATGGTTATCTTGGTAATGTAAACCTAAAAAAGGTCGGTGTAGAATTATCTTACACCGAAGAACAGGTTGCTGAAATTTTAAAATGTGCCGAAGACCCGGTATATTTTATTAGAACATATGTAAAGATTGTCAATGTGGACCGTGGTTTGGTTCCATTTGAAATGTGGCCATTCCAAGAGGATATGGTCAGGACATTCCATGACAATCGTTTCTGTATTGCAAAAATGCCTCGTCAGGTTGGTAAAACAACCACGACAGTAGGTTATATGTTATGGTCAGTATTGTTTAATGTTGACTATAAAATTGCAATCTTGGCCAACAAAGGTTCATTGGCCCGTGATATTCTAGGTCGTATTCAGTATGCTTATGAATATTTACCTTTATGGTTACAACAAGGTATTAAAGTTTGGAATAAAGGTAACATTGAATTAGAAAATGGTTCAATGATTTATGCTTACGCAACATCTGCTTCAGGTGTTCGTGGTGGAACATACAACCTAGTATTCCTTGATGAATTCGCTTTCGTGCAACATAATATGGCACAAGAATTCTTCACCTCTACTTACCCTGTTATATCTTCTGGTAAAACCACAAAAGTAATCATAGTTTCAACACCAAACGGGTTGAATATGTTTTACAAAATGTGGACAGATGCTATTGAAGGGCGGTCAACATACAAACCACTTGAAGTTCATTGGTCAATGGTACCAGGCCGTGATGAGGCATGGAAAAATGAAACCATTCGTAATACAAGTGAAGAGCAGTTTAGACAAGAATTTGAAACAGAGTTTATTGGTTCATCCGCTACTCTGATTTCTGGTGCAAAATTAAGGTCATTGGCATTTCATAACCCAATATCTTCCATTGAAGGTTTTGACATTTATGAAGAACCAATTAAAGACCACCTGTATATTGCGACAGTTGACTGTGCTGAGGGTGTTGAGGCAGACTATTCTACGATTAATGTCTTAGATGTGTCTCAAACCCCTTATAGGCAGGTCGCTAAATATAGGAACAATAAATTGCCCTTATTATTCTTCCCAACAGTCATCTACTCGGTGGCTAAGAAGTATAATGAGGCATATGCGTTGATTGAAACAAATAATATTGGCCAGCAGGTGGTTGATATTTTACACTATGATTTGGAATACGAGAACATTTATAAGTTAGAACACCATCATATAAAAGGGCAGAGTATCTCTGCTGGTTTTAGAAGGTCAACCAGTTTTGGTATCAAAACAACCAAATCGGTTAAAAAGATTGGTTGTGCTAACTTAAAAACTCTTGTGGAGAATGACAAGTTAATTATTAATGACTTTGACACTATTGCAGAAATGAACACTTTTGCAAGAATCAGAGATACATATGCAGCTGAAGAAGGTAATAATGACGACTTGGTGATGGGCTTGGTGCTCTTTGCTTGGTTAACGGCACAGACTTTCTTTAAAGACAGCACAAATATTGATGTTAGAAAGTTAATGTTGGCTGAGCAAAATATGATGGTAGATGAAGATTTAACACCCGTTGGTGTCTTTGACGATGGCCGAAAAGAAGAGGTTACTGTCAGCAACGGAGATATTTGGACAGAACGAGGGTATAGTCCCTCAACTTTCTAAAAAACTAAATAGACAATAAAAGAAAATTGACCCGATAACAAAAGGAGAAATCCAATGGCATTTCAGCTCTCACCTGGGGTAAATGTATCAGAAATCGACCTGACTACAATTGTACCCTCAGTCGCCACCTCAATTGGCGCATTTGCGGGGCCGTTTGCATGGGGTCCAGTTGGTGAAATAATTACTATATCTGACGAGGTTCGTCTTGCTGATACATTTGGCAAACCTACTTCATCAAACTATGAATACTGGTTCTCAGCAGCAAACTTCCTAGCATATTCTAACAACTTAAAGATTGTCCGTGCTTATGGCATTGGTTCAACTTATAATGCTACTGCTAATTCAACAGCAGGCGCAGCTAGTGTAACTATTAAAAACGATACTGATTGGGAAAACAACTACTCAGGCGGTGCAAATACTTACGGCCATTTTGCCGCTCGTTATGCAGGTGCTTTAGGTAATTCTCTTAAAGTTTCTATGGCTGATGCTAACACATACAGCACATGGACATATTCAACACAGTTCACATCTACACCAGGAACATCAACATATGTTTCTAACAAAGGTGGTGCAAACGATGAGATTCATATTATTGTTGTTGACGAAGATGGTTCATTTACAGGTACACAAGGTACAGTATTAGAGAAATTTGGCTTCGTTTCTAAGGCAGCTGATGCTAAAGACGATTCTGGTAACTCAAACTACTACAAAAATGTAATCGCAGCTCAATCAAGATATGTTCACTGGATGTCTCATCCATCAACAATTGGTGCAGGCACATCTTGGGGTTCAACTGCAAACGCAACAGCTTTTGCTACACTAACAGGTAATGTAACAGTTTCTCTTGCTGGTGGTGCAGACGGTACAGTTTCTACTGCCAATGTGGTAACTGCTTACGATTCATTCGATGATGCTGAATCAGTTGACATTTCATTAGTTGTATCTGGTCCTGCTGGTCAAACACTCGCAGACAGTTTGATTTCTATGGCAGGCACACGCAAAGACTGCTTAGTATTCTTGTCACCTGAGAAAGCTGATGTTGTAAACAATGCTGGTTCAGAAGAAACAGATACTATTGCATATCGCAACACATTAACAAGCACATCATATGCCGTATTAGATTCTGGTTGGAAATATCAATACGACAAATACAACGATGTATATCGCTGGGTACCTTTAAACGGTGATGTGGCTGGTCTATGTGCTAGAACAGACCTCGAAAGAGACCCATGGTACTCACCAGGCGGTTTAAATCGTGGTATTATTAAGAATGTAATCAAACTTTCTTGGAATCCAACTAAGACTAACCGTGATAACTTGTATGTAAAAGGTATTAATCCTGTCGTTTCATTCCAAGGCGAAGGCACAGTTCTATTCGGTGATAAGACAATGTTGAGCAAACCATCTGCGTTTGACCGCATCAATGTTCGCCGTTTATTCATTGTGCTAGAGAAAGCAATTGCAAGAGCAGCTCGTTTCTCAATGTTTGAATTTAACGACCAATTCACAAGAGCACAGTTCGTAAACTTAGTTGAACCGTTCTTGCGTGATGTTCAAGGTCGCCGTGGTATTACCGACTTCCGTGTTGTTTGTGACGAAACCAATAATACTGGTGAAGTTATTGACCGCAACGAATTCATTGGTGATATCTACATTAAACCTGCTCGCTCAATCAACTTTATCCAACTTAACTTTGTTGCGGTACGCACAGGCGTTTCCTTTGACGAAGTAGTTGGGAAGTTCTAATAAATAGAGAAACAGGAGAAAATTAAATGGCTTTCAATGTAAATGAATTTAGAAGTCAACTGACAGGTGACGGCGCCCGCCCAAATCTGTTTGAGGTTTCTATGCCGTTTCCTGGATTCTCAGCACCAGGAAATGCTCAACAAAAACTTACCTTTATGTGTAAGACTGCTCAGTTGCCTGGTGCAACCATCGGTGTTGTTACTCAACAATACTTCGGCCGTGAGTTGAAGTTTGCTGGTAACAGAACATTTGCTGACTGGACAATTACAGTCATTAACGATGAAGACTTTATTGTTCGTAACGCCTTCGAAAGATGGATGAACGGAATCAATAGTCACAATCTTAATGTGCGTAATCCAGTTGCACTTGCACCTGCTGGTTATACAGTTGACGGTGAAGTTAAACAATTTGGTAAAAAAGGCGACTCGCTTAAGAAATATAAGTTTGTCGGTTTATTCCCTACTGATATTACCGCAATCGATGTTGATTGGGGTTCTAACGATGCAATTGAAGAGTTTTCTGTTACGCTTTCTTACCAATGGTGGGAAGCTGTAGAAGACGGTGTAGTGTAACGAAGAGGACTTCGGTCCTCTTCTATTTTTTTTAGGATGATATATTAATGGCTATTAAACTCTTCGGGTTTACACTCGGAAATAAAGACATTGTTCAGGTTCAAAAGCCTGAACAACCATCTTTTACACTTCCAACGGAAGCGATAGATGATGGCGCAGTAACTATAACGCAAAATGCTCACTACGGCACATATGTAGATTTAGAAGGTTCGGTCCGTAATGAGATTGAACTCATCACTCGCTATCGTGAGATGGCAAATCACCCCGAACTTGAAATGGCTATTGACGATATCGTTAATGAAGCCATTACACATGATGTTGATGGTAAAGTTTTAGAAATCAATTTAGATGGATTAAAACAACCAGAGACAGTTAAAAAGAAAATCATTGAAGAGTTTGATACTGTTCAGCGTATGCTGAATTTCAGACAACTTGCCGATGATTTGTTTAAGCGTTGGTATATTGACGGCAGAATTTACTATCATGCCGTTGTAAACGAAAAGAATCCAAAAGAAGGGATTCAAGAATTAAGATACATTGACCCACGAAAGATTCGTAAGGTCCGTGAAATACAAAAAGATAGAGACCCTAAAACTGGTGCCATGATTATTAAGTCTATGGCAGACTACTATGTTTATAATGACAAAGGGCAAACAACACAAACATACACTAGCAATATTAATGCTGGTGTTCGTATTGCACCAGAATCAATTATTAATGTAAATTCTGGATTGATGGATGCTAAGAATACATTTGTTATTTCTTATCTTCATAAAGCAATCAAACCATTAAATCAGTTGCGAATGATTGAAGATGCGGTAGTTATCTATCGCCTGTCACGAGCACCTGAGAGAAGAATATTTTACATCGATGTAGGTAATTTACCAAAAGGTAAAGCAGAACAATACTTGCGTGATGTAATGGTTAAGTATAAAAACAAAATGGTTTATGATGCACAGACTGGTGAATTGCGTGATGACCGAAAACACATGTCTATGCTCGAAGATTTCTGGTTACCTCGCCGTGAAGGTGGTAAAGGAACTGAAATTACAACACTACCTGCTGGTCAAAACCTTGGCGAGTTAGAAGATGTTAAGTATTTCAGACAGAAATTATTACAATCATTAAATGTGCCTATCAGTCGTTTAGAACCACAACAAGGTGGTATGATTGGTATGGGTCGTGTAACAGAAGTAACAAGAGATGAAGTTAAGTTTACAAAATTCATCCAAAGACTTCGTAATAAATTTGCTACTATTTTTGACCATGCTATTAGGTTACAATTAGTTCTTAAAGGTGTTTGTACCTCAGAAGAATGGGACCAATTTAGAGAATACATTTATTATGACTTTAAGAAGGACAACAACTTCACAGAAATGCGTGAAGCAGAATTATTGCGTGAGCGATTAAATCTACTAAGCGTTGTTGACCCTTATATTGGCAGATATTACTCTGCTGGCTGGGTAAGAAGAAATGTTCTTCAAATGGATGATGAAGAAATTGAAAAAATGGAAAAGGAAATTAGTGATGAAGAAGAACAAGGAATTGGCGGCCCTACTGTCCCGCCAGAACAACAAGCAACCCAGCAAGCCGAAGCAGAACAATACCCTCCCGAAGACAACACTCAGGAGGCAGGCTCCACGGAGTCGCTAACACCACAACTTGATGCCGATGTGAAACGGTATACATCTATACTAAATAAGCAATAAACGGAGATAATAATGGAAACTACACAATTTATTGACCAAGTAGCAGCAGGACAAGCCGCTGATGCTCAGTCTTCATTGAATGATATGTTATCAGCAAGAGCATTCGAAGCACTTGGTGCTCGTAAGGTTGAAATTGCTAAAACAATTTTCAATGGTAAAGATACAGAAGAAGTAGAAGTTCAAAATACAGCAGACGAACCAGTAGAACAATGAAGTCTTTATTAGAGTTTAAAACTATTGTTGAAGAAGAGAAATCAGACTATTCTAAGTTTGATGCATTAGTTCGTGCAGGTCTTGCCAATAAGGCACAGATTCAACGAATTCATAAAATTCTGGATAAAATGGGTGAAGATAAACCTGTTTTTAATAATGCAGATAGAATGATTATGCAAAACCTTTTCAATAAAATGGTAGATTTAATCTCTAATAATAAATCAATTAACCTTCAAGCACGCCGTGCTGTTAGAGAAGATGTTGATGTAATTGAACCTATTGATGAGGCATTATTGGCAACATCAGATTACAAACTTGGTGCTGATGGCCGTAAAATAAGAGCACACAGAATTAAAGTTGGTGATAAAGTAGAAGAAGCGGTTAAAGACGATTCTAATGACCCACCATTTGTTTTGTTATTAAAGAGAAGAGCTATTCGCCTTTATCCTGACAAAACAAAAGTGGCACTTTATTACAATAAACAATTAGATAAGTATTTTTCTGTTCCATTTAATACTGAAATTGGTTCATACATTCAAGCTGAAGAAACCAATTTAGAAGAAGGTGTTATGGACCAACTACATAAGATTGTTTCCAACAAACAAGCTACAAGAGTTAAGTTTGATAACGGGCAATCTAAAACAGTTGACCACTATACGGCATCTGCTATCACTCAAGTTCATAAAGCTTTGAATGATGAGAACAAGAAAAAATTTGCAGATATGGTTCATAAGTCGCCTGCACATTTAGCTAAAGCTTCAGATTTTGCTTTTAGTAAAGTAAAATGAACTTTGTAGATTTAGTATTAAAGAATAAATTAAGCGAGGCAAAAGACCAACTGGTTTCTCGTTTAACTGAAATAACAGCCAAACGATTAGCTGAGGCTAAGCGTTATGTAGCTGAAGACATGCTTGAAGAAGTTGTTATTGATGAGGCTAGAAATCCAAACCTTATCAAAATGGGTAGAATTACCAAGGTTCGCCGAAGAATTCGTAGAAATGCTAAAGGTCGTATTGTTGTTCAAAAAAACAAAAGACGCTCTGGTATAAAAGGATATAGAATATCAGGTAATACTGTAAGAAGAATACCTGCTAATGTAAGGTTAAGAAAAGCCCGTTTATTAAAACGGTCATGGAAAACAACAAGAAGAGCTAAATTGCGCCGCTCACTATTGAAAAGAAAGATGTCAATGCGTAGGCGCTCATCATTAGGACTAAGATAAAATGCCATTTGAAATTACAAATTCATTAAGAGGGTCTTCAATCATTCGTGTTGAAGGCACAGGCACAACCACGGTTGCTTTAGCAAACTTATCAGTTAATGCTAACGAAACTGTTACTGCCGCTAATATTAAAAGATTGAACTGGTCAACAAACGGCAATATTCAAATTGTCCGAAATTCAGTTCCAATTGCTTCATTACATGGTACAGGTGAATTGCGTTGTGATGAATTCAGTCATTCGATTGCTAATAATAACACACAATCTATTGTTATCACAGTTAATACTGGCGGTACTTTAGTATTAGAGGTGTCTAAAGAAGCAACTTATGCTACACCTTTAACAGGAATCTAATATGAAACTAATTAGAGAAACCGTAGAAAATGTAAAATATATTACAGAGGCTTCAGAAAGTGGTAAGAAGCATCTGTATATTGAAGGTACATTTTTGGTTGGCGATAGAGTTAATCGCAATAATAGAATGTATAAAATGGATACTCTCCGTAACGAAGTAAATCGTTACAATGAGGAATACATTAAAACTAATCGTGCATTGGGTGAGTTAGGTCATCCAGATACACCATCAATTAACCTAGAGCGAGTATCTCATAAAATCGTTTCCCTTGTAGAAGATGGCAACACATTCTATGGCAAAGCTCTAATTCTTGAAACACCTTATGGTCAAATCGTTAAGAATTTCTTAGAAAACGATGTGAGTGTTGGTGTGTCATCCAGAGCCTTAGGTTCAGTAATGACAACTAAAGAAGGTTATAATTTAGTCCAAGACGACTTAAAACTCGCAACAGCGGCAGACATTGTTGCAGACCCATCAGCTCCAGGTGCTTTCGTAAATGGCATCATGGAAAACAAAGAATGGATGTTCGTTGAAGGTAAGTTCGTAGAACAAGACTTTGACAACGCTAAAAAACAAATACAGAAAGCAACCACTCGTGAAATCGAACAAGTGGCGTTAAATCTGTTTGAAAATTACCTACGAAAACTTTAATTTTATAAATAAGAAATCATAAGGAGAATCCTAATGGCAACAAATAAACTAATGGAAGCCGCTGCCGACATTCTTGCAGGAAGTAAGAAATCAGCAACTGCTGAACCAATGCATAATGCGGACGCACAGGTTGTAGACCTAGGCGGGCCAAAACAAGATTTAGACGCTAATAAACCTGGCGGCGATATCTATGACAAATATAAGATTGATGCTGCTAAAGCTGCTAAATCAGCTACTGCACCAACAACTAAACCGTCAGATGCTTCAGCTGATGACCAAAACAAACCTGTAGGCGGTAAAAAGACTATGGGTGAAGAAGAGGTTAAAGATGAAGAAGTTATTGCTGAAAAGGCACATGATAAAGAAGAAATGAAGAAGAAGATGAAAGAGGACATTGATGCCCTTTTTGCTGACGATTCTACTATTTCTGAAGAATTCAAATCTAAAGCTGCTACAATTTTTGAAGCACGAGTTACTGACCGTGTAACACAAATTGAAGAAGAAGTAGAAGCTAAGTATGCTGGTATGCTTGAAGAAGCTGTTGAAGCTATTCGTGCCGACTTGACAGAAAAAGTTGATGACTACCTTTCATATGTTGTAGAACAATGGATGGAAGAAAATCAAATCGCTATCGAAACTGGTCTTCGTGCTGAATTAACAGAAGACTTTATTGGCGGCTTGCGTAACCTATTTGCAGAACACTATATTGATGTTCCTGCTGAAAAAGTTGACCTTGTTGACGAACTTGCTGGCAAAGTTGAAGAACTTGAAAGCAAACTCAATGAGGAAATCGAGCGTGGCGTAGAGTTTAAGAAAGCTCTCGTTGAGTCTCGTAAAAACGAACTCACTCGTGAAGTGTGTGAAGGTCTTACAGTAACTCAAGTTGAAAAAATCAAATCACTCGCAGAGAGTGTTGAATTCTCCACAGAGGACGAATACAAAGAGAAACTTGAAACAATCCGTGAGAACTATTTCCCATCTGGTGTTAAAAAGGCCGATGAGAACCAACTACACGAACAAGTAGAGGAATCTGAAGACAAGAAACAGTCTATCAATGACCCATTCGTTGCTTCAGTTGCTCAAGCAATTTCAAAAACAAAACTTTAATTAACAAGTAATACAGGAGATAAAAATGTATTTGTCCGAATCATTACAGAAGAAATGGGAAGGCGTTCTTGACCACCCAGACCTTCCAAAAATCAGCGACCCATACCGTAAGGCTGTGACCGCTGTTGTTCTTGAGAATCAAGCTCAAGAAATGCAAAAAGCTGGTGCAATTCTTACAGAAACAGCACCTGCTAACTCTGCTGGTACAGGCGGTTTCGGTGGCTCTGCTGCCGCAGGCGGTCCAGTTGCCGGTTTCGACCCAATCCTAATCAGCTTGGTTCGCCGTTCATTACCGAACTTAATCGCTTATGATATTTGCGGTGTTCAACCAATGACAGGCCCAACTGGTTTAATCTTCGCTATGCGTTCTACATACACATCTGCTAATGTGACCGCAGGCGCAACAGAAGCATTCTACAACGAAGCTAACACAGGTTTTGGTGGTACTTTAGGTACTCAAACATCACTTGCAGTTGGTTCAGCTACTGCTAACACATTCGTTGGTAACGCTGCTGCTTGCACAGCAATGGCTACAGCTACTGCTGAAGATTTAACATTCCAAGAAATGGCATTCTCAATTGAGAAAGTTACTGTTACTGCAAAGACTCGTGCTTTGAAGGCAGAATACTCAATCGAACTTGCACAAGACTTGAAAGCAGTTCATGGTTTAGATGCAGAAACAGAATTAGCAAACATCTTGTCTGCTGAAATTCTTGCTGAAATTAACCGTGAAGTAGTTCGCACAATCTACGGTACAGCTGTAACAGGTTGCCAAGTAGGTACAACTGCTGCTGGTAAATTCGACTTAGACACCGATTCAAACGGTCGTTGGTTAGTTGAAAAAATCAAAGGTCTTGCTTTCCAAATCGAGCGTGAAGCTAATACAATTGCCAAAACTACTCGTAGAGGTAAAGGTAATGTGTTGATTTGCTCATCTGATGTTGCTTCTGCATTTGCAATGGCTGGCATCCTTGACTACAATTCAGCACTCGCTGGTCAAGTTAACCTAACAGTTGACGATACTGGCAATACATTTGCTGGTACAATGTTTGGTCGTATCAAAGTGTATATTGACCCATATGCTCAAACTTCTTCTACACAAGAGTTTGCAGTTGTTGGTTACAAAGGCACAAACGCTTATGACGCTGGTTTGTTCTACTGCCCATATGTTCCATTACAAATGGTTCGTGCAGTTGACACAAGCAACTTCCAACCTAAGATTGGTTTCAAAACTCGTTACGGTTTGGTTGCTAACCCATTTGCACAAGGTACTACACAAGGTCTTGGCGCAAATACTGTGTTGACAAACAACTACTACCGTGCGTTCAAGATTGCAAACATTCTGTAATCTAACAGTCTCATAATTATAACTATAACTAGAGACAAGTAGTAAACACTAAAGAGGACTTAGAAATAAGTCCTCTTTTTTTTAGCATAAATAAACCACTATGACAGCTCTTACTAGAACACCATCAAACCCTAATTTTCTACAACCCAATAAGTTTGCTATAAACTTTAGTAGGTTGCCTAACATGCAATTCTTTGGCCAAATGGTAACTGTGCCAGGCATTTCTATGTCTGAGATACCACAGAATACTCCATTTGTTGACGGCTATGTTCCTGGCGAAAAGGCCATTTATGACTTATTGAATGTTACCTTTATTGTTGATGAAGAATTAAAATCATGGATTGAGATACACGATTGGATTCGTGCTATGACTTTCCCTAAAGAATTTGAAGAATATCAAAAATTAGGAATGTTATCTAAACAGACTATTGGCCAAATTAAGGCAAAACCACAATACTGTGATGCTTCAGTTACCATTTTATCATCGTCAAATACACCGTATTATAAGTTTAAATTTTACGATGTTTTCCCTACTACACTATCTTCATTCATTATGAATACAGGAGATAGTCCCGAAACCATAATAACTGCCGATGCTACATTTCGGTATACTTATTATGATATCGAAAAATTATTTTAAAAAACGCTTGACATTTACCATGTAGTGAGTTATACTCCTATAAGGAGGCTTTAAATTATGCAACAACTTGATAACCTATTGGAAATGTGGCGCCAAGATTCTGATATAGATAGAACAGAACCAGGCAAAGCATTACTTGATATTCCCAAATTACATAGTAAGTATTTGAATATACTTTCACAACACCGTTTGCTTTCTAAGCAAGCAGAGTTTAAGTATAACAAAATGAAACGATTGAAGTGGGAATACTACACAGGAAAAATGGATGATGACCAACTTAAACAACATGGTTGGGAACCATTTCCTTATGTGTTGAAATCCGAGATAACTACATATCTTGAGAGCGATGAAGACATTAACAAATATATTGCAGCCAAAGCTATGCATGATGAGGTTGTTGATGTTTGTCAAAGCATATTGAAAGAATTAAACTCTCGCACATTTCAGTTGAGAGATTTTATAGCATGGGAAAGATTCATACAGGGTGTCTGATTTAATATTACATAAAAAGAATGAATCGTTTATTCAGTTTGAGTGTGATAGAAATATTGCTCAAGAGTTAAGCGACTATTTTACATTCTTTGTTCCTGGTTACCAATTCACACCAGCATACAAGAGTAGAGTTTGGGATGGAAAAATTCGTCTAGCAGACTTACGCTCATTTACCATATATCATGGTTTAGTTCCTTACATCGAAAAGTTTTGTAAAGAAAGAGACTATGAATTAGAAATAGATTCCGATGTTTCAATCACCGAAGAGTTTTCGGTAGTTGAAGCGGAAGAGTTTATTAAAACATTAAACTTGCCACATGAGGTAAGAGACTATCAGTTGAAATCGTTTATCTATGCGATTCGCAATAAACGCATTTTACTATTATCACCTACTGCTTCGGGTAAATCATTAATTCTTTATTTGATTATGAGATACTTGCAGGCATCAGAATTCAAAAAAGGTTTACTGATTGTTCCAACTACATCATTGGTTGAACAGATGTTCTCTGATTTCAAATCTTATGGATATGATTCTGACAAATACTGCCATAGACAATATGCAGGTAAAGACAAACATACAAATTCATTCTTAACGATTACCACATGGCAATCTATTTACAAGAATGATAAAGAATACTTTGAGCAGTTTGATTTTATTCTTGGTGATGAAGCACACCAATTTAAAGCCAAATCACTTACTACTATTCTAACAGGTTGCGACCAAGCAAAGTATCGTATTGGTACAACAGGCACATTAGATGGTACTCAAACACACCGATTGGTACTTGAAGGTTTATTTGGTCCTGTTTATCAAGCAACCACAACAAAACAATTGATTGATAATAAACAGTTGGCAGATTTTCAGATTAAATGTTTGATATTGAAACATGCTGAACCTGCTTGTAAACTAGCAAGAGATTGGGATTACAACCAAGAAATCGACTATATTGTGTCTAATAAATATAGGAACGATTTCATTAGAAACTTATCATTGTCTTTAGAAGGCAATACACTTATATTATTTCAGTATGTGGAGAAACATGGAAAAGATTTATACGCCAGTATTAAAGATAAAGCTGGCAAAAGACATGTGTTTTTTGTTTTTGGCGGAACAGATGTTGAAGTTAGAGAATCGGTTCGTGCAATTACGGAAAAAGAAAAAGACGCCATCATTGTGGCCTCTTATGGCACTTTTTCTACTGGCGTTAATATCCGCAATTTGCATAATATTATTTTTGCCTCACCAAGCAAGTCCAGAATTCGTAATTTACAATCGATAGGTAGAGGATTAAGAATTGGTGATAACAAAGAAGCAGCTGTGTTGTTTGATATAGCAGATGATTTTAGAATAGGCAAATTTGCCAATTACACATTGAAACATTTTATTGAGCGTGTTAAAATATATGATGACGAGAAATTCAAATACAAATTCTACAATATCGACCTCAAATATGAGTGAAATACAACAAGGCATTAAATTGATTCGCTTACAAAGTGGCGAAGATATTATAGCGGGCTTAATTGAAGATAGTGAATCTAACATGGTAATGTTGGATAATCCTATGCACCTCATATTCAAAAGAACTTCACAAGGTACGGTAATGTTTATGCTACCGTGGTTGCCAATTGAATTGATTAAAGATAACATAGCAACCATTGTGAATGATGATATATTAACAATCGTTGAACCAAAAGATGATTTGATTGAATATTATGGCAACATCATTAATCAAACACACATGCGTGCTATTAAAGATGATACAATGGCAGAGAATATAAAGCAAGCTATGGAAGATGACTTAGCTGAAATAAGTGAAGAAGAAGAAAACGAAGAACGATTAACTAAAGAAGAAATTTTAGAACTCATAAATAGAAAGAGAACTAAAAGGTTGCATTAATGATACTTGTTTATAATGATGATAATTTGAAATTGGTGAGTGATTTAATTATGAAGAACCTAACTCCCGATTTACTTCCTAAAAAATGGGTTACAAGAAACTCTACTAACCCTACCTTTGGCCATTGTCACACCTCTTCAGGTTGTTTACAAAAAATCTTTGGCACTAAAAACATTAAACTACACCGAGCATTAGATGATGAAGGCATTTGGCATTGGTGGGTAATTGATAGAGAAGGCAAATTGATTGACTTGACCGCCGACCAATACTTCTCGCAGAATAGAAAACCTCCCTATGAATCAGGAACTAAGGCGTCAATCTTGGGTTTTGAATATCGTAAGAGGGTTCAGAGGTTACTGGATAAGGTAACAGCTGATTTAATTTCAAACGGAACACCGCTACTTTAACACTTGTCAAGCGCAAAATGAGGCAAATATGAATGATTATGTAAAAACTTTCCAAAAACAAGGATACATCTTTGTTAAAAATTTTATTCCACAAGATACAGCAGATTACTTGTTTAACTATCTGAGATTCTCCACACACGCATTGGTAATGGCTAATAAGAGTAAAGACATTGTTGAAGGTGATGTTCAAGTACCTGGTTCATGGGGTTCAAGACATGGCGATTTAGCATTTGATGCCTTAATGAAGATGATGAAACCTAAGATGGAAGAGGTTACAGGTTTAGAATTGTGGCCAACTTATACCTATACTCGTTTATACAAAAAAGGCAACTCTTTAGAGAAGCATAAAGATAGACCATCATGCGAAATATCAGTCACTTTGAAACTTGATGATACAGGCGAAGAAGGGTATAATTGGCCTATTTGGATGAAAGATGCCGAATATAAGCTTGACAAAGGCGATGCAGTAGTGTATCGTGGTTGTGACCTCGAACATTGGCGTGATGTATGTGAAGCACCTGATGGTTGGAGAATGGGACAAGTATTCATGCATTATGTGGATAAAAATGGACCATGTAAAGATTTTAAATATGATAAAAGAACGGCTATGGCTAAATTATTTGAGAGTGAACTATGAGTGCAACAGCAACGGCGACAACAACGCCTAAAAAAGCAAAACACTATGTAAACAACGGGGATTTTCTTAATGCATTGATTGTGTATAAAGAAAAGTGTGCAGAGGCTAAAAAGAACGGTAAGCAAGACCCACAAATTCCAGATTACATCGGTGAATGTTTTTTAAAGATTGCTGACCACCTATCAAGGAAGCCAAACTTTATTTCTTATTCTTTCCGTGATGAGATGATATCAGACGGCATTGAAAACTGTTTGATGTATTTCAGAAACTTTGACCCCGACAAATCAAAGAACCCATTTGCATACTTTACACAAATCATTTACTATGCCTTTTTGCGTAGAATTATGAAAGAGAAAAAACAACTCTATGTAAAATATAAAGCAACAGAACAAATTGGCATACTTGATGAGTTTGAATTGTTAGAAGATGGTGAAGGCAATACAAGACAGTTTGAATTGTATGATAACATCTCTGAGTTTATTCACAACTTTGAAGAGAATAAGAAGAAGAAAAAAGAAGGCAAGACAAAGGGTCTTGAAAAATTTATTGAAGAGGAAGATATTGAAGATTTGCCATGATACGCTTGACAATAGTATTGATTTGTATTATAATGTCTGGATGTGCGGTAACTAATCGCATTGAAAAGATAGAAACACAGGATAAAACAAAAATTAATTTTCATGTTAAAGTAATGGAGTTTTAAATGGATAAGAACAAGATTGAGCATCATATAAAACACCTACAACACAAACACGAGGATTTAGAAAAACGAATAGCATCAACCCCATCAGATTATATTCTTAGGGTATTAAAAAAAGAAAAACTTCAAATCAAAGATGAAATTGAAAAGTTGAAATTTAAATTACAATGAAATTATGTATTCTCGGTGACACACATTTTGGTATGCGTGGTGATTCGTTAGAATTCCACAAACACTACGAAAAATTCTATAACGATGTATTTTTTCCGTATTTAATCGATAATAAGATTGATACGGTATTTCAGCTTGGTGATTTGTTTGACCGAAGAAAGTTTATCAACTTCAACTCTCTTTACCTTGCTAGAAAATACTTCTTCAATAAACTCAAAGAAAACAACATCAAGTTTTATACACTTCTTGGTAACCATGATGTAACATATAAAAATACCTTAGAAGTTAATTCATCACAATTATTGTTGAATGAATATGATAACATTACCATCTTTGATGACTTTGCTACTTTAGATTTTGATGGTGTGCCTATTGATATTGTGCCTTGGTTGTGTGATGATAATGAATCTTCCATCTTTGATAAAATAAAAGAAAGCAAATCACAACTTTGTTTTGGGCATTTTGAGATTGATGGTTTTGAAATGGACCGAGGTAATGTTTGTCATGGTGGTATTGACAGAAACAATTTAAGTAAGTATGATAAGGTTCTTACAGGCCATTTTCATCACAAGTCAGATGATGGGCACATCTATTATGTTGGCACTCCTGGCGAAATGACATGGGCTGATTATAATGACCCACGAGGATTCCATATATTTGATACTGCAACTCGTGAAATGGAATTCATTCAGAATCCTTATCGTATGTTCCATAAATTAAACTACGATGATGGCGAACAAGACTTTGAGCATTGGAAATCATACGATTATAATGCCTTGAAAGAAACATATGTAAAGGTGGTTGTGTTAAACAAACAAAACCCTTACCTATTTGATAATGTAATTGACAATTTATACAAAGCTGGAGTTTCCGATATATCAATAGTCGAAGATTTTAGTGACAATTTAATTGACATGGAACAAGAAATCGTTGACCAAGCAGAAGATACGATGACAATTTTATCTAAGTATATTGATAACTTGACACTTAATGTCAACAACGAAAAACTCAAAACACTTATGCGTGAACTCTATGTTGAAGCGCTGAATACGGAGATGACCGAATGATTTACAAAAACTTATACAACTACCCAAGTGAAAGAAGCCGAATCACCTATCCTTGGATTTATTGGGATAATGGTTTTACACCAGAAGAGTTGGACAAAATGTGTGCTTACTTTACAGAACAAGGTGTAGAAAGAGGCACAACCGTTGGCGGTGCAGAGATTGGTCCAAACGGAGAACTAAAGATTAAACAAGAGCCAAATGAAAAGGTTCGTAAATCTAATGTTAAGTTTCACAATTATGACCCAACAAATGAAAACACATATTGGATATTCCAACGATTAAATTGGATTATTGAACAAGCAAACAATCAATTCTATGGTTTTGATTTGAATGGTTTCGATACATTCCAATATACCGAGTATGATGAATCTGAAAATGGTAGATATGATTTTCACCAAGACACAATCATGGGTAAAAATATGCCAAATGATATGATTGAAACTCGCAAGTTGTCATTGACATTATGTTTGAATGAAGCTGGTGTTGATTATGAAGGCGGTGAATTTCAAATCAATACAGGCCAAGAAAAAGATGCTGAAAATGCACCTGCTATAAGAGGTCGTTGTTTCTTATTTCCATCATTTATGATTCATCGTGTAGCACCTGTAACAAAAGGCAAAAGAAAATCTTTAGTTGTATGGACAATGGGACCTAAATTTAGATAATGATTGTATTTCGTTATGTTCGTTGGAAGAATTTACTTTCAACAGGTAATTACTTTACTGAAATAAAACTGAACAACACATCAAACACATTAGTGGTTGGTGAGAATGGTTCTGGCAAAAGCACGATGCTTGATGCGTTGTGCTTTGGTCTTTTTGGTAAAGCATTCCGTAATATCACCAAACCAAACTTATTAAATTCAATCAACAATAAAGATTGTGTTGTTGAAATCGAATTCGATACAGGTAACAAATCATATAAAATTATTCGTGGCATTAAACCAAACATCTTTGAAATTTGGTGTGATGGTGTATTGGTTAACCAAGATGCAGCCGTTAGAGACTACCAAGAATACCTTGAGAAGTTTATTATCAAGTTAAACTATAAGTCTTTCACACAAATTGTTATCTTGGGTTCAGCATCATTTGTTCCTTTTATGCAATTGTCCAATTCAGATAGAAGAGCAATCATTGAAGACTTGCTTGATATTCAAATCTTTTCTACCATGAATGGTATTCTTAAAGATAAATTATCAAACAATAAAGACTTAACTGTTGCTAAGAAGTATGAGATTGATTTGGCTCAGCAGAAATATGATATGCAAGAAAAACATATCAATGAGTTGAAACAAAACAATGATGATAAGGTAAAAGAACACGAGCAAGAGATTGCTAACAATCAAGTAACCATTCAAACATTACATGATGAGATTGCAAACCTATCATCACAGGTAACTGTTTTACAAACTGAGGTAGAATCGAAGACTGATGTTGAAGGTAAGGTTAAAAAGATTACTAAACTTGAATCTCAAATTGAAAGTAACTTATCCAAGTTTAAGAAAGATATAACATTCTTTGAACACAATGATAATTGTCCAACTTGCCGACAAGCTATTGAGTTGGGATTTAAACAAGAAGAGTTGGCATCTTTACATACAAAAGCTACTGAGTGTGAAACTGGTTTAAAGTCTATTGAACAAAAATTATTAAAAGAACAGAATCGACTGAATAGAATTACTGAGGTGCAAAAAGAGGTTCAATCGTTACACATTAAGATTGCTACCAATAATACCACAATCACAGAGACAAACAAGTATATCACTCGATTACAAAAACAAATTGAAGACTTAAAAGGTATTGAAACATCAACCGATAGAGAGCAAGAACAATTAAAGGTTCTAAAAGAAGCATTGGTATTATTACAGAATGATTTGAAGGCCTTGATTGATGATAAATCTTATTTTGAAGTGGCATCAGGTCTGTTAAAAGATACAGGCATTAAAACAAAGATTGTGAAACAGTATTTGCCAATTATCAATAAGTTGGTGAACAAGTATTTGGCTTCATTAGATTTCTTTGTGAACTTTAACCTTGATGAAAACTTTAAAGAAACAATCAAGTCTCGCCATCGAGATGAGTTTACATATAATAACTTTTCAGAGGGTGAGAAACAGAGAATTGATATGGCATTGATGTTGACTTGGCGTGCTGTTGCTAAGTTGAAGAATTCATCTAACACCAATCTGTTAATACTTGATGAAGTGTTTGATTCAAGCCTTGATACAAACGGCACAGAAGAGTTGATGAAGATTCTTCATATGCTTGAGGGTGTAAACCTGTTTGTTATCTCACACAAAGGTGATATTTTGGTTGACAAGTTTAGTAATGTAATTCGTTTTGAAAAAGTAAAAAACTTTAGTAGGATTGTAAAATGATAAAATTAAGTGAATTTATGAATGAGAATACCAAAAGAAATGCCACGGTATTCAAGGATAATGGCAAGTATTATGTTTCAATAACAACCGATACAGGAACAGCTTTCAGCACAGACTTCGCTAGTGAAGAGACCGCTGAAGAATTTGCAGAAGATTGGGTGGAAAAAAATGTCTGAACTTGATACTTTAATTATTGATACTGGTGCAAACATCGTAAAAGAGGAAAGAATTGAACCTCTTCCATTATATGATGAAAAACATCCAATGCTAAGTCAAAAGATACCTGAATATACGCAACCAATACCAAATCAAAACATGACCAACTTGGTTAAGAGGTTGAAGATGACCATGAAACTTTATGGTGGTGTTGGTCTATCTGCTAATCAATGTGGTATCTTTGAAAGAGTATTTGTGATTGGCACAGACCAATTTCAAATTGCCTGTATTAACCCAAAGGTGTTGAGCTCAACGGCAGACTTATCAAAAGAGAACGAAGGTTGCCTCTCTTTCCCTGGCTTATTTGTTAAAATAGAAAGACCAGTCGGAATTGATGTGCAATTTTATACTGAGACTGGCGAACTAAAACAAATTCATTTAGAAGGCTTAACTGCTCGTTGTTTTCTACATGAACTTGACCATATGAATGGTGTTAAGTTTACTGAAAGAACAGGTAAAGTCTCATTACAGATGGCAAGACAAAGACAACAAAAACTTATTAAAAAGATGGTAAGACAGAGAAAAAATAATGGCGTATTCGTTTGACCCAAAAGATGATGTAGAAGCACAATGGCAGAAATGGTCGGCTCAAAATGAAGAGCCTGCTATTCTTACAGATGAAGCTTTGCGTGAGAAGATTATTAAAGACCTGACATTTGTTTCACAGATGGATGTTAAAGAATATACATTATATCAAAAGTGGTGTGAAGTGCAAGACAAATACCCATCGATTGTTGTAAATGATTTGTGGGAAGGTGAGACTAGAGTATTAGAAGATGAAGGTCAACGCCGTGCTATTGCTGAAGTCAAATCAAATTTTTGGGTGCCGAATGAACCTGATGACTATCTGAATCTACAACCAGAAATGCTTTATACAAATAAAGAAGCGGACTTACCAGAGTTGTGGAATTGTATCAGAACATTCTCATCGACCATGAAAAACAATTCTAATATTGGTCGTAACCTTAACTTTGTTATCCGTGATAAAGTAACCAAGAAGTATCTTGGTGTGATTTGTATTTCATCAGACTTCCTTGATTTGACACCGAGAGACAATCACATTGGTTGGCCTAGAGAGTTGAAGACACAAGGCGGTATGATTAACCATACTGCAATCGGTTCTACAATCGTGCCGTTGCAACCACTTGGTTTCAATTATGTTGGTGGTAAATTACTTGCATTGTTATGCCTTGCTGACCCTGTGCAAGAAATGTGGAAGAAACTCTATGGTGATACACTTGTTTCAGTAACAACTACATCACTCTATGGTCGAACAAAGGCTGATGGTCTATCTCAATATGATAACCTTGACCATTGGCAGAAAATGGGTTTCACAGCTGGTTCTGTATCGTTTGAACCTGAGAAAGACACTCGTTATGAAATTCGTGATTGGCTTCGTGCAAAACATACTAAGAAATATTTTGAATGGTATGTTGCAAAGAAACCAAGTGGTCAACCACATAAGCGAGACCACAAGAATCGTTCACTTCAATTCGTTTACAGTAAACTAAGTATACCTAAAGAATTGATTAGAACAGACCATGCTCGTGGCATTTATTGGTCTCCTTTGTATGATAACTCAATTGACTATCTAAATAAACGAATCGAAGATAAAGATTTGGTTAAATCATTTGATACAAGTGTTGAAGCATTGGTTGATATTTGGCGTAATAAACATGCCAAACCAAGAATCAAACAGTTGGTTAAAAAGGGTCGTAACAATAACGATACCCTTTTCTATGATGACCTATGTTATTTGACATGGGAACAGACCAAAGAAAAATACTTGCCTCAAGTAGGTCGGTAATAATAGGTTATAAGCCTTGACAAGTTGATTAAACTCTGATAGGATTATACATAATTAAATGCGGTTGGTCCGAGACAAGTGATACTCCCCGTATCTCTAGTGTGGTTTAACTCCCCACGACCGCTCCAAATTGCGAGGCGTTTTAGAACAGGGTAGGTGTCCAATCTACTCACTAGGTGCGAATCCTAGGCCTCGCTCCACTCTTACTGGATAAGACTTCCAGACTGTTGTTTCCACGCAACAGCGCTCGGAGGGGGCTTGACAAATGGTCTTTTTTGTGTTATAATGGTAACATAAAATCAAATAGGATGATTATGTCTATATTTACTGTCGAACAAAAATCACAATTGGCCAAGTTGATGGCCACAGAAAATCTCACGGTGCAACACCAAAAAATTCGCACCGCTAAATTTGACCCAAAAAATCGTGTTTTATATCTCCCAATCTGGCAAGATATGTCAGGTGACCTATATGACCTACTTTGTGGTCATGAGGTTGGCCATGCACTTTATACACCAGCCGAAGGTTGGCATGATGCCGTTACCGATAAAACCAAGAATAAGAATTTTAAATCATTCTTAAATGTGGTTGAAGATGCTCGTATTGAGAAAAAAGTTAAGCGTAAGTATCCTGGTTTGAAATCTTCTTTCCAAAAAGCCTATGCTGAATTAAACAAGCGAGACTTTTTTGGTATCAAAGGTCAAGATGTTAATTCGATGGCTTTTATCAATCGTTTGAATCTTTTTACCAAGTCACAATATACTGCCACTTGGATTAAATTCACACCTGAAGAACAAAAGTTTTTGAACCAAGTTGAAAAGTTGGAAACTTGGGAAGATGTGGTCTCTTTGACTGGTGCCATTTTTGATTATTCAAAAGATGAGCAATATGAAATGAAACAGCAAGAATATGAAATGCTTGCTCAAGGCGGTTTCGATTATGATTCCGATGAATATGAAGATGATGGTTATGATTATGGTGATGAATATGATAATGAATCAGAATCCGAATCAACTGAAACCGAATCAAATTCAGATAATGGCGGTGATGAATCAACCGATGATAATGATGGTGATGGTGTAGGTGAAGAAACCAATAAACAATCAAAATCAAAATCAGAAAATGATGGTGATGCTAATGGTTCAGGTGAATCAGGTAACGATTCAGGTTCAAAATTAAATCATTTTAAAGATTCTGAGGTATCTTCTAAAGACCAATTCTCACCTAAATGTGAAACTGATGAATCTTTCCGTGCTAATGAAGACCAGTTGTTGGATGAAAAATGTAAAGAATATGTTTACATGAATATTCCAAAACCTATTCTTAAAAACATTATTACACCAGCTAAACGGGTTCAACAATTATTGACCGAACACTTTGAAGCAGAAATTAAAGGTTATGTTGGTGAAGAAAAAGTTAAGAAATGGGTAAGTGATTTCAAAAACAAAAATGAGCGATATGTTGGTTTGCTTGCCAAAGAATTTGAAATGCGTAAAGCTGCCAAGGCATTTAGTAAATCTAAACTGTCCGATACTGGTGATATTGATATCAACAAGCTTGCTTCATATAAATTTGATGATAACATTTTCCGTAAAGTGATGATGGTACCAAAAGGTAAGAATCACGGTTTGGTGTTGTTACTTGACCGTTCTGGTTCAATGTCAAATAATATGGCAGGTTCAATCGAACAGATTTTGGTTCTTGCCATGTTTTGCCGTAAAGTGAATATTCCTTTTATTGTTTATGGCTTTGGTGATAACATGGACGGCCGTATTATTGATACTGGTGCTGACCGTTACAATTATAGCTCTTCAGATACTCCTTGTTTTGAGAAAAATATTGGTGATATTGATTTTGATACCGTTTACTTGCGTGAATATATCAATAGCAAAATGAGTAATGCTGAGTTTACAAAAGCTTTGCGTAATATGGTTATGTTGAAAAAATCATATGAAACTCGTGGTCGTTATTGGAATGGCGAAATTAGCCGCCCGAATGTTGAAGAATTGTCAAATACACCAATGACACAAGCAATTGTAGCTGTTGCTGAAGTGATGAAACAATTCAAAAAAGTTAATAACCTTGATATGACAAGTTTGGTTATTGTGCATGATGGTGATGCTGACCGAACAAATCGTTATATCATTGAAAACGAAGAAACCGATTATAAAACTGGTGAAAAAGTTATGCGTAAGCGTAGAACTGGTTTTGATTCTCGTTATGTTAATGCTATGATTGTTGACCGCAAAAACAAATATCAAAAGAAAGTTGATGATGAATATTCAGGTATGAATCAAACCATACTAGATTGGTTCCGTCAAACTACTGGTTCTAAAGTTTTTGGTTTCTTCCTAGTTCCAGGTAGTGGCGGTTATATCAAAAATGCCATCTATAACAACTTTACATTTGCTGATGGCAAAACATTTACGGATATCCGTAATCAAAATCGTGCTGATGTTTCTTGGTATGAGACACAAAAGAATTTAATCAAAACTTTCAGAAGTGAAAAATTCTTGATTTCTAACAGAAAAGGTTTTAACCAATTCTACCTAGTTATTGGTGGTGAAGATTTAAAAACCGAGAATGAAGAAATTGAGATTGATGGTAAATTTACGGCAAACAAACTAAAGAATGCTTTCATCAAAATGAATAAGAAAAAGCAAGTGAACCGTATTTTGGTATCCAAATTCATACAGGGTATTGCTGCCTAGTGTTGTTTTTAGGCAACAGCCCCCTTGACAAATGGTTTTGGATGTGTTATAATGGTTGTATTAAAAATGTGAATGGAGTATTATATTATGTCAAATCGTGCCGAACTTAAACAAAAATTTATTGATTCTCTTATTGCTACAGGTAAAACTACCTTGACCAAATCAGAGATTAAAGAGATTGCTACTGACCTTGGACTTGCTTCTACCCAATTCTTTACTAAGATTGAAGAAAATAAAGTTGGTCGTGGATTGTATAAAGTACCAAATAGTGCAGCTATGCCTGCTCTTCAAGCTCAAATTATCCCTATGACAAAACCTGTTGAGAAATCAAACCATCAAATTCAAAATATCCAAACAGATTTGGATAATACGAATTTAGTTCCAAATCAGTATAAAAATTATGTACCGTTTGGTAACTTTGATGATGTGCTTTCAATTGTAAAATCAATGCGATTTTTCCCTGTGTTTGTTTCTGGTCATTCTGGTAACGGTAAGACCATGTCAATTGAACAAGCTTGTGCCAAGGCAAAGCGTAAATTTATTTGTGTATCAATGACACCTGAAACCGATGAAAGTGATTTGCTTGGTAACTATGTGTTGATTGATGGTAATATGGAATGGCGAGATGGTCCCGTAACCACGGCTGCTCGTCAAGGTGCTGTGCTTTGTATTGATGAGATTGATTACGGTGCTCAAAACCTTTCATCACTACAACGGGTGCTTGAAGGTAAACCTTTCATGTTGAAAAAGAAAGGTGAATTGATTACACCTGCCGCTGGTTTTACTGTATTTGCTACTGCTAATACTAAAGGTAAAGGTTCAGAAGATGGTCGTTACATGTTTACCAATGTGCTTAACGAAGCCTTCCTTGAACGATTCCGTACCACAATGGAACAAGAATTCCCACCAGTTAAAACTGAGCGTAAGATTATCGAAAAAGAATTAGAATCAGTTGGTAAAGCTGATGAAGAATTTGCTGAGAAATTGGTAACTTGGGCTGATGTGATTCGTAAAACATTTATCGATGGTGGTTGTGACGAAGTGATTTCAACCCGCCGTTTGGTTCATATTGTAGAAACCTATGGTATCTTTGGTGATAAGATGAAAGCGATTGGTTTGTGTTTGAACCGTTTTGATGATGATACTAAGGCAAGTTTCCTTGATTTGTATACCAAGGTTGATGCTGGTGCTTCAGTTGAAGAAATCATGGCACCGCCACCTGAAGTTACCGAAACACCTGATGTAGAGAATTCTGGTGAAACAGGTGAAGATAGTCCTTTCTAAGTAGTGTAGTTCGGCACTTGGCCCGGCGAAAGTCGGGCCTTTTTTTAACATTTACCTGAATAACGCTTGACTTATACATTCTATTAGTTTATACTTGTAACATATTTGAGAGTTTGAATCGCCTCTTAAATTCTTTTTCTAAATTGCGATTCTTTTATTATGGAGTTTTAACAATGTCTGCAAAACAAAAAGTATTGAATTATCTTTCTAAGAATGGTACATATAACACCTTGACTGCATCAAAAATGCAATCAGTATTCGGTGTTGCAAACCCTTCAGCAACAATCAATGAGTTGCGTAACGAAGGTCATGCTATCTACTTGAATAGCCGTATCAATGCTAATGGCGACAAAGTTGCTTTCTATCGTTTAGGTACACCAACTAAGCGTATGGTTGCAGCTGGTATTGCCGCTATTCGCAAACAAGGCGAGCGTGCTTTTGCCTAATTTTTCTTAGGAAAAACGATAAGGATGTAATACATATAGGTGTTACATCCTTTTTTTATTTTATGATTGGTATATTATGGAAATCCAAGTTAAACTAGAAGACTTGAAAAAGAATAAGTTATTTGTGGCAACACCGATGTATGGTGGCATGGCACACGGACTTTACATCAAATCAAGCCTTGACTTACAATCAACAATGAACAAATATGGAATTGAAACCAAGTTTTCTTTCCTGTTCAATGAATCACTTATCACACGAGCAAGAAATTACCTAGTTGATGAATTTCTCCGCTCAGACCACACACACTTACTATTCATCGATTCCGACATTCATTATAATCCACAAGATGTTATTGCCTTGATGGCCTTGGATAAAGATGTTATCGGTGGACCATATCCTAAAAAGTCCATTAATTGGAACAATGTAGCTCAGGCTGCACGAAATCACCCAACCATGGAACCAAAAGAGTTAGAGACTCTTGTTGGTGAATATGTTTTCAATGTCGTAAAAGGCACACAACAATTCCAAGTTACTGAACCATTAGAAGTGCTAGAAATTGGCACAGGCTTTATGATGGTCAAGCGTGAAGTATTTGAAAGAATGGCTAAGGAATATCCAAACATTCAATACAAACCAGACCATGTTGGTCAAGCCAACTTTGATGGTTCTCGTTACATTCATGCTTACTTTGATACTGTAATTGACACCAAAGATTCAATCACAGGTGGCGGTTCAGAAAGATATCTATCAGAAGATTATATGTTCTGTCAGATGTGGCGCAAAATGGGTGGAAACATCTTCTTGTGTCCTTGGATGAAAACGCAACATATCGGTACCTATGCATTTACAGGTAACATGCCTGCTGTTGCACAATACACAGGCAAACTATGATTGTAGGTTTGGTTGGATTCATCGGTTCAGGTAAGGGAACTGTTGGAGATATCCTTGAGCAAAAAGGTTTTATCAAAGACAGTTTCGCCAAACCACTTAAAGATGCTTGTTCAGTAATGTTTGGTTGGCCAAGAGAGATGCTTGAGGGTGACACCGAAGTATCTCGTAAATGGCGTGAAGAACCTGACCAATATTGGAGTGAAAAATTCGGTCAAGAATTCTCTCCAAGACTTGCCCTTCAATTGATGGGAACTGAAGCTGGTAGAAATGTGTTTCACCAAGATATTTGGGTTATTTCATTATTGAATCGTGCTAGAGGTAAAGATGTTGTGGTTACTGATGTGCGATTTAAAAATGAAATCAAATACATCCAAGATAATGGTGGAATTGTTATTCGTATTAGGCGTGGTGAAGAACCAGAATGGTATGACCTTGCTTTAGATGCAAATCAAGGTTTTGGTTCAGCACAAATGGGTATGCGAGACAAAGGTATTCATCAATCAGAATGGGACTGGATTGGTTCTGATTTTGACATGGTGATTGAAAACAATGGCACAATCGATGACTTAGGCAAACAAGTAGATGAGCTATTGCTTAATTTTAAAAAATGATTTATAATGTTTATATTATTTACAAGTGAGAGAGGTATTAAATGAAACTATCAAGTAACACACTATCAGTTTTGAAAAACTTTGGTGCAATCAACCAAGGCATCCTTTTCAAAAAAGGCAAGACACTAAAGACAGTATCTTCCCATAAAAACATCCTAGCAGAAGTTGATATCACAGAAGATATTCCTGCTGACTTTGGTGTTTATGACCTAAACAATTTCTTGTCTGTGGTATCTTTACATAAAGAAGACCCATCATTTGAGTTTGATGACAAGCATGTTGTTATTGTTGGTAACAAAGGTCGCAGTAAGATTAAATATCGTTTCTGTGAACCAACAATGATTGTAACACCACCAGAAAAACAGTTGACAATGCCTGATGCTGAAATCAAGTTTGGTCTTACATCTGAAGATTTTGATTGGATTCTCCGTGCGGCTGCTGTTCTTTCTTCACCACAAATTGCAGTTGAATCAGATGGTAAAAAAATCAACATCGTAACACTTGATTTGGCAAACGATTCTGCTCACACCGATGCTCTTGAAATTGGTGAAGGTGATGGTAGTAAATATCGTATGGTATTCAAAACAGAAAACCTAACTAAGATTTTGGCTGGTTCTTATGATGTGTCAATCTCCTCAAAAGGTATTTCACACTTCAAACACAAGACACAACCTTTGCAATATTGGATTACAACAGAGCAAGGTTCTAAGTTCGAAAAGGCTAATTAATATGGCAGTAAAGTTCTTTAAAAATGCTTTTAAAGGAAATGCTAGTGATTCAATAGCAATCAACCCTGCTCATGTAGTTTCTGTTTGGGAATCAATATATGTGAATCCTGAAACAAACGAAGTTTCTACCACAACCAATATTTTTGGTATTGGTGGAAACACATGGCAGATTGATGAACCTCTCCTTGATGTTGTTGCTCGTCTTAACGAAAAAGACTGATTTTTTTTATTTTATATTATGAGGTGTGTGAATGGAACATTTATTGTGGACGGAGAAATATCGTCCTAAAACCGTAGAAGAGTGTATTCTTCCTGAGCGTTTGAAGAAACCTTTTCAGGAGTATGTCAACCAGAAAAACATTCCTAATCTCTTACTGAATGGCGGTGCAGGCGTTGGTAAAACTACCATCGCCAAAGCCATGTGTAATGAAGTTGGGTGTGACTTTATGATTCTCAACGGTTCTGATGAGAATGGTGTTGACACTATTCGATTCAAAATCAAAAACTATGCTTCTTCAATGTCATTAACTGGCGGAAGAAAAGTGGTCATCCTTGATGAAGCAGATTACCTAACTCCTAATGCACAAGCAATCTTGCGAAATGCTATCGAAGAGTTTTCAGGTAACTGTTCTTTCATCTTTACATGTAATTACAAATCTAAAATCATTGACCCAATCCACAGTCGTTGTGCTGTGATTGATTTCAATCTAAAGAACAATGAGAAGGCCACTATGGCAGCTCAATTCTTTAAGCGTATTCAATCGGTTTTACAAAGTGAATCCGTAGAGTATGATGATAAAGTAATTGCTGAAGTTGTTAAGAAACACTTTCCAGATTTTCGTAGGGTTCTTAATGAACTTCAACGATATTCACAGTTTGGTAAAATCGATGCAGGTATTCTTTCACAGATTGGTGATGTTCAAATCACCGAGATTGTAAAGTATATCAAGGGCAAAGACTTTGGTGCCATTCGTAAGTGGGCTGCAACCTGTGATATGGATGCGAATGTGGTGTTTCGTCAATTGTATGATGCTCTTTATGATACAATGAAACCACAATCTATCCCACAAGCAGTCTTGATTCTTGCTGACTATCAATATAAAACGGCTTTCGTAGCAGATACCGAAATTAACCTTGTAGCCTGTTTAACAGAGCTCATGGTGAATTGCGAGTTTCAATGATAGAATACTTTAAATCAACACTTGAATGGATTAAAGATGATTGGAACTCTAGTAAGTTTCGTTTTATTGTTGAGTTGCTTGCTTGGGCTATTAGTATTGGCTGTTCAATCACAATGGCCCTTACAGTCCCAAATCCACCTCTGCTCATTCTTTATCCTATTTGGATTATCGGTTGTGCTATGTATGGTTGGGCTGCTTATACTAGGAAATCGTTTGGCATGTTGGCTAACTACCTATTGTTAACCACTATTGATACAATTGGACTAATAAGGATGCTATGAGTTTTGACCTTTGGGGTAACGAGATACCATATAATCCATTTGAAAACTTTAAAGTTTTTGAAGACCATCTAACATCTTTGATGAAAGAGCAGTTTGATTATGTTACACCACAGAAATACATTGGTGATAAACCAACAGGTGGTAAACACATCATTGATGTTTGCGTTGACGATGTTAGGATATTGATATCTGCTAAACTTCAAAACACTGGCGGAACAGCCGAAGAAAAAATACCATACGAACAGTTGATGCTTCAAACCGCATGTGATAAGTATGGTTACGAGAAGGCTTATATTGTGTGTGCTGGTGAAGCATGGACATTACTTGACTATTACCTTTCACAAGAATATCGGAGTTTGATGAATACTCCTAAGGTTCAAGTGATTAAGTATAGTGATTTTATCAAAGAGGTAATATGAGTGATGTTGAAAAGATTGTATCTCTTATAGTAGAAGCACAAGATATTGCCAAAAGAAGTGGTTACGATAACATACTTCAACCTGGCTTTATCAAAGAAATGATTGTAGCAAATATCTTAGGTCATCAGGTCCATAAAACTAAACACGAACCAGATGCCTATGATAAACAAGATTCAAGTATTTGTTATGAATACCTAAGTTGTTTTGAGAAAGGCTCGTTTCAGTTTGACCGAATGTTTAAAAACCCGGTTGAAAAGAGGTCGAAGTCCTTGCAAAGAATAACAAGAAATAGTAAAATATACTGTGCAGTTTTTGAAAAAGAATCTCCATTGAATGTATTAGAAATCTATGAATTAGAACCTGAAGTGGTTGCAAAAGAAGCAGAGAGGCAACTAGATTCGAGTTCTAATGATATTTCACATGTAGGTTTCAGCATTAAATGGGTAACTATTAATGGTGAGAAAGTTTATTAATTATGAGTAGTCCATTTGATTATGTTAATGCTATATTACAGAATAAAAAACAACTTATTGTAGATGAAATTACAGAGAAGGATTATGCACCATTTTTGGTGAATAGGTCTCTATCCTATCATAAAGATTGTTTAATGTATGCAAATGAAATGAACCAGCGTCATTTCCTAGACAAAAAGTTGCAGTTTGACTTTTTACTAAATACCGTGCGGTCACAGAAAAGGCCGTTTGCGAAGTGGATAAAATCTGAGAAAAGTGACGATTTGGAATGTATAAAGCAAGTCTATGGTTTCTCTGATTCAAAAGCCCTTGAGGCCTTCCGTTTACTAAGCAAAGAACAAATCCAACAATTAAAAGAACAAACCGATATCGGTGGATTGAGGAAGTAACATGGTAGATTTGACACAGTTTGTTGAAGTGAAATTCAACGAACAGGACGACTTTTTGAAGGTAAGAGAAACACTTACCCGAATTGGTGTGTCTTCTCGCAAAGAGAAAGTTCTTTACCAATCGTGCCACATTTTGCATAAACAAGGTCGTTATTATGTGGTTCATTTCAAAGAATTATTTGCGTTAGACGGTAAGCCATCCAATATTTCAGAAAACGACATTCAGCGTAGAAACGCAATTGCTAAATTATTAGAGGAGTGGGGTCTAGTAAAGATTTTAAACCCTAAGATTTTAGAAGACAACATAGCACCATTACATCAGATTAAAATCATTTCGTTCAAAGAAAAAGATGAATGGGATTTAATTGCCAAATATAATATTGGTAAAAAACCACACGAATATTAAAAACTGATATAAATACAATAAGGTGATGCCGATAGGGTCACCTTTTCTGTAACTCGCTTAATAAAGGAGACTATATGACTTTAGGTCGTATTTCATTTGGGCCACTTGCCCACACAACGCTAGGCTTTGAGAAATTTTTTGATGATGTAGAAAAGCTTTTGAGTGCTGACATTCAAAAAGCAACCACTTCATTCCCACCACACAACATTCTAAAACTAGACGATACTCGTTACATAGTTGAATTGGCTGTGGCCGGTTTCGGTAAAAACGAAATCGATATCTCCGTGCAAGACGGCACTCTTACCATTAAGGGTGAAAAACAAGACAAAGAATCTGAAGCAACCTATTTGCATCGTGGCATTGGTACAAGGTCATTCACAAAAACATTGACTGTTGCCGATACTATCGAAGTAAAAGGTGCCGAATTCAAAGATGGTATTCTTAGAATTGGTTTAGAGAACATTGTTCCTGAACATAAGAAACCTCGTAAGATTGAAATCGGTGAAAGCTTGAAAGAATTTAAGCCACAACTTCTGCAAGAGAAGCAAGCAGCTTAATCGGGTGTGGGCCGCAAGGCCCACATTTGCCACTTTAATATTAACCATGTGATAGAATATACATTATGAAACATTTTGATATTTTTTCAACAAGAGTATGGAAATATAAAATTCCACCAGAAAATTATGATAAGAAAAGTATAGTAGATACTGTTGAAAAAAATTATGTAATAAACAAAAATAGAAATTTTTATAATGAAAATTCCAATATTCATGCTTACTACAAAAATTGGGAAGATGATAATTATGATAAGTTGAACTTAGATAAATTGTTTCAATTATATGGTGAAGTTATATCAGAATGGTTTTCATCTTTAAAATTAAAAAAGAAAACTAGATACAAATATGAATTGGTAAATATCAACGCATTAAAATATGGTCAATTTATGTCTGAACATGACCATTTGGAGAGAAATACACTAAATTCGGAATGGATGTGTTCTTATTTTTGTGTTCACTATATGAAGTATGATGTATCTCAACCACCAACCACATTTGTAAATCCATTAATATATGCACAATATCCAATAACAACATTTCCTATGTGCGATATTATGAATGACAATTTTGAAGAAAATAGTTGTTATTCAAAAGATTGGTTTTTAAAAGCGGAAGAAGATGATTTTTTGATATGTCCTTCTTATTTGAAACACAAAGTTGATTTCAACAATAACAAACCATTCGAAAATTTAAGAATTACTTCTGCTGTAAACATTTCTTTTTCGTATAATTAAATTATGGAGATATTATGACCAAGCGTGATAAAAATTTCAAACTAAACAAACAAACAAAACGATTTTTGGCAACTATTGTCGACCCAATTAAAAGGTCTAATTATAAAAACGCCATGATTGAAGCACAACTTGCTTCTTCAGTCCCGTTTAAATCCGAAAAGAAAAACAAAAAAGAATCTGCTCAAGCATGAAGCATAAATTTGTTGATGCCCACATGGCAGCAGCCGAGGTTTATTCTAAACTCTCATCTGCAAAAAGATTACAAGTAGGTTGTGTTGTCGTAAAAGATAATACAATCATTGGTATTGGTTACAATGGTATGCCATCAGGATGGACAAATGATTGTGAAGAAGTCATAGAATATCTTGAAGATGGTGGACAAGTTACCAAAACCAAACCAGAAGTATTACATGCCGAAACAAATGCTCTTGCTAAGATAGCAAGGTCAACCAATTCAAGTGAAGGTGCTTCATTGTTTGTTACACATGCACCTTGTTTAGATTGTGCCAAATTAATTCATCAATCTGGTATAAATTCTGTTTATTATCGTAACACCTATCGTAGTGAAGATGGGTTAACCTTTTTGAGAAAGTGTAATATTCATGTCGAAAAGGTATGAAAGTAAAGTCTTAGAGATTTGTGAAAATGGTGATGCCATCATAGAATTGCCACCAGAACTTTGTGAAGAAATGGGATGGAAAGAAGGAGATTCCTTAGATATCTCAGAAAAAGATGGCAAAATTGTTATTAAAAAAATTGATAACGAATATAAAAAAATATCATTAGACAAATGATGTAAATTGAGATACACTATGAATAAGTATTATTGATAGAATAATACTATCTTTTAAATGAAATATAGGAGAATTAAATGAAGACAGTTGGTGATAAGTTAGAACAATTTTCGGTGGTCGGTATCAAGCCTGGTGCAAACTTTGGTGATGATGCCTTTGAAACAATCACAGAGAATTCTTTCCAAGGAAAATGGAAAGTTATTGTGTATTATCCAAAAGATTTTACATTCGTGTGTCCAACAGAGATTGTTGCTTACGATAAAATTGTTGGTGAGTTCAATGACCGTGATGCAGTATTGATGGTTGGTTCTACTGACAATGAATTCTGTAAATTGGCATGGAAAAAACACCATGAAGATTTGAACAAGTTGCAAACTTGGATGTTTGCAGATACTATTCGCCGTGGTTATTCCACAGGTGATGTACCAGAAACACTAGGTGTTGAAAGTGACTATCGTTGGAACCAAGGATTGGTTGACCAACTTGGTGTATTCTATGAACCAGCTGGTGCTGCTCTTCGTGCTACATTTATTGTTGACCCCGATAATGTTATTCAACATGTAACAGTAAACAATTTGAATGTTGGCCGTTCACCAGAAGAAACCTTGCGTGTGCTTGATGCATTACAAACTGGTGAGAAGTGTGCTTGCTCTCGACCAATTGGTGGTGAAACACTATGAGTTGGACAAACCAATTAAGAGAGGCTTTGCCTGATTACGCTAAAGATACCAAATTAAATTTGGATGCTGTAATTAATCGTAGCACATTATCGGTCGAAGAGGCGGAATGTTGTGCGTTGGCTGCAGCTATGGCAACAGGTAATGGAAAATTGGTTTCTTTCATTCAAAGCGCTATTACGAATGAAGCAGAAAGAGATGCAGCCTTAACAGCTGCTTCTTTGATGGCTCAAAACAATGTGTGGTATCCGTATGTTGAAATGGTAAACGACCAAAATTTATCTGGACTTCCTGCTCAATTGAGAATGAATGCCATTTCGAATCATGGTGGTTCTTCATCTAAAGGTAAATTTGAAGCATACAGTTTATCTGCCTCGATTGTTGGTAAATGCCATTTCTGTGTGAAGGCACATTATGATAATCTGAAAAAAGAAGGATACACGGTAGAACAACTCCGTGATATTGGTAGAATTGCCTCAGTTATCACAAGTGTTGCCAGGGTTTTAGTTGGATAAACAATAAATACTTAGTCGTATTTAATGATTTTCAGTAGTGACATTTTGCTCTAAATGTTATAATATATGGATGTTAGAATGTTCTAACTATCCCTAGGAGAAATAACATGTGGACAAAACCAGCTGTTACTGAAATGCGTTTTGGTTTCGAAGTGACCATGTATGTAATGAACAAGTAATTTTTTCATTACTTACCAAACCCGCTTCGGCGGGTTTTTTATTTTTTGAAGGATATTATGATGTTAGTTCTACCTGATGATATGATTGGCCGACCAGTCGGTTTTACCTGTTCGACATTCGACCTCTTACATGCAGGTCATATTCTAATGTTGGCGGAATGTAAATCTGTTTGTGACCACTTAATTGTTGGTCTACAATCTGACCCAACAATCGACAGACCAAATACAAAAAACAAACCAGTCCAATCCGTAGTTGAGCGATATGTTCAATTATCGGCCGTAAAATTCGTAGATGAAATTATTGTCTATGATACCGAAAAAGACCTAGAAGATTTATTGATGTTCTTGCCTATCACAGTTCGTATTTGTGGTGAAGAATATAAAGATAAACCACTAACAGGTCGTGAAATCTGTGATGCTCGTGGTATTAAAACATACTACAATTCTCGCACCCATCGGTTTAGTTCTTCCGAATTGAGACAAAGAACTTATCAATCAGAATTAACAAAGAAGGCTTAATTATGACAATGAGTTTAGATGTGAAAGTTTTTCAAGTGGCTTGCGACCAAAGTCCATCGGAACAAAATGCAGAATTGTATTACAGATTAATCAAAGAAGAATTTGATGAGTTTCGTGTAGCACACCGTGAAAAGGATGAAGTAGAACAACTTGATGCTTGCATGGACATGATTTGGGTTATTCTAGGTTATTGTCACATGAAAGGATATAAAGTTGAATCGGCTTGGAACGAAGTCGCTCGTTCCAATTTAGCTAAGATTGATAAAGCAACAGGCAAAGTATTGAAACGAGAAGATGGTAAAGTTTTGAAACCTGATGGTTGGACACCTCCAGACTTGAAAAGCTATGTATAAGTATGGCCTTTCTAGTTCACAACCTACCCCCAATTCAATGCTTTGTTAAAAAAGAATTTCTCTATGACTTTGAAAAAGGTCATGGTGAATATGAACCATGTATTTGGATATCATTGAAATGTATTAAAGGTCAGGCTTTTAGAATTGAAGCATTACTGCCTAATTATGGTGCATTGTATGATAAACTACCACTACATGCTTTTGTATCTCGGCAAACAGACCTAAAAAATGCATCTTTGCCTTTGGACTACTTGCAAATTTGGGACTGTTTGAGTTATAATGTTACTGTAATTGAAAAAGACAACCTTCGTATGTTGAAGTGTAAGTTCTTGGACAAGGATAGAAAGTGGCATTTTGGTGAGTATATGTTCACCGTAGATTTTTGCCAAAACGACCCTGGCTATTTGAATACAGGATTTTCTGAAACAGTAGAAGAACATAAGAGTTATAATTTTATTAAGTTGGATAATGGACAGTTTGCTACCCAACCAAATAATAAAACATTATTCTATGACGCTTCTCTAACAGTACCTGAATTTAAAATGCCAGATTTTAAAATTGCAACAAAGTTGTATTCAGTAGAAAAATTTAATAAACATTCTGCTAGAAACAACAATGATTTTTTCTATGACTTTAAGGAAAGAAAAGAATGAACATCCGTGAATTAGCCAAAAAACTTGCCATCGAATACAAAATGCCAAAGGCTGATAGGTATGATTTGTATCTCCGTGAGTATGACAACCAAGTAGAAGTTATTGGTTGGGTTCCTGACCCAACAAGAGATATGAATGAGTTTCGTGGCAGAGAAATGCTTTTCCCAAAGCGTTGGCTCACAATCGGCGTATTGCCGGCAGGAACAGAGGTAAATGTATAAAGTATCATATTACATGACAGGTTCAACTTTCGTATCATTTAGAGAGTTTGAAACCTTCAAAGAGGCGGTTGAGTTTTCTAATGCTCAACCAATCAATTCAATTTTAGAGATTAAACACTATGACTATAAAGCTCGTGACCTTCAAAACGAATCATACGATTCTCGCAGAGGTTGATTGTACCAAAGATAATGAAGTGGTTATGAAACAACCAGTTCAAGTTATTGTTCAACCAACAAAAGACGGCCCAATGATGGGCTTCGCACCATTCTTAGAATTTTCGGAAGAATTTAAAACACCAGGCATTAAAGTATCTATGGATGATGTTCTCTGTATTACATCACCACAGAGAGAATTGGAAAACAAATATAATGAAATGTTCGGTAGTGGTATTCAAATTGCCTCTGTTGTTCCAAAAGCCTGATATAATCCATGAATGAGTAAATATTATACCAATGTTGCTAGTATTGGCAACAACATCCTTTATCGTGGTATTAAAGATGGCAGGCGTGTTAAGTTAAAAATAGCTTACACGCCTACTTTATTTTTACCTTCTAAGAAACCAACCGAGTTTAAAACACTTGATGGTGATTTTCTTGAGCCTATGAGGTTTGAATCTATCCGTGAAACGAGAGATTTCGTTAAGCGATATGAAGAAGTTTCAAACTTTAAAATCTATGGAAATACAAACTATCAATATGCTTTTATTGCTGATGAGCAAAAAGGCATGGTCGATTGGAACATTGATGACATTTCGATTGCTGTAATCGATATCGAAGTTGGTTCAGAAAATGGATTCCCAGACCCATACCTTGCAAACGAACCAATCACCGCTATTGCTATTAAGTATCTAAACGGCCCAATGGTCGTATTTGGTTGTGGTGATTATGTTGTTCAAGGTGATGAGAAGTATATCAAGTGTAATGATGAAACTCAACTCTGTAAAAAATTCTTGCAGTTTTGGCAAGATAACACACCAGATGTATTGTCTGGTTGGAATATCAAGTTCTTTGATGTGCCATATCTTTTCAATCGATTCAATAAGATTCTAGGTGAAGACGAAACCAAGAAACTATCTCCTTGGGGTTTCATTAACAGTCGTAAGGCTGTTGTGAATAACCGTGAGTTGGTTGCTTATGATTTTGTCGGTGTATCATTCTTAGATTACATTGAGTTATACAGATGGTATGCGCCAGGCGGTAAATCACAAGAATCATATAAACTTGATAACATCGCCAATGTAGAACTTGGTGAAAATAAACTGTCATATGATGAGTATGATAACCTACACCAATTATATCGATTGAACTTTCAAAAGTTTATTGAATATAACATCAAAGATGTGGAGTTGGTATTCAAACTCGAAAATAAACTTAAACTTATTGAACTTGGTTTGACTTTGGCTTATGACACCAAAACAAACTATGAAGATATCTTTGCTCAAACAAGAATGTGGGATTCAATCATCTACAATTACTTGCTTGAGAAAAAGATTGTTGTGCCACCAAAAGTTGTGAAAGATAAAACATCGGCATTTGAAGGCGCTTATGTTAAAGACCCACAAGTTGGTAAGCACGATTGGGTAGCATCATTCGACCTTAACAGTCTATACCCACACTTAATGATGCAATATAATATTTCACCAGAAACATTAATTGAACCACAAGATTATACACCAGAAATGCGAAACATCATTATGAAGAATGTTTCTGTTGATAAGATGTTGGAACAAGAACTTGATTTAAGCAATCTTAAAGGTGCAACGATTACACCAAACGCTCAATTCTTTAGAACAGATAAGCGTGGTTTTTTACCACAGATGTTGGAAGAAATGTATGAAGACCGTAAGAAGTTTAAGAAGTTGATGTTGAAGGCGAAACAAGAGTATGAGGATGAAAAAGACCAATCTAAGAAATATGAAATTAAGAATCGTATTGCTCGATATGATAATCTTCAACTCGCAAAGAAAGTTTCTCTAAACTCCGCTTACGGTGCATTGGGTTCGCAATACTTCCGATTCTATGATTTAAGAATGGCATTGGCAGTTACACTTGCTGGTCAATTGTCTATCCGTTGGATTGAAAAGAAACTCAACCAATACATGAACAAATTATTGAAAACGGAAGAAGATTATGTTATCGCCTCAGATACAGATTCGATTTATCTCCGCCTTGGCCCACTTGTTGATAAGGTGTATTCAAAAAAGAACAACACTGCTGAAATCATCGGATTCATGGACAAGGTCTGCGAAGATAAAATACAACCTTACATTGACGAGAGTTATCAGGCACTTGCTTCGTATGTCCATGCATATGAACAAAAGATGCAAATGAAACGAGAAGCACTTTCAGACAAAGGCATTTGGACTGCCAAGAAGCGTTATATTCTTAATGTGTATAACAATGAAGGAGTTCAATACAATGAACCTCAAATGAAAGTGATGGGTCTTGAAATGGTTAAGTCATCAACACCAAGTGCTATTCGTGAAAAGATGAGACAGTCTATCCGAATTATGTTGCAAGGTACTGAAGATGACATTCACACCTTTATTGATGACTTTAAAACTGAGTTTAAAAATTTACCTGTTGAAGACATTTCTTTCCCACGAGGTTTGAATGGTCTCAAAGAGTATTCTGATTCAGTTACAATGTATAAGAAAGGCACACCAATTCATGTCAAAGGTGCCATTCTCTATAATCACCACTTGAAACAATTGGGACTTGAAAAGAAATATCCTAAGATTCAAGATGGCGAGAAGTTGAAGTTTACTTACTTGAAACAACCAAACCCATTTAAAGATATGGTCATTAGTTATCCTGGCCGATTGCCACCTGAGTTTGAACTTCAAAGTTATATTGATTATGATACACAGTTTGACAAAGCATTCCTTGAACCAATCAAAGTTGTTTTAGATTGTATGGAATGGTCAACTGAAAAGAAGAATTCTTTGGAGAGTTTCTTTGGCTGATATTCGCATTATTAAAACAGGCATCAATGTTTCAAAGATTAAATCTCAATTGGAAAAATACAAAGATGATTGGGGTAATCAAAAACAACTTGATGGCACACAACAGTTAGATAAAGATATTTACACAATCAAAGCTGGTGTATTACAGTTAGTAATGGGTGCAATTACAAAACCAGGAGAAATGGCATATAATACTGAAATTTGTGTCAAAACTCCTGCATATGATAGACATACCGAGATTGTTAAATTTATGAAAAGACATTTTCATTCTCACTCTCGGTGTGGTTTTCTATCGCTACCTGTTGGTGATATTGTAGGCACTCACATTGACCAAGGAACTTACTATCTAACCAAAGATAGATACCATTTGTCAATACAAGGCCGTTACAAGTATCATTGTGGTGACGATGAAGTTGTTGTTGAACCTGGCACATTGTTATGGTTTGATAACAAGAAACCACACGGCACAGTCAATGTAGGAGACGAAACGAGGGTAACATTCGTGTTTGATGTTCCTCATCACAAGAGTAATCCATGATTCAAGTCATACTACCTTTCTTAACAGCAATAGGCCTATCCGCAATTGCAGCTTACTATTCAGTAGTTGGTCTTGCACAGATATTTCCTGGTTCTTATTGGCCAATTATTTTAATGGGTTCAGTATTAGAGGCTGCTAAGTTGGTAACAGTATCTTGGTTGTATAACAACTGGAATGTTACTGTGCGAATTATGCGTTACTATTTTTTAATAGCGATTGCCTTGTTGATGATGATTACATCGATGGGCATTTTTGGCTACCTTTCAAAAGCACACCTTGATTCTAATATTGTAATTGGTGCTAACACAGTTCAAATTAAAACATTAGAGCAACAAGAAAAGATTGCTAAAGAAAGGTTAACATATCTTCTACAAAGAGCAGGAGACCCAGCAACTGCTAGTAGAAAAATAGACAACCAAATCCAAGAAACTCAAGCAGAGTTGAAAAAGATTGCAAACGAAAAACTACCATTACTTACCGAAGAAAACAAGCTGGCGGCAGAGATTGGTCCAATCAAGTATATTGCCGAGGCTCTTTATAATAAAGATGACCCCAACTTTATAGATAAAGCAGTAAGAGCAGTTATTATGATTATCATTGTGGTCTTTGACCCGTTGGCAGTCTTATTACTGATAGCTGCAAATCAAACATACCGAAAAATCAAAGTAGATGTAAAAGAAATTCCTATACTAAAGACTAAGGCAAAGAAGAAGAAAGTGCTTGACACACAGCCATCTATTAGTGTAGAATCCTTTATAGATGATAAAAACGAAATAATTCCCAAATCAAAAATTACCAAAATGGACGGAGGTACCTTTTAATATGAGCTTGCTTGAAAAACTGAAAAAGAATTCCACGATTAAAGATAGTGCGATTCTTGCTAAATCAAAATTCTTTAATGATAAAGACATGATTCCTACCGAAGTGCCAATGATTAATGTGGCATTATCAGGTAAACTAGACGGTGGTATTGTGCCTGGTCTAACGATGTGGGCAGGTCCATCAAAACACTTTAAGACTGCTTTCTCATTGTTAATGGCAAAGGCTTACATGGACAAATATCCTGATGCAGCTTTGCTATTCTATGATTCAGAGTTTGGCACACCAATCAAATACTTTGAAACATTCCAGATTGACATGGAAAGAGTTATGCATACTCCTTTGACTGACATTGAACAGTTGAAGTTTGATATTATGCAACAGTTACAAGAAGTGAATCGTGGTGATAAGTTGATTATTATCCTTGATTCGATTGGTAATTTGGCGTCAAAGAAAGAAGTTGAAGATGCTCTTGAAGGCAAATCAGTTGCTGATATGTCTCGTGCTAAACAAGTTAAGAGTTTGTTTAGAATGGTAACACCTCACCTCAACTTAAAAGATATTCCAATGGTTGTAGTGAATCACACATACAAAGAAATTGGAATGTTCCCGAAAGATATCGTTGGTGGTGGCACAGGTTCTTATTACTCAGCAGATAACATTTACATCTTAGGTCGTCAGCAAGAAAAAGATGGCACCGAGATTGTGGGTTACAATTTTATTATTAATGTGGAGAAATCACGGTATGTCAAAGAGAAATCTAAAATCCCTATCGCTGTATCTTTCGATGGCGGTATTCAAAAGTTTTCTGGTCTTGTCGATATTGCGATTGAAGGCGGCTTTGTATCTAAGCCAAGTCCTGGATGGTATGCAAAGGTCGACAAGGAGACTGGTGAGATTGGTGACAAAGTAAGGTTTGATGCCACTCAGACAGAAGAGTTTTGGGCACCACTACTTAAAACACAAGCATTTAAAGAATTCGTAAATCAAAAATATGGAATTGCTTATGGAAACATTATGGGAGAAACTCCTGTTTTGGAAGAAGAAGCCGAAGATGCTTAAAGAAGGTGTCGATTTTGAATTCGTTGAATTCCAAGATTCTGACTTGACAGGTATTGGACTCCTTATGCCAGATTATAAAGGAGTCCTTTACCATTATCACCGTGCTAGAGTTAAAGAAGAAGGTGGTATGGCAAGGTTAGAATTCGGTTATACTATTGTTAATTCAGGTGAACATGATATAGATGACTTGACAAAAGATGAAAAATTGCATACAATTATGGGTGACATACTTACAGAATTAATAACATCGAAGCGATATAATGAACAGACTAGAACAGACGATTCTCAAGAATCTGATATACAATGAAGATTATACAAGAAAAGTATTACCGTTCCTCCGAGCCGAATACTTCTCTGATAACACCGAAAAGGTAGTTTTCAAGGAAGTATTCGACTTCATCAATCACTACAAGAATCCTCCAACACATGAGGCTCTTGTAATCAATTTTACAGAAAAGAAAAATCTTACTGAACCTCAGGTTCGTGATGCCATTGAATTGGTAAAAGAACTTGATTTGGCTAAGAATGAACCAACTGAAACACAATGGTTGATTGAACAAACTGAAAAGTTTTGCCAAGATAAAGCCATCTATAATGCCATCATGGAATCAGTATCAATCCTTGATGACAAGAACCACAAAAAATCTAAAGGTGAAATCCCACAATTATTAAGTGATGCTCTTGGAGTTTCATTTGATAACAATGTTGGTCACGATTATATCCAAGACTATGATGCTCGTTATGATTCTTACCATAAAGTAGAATCTCGTATTCGTTTCGACCTTGACCTATTCAATAAGATTACGAAAGGCGGTTTACCAATTAAGACCTTGAATATTGCTTTGGCAGGAACAGGCGTTGGTAAATCTTTATTCATGTGCCATGTGGCAGGCGGTGCTTTATCCCAAGGCCATAATGTGCTGTATATCACAATGGAAATGGCAGAAGAAAAGATTGCAGAGCGTATTGATGCTAATTTGCTAAATATTGATTTGAATGAATTGCACACCTTACCTAAAGTTGATTATGAAAGAAAGTTTGAAACCCTCAGGAATAAAACTCATGGTAAATTAATCATCAAAGAATATCCAACAGCATCCGCTAGTGCATTACACTTCCGTGCTTTGTTGAATGATTTGGCCTTGAAGAAGAATTTCAGACCAGATATTATCTTTATTGATTATTTGAATATTTGTTGTTCTGCTCGTATTAAACCTGGCGCCAATGTAAACAGTTATTCATACATCAAATCGATTGCTGAAGAGTTGAGGGGTTTGGCTGTTGAGACTGGTGTGCCAATTGTAAGTGCGACACAAACAACAAGAAGTGGTTATTCAAGTTCAGACCCTGGCCTTGAAGATACATCAGAATCATTTGGTTTACCAGCAACTGCCGACTTTATGTTTGCTTTGGTTTCTAATGAAGAACTTGAAGCCTTGAATCAGATTATGGTGAAACAATTGAAGAATCGTTATGGTGACCCAAATGATTACAAACGATTTGTCCTTGGCATTGACCGTGCTAAGATGAGGTTATATGATGCCGAACCATCGGCACAAAACTTGGCTGATGCTGGTCAAGAAGAAGATAAACCATTGAACACTTTCGGTAACCGTGAAAGTAAATTTAACAAAAACTTTGGTGGTCTCAAAGTATAAGGATAATTATGTCAGATTCTAAAGTGATTGGATTAGTAACACAAGAGCAAAAAAATGCTCAAGAGTACCAAAAAGGTTTGCTTGAAATCGTTGACCATTTCCGTAAAATGGTTAAAGACGGAGAGGTATCAGAATTTGTGATTGCATCACTAGACACAGAAAATGAAGTTGTTATCACCAGTTGTGCTAAAGATTTTCTTGGTGCAGTTGGTCTTTTTGAGATGGGAAAACAAACTTTGATTTCTCAACAAACCATGGATTTTGATTTCGAATGAGTTTGAACCGAGAACAAGCATTACATTGTGCTAAAGTATTTGAAGACTATTTTGGAGATTTCAATCGCATTGATGAATACATGCGAGACCAAAAGTTAAATGCTTTGGCTGAAATGCCATTTGCTTTGCCTGGCATGGGACCTGAAGAAGACTTGTTCTCGGATTTTACAATGCATCCAAAAGATATGGATTTTGAAATCGTGGACTTAGATGCCGATAGATGGCAACAATACCTTGATATCATATCTTCCCATATTAATATCTCAAGTCCTGGCAGAAATGTTAGATTGGCTATCTTAGAGAAGAACACTCAGAAATGGGTCGGATTCATACGGATTGGGTCTCCAACGATTATGATGAAGCCTCGTAATGAGTTACTAGGCTGTGTGATTACAAACGAAACGGAGACAACCAAATCATTCAACAAAGCGGCAGGTATGGGTTTCGTTATCGTACCTGCACAACCATTTGGTTACAATTATCTTGGCGGTAAACTGTTGGCTGCAATCTGTTGCTCACATGAAGTCCGTGAAAGACTTAATAAAAAGTATGATATGAATACTTGCCTTTTTGAAACAACCAGTTTGTATGGTTCAACAAAGGCTGTGTCACAATATGATGGTATGAAACCATTTCTTAGATTTGGTGGTGTTACGGAGTCTGACTTTTTGCCAATGATGCACGGCAAACCATATGATAACATCAAAGAATATGTGGAAACCATCCACGGTGGTCCTATTGTGCCAGAAGATGCCTCTAGTCGTAAACTGAAGATTAGTAATACCATCATTTCAATGACCAAAGCAGCATTAAAGAATCATAAAGAAGATTATGATAGGTTTATGCTTACTATCGATAAGGCCAAGGCCTTGACTGAGAAGAAAAGATACTATTATTGTAACTATGGTATCAAAAACTTCAAAGATGTGGTTCTAGGTAAAACCGACAAGTTTATCAAAGATGAAAACTATGATAAACACAACCTCTCCAACATCATCGAATGGTGGAAAAACAAGGCCACCAACCGATTCGAAAATCTAAAGACAGAAAATCGCCTCAGGACTGAAATCGAAGTCTGGACAGGTGAAAAAGAGATTGACATTATCAGGTAATTGTGTTAGCATAAATACTCTACTAACATATGGAGTAATAGATGGCCGGTAATGCAATAGAAACAGCCAAACAGGAAAACGGTTCTAGGGTTTACTTTGAACTCTACATTGAGAAGGGCAAAAGGCCCGATAAAAACTTTGGTGAATTAGCCGCAGCTGTTAAAAAGGTGTATAAAGATGTAAACACCGAATGGTTGGAATCTTATAGAAAACAAGCCGAAGCATTAAAAGATTATATTGGTAACAGTAAAGGTTACGAATATTCCCGTGATGATGGTTTTATGCCATTCATTGAAGATATTGCTAAAAAGAAATGTGGTGTCTCTATTAAAGACCGTTGGGACCCAGCAGATATTTACATGGTCAAAAAGGCCAAAAGAAAAGTAATAGAAAGTAAAATTAAAGATTTGACAAAGGGTGCAGATAAAGAATCCAATTTGTTGGCACTAAATGATTATATGAGAGTTTGTATGGCTAACTTAGATATGTTACCAATATCTTTGAAAGCCATTAAGAAGTCAACACAGAAGGCCAAAGCCGAAACTGCTAATGCAGGTGGTAAAGGTAAAAAGTTGGACTTTAAAGTTGTACCAGGTTCAGTAAAAGTATTACTTGATTTTGGCCATAAAAATCCAAATGAATTTGATACAGGAGAATTTGCTTTTGACTTTACTGTTGGTGAAGAAGAGATTCACGGTCAAGCTCGTAACTTCCAATATTCACAACCAAGAAATTTGGTGCAAACAGATTTAACACCAAAAGGTCGGTCAGGTGGTGCAAAACTTGGTAAAGTATCTTCTGAAGCATTAGATACATTCTTAAAGAAAGTTAATTTACCAAGACCAGCATCAGCAAGTAAAGACCCTAATATTGACCCTGTTGGTAAATGGACAGATGCTAACATTAAATATTGGATTGAATATATCGAAAAACTCGCTAAGTTAAAAGTTGCTGGCAGATTCATCGATGTTGGTGAATTAAAAGTTAAGATGGGAAATAAAGAAACAAAAGGTGCAGCTGAAGTTATTCGTAATGCTATTTTGTCAGAAGATAAAACAAGAAGTTCTGCTGGTCGTTTTTCATCCAAATTAATTGGTCTCCGTTGGGCGCTAACATGGCACCTGATTGAGAAAAAAGGAATGATGGATGAATGGTTAAGAACTTTATATTATGGTGCTAAGAAAGAATTTGGTGGTAAAAACGGTCCATTTTTAAAGATATATTAAAATGAAATTTACAGAATACTTAACAGAATCAAAAGAAAATAAGAATGTTCATTTAGAACATATCGAAGACGAAGTATTAAATCGTGGTGTAAATGGCACAAGAGATGCCATCGATTTTCTCCGTTCATTACGAGATATGTTAGCAGGCCATGCAGATTCTAAAGTGAACATCACCACAAAATGGGACGGTGCACCTGCCGTTTTCTGTGGAATTAATCCAGACAATGGTAAATTCTTTGTTGGCACTAAAGGTGTTTTCAATGCCAATCCAAAACTAAATTACTCTGATGAAGATATTGACAACAATCACCCAGCAGAAGGACTTAATGCTAAGTTAAAAGTGGCATTAAGATATTTACCAAAACTTGGTATCAAGGGTGTATTGCAAGGTGATATGATGTTCACTAAAGGTGATTTGCAAAAGGTAACGATTGAAGGCCAATCTTACATTACATTTCAACCAAACACTATTGTTTATGCTGTGCCTACTGATTCTAAGTTAGCACAGATGATGATGGCTGCACAACTTGGTATTGTGTTTCATACTTCATACACAGGCAAATCATTCAATGATATGAAGGCCTCATTTAACATTGATATTAAGAACCTTACTACAACCAAAGATGTTTGGTTCCGTGATGCTTATTTTGTGGATGCTTCTGGTACTGCCACATTTACAGAGCAAGAAACAAAAAATATTACTTACATTCTATCAGACTTAGGCAACTTATTCAGAACCATTAATCCTGTTGTGCTAAATAGAATATCAGCCAATCAAACAATACTTACACAAATTAAAACATTCAACAATTCTAAAGTTAGAGCTGGTGAAGTAATTAGAGATACAACTGCTCATGTAAGAGAGTTGATTAAAACTATTGAAGACAAATTAAATAAAGAGATTCTTGCGGCCAAGAAAGAAGAAACAAAACGCAAGCGTCAGGCAGAGAAGAATGAGATTATGCGTTTCTATCGCACATCTGCCACAGAATTGAAAAAGATTTTTGATATGCAAAATGGTTTAGTTGAAGCTAAATCAATGATTATCAAAAAACTACAACAGATTAGACAAGTAACAGGCTCATTCTTAAAAACAGAAAATGGATTTAAAGTAACAAATCCTGAAGGCTTTGTTGCAGTAGATAAACTAAAAGGTAATGCAGTTAAGTTGGTTGACCGATTAGAATTTAGTCAAGCTAATTTTAATGCACAGAAAAATTGGGACAAATGATGGCATACGATATTAATAAAATAATGGCAGAGTATGGTGATAACGATTTTGGTTTCACCGCAGTTGATGAAGCAGAATATCAGGCAGTTATTGCTGAGAAAGATGAAACAGTCGAAGAGTATAAGGCACGATTGGCAGAAGTTGAAAAGATTATTATGCCATTCTTAACAAACTTATACAAGACCGCTAATCAACCATACATTCATTGGCCAAACCGTGGTCCTGTTTTAGAAAAACAAATGCAAAAAGTTTTAACTTTAACTAGAGGTTAATGTGTTCTCATTCAAGTCATTCTTATCTGAAGCAAATGAAAAAGGTGGTGGGTTAACTATATTTGATATAGATGATACTCTATTCAAAACTACCGCTAGAGTGATTGTGATGAAAGGTAAAAAGGTTGTCAAAAGGTTAGAACCACATTCATATAATACTTACACCTTGCAACCTGGTGAAACATTCGATTTCCATGAATTTAGAAATGCCGAAAAGTTTCATAACGAATCTACCCCAATTAAAGCGATGATGGCAAAAGCGAAGGCTATTTTAAGAAATAGCTTGAATAATCCATTAAGCCGTGTTATAATTGTAACAGCTCGTGATGATTTCGATGACAAAGATAAATTTTTGGCAACTTTCAGAAAATTTGGCTTTGATATAGACAGAGTTCGTGTTGAACGAGCAGGCAAGATTAAAGATGTTGGTGGCACAGCAATACAAAAGATGATTATTATTCGTAATTATCTTAATACTAAACAGTTTTCTCGTGTAAGACTATTTGATGATAGCCTAGATAACCTTAGGATGTTTTTAAGTTTACAGAATGAGTTTAAAGATATCAAATTCGAAGCATATTTTGCTAAAGAAGATGGTTCAGTAAGGACAGTAAAGTAATGTTAAAGCAAGTTAATGGCCGTTGGGCACTTGTATCACGAAAAACACAAAAGCCTTTGGCATATTTCAAAGGCGAAGGCAAGCCATCAGATGAATGGGTTCGTAAGCAAGAGAATCGTATTCAGTTTTTTAAACATGGTTTTTCAGAACAATTAGCTGAAGCTGCCTATGCAGGTAACATTGGTGTTATGGAGTTGGTTAAGTTTTATGATAAAGCAACTGACAGCGATAAATCAACAATGAAAAAACTTATTGCTCAAAAGAACAATAGAGAAGCATGGAAACTTGTTCAGAGAGTTACTGGCGTTAAACTACATAAGAGTATAAACGAAGAAAAGAAATCGCCTAATCCAGATATTTTACCTAAATCTGGTGCAGGTCAAGATGGTACAGACACTTTGGTTAAATCATATCAAAGAGACACACCAGGACAAAGTAAGATTATAGGGTTTAAAAAATACAATAAAATGTAATTTGTGGAGTTGTTATGAAAGATATAGTGATTGGGTGTATCACAGGATACACATTTGATAAAATTAAAGCATGGGTTAATTCTTTAGACACTTGTGGTTTCACAGGCGAAAAGGTGATGTTATGCTACAATATCGATTATGATGTTGTAGAAGAATTAACAAAACGCAATTATACCATTATTGCTTTCAAGCGTAATGATGAATTGAGACGGTTTGAATACAAACAAGATTTCAACATCATGCTTGAAAGGTTCATTCATATTTGGTATTTCCTCAATCGTTTAGACAACAAAAAAGATTATCGTTACATCATTTCAACCGATGTTCGTGATGTGGTGTTTCAACGCAACCCATCCGAATGGTTGGAAAGAAACCTTGGTGACAAAAAGATTAATGTTGCCACAGAATCTATCAAATACAAAGATGAAGCATGGGGTAAAAACAACCTAACATTATCTTTTGGTCCATTAATCTATGAAGCAAATAAAGACAATTTAATTTACAATGCTGGCACAGTATCAGGTGAATTACAATCTATGTTAGATTTGTTTTTGAATATGTTTATGTCCTGTTCAGGTGCACCTCAACATGTTCCAGGTGGCGGTGGTCCAGACCAAGCCGCTTTAAATGTGTTGCTAAATACTAAGACATATAAAGATGTAACAAAGTTTACCAATTCAGAAGAAGGTTGGGCTGCACAATTAGGAACAACAGCAGACCCAAGTAAGATTGAACAATTTAAACCATTGTTATCCGAACCATCACCAATTATGAAAGATGGTTTAGTTTGCACAAGCACAGGTGAACCATTTTACCTTGTTCACCAATATGACCGAGTGCCTGAGTGGAAAGAAATTATTGAGAAAAAATATGCGTAATGTGATTTTTGTTCCGGTTGGAATTCCTATTGAATATCATTCTGCTTACGATAAAGAGAATCATTGGCGTTTTGTGAAAGAGGAAAGAAACTATGAAGTTGTTGCTTACAATTACAATAATTTTAAACCAGAACCAGGAACTTGGGATACACTAATCAAAGAATCTGGTTTCAAATGGGATTTGGCAAAACATTTCCTCGAAACTTTTGATTGGCGAGATTATGATTATATTGGTTTTTGGGACGATGACCTTGTGACCGATATTCAAAGTGTGAATCGTGCTTTAGAAATTGCAAAAAAGCAGGACATGAAACTGTTTCAATTGTCCACGATTGCAGGTTCAGCATCATCACATGCTGTGTTACACCAAAACAAAGATTGGTCTTGGAGTAAAACAAACTTCATTGAAGGTATGGCACCATGGTTTCATTCTTCTGTGATTCCAACCCTATTAGAGTTTTGGAAATACCACCATGTTTATAGTGGTTGGGGTTTCGACATGATATTCAGCACAATACTTAAAGAACAAGCTGGTGTTATACACGAGGTATCGATGTATCACCCAAACAGAGAGAGTAATTATGATAAAGGTGCAGCTTTTGATGAAATGAATACCATACTAACAAAAGTTTTTCCTAAATTTATGGCTGATAAGTATGGTGAGTATGCAGATATGAACATCGATTGGAGTGGCGCTCAAGGCCACGAAAAAGTTTATGAATTTTCAATGAAGGTATAATATGGAACAAGTGATTAACGCAAAAGCAATTTTAAAGAAACAAAAGACCAAAGAAGAAAAGGTTCAAGGCCGAAGTTATACAAGTAACGCAACAAAGTTACTTAAACACCTTGACCGACTAGAAATTATCCAAAAAGGTGGCAGACCAAAACCTGTGATGTTTCACATGTCACCTGCAAACCCATGTAACCTAACTTGCTCATTCTGCTGTTTCGCAAACAGGTCAATGAAAGAGATGTTGACAGTTGCACAGATGAAGTCAGCAATTGACCAGTTTGTGGCACTCGGTGTTTTGGGTATGGAGTTTACAGGCGGTGGTGAACCGACACTACATCCAAAACTTGATGAAGTGATTGCTTATGCTCACAGTAAAGGTTTGAAGATTGGTATTTGTACCAATGGTTCTCGCTTGAAGAAAGTTAAGAATTGGCACATGTTATCTTGGGTTCGCCTTGGCATGTATTCTTGGGACGAAGAGAAACCATACGAATATCACCTTGAAGTGTTTGAAGGTTTAGATATTGAAATCTCAGCTGCATATGTTTGGGATGGTGCAACAGAAACCTCTACAAATCCAAACATTACAGGCGAATGGATTGATTCGAAGGCTAAACGCTTGGCATCCAACTCTTACAAAGAAGAAAACTTTATGAAGATGTTGGCATGGGTTGAAGAAAAGAAAATCCCTTGTCGTATTGCTTTCAATGCAATTAAAGCTGTTGAGTTGGTCAAAAAAGATATTGACCGTATCCGTGAATTGATTGCTGTGCATGAAGAAAAACATGGCAAGTTAAAGTATGCTTTCTTGTCAGACTTCAACTTCAAAGGTGAACGCCGTAATGACCATTGTTATATGCACATGGTAAAACCTTGTGTGTTCACAGATGGTAATGTGTATGTTTGTCCTTCTGCTGAATTGGCACCAGAGAACAACTATCAAGTAAATCCAGAATTTAAGATTTGTGATATTGATGGTATTACAGATTTCTATAATTCACAAGTTGGTGGTCCAGATGTGACACGCAGACACCATGATTGCTCATTCTGCAAATATTCTATTCAAAATGAATTGATTGATGATATCGTAACGGAGACTAGACATAATGAGTTCGCTTAAAAATGTATTCGATGAAAAGTATTTTGAAGATGGTGTTCGCCATCGGGTAAGTGCTTATGAAAACTATCGATGGATGCCCGAAAGAACCATTCGTGAGGCATCTTCAATTATTAATAATATACAATTTGATAAAGTATTAGATTTTGGGTGTGCCAAAGGGTTTATGGTCTACGCCATGCGACTTCTTGGAAAAGAAGCATACGGAGTAGATGTTTCTGAATATGCAGTTTCCAATTGTCATCCAAAGGTCAAGGACTATCTGTCCGTGATTGAAACCGCTGAAGATGTTAAGGGTGGTTGGGACTTAATTATTGCCAAAGATGTTTTGGAACATATTCCTAAAGATAAATTGCCTGAAGTCTTGGCAGCTTTAAGACGCCGTTGTAAATACCTGTTTATTGGTGTTCCACTTGGTGATGGTAAAAGATATCGTATCCGTGAATATGAAATGGATGTAACCCATGTGGTAAGAGAACCAGAAGAGTGGTGGTTAACCACTATTGTGGAAGCAGGCTTCAAAATCAAGTATTTTGACTATCAATTTGGACACTTGAAGGAGAATTGGACAACCAATCACCCACATGGTAATGCCTTTATAGTAGCAGAATAGCATAAATATAAAACAATATAAATTACAACTGCTGTAGAGGCGGAGATTAATGAAGTTTAGAGAATTCCTTAGAGAGAACACGGAAAAACATGCGGTTTTAGCATTTGGCCGCATGAACCCACCTACAACTGGCCATGCCAAGTTGGTCGACAAAGTTAAAGAAGTAGCCAAGAAAGTTGGCGGTTCACACCATGTCGTGGTTTCTCATTCTACTGGAGATTCTAAGAATCCATTAACTCCAGCGCAGAAACTCAAACACGCAAAAAGATTCTTTCCTGACACCAATATTACGGTGTCCGACAAAGAACATCCTAACTTCCTCACACAAGCCGCAAAGCTCCACAAACAAGGTGTATCGCATTTACACATGGTTGCTGGCTCTGACCGTATTCCTGAATATAAAAGAGTATTGAAGAAATACAATGGCACACATCCAGATGCTCTTTTCAATTTCAAAAAAATAACAATTCATTCTGCTGGTGAAAGAGACCCCGATGCCGAAGGCACCGAAGGTATGTCCGCATCAAAAATGCGAGCCCACGCTTCTAGTAACAACTTCAAAGAATTTAAAAAAGGTGTTCCTGCTCATGTTCCGGAACACCATGCTCGTGAGTTATTCAATGATGTTCGTAAGAATACCAAACTCAAAGAAGAAGTTTCATTAGATGAAGAGATTGAAGAAATTTTAGAAGAAGGTGTCCATGATAAAGGCATTTTCAAAGCAGTATTCTTAGCAGGTGGTCCAGGTTCTGGTAAAGATTATGTGTTAGATAATACACTTGCAGGCCATGGTTTAACTGAAATCAATTCAGACAAGGCATTAGAGTTCTTAATGGACAAAAATAACCTTGATAAAACTATGCCATCTACTGAAGCAGATAAAAGAGATATTGTTCGTAACAAAGCCAAAAGTATTACAGAGTTACGCCAACGCCTTGCATTATTAGGTCGTAATGGTCTTATCATTAACGGCACAGGTGATGACCATGAAAAGATTAAACGAATCAAAGAGCGCTTAGAAGAAATTGGTTACGATACTTCCATGATTATGGTTAACACCGCTGATGAAGTTTCTAAACAAAGAAACATCGAAAGAGGAAGTCGTGGTGGTAGAACAGTACCAGAAGAAATTCGTAAAAAGAAATGGGATTCAGTTCAAGCTGCAAGACCTGAATTAGCAAAACTCTTTGGTCAAAATTACATGGAGTTTGATAACTCAGAAGATTTACGCCAAGCACCACCTGAAGTTGTTAAGGCTAAAAAAGATGAGATGCTTCAACTATACAAAAATGTTCAATCATTTGTAGCAAAACAACCAGAATCAGAAAATGCTCAAGAATGGGTTGCTGGTGAAATGCAGAAGAAAGATACATTACCAATTCAAAAAGGTGGTGCAGAAATGACACCACATCCAGAATCACTTGCAGCTGATGAAGCTAAAAAACTAGGGTTGCAATATTATGGATTTGGCCGATACGGCAGAAACGGTGAAGTTACTCACCGTTCAGTCCATGATAAACTTGTTGAGATATCTAAAGAACAACCTAAACAACCAAATATTCCTGTTCCTGGTTCATCAATGAAAAAACCAGAGAAAAAAGTAAACGAAGATTTTGAGAATTTCATTTCAGAATCTTATACATTATCTGATTCTAGTGCTATGAATTTATTGTTACTTGGAAATTCAGTAAATGAAGTAGATTTAGATATAGAGAATTTTGAAGAAGAAAATAAGAAAGTAAAATTATTGCGTGATAGAAACGGTCAAGTTCGCACTTTTATGTTAAGACGAGCCGCCGCTAAAGAAGCGCATACAAAAGACGGCACAGTTGTGAAATACAAAAACGGCTATGTTGTTAAAATCCAAGAGGAGAATCAGAATGTTCAAACTATTAGCAAACCTATTCAAGAGCAAACAATCAGCGGTTTCAGAGCCCGTAACACAAGAGAAACCAGCGGAATCACCGAAGCAGCCGGAAGTTGTGGTGCAACCAAAGGCGAATCCTGTGACTGCGGATGTGGTAGTGGAGAAGAAACCAGCAGTAAAGGCAAAATCACGCTCCAACAAATCAGGTCAAAGCAGAAAGAAAAAGTAACAGAATCAATAGATAAAGGCATTGAACCTGGATTATCCATGGCTGGTGCAGGTGAAAGTCCTGCTCGTGACATGGGTGAGAAGTGGAAAAAGAGAACAGGAAAAGCATCACAAGTAGCTGAAACAATTGGCGATGGTGGTGAAGTTATCAATTCAATGTCCGCAGAAAAAGAAGATTCATTAAAGAAGAAGGGTATTAACCTTGCTTCATTTAAATCAAATAAGGCAATTGGCGCATGAAAACATTCAAGTCATTTATTGTAGAAGATTGGCAAAAAGTCAACAAATCAGATAGAACAGATGGCATGAGCCAAAAAGCTGTTGATGCTTATCGCCGTGAAAATCCAGGTTCTAAGTTAAAAACTGCTGTTACAGAAAAGAATCCTGGCGGTAAAAGAGCTGCCAGAAGAAAATCATTCTGTGCTAGAATGTCTGGTATGAAACGAGCACACGCAAGTGCTGAAACTAAGCGTGACCCGGATAGTCCAATTAATAAAGCGTTACGCCGTTGGAGATGTTAATTGACACAGTTTAGCACGCAAACAAACGATTTCTTAAGCACCAATAAAAGCATCTATGAAGTCATGTATTTGGCTAATGGTGCCAGTGGAGAAGTTGTTTCGACCAGCAATAGATTACCTGTGTCAGCTGTATATTCTGGCGCTCAAGGTGATGCGTTTGGTCGTTTGCGTACCGCAGACCCATTTACACTTGGTGATTACAAACATCTGTATGCGATTGACCCTAATTTTATTGATTATACTGCTAATGGCGGCACAGTAACTTTTAGTGGTAATACTGCAAGTGCTACATTATCAACAAACAACAGCACAAGTTCAGTAGCATCACATCAAACTAAATTTTATCATAGTTATCAACCTGGAAAATCACAAGTTATATTTTCTTCAGCTGTTTTTGGATACGCTCAACAGAATGTTACCAAAAGAACGGGATATTTTGATGACCGTGATGGAATTTATTTTGAACAAGTTGGTTCAAATACATCAAACGGTACAGATAACGGAACATTAAATTTTGTAATTCGTTCTCATACAACAGGAACTCCATTAGAATCGGATGTTGGTTCTTATAAACGCAGGGTATCACAATCACAATGGAATATTGACCCGTGTGATGGCACAGGACCATCCGGTTTCAATATAGATACTTCAAAGACACAATTAATTTATATTGACTTTCAATGGTTAGGTGTAGGTCGTGTTCGTGTTGGTTTTGTTCACGATGGTGCAATTATTTTAGCACATGAATACTTTCATTCAAATGTATTAGATGAAGTTTATTTGTCAAACCCAAATTTACCGGTTCGATGTGAAATTAGGAATACAGGAACAACATCCGGTGGTTCAATGAAACAAATTTGTGCAAGTGTTATTTCTGAAGGCGGTTATAACGAAGCGGGTATTGATTGGTCTGTTTATGGTGGTGCTAGAACAACCGCAACACCAGCACAAACACCATTACCAATTATTGCATTAAGATTAAAAAATGCATTTCAAACATATCCAAATAGATTATCGGTTCGCTTAAATAACCTATCATTATATGCAGAAACAAACAGTATCATTTATGAAATTGTTAAACTTCCAAATGCATCTAATTTAGCCAATTCTACTGGTGCATTAGTTTGGACTTCTACTGATTCGGATAGTGGTTGTGAATATTGTGTTAATGCAGACAGTTATACTTCTGCAAATGCTGATAGATTAGCATCAGGTTTTGTTCCATCTGGTGCTTCACAAAACTCTTTATCACCTGTAAATACAGGAATACTATCGGCAGCCAAAAAGAATATCATTGTTCAGAATTATGATTCTAGTGATTCTGAAGTTTATGCAGTTATCGTAAGAACAATATCAAGTGCTGGTATGGCGGCCGCAACAGTTGCAGCTGCTATTCAATGGCGAGAAATTTATTAAAAAAAACAGGAGAAACCTCATGTATTCAAACAACAAACTAATTCGTGATGTGGCCGGTATTGCGGCACAGATTATGTCTGGTCAACAAAAAATTGATGAAAAATTGCATCCAAATCAACAAAAATTGGATGTTCACGAGCCAGAAAAAGATGAATTGACTGCTGATGACTTCAAAAAACTTCGTGCAGGTAAAAAAGCAGAAGTTAAGAAAGAAGAAGTTGAATTGGTAAAAGAATATGAATCAAAAGATGGCCGCTTTGTTCACAAAGCAAGACCAGGTGCATATGGTGGTTCTGCACCAGAGAAACATGTAGTGGATACTTTACAAGGTCCTAAGAAATCTGAATTAGAAAAGATTGAAGCTGAGAAAAAGAAAAAGAAATTCTCAGAAATGGTTGACCTTTACAAGAATCAAGGTTTAAAATCTTTATCTGAAATGATTAAAGAAGAACCAGATAATGAGCAATTCACACAAGAAGTTAAAACTGCTCAAGAAAAATCTGAAGGCAAAGGTAAAAAAGCAGAAGTTGCTAAACCTGCCGTTCAAGCTGTTAAGAATGAAGAAACAGAAACTATTGAAATTGAAGTTTTAGATGCTGATGAAATCAATGGTGTAGAAGAAATTACTATTGATGAACGCACTTTAACGGAACCAGAAATGAAAAAGAAAGAAGAAATCGTCAAGTCTATGAAAAAAGGCATGGCAGGTTTCAAAGAGAGATATGGTAGCCGTGCAAAAGAAGTAATGTATGCAACTGCTACTGCTCGTGCAAAAGGTGAGTAATGAAAAAACTGTCTGAATTCCTCAGTCTAAGTGAGAGATGCTGGCCTGGTTACAAGTCTGTGCCAGGTAAAAAAGCATACTCTCCAGGTTCTTGTGTGAAAGAAGGTTGGTCTCAAAAATACAAGAACAGTATAGATTGTAATAATCCTAAGGGATTCAGTCAAAAAGCTCATTGTGCTGGTAAAAAGAAGAACGAAAGTATTGCAGAGGATTTAAGACAATGGTTTGACCCCAAACACCCTAAAGGTGGTTGGAAAAGAATCAACAGTAAAGGTGAGGCGATTGGTCCTTGTGCAAGAGAACCAGGTGAACCTAAACCTAAATGTATGTCGAATGAAAAGCGTGCAGCTCTATCTAAAAAAGAAAGAGCTTCAGCTGTTGCAACTAAACGCAAACATGACCCAAATCCTGAAAGAAAAGGTAAACCAATTAATGTTTCCAATTTTGGAAAAGGAAAGATAAGCGAAGATATGGAACACTTAAACGAAAAGAATGTACCAACAAGTCCAGAGAAATGGGCACAAGCAAAAGCACAAGCAAAGGCTAAGTTTGATGTTTATCCATCCGCTTATGCAAATGGTTGGGCTGCCAAGAAATACAAAGAGATGGGTGGTGGTTGGAAATCTGTCGATGAAGCAAAAGAAGTTGGTGATGATATCAACAATGATGGAACTCCTCCTGAACTAATGAAGAGAGGAAGTAAAAAAGTCATTTCATACTCCAAATTTGCAGAAGCAATCAAAGATAAATTTGACATTGGTGAATATGACCAAGAAGGTGATATGGCCAAATCAGATTTGCGTTCCATTATGGCAAATGCAAAGAGATTGCACGATATGATTGAAGATGCTGATAATCTACCAGAGTGGTGCCAAAACAAGATTACTCTTGCAGAAGATTATATTTCAACTGTAGCCAATTACTTAACAGCTGAAATGAATGAAGAATGGTCAAAGACTGGTAAAGAAGCCAAACACCGTGAAACTGGTGAAAAGACTTTTGAATACCATGAAGTTGACAAAGAAGGCAAACCAACAGGCAAGCGTGAGTATCGTAATGCTCAAGGTAAACCAATGGGTGAAGAATTTGCTGGTTGGGTTGCACACTACAATGGACAAAAACACGAAATACAAAAACATCAAGCAAAAGACTTGTATGATGCTAAGAAAAAGGCTATCGAACACTTCAAAGTGCCTAAACATAAACAAGGTTTACTTGCTGTAAAACCAGGTTACAATGAAGAGGTTGAAATTGAAGAACAACATGCTGATGAAGGTAAATTTAAACCTACTGTTCCTCGAAATGTTAGACCAACAGCTGGTGTAACACCTAGAGAAAAATTTACTCAAAAAGTTGTTAGAGAAGAGACACTTGATGAAGGTAAAATGGGTGAATTACATGCTGACTTGTCTGACCATTTAGATAAACACATCGCTAACTATAAAAAGGTTGGTGGTGCAGAACATTTTGGTAACAAGACAACTCAAGTGGCATCTAAGATTGCAAAAATGCATGGTATTCAACAACACCATGCTCAAAAGTTTGTCAACGATTATGTGGAGAACAAATTGAAAGAAGAAAAAGAAAATGTTCCTTTTGACCCACCTTACAGAAAGATTAGAGGAGCAGGAGGAACTGTAACAGATAAGTCAGGTGCAAAACATACACCCATGTCTCGTGCTAGAGACTTGGCTCGTGCGGCTTTAAAACGCCAACAAGAGAAAAAAGTAAATGAACAAAGTAATATTCAACCAAATCCATTTACTGTCAAATCTGAGGACCCAGGCAAAGCACCATCTCGCAAAGCACAAATTGTGAAAAGTGTTATGAAAAAGGGCAAAAAATCTGATGATGATTTTCAAGCAGAACCAATTTTAGGAAATACGGTTGATAAATCAGGTAACTAACATATAATTATTTTTGGATGATGAATAAATACATTATCAAGTAAAGAGATTCTAAACTAGGAGAAAAATATGTCTTTATGGTCTAATACAGATGCGAATACCAGCGCACCGAAGTTTGTTGGTATTGCACAAAGAGTAGTTCAAGCCAACGGTCTTGTGATGTATGCAAATACAACACCAGATGTATTCGTTGTTGGCCAAAATGTTGGTGTCTTTGGTGTAGATACAACAGAACAAGCTGTTTCAGCTACAACAGCTAATCACCCACAACATTCAGGTTGGGTTTTAGTTAAAGCTGGTTCAGGTCGCCGTGCTGGTCGTTTCCAAACCGAAACATTGGTTGCTATGGGTTCCATGGTCAATGTGGCAGGTGGTGGTTCTGACGGTTCAGCAACAGCTAATGACGATACAACATTCGCTGACGCTTAATGAACTTCAAAGAGTATTTGGCTGAACTGAATACTGAAAACAGCCAACTTATAAAAGTAACTGATTCAGTATCAATCACGGAACCACAAGTCCGTGATGAGCTAAACTCACAAGTAAACCACGAATTAACAGATGTAATACTTTCTCCAGAATCCGGTATTCAGAAAATTCGTAAAGTGTTGTCTATGTTCGGTTTGGACATGCCAGCACTTTACGATGCTGAACCCGAAGGTGATGAGATTGTATTGGATGTTGATTTTACTGGTGATGAAAAGTATTACTTGTATTTAATATATTACCTTGCCGATGATGGTCGTTATGATTTCTATGCTGAGTTAGTTGATGATGATGGTTTAGAAGATATCATGTCGGATGAGGAGGAAGACGAAGAAGAATAATAATGTCCTTTGATGAATTGAGTAATGACAATATAATGATGTATGCGATGAAAGCTTACGACAAGCCAAATTGCATTATGAGTGAGTTTAAAGAAGATATGAAGAGGTTTAATTACCTCAAACGGTTGTTTAAAAGATATCGTAAAGTTGGTGAAATTAAAGAACAATTGGTTCTTAATCACCTAGTGGTTCTCTATAATGTATTTGGTCCTGAAGTTGCGACACGATTATTATTTTTTAAAATGTCTAAAGACGATTTTTCACCGTTAAAAACATATCTGATATTTTTGAGTATAATGCCTGAAACAGTTAAGGGCATTAAAGGGCATGACATATTATCTTCTGATATTCCAATTGATATGAAAATAGCAGAAGTTCTTAGAAGAATAAATTAAGTAAATATGGACAAAAAACAATTAAAAGAAGATGGTGTAGTTGTTCCTGCTAACTCAGTCGGTTCTGGTGCAGTTGCTGGTATTGGTGTTGGCCCACAAGGTGAGCCGGGCGTCAACAAAAAGAAAAAACTAACACCTTTCATGTCATTTATTCGTAGGAAGAAACCTCAATAATGTGGTTATTGCTATCATTTTTACCTGATTGGTTAATTAACTATTTCGTTCACATCATCTTTGCGATTGGTGTGATTGGAACTTTTGGTGGTAAAATACTATCTAAGATTCCATTTATTAGCACATACGGAAATATCATCAAAGGTGTTTCTATCGTATTTTTAGGTTTAGGTATTTACTTAGAAGGCGGTCTAGGTAATGAAAATACTTGGCGTAAAAGAGTTGCAGAATTGCAGGCTAAAATTGCAATTGCAGAACAACAATCTAAAGATGCCAATGTTAAACTTGACCAAACATTGAAAGAAAAAACTAAGGTTGTAAAAGAGAAACAAATTGTAATACAAGAAAGAATTAAAGAAGTAGAAAAAAGAATCGATGCTGAATGTAAAGTTGATTCTGAAGCAATTAAAATTTTAAATGATGCGGCGAAAAAATGAACAAATTATTATTATTGGTACCTGCAATACTATTAACTGGTTGTTTAGAAACTCCCGTTAAACGAAACTTTCCAGGTGTGCCTGAAGATTTGAAAGTGGCGTGTCCTGATTTGCGTGAGATTGACCCAAATACAACTAAGTTGAGTGAAGTTGTTTCAGTCGTATCTTCAAACTATGGCCAATACCAAGAATGTAAAATTAAGGTAGATGGTTGGATTGAATGGTACAAAACACAGAAAGATATTTTTGAGAGCGTGAAATGAAAAAACTAATATTAAGTTTAGCAATATTATCACTATCTGGTTGTGCATTGGTAGATTCTTATTTTATGGCAAAATATGATACGAATGAATATGCACTAATCAATAATGTTAAGACAAGAGCAGAAGTTGCACAGGAACATTGTAATAATCACATGTTGGTAGTTGCTGATATAAATGACTTATATTTCAAGACATTGGAATTAAAGAATTTCACAACAAATATTCCTCGCAATAAAGAAGCAACAGCTATGTCATCTAAGTTATTTGATATAACAAAAGAGACAAGAGAATATTATAATAAAAATGAAAAAGTTTCAGAAATGTATTGCAAAATTAAGTTTCAACAAATTTCAAAATCTGCTGATACAATTCAAAATGTGCTAGGGAGCAAACCAAGATGACACCACAAGAATTACAAGAAATGATTGTAACATATCAAAATGCATTACAATCTGGACAAATTACTAAAGACGAATACACATCATTAATTTATGGTATTAATGCGATGGAAGGTATTGCTGATGATGCAGAAGGCCTTGCTCAAAAAGAACAAATCAATTTACTTTTAAATGCAGCCATTTCAGCTGCATCGGTTCTTGCTTAAGGAAAATAAATGCTGACGAAAGCTCAATTAACACAATTACTTCCAGGTAACCCATATATTGACCAATGGCTTGATGCCTTGAATCAGTTGTTACCTGATTATGAAATCAATACACCTCAGCGTATTGCAGCCTTCGTAGCTCAATGTGCTCACGAATCTGGTGGTTTCAGAACACTCAAGGAAAATTTAAATTACAAAGCGGCTACACTTCGTAAGATTTTTCCAAAGTATTTCCCAACAGATGAACTTGCTGCTGAATATGCAAGCAAACCAAACAAACAAGAAGCGATTGCAAACAAAGTGTATGCTAATCGTATGGGTAATGGCGATGAGGCCTCAGGTGATGGTTTCAGATATTGTGGCCGTGGTCTAATTCAATTGACAGGTAAAGACAACTATTCATGGTTTGCAGCTTCAATTGGTATCACAGTTGAAGAAGCATCAGAATACTTGCAAACATTTGAAGGTGCAGCTCAGTCTGCTTGTTGGTTCTGGGAAACAAATAACTTAAACCAATGGGCTGATAAAGGTGATATTCTAACATTGACAAAACGAATCAATGGCGGAACTATTGGTTTAGAAGACCGTAAAAAACACTATGAACATGCTTTACATGTATTAGGAGCATAAACATGGATGACAAGAAATTAGTTAAGTGGCTATTGTTGTTGTTGTTATTGCCACTTGGCTTGGCTTATTTTAGTGGTGATAGATACAGATATCCTTGCCAAGACCCAAATAATTGGGACAAAGATATTTGTAAAATGCCATTATGTGATGTGAACCGCACATGTCCTGAACACATATTCAAAGGACAGCGTGACCCAAGATTAGGACCACCAAATGAACAAAATAAAACAACTACTACACCGACTATCGGAAATGTTTCACAAGGAGCAAACTGTGGAAAATAATGTAAAATACACCGAAGAAGAATTGATGGCTCGTCTGAAATTCTTTATCGGTATCTGTCTATCTTTAACTTTATTTGGCATCGTATTCGTTGTCTTATATTCGTTAATCTTTGTAACACAACCATTAAATGCTATTTCACCAATCGACCAAAAATTCTTTGAGTTGATTGTGCCTATTGCAACATTCTTAACTGGTACATTATCAGGTATTATGTTGGCTGGTGGTGACAAAGATGCACAAAAGATGGCGTTGCAAGCAGCAACACGACCAACAACAGTTTCACCTTTACCTCCTTCAACACCAACACCTTCAACAGGTTCTTTTGGTGCAACAAGTTTTGGTGGTGCAACACAATCAACACCATCATTTGGCGGAACATTTACTGCACCAGCACCAGTTGGTCAAGTAATTACAGGATTTGGTGGTAAACCTGCACCAGTCCAACCGCCACAACCAGAGTTATAAGATGAGCTGGTTGTCAAGTATGTTAAGAGACGGAACCAATGGTTCTGTCAGTAGCAAGAGAGTTATAACACTATTAGCTTTCTTAGCCTGTGTTTATGCTTTTATTGCTGACATACATGGTTACAAAGTAACTCCTTCTTTATTTGAGGCGATGATTTACTTGGTAATCGCAGGTTTAGGTTTTACTGCTTCTGAAAAATTTTCTAAAAGGGAAGAGAAATGAAAAAGATTTTATTTGCCTCTATCGTAGGCCTATCCATGTTATCATTTAACATTCAGGCAGCTGAACCAGCTAAAAAACCTGAAGTCAAAAAAGCCTGTGTTAAAGATTCTAAAACAGGTAAAGAAGTTTGTAAAGATATTAAAGTGCATAAGAAATTAGAGGGCACTAAAGTACCTGAAAAGAAATAAATGTTACCTGACGAACAAGAACTACAAGATGTGAAGTTAGAGGTCGGTCTACTCAAAAAAGACATTGAGATGACCGACCGTCTTTGCGACAAACTTTCCGAATCTATTGAAAAGATTCAGGAAGTAAATGTCAACATTATGCGTATGATTACGCTACATGAGCAAAGGCACGAACAACACGAAAAGACAGAACAAGAGATGAAAGAAGATATCAAAGAACTTCATTCTCGTATCACTACGGTTAACCGAGAAATACATGACCGAATTGACCAAGTTGAACGGCACATTTCTGACCGTATTGATGAACTTCGTTCTGATTTAATTAAACATGCAAAGAATGACCCTAACAGATTGATGAACACCTTAGCTGAAGTTGAGAAATACAAATGGATGATTTTAGGTGGTGCGATTGCTTTAGGTTGGGTAATTGGGCATGTTGACCTTGCTATGTTAGGCAAATTATTGAAATAAGCTTGCATTTTTGAATGAGTTGTGTTATATTATGTGTCTATGTCTCTTCCAGTTGAATCAAAATATTTACGGTTAATTTCCTCTCGCTTGCGTAACTTCAAGCAGAAGAAAGATAACCTATGGAACTTTTCTTGCCCTTTTTGCGGTGATTCTAAAAAGAATCTAAGTAAGGCGAGAGGGTATGTTTTTGCCAAAGGCAATAACCTTTTCTATAACTGCCATAATTGTGGAGTAGGAACGAATGTTGGTAACCTCATCAAACATGTTGACCCATCACTACATAAAGAATATGTTCTCGAGCGATACAAATCGGGTGAATCCGGTTTCTCCAATTTCAAAGCCCCAGCATTCGACATACCATCGCCAAGGTTTGATAAACTCGAAAAACAAAAAGTATTCGAACACGCAGAATGGTGTGACAAACTCCCAAGTGGACATTTTTGTTTAGAGTATCTCACTCGCAGAAAAATTCCTAAAGAGTTTTACAATAAACTTCTATTCACATCACACTACAAGCAATTCATTGATGCTTTGGTTCCTGACCATGGTAAACAATTAGTTGATGATGCTCGGGTTATTATACCGTTTTATGATTCGTATAATAACTTAATTGCTGTCTCTGGTCGTGCATTGGAGAATAGTGATAAAACATTACGGTACATAACCATCCGAACGGTTGTAAGTGAAGATAAATTAGTGTATGGTATGGATAGAGTTGACCTAAATCAACTTGTTAAGATTGTTGAAGGCCCAATTGATAGTTTATTTTTATCTAATTGTTTGGCATCAGGTGATGCTAATTTATCTCTCACATCTAAAAATATTTCAGCAGGCAAAAAAGTATTAATTTTTGATAATGAGCCACGCAATAAAGAAATCGTGAAGATGATGCAAGATGCAATAAAATCAAACAATTATGTTGTTATTTGGCCCAATACAATAGAGGCGAAAGATGTTAATGAGATGATTATGACCGGAATGTCTCAATCCGAGGTTGAAAGTATTATAAGTAGTAACACCTTCAGCGGATTAGAAGCACAAACTAAATTTGTTTTTTGGAAGAAAGTATAATATGAAGATTCAATTGATTAGTTATTCACAACCCGCTGAGCATTTTGCTGAGAATATGACGGAGTTGATTGCTTTTTGTGCAAGGGTATCTAACCCAAGCAATCAAAGTAATAAAGATACAAGTGAGAAGTTAATTCGTTATTTAATTAACAACCAACATTGGTCACCACTTGAAATGGTATCAATGTGTTTAGAAATTGAAACTACAAGAGATATCGCAAGACAAATGCTAAGACACAGGTCGTTCAGCTTTCAAGAATTTTCCCAAAGATACGCAGACCCAACAAAAGACTTGGATTTTGTTTTAAGAGAGGCGAGACTTCAAGACCCTAAGAATCGCCAAAATAGTATTGAAATTTCTGGTTTAACTTTAACAGAACAAAATTTGATTGAGCAATGGAAATGGAAGCAACAAGAAGTTATTGATGCAGCTCAACACGCATATGATTGGGCTATTAAACAGGGCATAGCAAAAGAGCAGGCCAGGGCAGTTCTGCCTGAAGGCAATACAGTCTCTCGTTTGTATATGAACGGAACTATTAGAAGTTGGATTCATTATATTCAGCTCCGTTCAGCAAACGGCACACAGAAAGAACACAGAGAAATTGCACGAGCATGTGCTAAGGTAATCGCTACGGTTTGGCCGATGGCAACAGAATTTGTAGAACAACAATAATAAAAATTTGGAGTATTTAATGGAAGATATCGTTCACGGTATTAAGGTAGACTATTCTCGTGATTCTTTGTTTGATGAATTAGGCATCAAAAGATTAAAAGAATCATATATGCGAGAAGATGAACAATCACCACAGGAGAGGTTTGCATATGTTTCAAAGGCGTTTGGTACCACTAAGGAACACTCACAGAGATTATACGAATATAGTAGTAAACATTGGCTTTCTTATTCTACTCCCATTCTTAGTTTTGGGCGTTCTAAGCGTGGCCTTCCTATTTCATGCTTCTTACCTTATCTCGATGATAGTGCAGAAGGTCTGGTCGATACTTTATCGGAAGTAAATTGGCTCTCAATGTTGGGAGGAGGAGTTGGAATTGGAATTGGAATACGGAGTTCAGATGATAAGTCTGTGGGTGTTATGCCTCACTTACGGACTTATGATGCTAGTTCTCTTGCTTATAGACAAGGTAGAACACGCAGGGGTTCTTACGCTGCTTATCTTAATATCAGCCATCCTGATATCCTTATCTTTTTAGAAATGCGTAAACCTACAGGCGACCAGAACATGCGTTGCTTGAATTTACACCACGGTATTAATATCACCGATGACTTTATGCATTTAATTGAGCAGTCTATGCTCGATAAGGATTTCGATGATACATGGCATTTAAGAGACCCACACAACGGTGAGATTAGAGATTCAATCTCTGCTCGTGAACTATGGCAAAGAATTTTAGAAATGAGAATGTTGACAGGTGAACCATACATTCACTTTATTGACACAAGCAATAAGGCTATGCCTGAGTTTCAAAAGTCATTAGGTTTAAGTATCAAACAATCTAACCTATGCTCAGAAATCATTTTACCAACTGACCATGAAAGAACAGCTGTATGTTGTTTATCATCGGTTAATTTGGAATATTATGATGAATGGAAAGATGACCCATTATTCTTAAAAGATATGGCTGAAATGCTTGATAATGTATTAGAATACTTTATCAAAAATGCACCTAAACAAATCTCACGAGCAATCTATTCTGCTAAGCGTGAAAGAAGTATTGGTATTGGTGCATTAGGTTTCCATGCTTACCTACAAAAGAATAATTTACCTTGGGAATCTCCAATGTCCGTTGGTCGTAATAAGTCTATGTTTGAAAACATTCGAGCAAAACTAGACAAAGCCAATTTAGAATTGGGTGCAGAGAGAGGCGAGGCACCAGATGCTAAAGGCACAGGTAAACGATTCAGTCATATGATGGCTATTGCACCTAATGCTTCATCATCTATTCTTATGGGCAACACATCACCAAGTATTGAACCGTATCGTGCTAATGCTTATCGCCAAGATACATTATCAGGTTCACACTTGAATAAGAATCGTTGGTTGGATAAAATCATCAAAGAAAAGATTACAGATGCTGGTGAATACCAAGATGTGTGGTCTAGCATTATCGCTAATGATGGTTCGGTTCAACACCTAGAATTCTTAGATGAATGGACAAAAGATGTGTTTAAGACCTCAATGGAAATTGACCAACGCTGGGTGATTGAACATGCAGCCGACCGCCAAAAGTATATTGACCAAGCACAATCATTAAACCTATTCTTTAGACCAGATGTGAATATCAAATACTTACATGCTATTCATTTCATGGCCTGGAAAACAGGACTAAAAACATTGTATTACTGCCGTTCTGAAAAGATTGGTAAGGCAGATAAAGTTGCTAAGAAAATCGAAAGACAAGCAATACAAGAAATCGATTTGAAACAATTGGCAGCTAGTGAAGAACCAGTTTGTATTGCGTGTGAAGGATAATATATGAAAAAGATTTTAAGATTTACAGCATCATGGTGTAACCCATGTAAAATGTTGGCCAAGAATTTAGAAACGGCCAACTTAGGATTACCTATTGAGGTAGTTGACATTGATGTGCATACAGAATTGGCCACAGACTATGGTATTCGGTCTGTTCCTACTTTGGTTATGTTAGATGAAAACATTGAAGTTAAAAGATTAACCGGAGTTAAAACAACGAAAGAACTAGAGGCTTGGGCGAATGATTAAGAAGACGGATTTTAAATTAACAGACAATCGTAGCAGTTTTAAACCGTTCAACTATCCTTGGGCATACGATGCTTGGCTGAAGCATGAGCAATCTCATTGGCTTCACACAGAAGTTCCTATGCTTGAAGATGTTAAAGATTGGAAAAAGAAACTATCTGAATCAGAGAAACACTTTTTGACCAATATTTTTAGATTTTTTACACAAGGCGACATTGATGTGGCGGGTGGTTATGTTAAGAACTATCTACCATATTTTCCACAACCAGAGATTCGTATGATGTTGATGGGCTTTGCGGCTCGTGAAGCACTACATATTGCTGCTTATTCACACTTAATTGAAACTCTTGGTCTACCTGAAACCATGTATAATGAATTTATGGAATACCAAGAGATGAAAGACAAGCACGATTATGTGTTGGATATTTCAGATACGAATGGTACAAAACAGAATACAGCGAAACATATTGCTGTGTTTAGTGCCTTTACTGAAGGTATGCAGTTGTTCTCATCATTCATTATGTTGTTGAATTTCCCTCGTATGGGTAAAATGAAAGGTATGGGTCAGATTGTTACTTGGTCTATTGTTGATGAAACAATGCACGCTGAGAATATGATGAAGTTATTTAAGACCTACATACATGAGAATAATGAGATTTGGAATGATGAATTGAAATCATCCATTTATAGTATTGCAGAAAGAATGGTTGAATTAGAAGATAAATTCATCGACCTTGCTTTCAGTATGGGTGAAATGGAAGGTTTATCTTCCGAAGAAGTTAAAACATATATTCGTTATATCGCTGACCGTAGGTTAATTGGTCTTGGTATGAAAGGAATATTTAAAGTAAAACGCAACCCATTACCTTGGGTTGAAGAAATGATTAACGCACCAACACACACCAATTTCTTCGAAAACCGTGCTACTGACTATGCGAAAGGTGCATTGTCTGGTAATTGGAACGAAGTTTGGGCATAAGGATAAAAATGAAAAAATTATTAGCAATCTTGATGTTGATGCCTGCATTGGCATTTGCACAAAAAGCACCACAAGGTGTAACATATGATGCACAAATTATTAGAATAAGTGACGGTGATACTATTGTAATCGCTGCTCCATTCTTGCCTGCGCCACTTAAACCTGAATTAGCAGTTCGTATCTATGGTGTAGATACACCTGAGAAAGGTTTCAGAGCTCAATGTGAATCAGAGAAACAAAGAGGTGAAGCATCATCAGCCTTTACTAAAAATGTAGTAAGTAAATCAACACAACGCCAAGTAACTCTCTATGGTTGGGATAAGTTTGGTGGTCGTGTGTTGGGTGATATTCTTCTAAACGGTCAATCGCTTCGTGCCATGTTAATTCAAAATGGTTTTGCTCGTGAATACTATGGCGATGCCAAACAGTCATGGTGTAACTAATGCCAACTCTATCGCATATTTGTGATGATTGCGATTCTAAGTTTCAGTTGAAGTATAGCATTGATGATTGTGATGATGACCCACGATTTTGTCCATTTTGTTCAGCATACATACTAGATAAAGATGAATCTGAACAAGAGGATGAATAGTGTGGTTTTATCATAATACAGCAGAACAATTCAAACCCGAAGATGCCGATGGCTACTTTGGGTTTGTTTATCTAATCACTCACAACCCAACAGGCCGAAAATATATTGGTAAGAAATTCTTTACCAAGGCTGGCACTCGTCAAGTAAAAGGCAAAAAGAAAAAGGTCAGAAAGACCTCTGATTGGGAAACCTATTGGGGTTCTAATACCGAATTACAGGCCGATGTGAAGGCCAATGGTGAAGACCAATACACCAGAGAAATACTCCACTTATGTAAAAGTAGAAGTGCTTGCAGTTATTGGGAGACTTTTGAGATTTTCAATCGACAAGCGTTATTGTCTGAGAGTTACTACAATTCGTGGGTGACCTGTAAGATACACAAAGCACATGTCTTTGGTAAGCTATAGCTTCTTAATCAAAACCGGACACCGCTACTTATAATCCACGGCAGCTGGCCAAGAAGATTTAAATGGCAAATGTGTTTTCACCTGCTGATAAATTGTTGCGTTGCGTCATTTTTTCAAGTGTTTGATTATAAATAAAAATGTGATGCTTAATCAAGGTCACATTTTATAACACTCGCTTAACTAAGGAGCAATCATGCTATCATACGCAAATTCTTTCATTAACACCTTCCAAGGTGCAAAAACTCAATTTTTAAATACAGTTGTTACCGACAAAAAAGTCCGTGAGCCATTACAAGCTTTCGTTGACGCTCAAACAACATTTGCCAAAGAAATGGCAAAAATTTCTGATACAGTTTACAATCAAGTAACAGAGCAAGTAGAGAAATTTACTGCTAAAAAATAATGAAAACATTTCTCAGAAAAATCTACCTTTGTTTCAAGGGATTAGGTTACGCCAAAGCGGCTGCAGACCTTGCCAGAAACGGCAAATATAAGCAGGCTCAGAACCTAATGAATAAGTATGGAGAATGTAAGTGAATAATTGGATACCTATGACCGATGAAGATTGGGATTGGGTTAACGGTAAAACCAAACCCGAACCAATTAGTAAGTAAGACCAAACTGATAGAGAGTTTTCTCTATACCTACATAAAGGTATATGGAAAAACAACCTCTATCAGTTTCTTTTAAAGACCTATTAAGAATGGATATCGAACAGAATTCCAAATCTTGGGAACCTGTTATCCGCGATAATTGGATAATCAAATTCTCGGTATACAAAGAGAATGTATTCCTCATGTTTGTATCGGTAATCACCGCTCAAACCATCATACGCTATTTTGATGATGAAAACAAAGCATGCCAGTTTGTTAATTTCATTCTACATCAAAATCCTGCCGTAGAACACCCAAACCTTTAAAATACATTATTGCCACACAGTAGGCTTGTTTCGTGTATAATGAATACATGAAACTTTACTATACAGGCAATTTATGATTACAGATGACCAATTAATAGACCTCTCTATTAATATTGATAATTTCATTTTAGAACAAGCAATCAAATATTCCATCGGTGCATTAGAATTCTCAGCAATTATGAATGCTCGATTGTTACTATTGAACCAAGTGGCCCAAGGCGAAGACGATTTTAAGGCCTTGTTGGTGTCAATTGCTAATACACGCCTTAAGCCAGAACAACACACTATTCAATAAATAGTTACTTTAACAACCCAAAAGGTGAAAAAAATGTCAGAAGAAAAACAAAAAACTCCAAAAGAGTTAGCAGAAGAAGCAGCAATACTCAGTTTAGTGCCAGAACAAGAATCACCATGTAAAGATAATAATAAAGATTGCAATAAAAGATGGATGGAAAGTTTAAGTGATTGTGTATGATTGTTGAAGTTGCAACCGCAGGTATGATGTATATGGCTGACGCCACACCAACAAAATCACCAGCTGATTATTTGAACCCACTATCTTTAGCTGTATCAATTGCTGATGGCGTCTCCAACCATATAGAAGAAAAGAGTAAACCAAAACCTAAACCGGTGATATCACAAGAAAAGTTGGATATGTTTAAAAAGTGGGAAAAAGAAGATTGGCTTAAAGATGACCCATATAGAGATATGTGGGATAAAGATTGGATTAAAAAGAAAAATTGAGGAGTATATCATGGCAGTATGGTCAGTAAAACCCGAATGGAAAAAATCAATTATTGAAAGACAATACTGGTCAAAGCCAGGTTCAGCAGGTTATATTACCTATGAAATTGGTTGGCGATGGGGTGAATTTCATGTAACAACCGATGATGACAACCCACCAGAGATTGAAGCTGGTGTAGATATTTACAGTTGTGGCTATGAATCAGAGTTGGTTGAATGTACCGATGGTTGCTGGGAAGAATCTGAAATCGATGTGCCTGATGAAGAAGAAAGGGCTCGACTTGAAGAATTCCTTGAAGAGAATTCAATACTTGACCTTGAAGAAGAAGGTTGGGTCAATGATGAAACCGAAATGATTATTGATTGTGATTTGATTATTGAAAAGGTTTCTGATGAATGAGAACAAGTGAGAAAATCATTGAAGAGTTGAGTTGGTTAATCCCAGCCCTAATGGTTGGTGTATTGACCGCTCTTATGTTTTTTGCGATGACTTTAAAAGATGGAGTTAAAAGGATATTCAAATGAGAAATTTGGATTTAATTGATGCCGTTATAAAGTTGCACGATATTGCTAGACTTGTAGAAGAAGAAATTGGAGAAGGTAATTTAAGCCATGATATTCGCAATTGTGCTGACCGATTACACCTACATTCTATACAAGATGGTCGTAATACAGTAGCCGTTTATAAAGTAATCGATAAGGTAGCAAAAAAATGACACAAATTGAAATTCAATATTTTTGGCCACTTACCGAACAGTTGCCACTTGACCTGAATTATGAGGGTTGCAGTAAACCCTCACTTACATATCCAACCGAAAATAATGGTGTAACCTATACAATTGCAAATGGCGGAACATGGTCAACCTGCCTTGTGGCCTCTAATTTAACCTTAGATGTTGATACGACCACCGTGAAGTTAAAAGAAAAACCTGGCCTATGTCGTAAGACAATTTTAAAATGTTTGGGATTGAAATGGGAAATAAAATGAGTAATTATAGAAATCATGCCTTTATGGAATTTAAGGCAGCCGGTTGGTTAGATGATAACGATAATTTCAAAGATGAAATGCAAGGCATGATTTGTGACCATGTATTGAAGTTGTTGGATGTGTTTGATGGTGAAGGCCATTCAGGTTCTTCAGCACCATATGCTATCAACCTATTCAGCACCTTAGCTAAGTTTGAACCAGTTGTGCCTTTGACGGGTGAAGATTGGGAATGGACAGCATTAGACTATGGTGATGATATCAAATATCAAAACAAGCGGTGTAGCCATGTATTCAAAGGTTCAGATGGCCGTGCCTATGATATTGAAGGCAAGGTTTTCTATGAATGGGTTGATATTCCATTAGAAGAAGATGAAGAAGGATATCCAGGTGTAAGAAAATATAAATCACACTACACAGGCCGAGATAGCCGTGTGTATATTAATTTTCCTTATACACCTAAAAGAGAATATGTTGAAAAAGTGAGCGATGCAGAATGACCTTACTATTGACCCTATTATTTTTTAAGCATTACATTGTAGATTTCATTCTACAAACCGATGCGATGGTGGCACATAAGGGCATTTACGGTGACCCAATTGGTATTGACCATTCATTGTATCATGCCATGGCCACATTAATCATTTTGATGTTTTTTACTGTCCCTATTTGGGCATTTGTATTGGCATTAATCGATGGTCTATTGCATTACCATATTGATTATGTTAAAATGGCTTATGGTAACAGAGATGTTAAAACAAAGGAATTTTGGAATGAATTGGGACTTGACCAATTTCTCCATGCCTTAACTTACATTGGAATTGCGAGTTTGATATGAAAGGTTGGCTAACAGACGATGACGAACCACCATTTATGATGCCTGGTGAGCTTGAGAGAATGAGACAAGAGGCCAGACGAAAAATAGGTGGTCGCCCAAGCCGTAGTATTATAGATGAGATAAACGAGGCTCTAAAACAGCCACCACTCCCACAAGTAGAAGATAAGCCTAAACTATAATTATGTTTGTATTTGATGTTGAAACCCTTGGTAAAGAATCCAATTCGGTCATACTATCCATGGCTGCGATTTACTTTATTCCCGATGAGCAGCCTGGCCATAAGAAACTATTTGACGAGGCGTTTTTTGTTAAGTTTGATGTAGAAGACCAGATGAAACGGCTCGACCGCAAGGTTGGTAAATCCACCATGTCTTGGTGGGCTAAACAATGCGAGAATGTCCGCATTAAGTCATTTAAACCTAACCCTGCCATTGATGTGAAGTTTGAGGATGGTTATGAATCTATGAGACAATGGGCGGCCTCCAAGAATGATGCAAATTGTTATGTATGGGCACGAGGCAACCTTGACCAATTGGTGCTCGATAGCTTTGAAGAACAATTAGGGTTAGAACCTATTTGGCCATATGCCCGTTGGCGTGATGTAAGAACCGCCGTAGATTTCCTTTTTGGTGTGAATACAGGCTACACAAAGGTTGAGACACCGCCTTGGTTAGACGCCTTTGATAAGGATATACATATTACCAAGCACAATCCAATTGATGATTGTGTATTGGATGCGATGATGTTGATGTATGGAAAACCCAATGAAAATAGATGAAAAGACCGCTCGAGAGTGGCTGAAATACTCTGAACAATATGATGCCTATTATGATGGCAAGACCATGACATGGATAGAAAGGCGCTGTGAAGACCCTTCCTGTGAATTCTGCTCGACCCGACCCATCCGACCTGTCCTACCTGACCAAGAAGAATCTTTGGTCAATCAGATTAAATCCCTTGAAAAACAATTACAATCCGCTCAGTATCGTATCATTGAGCTCGAACAACAAATTTACGGTTCCAAATGAGATTTGAAGAATGGCTATTAGAGACCGAGAATTTCGGCTCAAGACTAGAACGATTCCTATCCGAATGGGATAATGGCATGTCCGAGAGTGATATTATGCGATGGATGAAAGCCGCCTATAATATGGGAAGAGAAGAAACCTATCTATCAATACTGAAAGAGACCGATATTTCCACTCCCGAGCATAGAAAAATCAACCGCCTATGGTCAGAATGGAAAGACCAACAATGAAAAAATGGATGGAAAAAGAGTTTTCCCAATGGGTGTATTATGATGACCAAGATGGTAAGATTATCGGTTCCGTGTATAAGATAGGCAATTCAAATAGTATATGGGGTGCTAAAGTCTATGCCGATATAGAAGGGATATTAGGCCAATATATTGATTCAGATTATGCCAAAAAGGCCGTAGAGTATTATTGGGAAGTGCAGAGTAGAACCCTATTAGAGAATAATCAATGAATATTATAGATAAAGAATATGCCAATTTTGACTGGAATAAAGTAAAGACCGTAGAAGATATTAAGTCTTTCCTACAAGCCATACATCCAAGAGTCCAAGTAGATATGAATTCCAAAGAGTATGATATCCTATCCCACCTATGTGATAAAGAGAAGGTAGAATGCTATTGTTATAATTGCGCCAGTCCTGCCAAAAGAATGACCACCTTTATAGTATGTCCAGAATGTGGTAATAAAAGATGCCCTCATGCCACAGACCATAACTTAGATTGTACCAATTCCAATGAACCAGGCCAGAAAGGGAGTAGATTCGAATGACCGACCAAGAGATTAAAGACCTACAAGAATACAGAGACCGACACCTAGAAACCTCTAAAAAGATTGTAGAATTCGTAAGAAACAATCCACCATCATATAAGGTAAAGGTAGCAGAAGCACCTAAACATATAGGGTATGAGAACTAATCCATGTTGCTAAGTATTGATATTAATGAGATAACCTCAATAATAAGAGACCATAGACAGGTAGTAACCGAACTCCTGGTGGATATAAGAAACCGAGTGTATGAGCGGCCAATATAAAATAAAAGAATGTCCTAATTGTGGCCTAGAACACCGCAAGAAAGGCCAATATTGTTCGCAGTCCTGTGCTAATGAGAGTAGAACATTAACGGCCGAAACGAAGGCCAAGATTAGTCAGTCTATTAATGA
>JACCDP010153271.1_pt1 | contig 124844 bp, 162 predicted proteins | sample 7445841 | NCBI WGS metagenome assembly JACCDP01 (sample SAMN15323441, study PRJNA562643) | freshwater metagenome | isolation source: river surface water | place: USA:Blue River Watershed | collected 2017-08-17
ACGTTCATCGTCGTAGAGTAGTTGCACAGCTTCTGGAAAACCAGTAAAAGTCAGCACGTGAAGACGGTTTCGGTTCAGGCGGCTATCGCGCACCAACACTGCTCGGTGAAGCTGCTCCAATCAACAGCATGGGCTCATCAAGCTCAACAGCTGGTGATGGTTCAATCGACACATTCGACCCAGTTCTCATTTCACTGGTTCGTCGTTCTATGCCTAACCTGATCGCATACGATATCTGCGGCGTTCAGCCAATGACAGGTCCAACAGGCCTGATCTTCGCAATGCGTTCACGTTATTCAGCACAGAACGGTACAGAAGCTCTCTTCAACGAAGCAAACACAACCTTCTCAGGTTCAGCAGCTGGTAACACAGCTTCACGTCTCGTTGTTGGTAACACTTCTGGTGGTCGTGTTCAGGAAGCTAATGACCCAACGCTGCGCGCTTCGGCTGCAACATCTGGTTCATATACCGTTTCAACTGGTATGTCACGCACTGCTGCAGAACGTCTTGGTGACGGTACTGCTGCTGGCGGTAACTTCCAGGAAATGGCTTTCAGCATTGAGAAGGTAGCGGTTACAGCAGTATCACGCGCCCTCAAGGCAGAATACACCATGGAACTGGCACAGGACCTGAAGGCAATTCATGGTCTTGACGCTGAGACTGAACTCTCAAACATCCTCGCTGCTGAAATCCTTTCGGAAATCAACAGAGAAGTTGTTCGTACAATCAACTACACAGCTTCTGCTGGTGCTCAGGAAAACGTAACAACAGCTGGTACGTTCAATCTTGACGTTGATTCAAACGGACGTTGGATGGTTGAAAAGTTCAAGGGACTTCTGTTCCAGATTGAGCGCGAAGCTAACCAAATCGCCAAGGCTACCCGTAGAGGTAAGGGTAACGTTCTGATCTGCGGATCGGACGTTGCGTCAGCTCTCCAGATGGCTGGTGTTCTGGATTACACTCCAGCTCTGTCAAACAACCTGAACGTAGATGACACAGGCAACACTTTCGCTGGTGTTCTGAACGGACGTATCAAGGTCTACATTGACCCATACTTCGCTTCATCTGCTGGTCAGCAGTATTTCACACTCGGCTATAAGGGTGCTTCTGCATTCGACGCCGGTCTGTTCTACTGCCCATACGTTCCTCTTCAGATGGTTCGTGCTGTTGGTCAGGATTCATTCCAGCCAAAGATCGGCTTCAAGACACGTTACGGAATGGTTGCAAACCCATTCGCAACGTCTTCAGCCGACGGCGCAATTGGTGCACCAAACACCAAGGGCTACAACACATACTATCGCTTCGTCAAGATTTCAAACTTGATGTAAGAATAACCCTCCATGTGGGAGGGAAGAAGAAGACGGGTTCAAACCGCAAACTGGGGAGCAGAAATGCTCCCCTTTTTTGTTGACTAAATAGTTCTATGAGCGCAGTCGATAATCAACCAACCAATATCAACTTCCTTGGGCAAAACGGTTTTCGATTTGCTATCAAGAGACTTCCTGGCGTGAACTACTTCTGTCAGGGAGCAACTATTCCCGCTGTTGGAATGAATGCAGTTGAAAGCCCTACACCATTTGCCTTTGTGCCTCGTCCAGGCGACCGTCTCACTTATGATCCACTTGTTATTCGTTTCAAGGTGGATGAAGACCTCACAAACTACTTTGAGATTCAGAAGTGGCTTGAAGGATTGGGTCACCCAGATAGCCTAGAACAAACTCGCGAGCTATCTAAGAACATCAATAACAATCTGATCGCAGGAACACGCCCTGTAGGCTATTACACGACATATCTATCTGACGCTTCGCTGTCAATCTTAACAAGCGCCAAGAACGTCAATAAAAATATCTTCTTCTATGATCTGTTCCCGATCAGCCTAACAGAACTGAGCTTTGAATCTACCAACACTACAATCGAATATCTTGAGGCTACAGCCACGTTCCGATATCGTAAATACGAATTAGAAGCATAACATTAACCCCTGTGAACATTCACTATTATAACATCAATCATTCTACTTGTCAAGAACAAATTAAGCCTTGACAATTGTGTATGAGTATAGTATGATATCATCATGAAATTAGAAGATATTTACGCCATGTGGGAAGCTGATTGCAAGTATGATGACCTCAACTTGGATAAGGATTCCCTCAACATCTCATCTCTTCACGCCAAATACAATCGCTTGCTGAGTGAAACACGCAGCCAGTTGCGGTCTGCTATCATTCGTAAGAAAGCACACTACAGCACACTCCGCGATTACTATCTCGGCAATCTCAATAATCCCGAAGACCTAGAACGCATTGGGCGTCAACCATTCCTCAGCAAAGTTCTCAAAAACGAAGTGCAGGGATACATTGACGCCGACGGTGATCTAGTTCGTATGGATGAACGTATCGCTCTGCTCGAAGAAAAGGTAGAAGTTATCGTCGAGATCATGAAGTGTATCCACAAGCGCGGATACGATATCAAGTCCGCTATTGAGTGGAGAAAGTTCACGAATGGATTCTGATCTAAAGCTCGTCAAAGTAAATGAAGCATGGATGCGTGTTGAAGGAGACATGGGCATCGCGCGCGAGCTGTCGGATCATTTGACGTTTGAAGTTCCTGGCGCTAAGTTCTCACCAAAGTATAAAGCAAGAGTCTGGGACGGGAAGATCCGTTTGCTCAACTCACGCAACATGACAATCTATGCAGGTCTTGTGCAGGAAGTATCCAACTTCTGTGAGGAACGTGGATACACATTGGATGTCGACCCTGAACTGAATATGACTGAGGAGTTCTCACTTGTCGAAGCAAAAGAGTTCGCTGACACACTCAATCTACCATTTGTTCCGCATGATCACCAGCTTCGTGCATACGCCCTTGCTATACGTCTTTCTCGCGGTGTGCTTATTTCTCCTACTGCAAGTGGTAAGTCACTCATAGCTTATCTAATTACGAGGTTCTATCTTGACAACTTCAAAAGTCGCACTCTTATTCTTGTTCCGACTATTTCTCTGGTGCATCAGCTCCGTTCTGATTTTGCTGATTACGGGTTTGACGTTGATAATGGAGTTCATTTGGTCTTTGGAGGACAAGACAAGCTCTCTTCAAAATCAGTTACAATATCAACATGGCAATCGGTTCACGAACTTCCTAAATCGTATTTCGAACACTTTGATGTCATAATCGGTGACGAAGCGCATCTGTTCAAAGCGCAGTCGCTGACTAAGATTATGACTAATGCTACAGACGTCAAGTATCGTTTCGGTATGACAGGAACGCTGGATGGTAGTCAAGTCAACGAGCTTGTGCTTACAGGGTTATTCGGTCCGACACATAAGATCATTGATACGAAGGAGTTGATTGATAGTGGTAAACTTGCATCAATCAAAGTCAAAGTTCTCGTCCTCAGCCATCCAACCGAAGAGCGTAAGAAGCTGGCTGGTGGAACCTACCAAGATGAAGTCGAGCACATTATTTCTTATAAACCTCGCAATCAATTCATTCGTAATCTTGCTGTATCTCTCAGGGGGAATACGTTGATACTTTACGCATATGTTGAGAAGCACGGCGAAGTTCTCCACGACATGATCCGCGACAAAGCTGGTGAACGTAAAGTGTTCTTTGTGCATGGTGGAGTTGATGGTGAAGAACGTGAAGACATTCGCGGTATCGTAGAGAAGGAAAGCGACGCAATCATCGTTGCTTCGTATGGAACGTTCTCGACAGGAATAAATATCAAGAACCTTCATAACGTCATCTTTGCAAGCCCGACAAAGAGTCGCATTAGAACGCTACAGTCTATTGGTCGCGGACTTCGCATATCAGATACCAAGGACAGCATGACTCTGTTCGATATCGCCGACGATCTCACACACAATAAGAAACAGAACTATACATTAGGTCATTTGATTGAACGTGTCAAGATGTATAGTGCAGAAGGATTCCCCTACGAATTACATAACATCAAGCTCAGGAGCGACAATGGAACAGGGCGAAGTTTATTTTCTGAAGATGAATAATGGTGAAGACTTGCTCGTTCAGCTCATTGGCGACGAAGAAGATTGTCTTTGGATTACACAGCCATATCGTGTAGAGCTGATGCCTTCTGCGGCTACGATGACTGTTACAACTTCTATCATGCGCTGGATTCCATTTGAAAGCCTAATGGAAGAGAAAGTCAAAATCAACAAATCAAACGTCTTGACATATATGCTCGTAGATGATATAGTTGCTGAAAAGTATTTGAATACGATCAGCGATCACCAGAGAGAAGAAAGAGAACGAGTCAAAGAGTATCAAAGGCAGAAAGCTAGAAATCTACTGTCGATGATAGGATTGGCTGCGAATACTTCAGGAAGACTACACTAATGAAAAAGCCCAAAACACATTATGTAAACAATAAAGAACTCTACGCAGCAATGGTTGAGTTCAAAGCTAAAGTCAATGAAGCTAAAGACGCAGGTAAGCAGCCTCCGCGTATTCCGCATTACATTGGCGAGTGTATCATGAAGATCGCAACTCACTTAGCATATCGCCCGAATTTTGCAAACTACACGTTCCGCGAAGAGATGATCTCAGACGGTATCGAGAACTGTTTGTTATATATCAATAACTTCGACCCAAGCAAGTCGCAGAATCCATTCGCATACTTTACGCAGATTATTTACTTCGCTTTCATTAGGCGTATTCAGAAAGAAAAGAAGCATCTCTACACTAAGTATGCTGCTATCGAATATGCTAACATCATGGGTGAAACTTCTGAGAATCAAGAAGGCGATCGCAGCAACAACTACGATACTGATATCAAATATGGTGAATGGTCGAAGGAACAGATGGAAAAGTTCATGGCCGACTTTGAAACCAGTAAAGGTATCAAGCGAGGGAGCAAGAAAGCCACAGCATGAAGATTGCTTTGATTACTGATACGCATTGGGGCGTTCGTAATGATCAGCTCGCGTTCCTTGACAACAACAAGAGATTCCTGGATGACATATTTTTCCCGTATCTTGATACTCATAGCATTCAGTCTGTTATCCATCTCGGTGATCTTGTTGATCGCCGCAAATACCTCAACATCAACACAGCTAAACGCCTGCGTGACGATTTTATACAACCTCTCCACGCGCGAGGCATACGCGCCCATCTCATCGTGGGAAACCACGACACATACTACAAGAACACAAACTCAGTCAACTCCATTCGTGAATTTTACGAACACGACTTCCACATCTACGAAACTGCAACCGAAGTAGTCTTCGATGAAGTTCCCATACTTTTCATACCGTGGATTTGTGAGGACAACCGCGAAGCCACCTTCAAACTCATTGGTGAGACGAATGCTCAAATCGCTTTGGGACACTTGGAGCTCGCGGGCTTTGAAATGTATCGAGGCAGTCCCGTCAGTCATGGCGATGACCGCGTTCTTTTTGATCGGTTTGATTTGGTATGCAGTGGTCATTATCATCACCGTTCCACTTCTGGTAATATTCACTATCTCGGTAGCCATGCTGAATTTACTTGGAGCGACTACGATGACCCTAAGGGATTCCATATCTTGGATATTGAAACTCGTGAACTTACGTTCGTGAAGAATCCGTATCACATGTTCCGCAAGTTGTGGTACAATGATAAAGGCATGAGCACAGAAGACCTGCTGGATCGTGAGTGGGATAAGTACAAAGGTTGTTATGTCAAACTGATTGTACAGACAAAAGACAATCCTATGAACTTCGACCTCTTCACGACTAAATTGTATGAGGCGGGTCCGCTAGAAGTTACAATCGTTGAAGACCATCGTAACATGGACGCTATCGACGAGCATGATCTGCTCAATGAAGCCGAAGATACATTGACTATCCTTTCCAAGTATATTGATACGATTGAATCCAATGTAGATAACAAAGAGCTTGACAAGTTGATGAGATCACTATATCATGAAGCTCTTCAAATGGAAACAGAATGATGGAATTCGTAGAAGACGAAGTTTACATTGACCGCCAAGGCAATGAGTATAAGTATTTGCATAAGACTGGTGGCGTAACAGTTTTCGAAGATAAAGATGGTAAACGTATCGTTCAGCATTTCTCTGGTCGATACAGATGGGATGACCAAGATCACCCTCGTGACATTATTGGAAAGAAATGATTCACTTCACCAAAGTCCGTTGGAAGAACTTTCTTTCAACTGGCAACGCATTCACAGAAATTGAATTAGACAAGAATGACTCTACGCTCATCGTTGGTGAAAACGGTGCGGGTAAGTCAACGATGCTTGACGCCTTGTGCTTCGGGCTTTATGGTAAGCCGTTCCGTAAGATTAAGAAGGACCAGCTTATCAACTCAGTCAACGGTCGCGATGTGGTCGTTGAGATTGAGTTCACCGTTCATGATCATCAGTATGTCGTAAGACGTGGAATCAAACCTAATCTATTTGAAATTATAGAAGACGGTGTACTGATTGACCAAGACGCAGCTGCTCGTGACTATCAGGAAATGCTTGAGCGAAATATTCTCAAGCTGAGTATGAAGTCATTCACGCAGATTGTGATTCTTGGCTCGTCGTCGTTTGTTCCGTTCATGCAACTGACTACAAACGTTCGACGTGAAGTCATCGAGGATCTGTTAGATATCCGCGTCTTTTCCTCGATGGCGCTTCTTCTCAAGGACCGTGTAGCAACTAATCGTGAGGAGCACAAGCTCAATGAACAAGACATCTCTTACACGCAGGAAGGTATCAGAGCGCAAGAGAAACTTCGCACAGAGCTTGATGAAAAGCGAACCGAGAAGATTGAAGAGTTCCAAGAACGCATCAAGCAGGCTCAAGAGAGTATTGCTCGCGAGGAAGCGCTCGCGGCTGTATTGGGATCTTCCGTTGAGGAGCTCATGGAAGGACTAGGTGATCGCGATACAGTCAATGCTCGCGTTCAAAAGATACTGACGCTCGAAAAAAGCCTAGAGTCTAAGAAAGCAAACGCACGTAAGACTATCAAGTTCTATACCGAAAACGACGAGTGCCCGACTTGCACTCAGCATATCGACGATACTATCAAAGTGGAGAAGATCGGTGAGAAGGAAAAAGCGATCGAAGAAGTCGAGTCCGCGCTTGAAAAGCTGTCTGACGAGCTCGCAAAAGCGGAGCATTCTCTTGAGGAAATATCGCAGCTACAGCGAGATATATCTAACAAGCAGAACGAACTTGCTATTAAACTCAACAACATCAAGATCTATCAAAAAGAAATCTCTGTTTACAACAAAGAAATCGACAGTCTTAACAAAACGGAATCTACCTATACGGAATCCAATATATCTACCTTGCAACAGGATCTTCAGCGGTTTCTAGTAATAAAAGAACGTATCCTTCGTGACAAGGAGATGTATGAACTGGCTACGGTCATTCTGCGTGATAGTGGTATCAAGTCGCGTATCATCAAGCAGTATGTGCCAGTGATCAATACTCTGGTGAATAAGTATCTAGCAGCGATGGACTTCTTTGTGAAATTCGAGCTGAACGAGTCGTTTGAGGAGAGGATTCTGTCGCGTCATCGCGATGACTTTACTTACGACTCGTTCAGCGAGGGTGAGAAGATGCGTATTGACCTTGCGCTTCTGTTCACTTGGCGTTCTATCGCTCGCATGAAAAACAGCGCCAGCACGAATCTGTTGATACTTGATGAAGTGTTTGACGCTTCACTCGATGCTAACGGATGCGACGAGTTCCTAAAGCTCATACATAACTTAGAAGATACGAACGTATTCGTTATTTCACATAAGGGTGATGTGTTACATGACAAGTTCAATAACATCATTCGTTTCACAAAACAAAAGAACTTCTCAAGGATTGCATGATGGAATTGATTAAGAGTAATGATCCAAGGTTGAAAGAAACGTGTCCAGAGTTCAACTTCGAAACTGGATACGTCATGGAGGACGGTACAGTTCTACAAGCTAAAGAACTGTACGAATTGCTACGCGACAAGATGATGGAGCAAACAGGCGTTGGGCTTTCAGCTTGTCAACTAGGTATCATGACTCGCGTGTTTGTGATTGGTAATCCAACTGATCCAGAGAGCATCATTGGCGTATTCAATCCATTGATTCTTGACTATGATGAGGAGACTGTTGTCTATGAAGAAGGATGCGTTAGCTATCCAGGGTTGTTTATCAAAATCAAACGTCCAAGAGGTATTCGTGTGCGATATCGTGGATGGAATGGTGAAGCCGATACAACTCGTTACGAAGGCTACACAGCACGAGTCTTCCAGCACGAATACGATCACCTCAACGGAATTACTTATCAGACCCGTGCTAATCGTTACCACTTAGATCAAGCTCGTAACTTCAAAGCAAAAGCGGATCGTCGTCTTGAGAATATCAAAAGAACAGCTTGATGGTATGTTCCTAGTCGTAGGTGTGGATAAGGATAAACTCCATTCATGCCTACGAACTATGGGAACGGAGCATCTGTTCAATCAGCAGATGAAAGATATGTGGAAACCTGAGTTTCCTACTATCAACTACTGCTACACAGTTTGCGAGTATCTCTACTGGTATATCTGTGGAGCCACGACGGAATGGGATATCCGTACGACTGACATTCCCAGTACGCCAGGAATCAAGCACTGGTTTCTACGCCGTACCGACGGTCAGGTCGTAGATTTGACTGCAGATCAGTTTGACAACTACAGCGAAATCAACTATAATGATTCTAGACGTTCGGGGTTCATCCAGTCAGGCTGTATCGGACCCAGCAAACGAGCAAGAGTTTTGGCTACACTCATGGGACACGATGAAGACTCCTGGAAACCTCCAGTCAACACCCTCTTCTTTGTATGATGACTGGTTAAAGTCACAGACATTCAAGCATCACGATAAGGAGCTCGTTCGTAGTACAATCTACAACGAGCTGAAGTCGTTTAAGGATATGCCGACAGAAGAGTATATCCTATGGCAAAAGTGGGAAGAAGTCAACAACGTTTATCCTATGCAGGAAAGCATTCTGTTCGGTGAACCTGCATACATGAATGATAAGCACGCCATTCTCATCAACGAGGTCAAGAATCTGCTATGGAATGGTGATTATCGTGATTTACAACCAGAACTGATCTGGACTGGTGATCCGCAGTTCAAGGATATCAAAGATCACTGGACTGTATTGCGTATCATGATTCATACGCAGCAGCATTCAGGTTCTATCGGTCGCGGTATGAACTTCCTCGTACGAGATAAAGTCACGAAGAAGTATCTAGGTGTCGTAGCCATCGCGTCAGACTTCCTCGACCTCGGAGCTAGAGACACAGCAGTTGGCTGGACTCGTGAGCAGCGTACAATTGAGCAGCGCATCAAGTACACTGCAGTTTGCTCAACGATTGTACCAGTTCAACCATTCGGTTACAACTATCTTGGTGGGAAGCTGCTCGCACTTCTTTGCCTATCTGATGTAGTGCAGAACAAGTGGAAGGAACTCTATGGATCGCGTCTGGTTGCATTGACCACGACTTCTTTGTATGGTAAGAACAAAGGCGGTCATGGGATGTCGCAGTATGACAATCTGAAGTTCTGGAAGAAGATGGGATACTCACAAGGTAAGGCTCCGTTGCGTATGTCGATTCCTACTCGCGTGCTCGCGTACGAGTGGGCGCACGCGAGTATTCCAGAAGACTACTTTCATTACATGGTTGACAAAGGACCAGATGGTGAGTCAGTCGTGCGTGATAGGTTGAATCGTTTTCATCAGAAGATATATCGTGCGCTGAGCATTCCTGCCGATATCTTTACGAGTGATCATGATCGCGGTATCTACTTTGCGCCGTTGTACTCAAACGCATACGAGTTCTTGCGCGATGATATTCCAGAGGAACAACTGAAGCCTATCAGTGACTTCACCGTTCAATCGCTGACCGATCTATGGAAAGATAAGTATGCGCGAAAGCGAATCGAGAATCTGACGGCGAATGGTCGCGTCAGCGATGGCGTTTTGTTCTACGACGATATGAGCACAACGGGCTGGGAGGGCGCGAAACGAAGGTATCTCCCTGAGGTAGGAAGGTAACACAAAAAGTTACAAAAAAAGCCGCCCCTCCCGCCCAACTTTTTTCGGGCGTTTTGCCTAAGCCGCTGATTTCCCAGCGGCTTTTTTATTGGGGCGGGCCTTGACAATCAGGGGCAATCGCGTTAGAATGGTAATATGAAGAAAGGAAATGAAATGAATATCTATGTAGCCCAAATGTTCGTAAACCTCGTCGCCGCCGCGAAGCGTCATGCCGACGGCTTGAATAGCGATGCTATCGAAGCCATCCAGCAGATGTCAATCAAGAATCATGTTGGCAACGGCTACTGGTCGTTCGATGGTCTTCTCGACGATTTGACTGCACTGACTGGCGACGAAGATCTCGCCGCTGAAATTCTCAACGAAGCCGCCTAAGGAGAACTGACATGATTGCATCTGATCTTGAAGCAGCCGTCCTCAAATATATTGCCCACATCAAGGCTGACTATGCCGGCTGGGGCGAGCGCACGGCTATCCGCGAAGTGATGATCCAAGAGTTCAATGCTGGCGTTGTTTTCGAGATTCATCGCAAGTTCATCAAGGTGATGACTGGGCGGACAGGCGCTGGCGCCAGTGTCCACTCGTTCATCATGCTGGAAGACGATGGCAAGTTCAAGCGCGGCGACATTCTCAAGGCTGCCTCATGGCGTGCCCCTGCGAAGAACTTCGCTCGCGGCAATGTGCTGACTGGCAAGTTTGAGCGCCGCGTTTCTTGGACGGGCGCTCACTGAGGGGGCTTGACAATCCCTCGCCAACGAGTTACAATGAACATATGATGAGAGGAGAAGGTTCCATGGCTTATACGTTCGACGCCCAAATCGTTTCCGACTTGCATAAGGACGCCTATGGTGTTCGCCCGAGTGCGTTCTGGTGGCAGTGCTGGAACGAAGCTTCTGACGACGAGCGTCAGGCTGAGTGGGACGATCTGTGCGAGACTTTGAAGCGCACGATGGAGCGTGAGGAAGAGGAAGAGAAGGCAGCCGTTGCCGACTTCGAAGCGGATCTCGCAAAGACCATGGAGATCGGTCGTTGCGACGAAAAGACTGCACTCGCATGGATGACGCCTATTGAGTTCGAGGAAAACGAAAACCTCAACTCTCAGGACATCGAACACTGGGTCTGGCAGTGTGGTATTCTGTTCACGAATCGTGGGCGCGAAATCGTCGAAACGCTCAAGCAGATTTATGGAGTGAAGTGATGGCTCGTGAATATACAAATCTCATCATCGAGAAGCTCGACGATCGGATTCTTGATCCAGGCTTAGTGATCATCGATCTGCTGAACTGGTTGTCAGAATCGGAAGTGAAAGAGTTCTTTGAACAATATCTCAGCGGAGATGATGAAGATGAAGAAGGCTACGAAGACGACGGCCAACCCACGGAAGCGGAAGAATGGCGGGACTACGATCCCGACTGTTAAGACATTCTCCGCCTTCACAGAAGGTGGCGCAAAACGACTTGGCTTTTTCTACAAGTCTCTTGGCAAAAAGATCCTGACAAATCCTACATATAATAAAGCCACGACTCTCTGGGAAGTTAGAGTGGAGTGGGGCCTTGACAACTCGTGACCGATGTGTTATGATAAGTCAAGATGAAGGAGGTTTCCATGGCAGATAAAACTGTAGTTCCTGGCGGTTCGCTCGACAAGCTCGCGAAGCTGTTGGCTGCTGAGAATATCATGGTCGAACACAAGCCCATCAAGACGGCTTACTTCGACGTGAAGAATCGCGTTCTCGCTCTGCCTATGTGGAAAGAGATGACCGAGACGCTCTATCATATGCTTGTGCTCCATGAAGTCGGTCATGCGCTGGAAACTCCTGCTGACGGCTGGAAGGGCGCAATTGACAAAGTCAAGGAAGAAGAGAAGTCGCAACGCACTGCTGATACGTTTCAGGGCTATCTGAACGTTGTCGAAGACGCTCGCATTGAGCGCAAGATCAAGACTAAGTTTCCCGGCTCGCGCCGCGACTTCCTCGAAGGCTACAACTGGCTTCACGAGCAAGACTTCTTCGGTATCAAGAGCGAAGATGTTGACGCGCTCCCGCTGATTGACCGTTTCAATCTCTACTTCAAGCTCGGCACTCGTCTTCGTCTCAAGTTCACTGACGAAGAGAATGCGTTCGTGCGTCGTGCTGAACAGATCATTACATTCGACGATGCAGTCAAGCTCGCTGAAGAAATGTTCGCCTATGCTAAGAAGAAGCGCGAAGACGAAGCAGACGAGGAAGAAGATATTACTATCTCTGTTCGCGCAGAGTTCGGCGAAGACGGTGAAGAAGCCGACGAGCATGAATTCGAAGAGTCTGATGAAGATGACGAAGCCAAGTCAAACGCCGAAGGAAATGAGTCAAAGGCTAACAGTGACGCTGACCAAGATGGTGAATCTGGTAAGGAAGGCGTGAATAGTCGTATGCCTCGTCGCGGACCTGATGAGTCTAAGACTGATCGCGCGATGAACAATCGTATGGAAGAACTGCTTGACCAGTCTGTGTCGGGTCGTGAGTTCCGCTACATTCTGTTCCCGAAGGATCTCGCACACGAGCCCTTCACCGTTGGTTATCGTAAGGTTCTCGAAGAGATTGATGCTGACTTGGCTAAGGCTAAGTCGCGCAATTTGCTTCTCGAATATCGTAACTGGTTGCTCAATCGCTTCCGTTCTCAGAACAACACAGCCATCAACTATATGGTGAAAGAGTTCGAGATGAAGAAAGCTGCTGTTGCATATAGCCGCAGCAAGCAAGCGAAGACTGGCGTCATCGACGTGAACAAGCTGCACAGCTACAAGTTCAACGACGATATCTTTAAGCGCCTGACGATTGAGCCGACTGGCAAGAATCATGGTATCGTTGCGGTGCTTGATATGTCTGGTTCTATGACGAGCAACTATCGTGGTGCGATGGATCAGCTGATTTGTTTGGCTATGTTCTGTCGTCGCGTTGGTATTCCTCATCGTCTGTATGGTTTCACGCAAGCTGCTGGTCAGCTGGAACTGCGTGATCCTGTGCGTCGCGAAGCGAAGAAGAATCTTCTCGCGAATACTAAAGCTCGCCTGACTGGCAAGCACTTCGTGTTCCCTGATATGAGTTTCGATCTTCTGGAGTTCTTCCACGAAGATATGTCGCTCAAGGACTTCAACACGATGGTTGGTACGTTGCTTCTGTCAGCGCAGCGTTACGAGAACGAACCTGACGAGAAGACTGGTCACTGGCGTCCAGGCGTATTCATCGACGAGTGCTACGGTGATCGTTATGGTTCAGGTCTGATGTTCCTTGGGCTGAGTGGTACTCCGCTCAACGATGCGATTCTCGTGTCGCGTGATCTGATGGCTAAATTCCGCAAGCAGAAGAACATTCAGATCATGAACTTTGTGTGCATCACTGATGGTGAGAGCAATCAGTCAGGTTACAATCACTGGTACGGTCATCGCCATGATGTGACGAATATGCCTTCTTCTGGTTATCGTACTACAAACATCTTCGTTGATGAAGAGTCTCGCGTACAGACTATGATGCACTTTGATGGCGCACATAAGATCACTGGTATGTTTGCTCGTACAGTTCGCGCTTCGCAGAATGCTACGTTTGTTGGCTTCTACATTGCGAACGGTTCGTATGACGTTCGTCACGTCTCGTATCGTTACTTGTCGCCGGCTGAAAGCATCAAGTTTCAGGATCAGTGGAAAAAGACCAAGGGCGCTACGATTCCGAACATGCTCAACTTCGATGAGTTCTATATCATCCAAGGTGGTCGCAATCTGCAAGCGCAGCAAGCCAAGCTCGAAGAAGCTGATGTTCTCAAGAAGGGTCAACTGACTCGCGCGTTCATCAGCGCCCAGAATAAGCGTGGCGCAAGTCGTGCGGTTCTCGGTAAGTTCATCGAGAAAATCGCTGCATAATTTTGGCGGGGAAAAGTTCTTGACAATTCCCCGCCAATACTATATAATGGCCTTATACAGTGGAGAAAGCCAATGTTCAAAGTCACATACACTATCAAAGGCGAAGATAAGCTGCTCAGCGATGAGACGGCTACGTTTCGCTATCTGAAGGATGCGTTTGTGTTCATGCGTGAGCTCCTGCTTCTTGGCGGGAAGCTGGTCGGTAAGCCAACCATCGAAAGAATGTGACTTGACAATCGCATCTAGCCGTGATATAATATGTTATACGATGAAGAAAGGTGAAGTCTAATGTTGAAGGCTAATCAACTCAAGTTCCTCGAACTTGCCACTAAGAAGTTTGGTTCTCAGGCCATCGTGCCTGTTTCTGAACTCGTTTCGCTTGCAGAAGCCAACGAGCTCGCGAACGCTGACCATCACTGGTTGTATAAGTCGGCGTATCGCGCTGGTCGCGCGCAGTACAAGCTCCCTGCATACGATTCGACAGAATCAGAAAACCTCGCGGCTATGGCTGCTGATATTGTTCCTATTCGCCGTGAGATGCCTGTGGCTCCTAAGAAGTTCGACCCCAACGCTCAGTCCGAGCACGATTATGCTGCGATTCCTGCAAAGGATAAGCATTACGTTCCGTTCGGTGAGTTCAAGATGATTGAGAAGATCGTTGCCTCTGGCAAGTTCTTCCCTGTATTCATCTCTGGTCATTCTGGCAACGGCAAGACGTTCATGGTCGAGCAGGTCTGCGCGAAGGTGAAGCGTCCGATGATTCGCGTTCAGATGTCTCGCGAGACCGACGAAGACGACTTGATCGGTGGTTTCCGCCTTATCGACGGTGAAACTAAGTTCATGAAGGGTCCAGTGCTTCGCGCGATGGAACTCGGTGCAGTTCTTCTCATCGACGAAGCTGACCGTGCTGATCCTGGCAAGGCTATGTGCTTGCAAGGTATTCTCGAAGGCAAGCCCTACTTCATGAAGAAGACTGGCGAGATCATCGAAGCTGTTACTGGCTTCAACGTGATTGTGACTGCTAACACGAAGGGTCGTGGTTCTGACGACGGTCGCTATGTTGCTGCTACCATGCTTGACGATGCGTGGCTTGAGCGTTTCCCGATCACGATTGAGCAGGAGTATCCTACTGCTTCTATCGAGAAAAAGATCTTGACAAACTATCTCAGTGATGATACAATTACTGAAGATGATAAGGCGTTCATCGAACACCTGACCGTTTGGTCAGAGATCATTCGCAAGACCTTCACTGAAGGCGCGATTGACGAGCTCATCTCGACTCGTCGCCTTGTTCATATTGCACAGACGTTCCGCATGATTGGCGACCGTCAGAAAGCTATTCGCCTGTGCATCAATCGCTTTGACGAAGAGACGAAGACTGCGTTCCTCGATCTCTATGCAAAGGTTGATCCTACGATCAATCCCGTCCCCGAGACTCCGGCTACTGAAACAGTAGCGGAGAAGGCTCAGGAAGTTGCTTTCTGAGCCTAACCACCCCACCAAAACTGGAGTATCTATAATATGACTAAGACTGACTCTGTACTCGCTGCTCTTCAGAACGGCGAAGAACTGACCGCCGCTCAGATCCGCTCGCGTTTCTCTGTCGGCAATCCTCACGAAGTGATTCGCTCGCTCCGTGAAGCTGGTCACGCAATCTATCTCAATGAGCGTAAAAACTCAAAGGGCGAGCTGACTGCTAAGTATCGTCTCGGCAAGCCTTCTCGCAAGATGGTTGCAGCAGCTTATGCTGTTTTCGGCGGCACTATCTTCGATAGCCGCGCAGCGTAAGCTATATAGAGGAGGGAGGACTTTTCCCCTTTCACCTCCCTCCTCTTTATTCTATGGAGTAATCATTGGCTACTGATAATCGTGAACCTTGGGAGAACCTCAAGGGCATTTCTGTCACCGTTCGCAATAATGATGTGAATGGTGCATTGCGCATTCTGAAGAAGAAAGTTCAGCGCGAGAACCTTCTGCGTGATCTTGCTGAGCATGAACACTATACTAAGCCTTCCATCAAGCGTCGAATGAAGAAGCAAGCTGCTGTCGTCCGTTGGAGAAAAAAGCAGGCTGAGATTGCTGAAACGCTCTGAAGCGAACATATATAATATCATCACATTGGAGTAATCATGGCAGCAATTGAAATTTCAGTATCAATCGAAGAACTGCGTAAGAAGAAGATCTTTGTAGCAACACCGATGTATGGTGGTATCTGCGGAGGTCAGTATTGTAAGTCCACAGCCGATCTTGCTATGATGGCAGCTCAGTATGGTATGGACGTTCGCTTCTTCTATCTCTTCAACGAATCGCTAATCACTCGAGCTCGCAACTACTTGGTTGACGAGTTTCTTCGCAGTGATTGCACTCATCTTATGTTCATCGACTCAGACATTGGCTTTGACCCGAACGACGTTATCGCCCTTGCAGTTATTGCTGAAGAAGGGACGGATAAGCATATCGTTTGCGGTCCGTATCCTAAGAAGTGTATCGCTTGGGAAAAGATCAAGCGCGCAGTCGATAAAGGTTTCGCTGACAAGGATCCCAGCAATCTTGAGAAGTATGTTGGCGACTACGTCTTCAATCCAAAGGAAGGTACTGGTTCCATTCCGCTTGACGAGCCTGTAGAAGTTCTCGAAGGTGGTACTGGCTTTATGATGATTCAGCGCGCAGCGCTCGAGAAGTTCCGCGATGCTTATCCTCAGTATATGTACAAGCCAGATCACGTTCGCACAGAACACTTCGATGGTTCGCGTGAAATTCTCATGGCATTCCAAGCGGAAGTTGATCCAGCATCCAAGCGATATCTCTCAGAAGACTACTGGTTCTGCCAGAAGGCTTGGGAGATTGGTGTTAAGACTTGGCTTTGCCCGTGGATGAAGCTCCAGCATATGGGTTCTTATGTGTTCGGTGGCTCGCTCATTGATCTTGCTCAGATTGGTGCTGGCGCGACTGCTGATGAAACTTCTAAGCCTAAGAAGCTTGCAAAAAACTGATTGACAACTAGGAGTAAATATGATGAAATTGTCTAAGGAAACAACAGAGATCCTGAAGAACTTTGCGGCTATCAATCCGTCGCTGATCTTTCAGGCTGGTTCTGTTCAGAAGACTGTTAGCCCACAGAAGACTGTTCTTGCTAAGGCTAACCTCAGTGAGAAGTTCGACAAGGACTTCGCTATCTATGATCTGACTCAGTTTATCTCGACTGTTTCTATGTTTGAAGATCCTGAGCTGAAGCTCGGTGATGATTCTGTTGTTATTACAAACGGTAAAGCTAAGACGACTTTGCGTTATGCTAAAGCCGACTTGATTCAGTCACCTCCGAACAAGGAAATCAATCTTCCTTCCACGGAGATTAGCTTCACTCTGGAAGCAGCTGCTCTTCAGTCAGCTCTGCGAGCTGCTGGTGTTCTTGGTTTGCCTGAGCTTGCTCTTGTTGGTCGTGGTGGTAAGGCATATCTTGCTGCTATCGACTCTCGTAATCAGGGTTCTAACTCTTTCGAGTATGAAGTCGGTGATGCGAAAGCGAACTACATGATGATCTTCAAGATTGATAACCTCAAGCTGCTGAACCGCGATTACGAAGTTCGCGTTTCATCTAAAGGTATCTCACACTTCGCGTCGAAGACTGGAGATGTGGAATACTGGATTGCTACAGAACAGGGTAGCAAGTACGGTGAATAAGAGAGGGACTTCGGTCCCTCTTTCCTTTTATGATATGGAGCCATAATGCGCGAAGAGTTTCTGTGGGTCGAGAAGTATCGCCCTCGTAAGATTGCAGATTGTATTCTGCCCGAAGACTTGAAAGCTACATTCCAACAGTTCGTCGATGACGGACAGATTCCTAATCTTCTTTTGGCTGGTTCAGCGGGCGTCGGTAAGACGACTGTTGCTCGCGCTATGCTTGAAGAGATTGGTGCTGATTATATCGTCATCAATGGTTCGATGAATGGTAACATCGATACGTTGCGCATCGATATTCGAAACTTCGCAGCGACTGTATCGTTCACTGGCGGTCGTAAGTATGTTATCCTCGACGAGGCTGATTATCTCAACGCCAACTCTACTCAACCAGCGTTGCGCAACTTCATGGAGGAATACAGTTCTAACTGTGGTTTCATCCTGACCTGTAACTTCGTAAATCGTATCATCGATCCGCTCCACTCTCGTTGTTCCGTTGTAGAGTTCAAGATTGGCGCTAAGGAAAAGGCAGACCTTGCTAAGCAGTTCCTCGTGCGCGCATGCGGGATTCTGGATCAGGAGAATGTTGGCTACGATAAGAAGGTACTAGCTGAAGTCATTATGAAGCACTTCCCAGATTGGCGTCGAGTGCTCAATGAGTTGCAGCGATACTCAGCTCGTGGCACGATTGATGCTGGTATTCTAGCCAGCGTTGACAATGTGGAGATCAAGGAGCTGGTAAAGTATCTAAAAGGTAAAGAGTTCGAAGCCATGCGTAAGTGGGTCGGTCAGAACTCCAGCATGGATGTCAATGTACTGTTTCGCAAGCTGTATGACGCAGCAAGCGGAATTATGAAGCCAGAGTCTATTCCGCCACTAGTTCTTGCCTTGGCTGACTATCAATACAAGGCTGCGTTTGTGACGGACCAAGAGATTAACTTGGCTGCGTGTATGACTCAGATCATGATTGATTGTGAGTTCAAATAGGGGCTTGACAATTGAGCGCCTTTATAGTATTATAAGAATAATGAGTTGAAATGGTTCGGCTCATTAACTAGGCTGTGAGCTTGGAGAGACGCTAGAAGTCTCGGGTGCAGCCAACTTGGAGTAGTAAAATGTCTATGTCGTATAAGAAGTGCTTGGCTATGGCTGAGCGTATTGCTGAAGCATACAAGAGTGGTTCTCTTCAGATTAATCAGATCGCTCTTGATAAGTTGTTGCTCTTGAAGAAGAATGTTCTTCAGGTTCGCCAGAATGTAGTAAACGTCGACAAGGTTGCAGAAATCGTAGGCAAGGTTCGCGTTACGAAATCGACACAGTTCGTCGATCCTATCCTTGTTGTTCAGGCTTCGCCCGAATTGTTGAAGTTGAACAACCCAGACTGTGAATGTAGTGTTCCCGCCCTGATGGTTGTTAACGGCAACCATACGACCGACGTCAACATCGAGATTATCCGTAAGGGAATCGTTGTTGGTTATACTGAAGCGCCGATCGTTGTTATTCCGGCTGAAATGCTGCCGGAACTTCCCGAAGATCAGTTCGAAGTCCTCAAGCTCGTCGCAGTGATTATGAACAAGGTCGAGAAGATCGTCCAGGGCATGACCAAGAGCGACATTAAGCATCTGATTGTCAACGACCTTGTGAGCGGTAAGGATATCAACAATTCCGATTATCAGGAAGTGTTAGCTGAAGCTGCTCAGTTGAGTTTGTATGACATTCGCACTTTGGTAGCAAAGGCTCGTCAGGAATCGCTCAACCAGAAGCTCAATCGTCGATTCAACTTCAAGCAGTATTCTGTCGCAGAAATGAACGAAATCAAGTTCAATCGCGAAGGAGAACTTGGTTTTGATACAGAAGTCACTTGGGCTGTTGTTACTCCCGACAAGACTTATGAGACTCTTGGAAAAGCTGTCGGAAATATGCTTCAGAACGATTGTTCTAAGGCGCACATCATCTTCCACTTCAAGAATTATGATGATGTGAAGAAGCTCAAAGACGAGACAGAAAAGAAGATCGCGAAGTTTCAAGACACTTCGAAAGTCAAGATCAACTACGAATTCCTGCCCTGGAATAACTGATATGTTGATCTATGTGATGGCTGTCCCTTCGCAGTTCAACGCTGGTATCTTCAAGATCGGTGAAGCTGACGGAAGGAAGCAACTGAAAAGCCGTGAAAAAGCATTTCAGACTTCACACCCAGAGCCCGTAGTAACATACGGGCTTTGGGATATCGGTCCGATTGGTAAGAAAGCAGACAATCGCTTACACGCCATATTCGAAGACCGTCGTTATGGTAATGGTGGGACCGAATTCTTTAAAGGCGTGACGCTCGAAGAGGTCCATGAGCAATCGCTATATATTTTCGGTCCCCAAGTGAAAAGGCTTAAATGAGCAATCCCTTTGTCTATGTTGAAAGTGTAACCAATTCCAAAAAGAACCTGATGCGTGGGTCGGCGAATGATGAGCTCGCGGAAAAGCTATACAAGCCTTTCATGATTAATCGTTCGCTATCCTACCATCAGGACTGCATCCTTTACGCCAACGAGGTCAATCTCCGACCCCACCTAGACGCAAAGCTACAGTATGAGTTTTTACTAAATAGCCTGCGGAAGCGGAAGAGGACGAGCTCCAAATGGGGTAAAGACAAGCCCGATGCCTCCGTTGAGATGATCATGGAATATTACGGCTATGGTCGGGCTAAAGCAGAACAAGCATTGCGCGTTTTGACCGATGAACAGCTTGCCATGATCGAGGTCGCACTCGATAAAGGTGGAAAAGGATGAACGCATCGGTTGAAAGTATGGTAGAAGTGAAGCTGCGATCAGCAGAAGATTTCCTAAAGATTCGTGAAACACTTACTCGTATCGGAGTCGCCTCGCGACGCGATAAGGTACTGTTTCAGTCTTGCCACATCCTGCATAAGCAGGGTCGGTACTATATCGTTCACTTCAAAGAATTGTTCGCGCTGGATGGCAAGCCTACTAACTTCTCAGACGAAGATAAGGCTCGCCGTAATACTATTGCCAATCTGCTCGCCGAATGGGAGCTGATTGATGTTGTTGATTCGGAGCGAACTAAGGATCCTGTTGCGCCACTGAACCAGATTAAGATCCTGGCGCATAAGGAAAAGCACGAATGGAAGTTGGAAGCAAAATACAATATCGGTAAGAAGCGAACCAACGACTGATTGTGCTAAATAGAACGTGACGCCTTCGGGGTCACACATTGTTAACCTTGCTTAATAGGAGGTCTATATGACTAAGCACGACTACACTCAAATTCCTTCACTCTTCGGTCAGTTTGATCCGCTGTCTGTCGGTTTCGACAAGACATTCAAGCTGCTTGCGTCACAACTGGATGGTATCGGTAAAGCCCTTCCAGGCTATCCACCATACAATATCAAGAAGGTAGAGGATAACAAGTATGTCATCGAAATGGCAGTTGCTGGATTCTCTAAGACTGATCTTGAGATCACTCTCGATGGTGGCAAGCTCACTATCTCAGGGAAGACCAAAGAAGCCGACGATGCAGACAATGCTGGCTCATACTACTTCTACAAGGGAATCGCAGAGCGCGCATTCACACGCCACTTTACTCTCGCTGATTCTGTAGAAATCAAGAACGCCGAAATGGTTAATGGTATTCTTAAGGTATGGCTCGAGAACTTCATTCCCGAGCATCAGAAGCCTAAGAAGATCGAGATTAAAGACTAATCACCATATTGATTTGTTTGCTATGCGCTGGGCGGCTTCGGTCGCCCAGCTATTTTCATTTAAGGAGACACACATGATCGACTGGGTAACACGAACATACCGATACTATCACACAATCATCGAGCTTATGAAGCTTTCAGACGAAGAACTTAACGATTTGGGTCTGTCAAGAGAAGAAATCGTTTTCGTAGCCTATAAAACACATCTGGTGCAAAATGCTTAATCTATTCCTAGAATTCAAAAGATTACTTAAAACGATGATGGGAAATCGTCCGTACGGCTAAATAGCTTCCGAAAGGAGGCGCTCATGGCATTAGTAACATTTGAGCAATTGAACGAGTTCTTTGAAGACACAAACGAAAAGATCATTGAACCGTTTGTGGAACCCCTGAATGAAGTGATGGAGTTCTACGAGATTAATACGCCGCAACGTATTTCTATGTTTCTCGCTCAGGTTGGTCATGAATCAGGTGGATTAAGAGCTAGAAAAGAAAATCTAAACTACAGAGCCGAAACTCTGTTGAAGGTATTCCCTAAGTATTTCCGTGGCAAGAATCCAAACGAGTATGCTAAGAATCCAGAGAAGATCGCGAATCTCGTCTATGCAAGTAGAATGGGTAACGGTCCTCCTGAGTCTGGTGATGGCTATCGCTACTGCGGTCGCGGTCTTATCCAGCTGACGGGTAAGAGCAACTATCAAGCATTCGCTGCAGATATGAACATGGATCTAGCTGAAGCGACTGAATGGTTGGAAACAGAAGAAGGTGCAGCTTGGTCAGCTGGTTGGTTCTGGGATTCCCGCGAACTCAATCAGTGGGCTGATAAGGGCGATATCCTTACAGTCACAAAGAAGATCAACGGTGGAACTATTGGATTGAAAGATCGTGAAGAGCATTATGAAGCAGCCTTAGAAATCTTTGGAGGTTAATAATGCCACGTTTTACTTTAGAAACTGACGAACCAACACCAAAACCAGCAATGGATCAACTTCCACCTGCTACGAAAGGTGCAGCGGCTTCTATTCCAACAAACTATGTTGATACAAGCCCACGTTATGCCGCACCAGCTGCTCCTCAATTATCAGAAGCAGCGCAGCTCGCTAAGATTGAACTTGAGAAGAAGCAGTGGGAAGCAGAACACGCAAAGCAGAATGAAGACTGGATGGTCAAGAAGTGGCGACCTGCAATGGGTTGGTGCTATATGGTTATCTGTGTTCTTGATATGGCAATCTTCCCTGTCCTGTGGTCAATCGCACAGGTTATGGTCAAGATGCCACTCACACAATGGAATCCACTCACGCTACAAGGCGCTGGTCTATTCCATCTCGCAATGGGTGCAGTCCTTGGTATTGCCGCATGGTCCCGTGGTCAAGAAAAGATCCAAGGCGTAACAAAGTAAGGAAATGATATGAACGTGAATCCTGTGAATGTAAATGAAGTGCAGAATGCGCAACTGGCTGTTATGATGCTTCGTCTATTGAATGGCGATGAGATTGTAGGAAAGGTTGGAGTGGTGGGTAACATGATCAAGGTCGTGAAACCCGCCGCTGTTATGCTTCATCCTGGCGCATCAGGTAAAGCTAACATGGCTCTAGTCGATTTCATTCCTATGGCTAAGAACAAAGAGATCATTCTTGATCCGCGTAATGTTATGTTCACTTACGAGCCAGATGACCAGATTGAAGCAGCCTACAATCAGAATTTCGGTTCGGGATTAGTGCTTCCTAAGAAAGGGATCTTGACAACTGCGTCGTGATGTGGTAATATATCACTATGACAAAGTTCTACACCAACGCGATTGAATACGGTAACAACATCCTCGTCCGCGGCTATGATCGCGGACGACCTTTCAACGAAAAGATTCCCTACAAGCCAACTCTGTTCCTACCATCCAAGCGCGAAGGTGCTGTGTGGAAGGACATTCGTGGCTTACCGCTTGACCCCATGCCATTTGACTCCATGCGCGACGCAAAGGAGTTCATTGCTCGTTATGATGATGTGAGCAACTTCAATCTGTATGGTATGCCACGATTCATGTATGCTTATCTCAACGATGAGTATCCAGATGAAATCGTGTATGACCGCGATCTTATCAAAGTCGCATACATTGATATCGAGGTCAGCTCAGAGTTTGGTTTTCCCACAGTCGAACGCGCATCTGATACCATCACTGCTATCACTCTCAAGAAAGACGGTATCTTCCATGTGTGGGGATATGGTGAGTTTGAAGTGAAGCGTGATGACGTTCGCTACTATCAGTGCAACAACGAGAAGGAACTGCTTATCAAGTTCCTGAGTGAGTGGAGTAACGAGTATCCTGACATTGTCACTGGTTGGAACGTGACGTTCTTCGATATCCCGTATCTTGTTCGTCGCATGAACACTGTGCTTGGTGAAAGCGAAGCAAAGCGTTTCTCTCCTTGGCGTATGTTCAAGGAGCGTCAGGTTCGCACGAAGTTCAAAGACGAGCTTGCCTATACCATCTGCGGCGTTGCGACTCTTGACTATCTTGAGATGTATATGAAGTTCACATACTCTCAGCAGGAAAGCTACAAGCTGGATCATATCGCGTTCGTTGAGCTCGGTGAGCGCAAGCTATCGTATGACGAATACGAAACGCTGCATGAGTTCTATATGAACGACTTCCAGAAGTTCATCGAGTATAACATTCGAGATACTGAACTCGTTGAGAAGATCGACGACAAGATGAAGTTCATTGATATGGCTCTCGCGCTCGCATACGACGCGAAGGTTACATTGATGGATGTATTCACTCAGGTGCGAATGTGGGACGTCATCATTCACAACCATCTTTATAAGCAGAAGATCGCAGTTCCTGTTGAAGGCGGTGGTGCTAAAGACGAAGCGTATGTTGGTGCTCACGTCAAGGAACCGAAGCCTGGCGCGTATGATTGGGTCATGTCGTTTGACTTGAACTCACTATATCCACATCTCATCATGCAGTATAACATCTCACCAGAAACTCTGCTGCGTGACGGTCGCGGTAATGCGATGAAAGTTGAAACGAGCGTCGATGAGTTGCTTGAAGGTATCTTCCCCGAAGTTCCTGAAGGATATGGTCTAGCCGCTAACGGATGCTTCTTCAGTAAAGATCGTCAAGGATTTTTGCCTGAGATCATGGAACGTATGTACAACGATCGTGTCGTCTATAAAGAAAAGATGATTGCTGCGCAGAAGGAACACGAAGCGACTAAGTCTAAGCAAGCGTCTAAGGATATCTCTCGATATAAGAATATGCAGCTTGCTAAGAAGGTTCAGCTGAACTCAGCTTACGGCGCGATTGGTAATCCATACTTCCGCTTCTTTGATATCAATCAAGCTACAGCTATCACGCTCGGCGGTCAGCTTTCTATTCGCTGGGCTGAAAACGAGATGAATAAGTATTTGAATAAGCTACTCAAGACTAAGGATGCCGACTATGTCATTGCTGCAGATACGGATTCGCTATACATCTGCTTTGATAGACTTGTACAAATGGTCTTTGAAGAACGAGGAAAGAAACTTGATTCTTCTGAAGATTCGAAGCAGATGGTCGTTGACTTTCTGGATAAGGTGGCTAGCGAGAAAATTGAACCTGTTATTGATCGCATCTATCAGGATCTTGCTTCTAGGATGGAAGCGTTCCAACAAAAAATGAACATGAAGCGTGAGGTTATCGCTGATCGTGGTATCTGGACTGCGAAGAAGCGATATATCCTCAATGTTCATGACTCTGAAGGCGTTCGCTATGCGAAGCCGAAGCTGAAGATGATGGGTATCGAAGCAGTCAAGTCATCGACTCCTGCTGTTTGTCGCGAGGCTATCAAAGACGCGCTCAACATCATCATGACTCAGCCAGAAGAGGAACTGCATAAGTTCATTGCTGAGTTCAAGACTAAGTTCTTCCAACTCAAATTCGAAGACGTCGCGTTCCCACGATCTGTTCAGGATCTAGCTAAATATGAACGCGAAACAAAGAGCGTCCCGATCCATGTTCGTGGCGCATTATTATACAACGGACTCATCAAGTCGATGAAGCTCCAGAAGAAGTACGAGCTTATCAAGGACGGTGAGAAGATCCGCTTCTCGTATCTGAAGATGCCTAATCCGCTTAGAACAAACGTGATTTCTTCGTTCTCATCGTTACCGACAGAGTTTGGCCTTGACGATTATATTGACCATCAAACTCAGTTCGATAAAACGTTCATGGCTCCACTCAATGCTATCCTTGAAGTCATCGACTGGCACTCAGAGAAGCAAAGCACACTAGAGGGTTTCTTTTCATGACAATTAAGATTCCGCAAGAATATGCAGACTTTGACTTTGGTTTCACTGGAGTTGATGAATCTGAGATCAAGCAAGACGTTCTAGACGAGCTTAGTCAGAAAGATCAAGCTCTTACTGAAAAAGAACAGGAGCTACAACACAAGATTAAGGTGCTCGAGGGTATCATTGTTCCGCTGCTGAACAATCTAATCAAAACGGCAGACAAAGCATACATTCACTGGCCTAATCGTAAAGAGAAGTGTCAGGAGATGTTAGAAAAGGTGTTGAAGACAACTAGAGGTTTGTGATGAACAATATGATTCAGCTGAATCCCCCTATCCCGATTATGACTCCAAAGGGTAGGGCGATGGCTCATTTCATTATTGACTACGGAATGGAAAATGACTTGATGTGGGTTTGCTTTCAGGATGACACGGGTGAGTGTTGGACTTGGGAAAACGCCTACATCCGCGCTCGCATGAATCAAACCATCGGACGTAGAAAGATGAGTAAGATCGATGTTTGAAGTCACCAAAGATAACTATCGTGATTTCCTAACGTGGCATGGTCAAGATCCAGAGGTTGCTCAGTGGGTCATCGATCAGCATGATAACACAGAAGGATATCATAAGATTGGTTCTGTGCGACTTTGGGTAGACGCATCAAAGATGTTACTCAAGGAACTGTATGGCAATTAATCTAGATCGCTGGATGATTATGGCGACGGGGATAGCACTCTCCGTCGTCGCTGCTTGGTATTCAGTTACAGGTCTCGTCGCCATCTTCTCAGGCGCTGCGCTTGCGATTATCATTCTTGGCGGCACGTTAGAGTTCGGTAAGATCATTCTTGCTTCATGGCTCTATAGAAACTGGAAGTACATTCCATTTCTACTCAAGACATATTTCACTTCTGCTTTGCTCATTCTCATGCTCATCACTAGTATGGGTATCTTCGGTTTCCTATCCAAAGCTCATCTGGATCAAGTCGCACCGAGTGGTGATGTAGCAGCTAAGATAGAACGTATCGACGAAAACATCGCGCGCGAGCGCGTGCGCATCACGCGAGCAGAACAGCAGCTTGGTCAGCTCGATAAAGCTATCGACGCCATCATCGACAGAAACAATCGCGCACAAACTGCGCTACAGTTACGTCAGCAGCAGCGTAAAGAACGAGAAACTCTAGCTGCTGAAATGAAAGACGCCCAGAAAAGTATCGACGCTCTGCTAGATGAGAAAGCGCCACTCCTGAAGGCTACACGAGCAATCAAACTAGAAGTCGGACCTATTCGTTACGTTGCTGAGCTTATCTATGGTGAAGGAAATGAACGAGATCTAGAAGCAGCTATCCGTATCATGATTCTACTTCTGGTTCTGGTCATCGACCCGCTCGCAGTTCTCCTCATCATTGCAGCCAGCAAAGATTTACGAAAAGAAGTGGAACGTCTTGAAGCAGTAACAACAGATGGGGATTTATGGGAACCTATCACTATTGAAAAGAAGTCTTGACAATTACAAGCAGTTATAGTAATATGATAGTTGGAGGTGAAGTATGTCACTTAGAGAAAAACTCATTAAGAACAGCACAATCGAATTTACAGCCACGCTCGAAGATTCTAAGATCTTCACAAAGAAGGATACTATCCCCACAACTGTGCCAATGATCAACGTTGCGTTGTCTGGCTCAGTAGATGGTGGTCTAGTTCCTGGCATCACTATGCTGGCTGGTCCATCCAAGCACTTCAAGACTGGTTTCGCATTGCTTATGGCTTCTGCGTTCCTCAAGAAGTATTCCGATGGCGTAGTCCTTTTCTACGACTCAGAGTTCGGTACGCCGCAGTCGTATTTCAACACTTTCGGTATTCCTTTCGATGCTGTTGTTCATACTCCAGTGATGGATGTGGAGCAGCTGAAGTTTGACATTATGAAGCAGCTGACTGGTCTCGAGCGCGGCGATCGTGTCATGATTGTTATCGACTCTATTGGTAATCTTGCTTCAAAGAAAGAAGTCGAAGACGCACTGAATGAAAAGTCTGTTGCGGATATGTCTCGTGCGAAGCAGCTCAAGTCGCTGTTCCGTATGATCACGCCTTATCTGACCATGAAGGATATTCCTATGGTCGTCGTGAATCATACATATAAAGAGATCGGTCTGTATCCAAAAGATATCGTCGGTGGTGGCACTGGTTCTTATTATGGTTCCGACAACATCTGGATTCTCGGTCGTCAGCAAGACAAAGACTCTGATGGCATTCAAGGTTATCACTTTGTCATCAATGTGGAGAAGTCCCGCTATGTTAAAGAAAAATCTAAGATCCCTATTACTATCAACTATGAAGGAGGTATCAATAGGTGGAGCGGTCTACTGGACGTGGCTATTGATGGCGGTTATATTGCTAAACCTAAAGTTGGCTGGTATGCTCGAGTAGATAAAGAAACAGGAGAAGTCCTTGCTCCTAACATGAGAGCAGGTGATATCGTAGATAACGCAGACTTCTGGAAGACTGTGTTCAAGGAAACTGACTTCGCTAAGTATATCAAGGAGAAGTATTCAATCGCGCACGGCGCAATTCTGTCGGAGGACGAGGAAGATGCTGATCAGTGAATATTGGAGCGAAGATAGAACCAAGAAAGCTCAGGTTCATAAGATTGAAGGCGAGTATCATGTTGACTATTTCGAAGATGAAAAGTTCATCATGACCGAAGGATATCCTGGCAAAAGCCAAAGCTGGGCAGAAGCTGCTGCCGAAAACTATACCATGGGAATTAAGGTGATCCAAAATGGTAAGCGTCGTTGACAATCCAGTCGGAATGAAGTATAATCATATTACTCGCGAAGATGTACCTGAGTTCGTTTGTATTCGAATCGAAGAAGGTGAGTTCGAAGGAATAGTGTACCACTACGAAAACGTCAAGGTCGGTGAAGAACTCGAAGACGGTGGCGCGCTATTAAACTTCAACTATCATATTGTCGAATCATTCATGGCTGAAGAAATGATGACAGATGGTGTTAAGAAGCGATTCGAAGATATAGTCGCTGGTATTCTTTATGATATTTTGCTCAAACAAGTAGGAAGGATCGGGAATGAGGATCGAACTGACGATTCTAAAGAATCTAGTTCATAACGAAGACTTCGCCCGCAAGACTCTACCATTTCTCAAAGAAGAATATTTCAGTGATTCGTCAGAACGTGTTGTGTTCAAGCGAATCACTGAGTTCATGACTAAGTACAACGCTCGCCCGACTCGCGAAGCGATTGGTATTGAGATCGAGTCTAGCACAAATCTAAACGAACAAGATCATAAAATGTCTATGGAGCTGGTCAAGCAACTGAATGAACCAGAACCTGTGACGATGGATTGGTTGCTTGAAACTACAGAATCATTCTGTCAAGAGCGAGCTGTGTTCAATGCAGTCATGGATAGTATCGCCATCCTTGATGGTAAAGATAAGAACAGAACCAAGAACTCAATCCCTGAGATTTTGTCAGAAGCTCTTGGTGTATCGTTCGATAGTCACATCGGTCACGACTTCATCGACGACTTCGAAGATCGCTTTGAATACTATCATCGCATAGAAGAGAAGATTGCTTTTGATCTTGAACTTATGAACAAGATCACTCGCGGTGGTCTATCTCGTAAGTCGCTGAACATCATCCTAGCTGGTACTGGTGTTGGTAAAACGCTCGCCATGTGTCACTTTGCAGCAGCTAATCTAGCTATGGGTAAGAACGTTCTATACATCACTATGGAGATGGCAGAAGAACGTATCGCCGAGCGTATCGACGCAAACCTCCTGAACATCGCTACAGAAGATATCAAGCAGCTTCCGAAGGAACTGTACGAGAACAAGATTGCTCGCCTGAAGACTAAGACTCAAGGCAAGCTGATCATCAAGGAGTATCCAACTGCGTCAGCTCATGTTGGTCACTTCCGTCATCTGCTCAACGAGCTTAATCTGAAGCGAAACTTTGTTCCTGATATCATCTACATTGATTATCTTAACATTTGTTGTTCGTCGCGTGTGAAGCCAGGATCGAACGTCAACAGCTATACCTACATCAAGGCTATCGCTGAAGAACTTCGTGGTCTAGCAGTTGAACGTAATCTTCCAATCTTCTCCGCTACGCAAACAACTCGTTCAGGTTATACTAACAGCGATCCTGGGCTCGAAGATACTTCTGAGTCGTTTGGTCTGCCAGCTACAGCTGACTTCATGATCGCTCTAGTCCGTGACGAGGGTATGGACGAGCGTGGCCAGCTTCTGGTCAAACAGCTCAAGAATCGTTACAGCGACCCAGCTGATCATCGTAAGTTCTTTGTGGGCGTCGATCGCGTTAAGATGAGGCTGTTCGACCTCGACGAAGCTGCTCAGGAAGACATTATAGATAATAGCCTAGGCACAAAGCCCCGCCGTTCAGAGGCGGTTATGGATAATACTAAATTCGGGATGGAAGACCGTGAAAGATCTAAGCCCAAGCCCAAGTTCAACAACTTCAAATTCTGAGAACCTAAATAGGATTGACAACCAGTCTAAAATAGAGTATAATTACCTATTCGATAAGGGAGGCCCTATGATCCCAGACGAATTAGAATACTCAAATAATGGCGCTAAGATTAGCGTATCAGGTGGAAGTTCGCGTAAGAGGAAAATTGTAAAGAAAGCTGCTCGCTGGATGCTTGGATATGCTCTGGGCAACAGGCTAGCAAGCAACGTCACAATCAAAATTCGAATCTCAGACGAACTTAAAAACTCCAATCTTTTCGGTTCAGTAATCTGGGAAGACGACAATCATCGTCCACGCGAATATGACATGGAACTATGTAACTTCATCAAAGATAGAATGTTGTATCGCGTGCTCGCGCATGAGATAGTCCATATCAGACAATATGCGACAGGTGATCTGAAAGATATGGCGTCACATGCTGATTACTGTAAGTGGAAGAATAAAATGGTTAAAGCCGAAGGTCGCGGAAGCGGTTCATATTTTGATTTGCCTTGGGAAGTAGAAGCAAGGCGTGATCAAGAGATTATCCTCAGCGACTGGAAGAAAGCTCACGGATATCATTTCAAACAAAAGACTGGAGAATTGTATAGTGACGATGGTGATTTATAGTAAAGATAATTGCCCTTGGTGCGATCGCGCCAAAGAACTGATGAATGCTAAGGGTGATACATATAATGAGATCAAGATTGGTCGTGATGTAACCCGTGAAGAATTCATGGAACAGTTTCCGAATGTGCGAACAGTCCCCTACATCATCGTCAATGAACAAGTAACAGGCGGTTACGACGTCCTTCTTTCCCACTACGAATCGCTCGCATAGCTTAGTGGCTAAAGCCGGCCGCTCATAACGGTCTGATCGGGGGTTCGAGTCCCTCTGCGAGCACCAATTTACCTAAATACTTCATGCGCAATTTTATCTTAGCAATGGCGTTATCCGTAACGATGGGCGGCTGCTCGTCTATGAATGATGCGTATTCCAACCCATATTATGTTAATGCGACTTGGTATGAGTGCTGTGCGCGTACAGCCAACGGTGAAAAATTCAACCCAAACGGGGCCACAGCTGCACATAGAACGTATCCATTCGGTACTATGTTGCGAGTGACAAATCCTGACAACGGGCGGTCCATAGTTGTCAGAGTAAATGATCGTGGTCCTTTTACGAAAGGCGTGGATCTAGACATTTCGAGAGGAGGTGCCCAAGAGCTGGGGATTATTTCACGAGGGCGAGCGAAAGTTCGTGTGGAGGAACAACTTACGTCTAGATAAGATACGTCATTATATCTTCCTTTCGTAGCGAAAGCCAAAACAGGAGATAGAATGAAAGTTCTAAAAACAGTAATCGTAATTTCTATGCTTAGTCTAGTATCGACTGCCTATGCAGCGCCTAAACATAAGAATAGAGTTACACAGGAAAGTAATCCAGTCACAGCATACACTAATGATGATGACTCGCCTGGAGCGTTTTGGAGACAAGAGTATAACAGAACTCTAACTGTCGCCCAGACTCATCCTAAAGAGAAGAAGAGAAGTGTATCAAAAGACCCTGTGACTGTAGCGAAGCAGTATGAAGGTCTTCATGCTTACAAAGATCGTTCTACACTTCGTGACTTGATGTCAATTGATCCCGCAAGAATCGCATGGTGCGCAGGTTTCGTTAATGCTGTTCTTGATAAAGTCGGTGTCGCGGGAACCGATTCGTTACAAGCTCGCAGTTTCCTAAATTGGGGAATTGTGACTAAGAACCCAAAAGAAGGTGACGTCGTGATCTTCACTCGTGGCAGAAGCCGTGAAGCAGGTCACGTTGGATTCTATGTCGGCGAAGAGGTTGTCGATGGAGTCCGTTATATCCTTGTGCTAGGCGGTAATCAGCGCAAGGCAGTCAATGTAGCTTATTATCCCGCTCAACATGTACTGGGATATCGCAAGATTGGCTAATGACTAAGGAGGTGCTTGTTTCGTCATTAGTCGGGGAGGCGTGTGGTGCGCCTCCCCTTTTGCGTTTATAAATATGCTTAAAGAATTCTTGTAAAGGATTATTATGGCTAATCCCATTAGAATGGCGAGCGGTCTTAACTCATGTTTGAAATACATCAACTATGCAATCGAAGTCTTGAAGAAAGACGGACCAATCGCATTCATTAAAGAATCAACAGGTGGTGGCGACCCCATCATGCTTGATCCTACGAAGTCGTCTAGAATCGAAGCAATCAAAGTCCTATCAACAGTTATTGAAGGCGGTAAACTTAGAGCAGACATAAGTGACCTAAAGTCATACAAGACGTTTGTTGATGCTATAGAACTAGATACTGCGAAAGAGTTTGGAAAGAAACTCTCTGTCGGTTCTATTATGAAAAGCAATGAGAAAGTTCCGTTCGGATATCTTGCTGAAGTATTGTTACAAGCAGCTATCGTAGCTAGATTCGTTGATGGTAGAACTGGTGATCAGATTACTCCCACACATGTTGCTAAATTTCTAAAACAATTCCTGACAGATAAATCTGAGTCTGGCGCATACACAGCTGTTAAAGGTCCTGCCGATACAAAGAAGTCTATCGCTAAGGCGTTCAAGTACACTGTTCCAAATAAGAAAACTTCTGTAGGCAACGATACTGTTTATGTGTTCTATGTTCTTAATAGCGCAGCGTTTACATATCTAAACGCAAGAAAGTCGGTGTTGGCTAATAGTCCAGACCTCGCTCCATACATAGCTGATGCTTGTAGATACGTTAATTCTGGCGCTTGTAAAGAACACGCTGAATATTTCTACACGAACGGTAGACGCGATAGAATTGATGTTGTGTCCACGAGTATATCTGGACAAGACAAAAAGAATCCAACAAAGGCTGATATTGTAACTGCTTATTATGAAGGATGGAGTGGCAACGACGCTAGTCCTGGCAAACCTATGCCGATGAAACTCAATCTTTCAGTCAAGATTAATCACGTCACACAAGTCGGACAAGCATCTGGTCTGCACTCTGAAGCAATGAAAACATTTTCAAGCGCAGTCGGCGTGACGCTATCAACAAAAACAATCAATGAGATTAATAAGATCAACACAAAACCTATCACCAGACAATCGCAGATCGAAGTTTATAAATTAGTTTATAATGAAATGGCTAAAGCAAACGATATGGATAAGTTGATACAAGGAATCAGTTACTTCATTTCGTTCGGCGATAAGACTATTACGATTGTTGATATCGGAGCAGGATTGAAAACTTACTTTATCGAAAATCTTTACATGATAAAGAAACATTTCAAAGGTAAAAAACTGACCGCAAAAGTACGTGTAACTGGTTCGGAAAACTATGTGTTGGATGTATATATCGGAGACACACAAATTCTAGAACTAAGCTCTAGAAAGACTGGCGGTATTTTTAGAAACTTCGTAAACACTGGTGATGGACTTAGAAACATACTAAGTCAGCCACTTTCTAGGTAACAAGATGAAAAAATTCACTAGCTATATCATCGAAGAAAAGAACGTACACATGGAACACATTGAGGATCTGATTCTCAATAATGGTGTTGATGGCGCACGTCAGACATTCCGTTTCTTTTCTTCGGTCCGTGATATGCTTGCTGGACATACGAAAAACAAAGTATCAGCAACTGTCAAGTGGGACGGCGCGCCTGCTATCTTTGCTGGTATTGATCCTCGTGATGGCAAGTTCTTCATTGCGAAGAAAGGTATCTTCAATAAGAACCCAAAGATATACAAGACACAAGCTGATATTGATGCAGATCTAGACGGTGATCTAGCTGCTAAGTTTAGTGCAGCGCTGCGTGAGTTCAGTAAACTCGGTATCAAGAAAGGCGTGTTTCAAGGCGACCTCATGTTTACTAAAGGCGACATCAAGCCTGAAACGATTGATGGTGAAAAGTATTACACATTTCAACCAAACACAATCGTCTATGCGGTTCCTGTTAATTCTGCTCTAGCTAAAAAGATTAAGAGCGCGTCAATCGGAGTCGTTTGGCATACAACATACGAGGGCGATAGTTTCGAAAACATGCGAGCTTCATTCGGTAAAGGTATCGTTGAAAAGCTAAACAAAGTCAATACGATTTGGATGGACGACGCGACTTATAAAGACGTGAGCGGTACAGCTACTTTTACGGGCGCAGAAACAACAAGATTAAACTCAATCCTATCAGAAGCGGGTAAGATTCTACAGAAGCTACCGCGCGAAGCTGTAGACGCGTTCCATCAAGATCCTGAGCTTCTGATGAGAATCAAAACATACAACAACACTAAAATTCGCGCAGGTGAAAAGATTGGTAATACTGCGTTGCATGTTGCTGGATTTATTCATTACATGAACGATTACTATCAGAAAGAAGAAGACAAAAAGAAAACGCCTGCTGGTAAAGCTGCGGTCAAAGCTAAGAAGATGCAGTCGTTCGGACCTATTGTTAAAACGCCACTCATTCAGCTCAAGATGATTTTTGATTTTATGAATCTGATTGTTGAAGCTAAAATGATGATCATATCAAAGATGAACTCAGCTGGTACAATGAATACGTTCTTGCGTACTCGTGCTGGTCTTAAAGTAACATCACCAGAAGGCTATGTCGCTGTGGATCATCTAACTGGTGGTGCAGTTAAACTCGTAGATAGACTAGGATTCAGTCAGGCTAACTTCAGCCCTGACGTTATCAAGGGATGGGAGAGATAACATGGATATCATTATCGGTTTCGCACTCGGTCTTATCGTTGGTTGGAACTTCCTACCACAGCCAACCATGATTAAAGGATGGATTGATAAGCTTCGTTCTAAGTGAGGCTTGACCCTTGCTGCATAGCCTATTATAATGGCAAAACAGCAAGTTGTCAAGACTTTTTTATAAATAATATCGCAGAAAGCTAAGGCAATCCTGCGAGGAGAAAATGAAGAAAGTTGTATTCACGTTCGGGCGCATGAATCCGCCCACGACTGGTCACCAGCTACTTGTAAACAAGCTGGTCGCATATGCGCGTCAAATTGGCGCTGCTCCTCGCGTTTACCTCTCGCACTCTGTCGGCGCAAAAGATCCCCTACAATACGATAAGAAAGTTTCGTTTGCACGAGCAGCATTTGGTTCGCTCGTAAAGAAGTCGAACGCACGTACTGTTATCGAAGTCCTCAAGTCCCTCGAGAAAGAGGGATACACACATGTCACGATGTTTGCTGGTTCAGATCGTGTTCCTGATTTCACTAAGTTGCTCACGAAGTACAATGGCAACTTGTATAACTTCGAATCAATCGAAGTCAAGTCTGCTGGTGAGCGTGATCCTGACGCTGATGATGTTTCAGGTATGTCAGCCAGCAAGATGCGCGCTCTAGCCAAAGATGATAACCTCACTCAGTTTCTACGCGGCGCTCCAAACACATTGAAGGTAGCACAAGCAAAAAATATGTTCACTGCCGTTCGTCGTGCTCTATTAGGAGAAGATGTCATGGATTATGCCATTGACGAAAAGTTCATTTCATACATCATCGAAAGCGACGATCACGAAGACGAAGTCACACTTCCATCAGATAGTGAAATCGAAAATGCAATCGACGGTATGGATCTGGACCTCGACGATGCAGACGCACTGATGCTTGATATGATCGTTGATGATGAAGATAACGACGACAGTGAAATCAACGAAGCGAAAGTTCTTTCTATTCAAGCTCGTCAGAAACTTTCGCAGCGCATGAAAGGAATGTCAAAGCGTTTGGCGCGTTTGCGTCAGATTAAAGCAAAACAGATGCCAGCATCGCAGCGCCTACGCATGCGCGCCCGCAAGGCTGCTTTGATGATTCTTCGTCGTCGCGCTACAGGCAAAAAGAATCTAGATTATAATTCACTATCACGTTCACAGCGCATCGCAGTAGATAATGCGCTTGTCAATCGTTTCGGAAAAGGATTAAAGAGCGCTGTGGAAAAGATTTCAAAAAGACTCATTCCAGCTGTTCGCAAGAAAGCTCAAGTCAACGTAGCTAAAGCTCGTGATATTAAAGAACAAACTATCGATCCAAAGAAGAAGACACAAGTTCCTGATCAGGCTAAAGATAGTCCGCTGAATCTTGACGCACTCAAGATTAATGTTCTTGATACTGATCCACAGAAGAACGATCGTGTTGCGCCAAATCCAAAGACCGCACATTTACATAAGAATCGTCTAGCAACACACTTCAAGTCAGTAGATGAAGGTCGTAAGTCAGCTGATGATAAAGACGCTCGTGACGCAGGTGATACAAACATCATCTATCAAATGCGCAAGGTCGTAAACTCACGCGGCGAGCATGAAACTGTGTTTGCTGATAAGCATAAGGCTAACATCTCAGTTGCAGACGCTAAGAAACTGCTTGCTAAGTTCGAAGCTCTTCGTCTACCAGCAGATAAGCATGAGTTCACCATTCAAGCTGGCGCGTCACTCGCTAAGTTCCGTGATGTTCTCGCTCATGGCGTAAAGCATGAAAAGAAGAAGATCTCGCTTGGTGGTAAGAAGTTCAATGAGTTCTATCTTGGCGTCGGTCGCTCACGCACTGTATCTGCCTACGACAACGATGAGCCACCTGGCGTTCGTCGTGTAGCAGAAGCAGCTAAGGATGAAGATAGACCAGAAGATCCAAATCGTTCGCGTCCACTTTCACAGAAGATGGATCTGCTGATGCGTTTGGGTCTTGTTGACTCTGATGAGCTACAGAAGTATCGTCGTGCGCTTCGCTCATCTAAGAAGTTTGCACTACAGAGCCCTGAACTGCGTATGAAGATCGCAGACCTGCTTGATAAGCTGATTGATCTTACAACTAAAGATCCAGCAACGTATTCTCGCGTCCGCTATAATGTAATGGCTAAAGAAGCTCTGTCACTTATGAACAAAGCTGAGAAGTCTGGTGTTGATGTTAACATCATCTTCGAAGTATTCTCTCGCGGATATAATAACAACGAAGATATCAACGAAGCATTTGCTCGTGTAAACTCATTCATTGCTGGCGGAAAGGCTGCTGAACTAGACAGTGATCTATCAGAAAAGGCTGATATACCACACAAGTATCGTGCTGGCCTATCAGATAAAACTGCTGCTGCTAGAAAATCACACTGGGATAAGATGGATAAGTTGTCTGATCGTGATCCTCGTGCATATCAACCTGCGCCTGGGGATGCGACTGCAAAAACAAAAACGTCTAAGCATACACTAAAGTACAGAAGAATGTATGGAGAAGAAATCATGGACGAAAGCTCAGAAGCTGGATTAGCTGCTAAGGCAAAGAAGTCTGGTGTTTCATTAGGAACGCTAAGAAAAGTATATCGTCGCGGTGTTGCAGCATGGAACTCTGGTCATCGTCCTGGCACGACTCCGCAGCAGTGGGGAATGGCTCGCGTCAACTCTTATATCACAAAGGGTAAAGGAACCTATCACGGGGCTGACAAGGATCTGCGTGAAGATGAGCTGAATGAGAAGGGTCCAGGTTTATGGGCTAACATTCATGCGAAGCGTCAGAGAATCAAGTCTGGTTCTGGTGAGCGTATGCGTAAGCCAGGCGAAAAGGGAGCGCCAACAGCAGATCAGATCAGATCAGCTAAAGGTGAAGCAGCTAATCCAGCACAACAAGCTGCGATTGCTATCTCAATGAAGAAGGCTGGTAAGACGCCTAAGAACGAATCAGTATATCCTGAGCGTCATGCAGCCGCTAAGAAGATTCTTGGTAAGGTTGCTAAGGACAAAGGTGGTAAGGTTGGATTTCAGTCTACATCTTATAAAGATGGTAAGAGAGTTACGACTCACGGACATTATAATGAAAAGGGTGAGCGCGTTGTAACACATACAACGAGCGAAGAAAACATCAATGAAAACAAGCTATATCACGTTTCATGGGGTCCAGGCGTAGAGCATCAGGTTGTCGCAAAGCATGGCGCAGAAGCTGTGTCGAAGGCTAAGGCTGAAATCATTAAGAGAACTCCTAAGCTAAAAGATAAGAAGTATGCTGGAACGTTCCACAACAATCCTCGCGTTTCCAATCTTTCTCATGAGCGTAAGGCTCAAAAGAAGGTCGGTGAAGAAACGCAGATTGATGAGATTTCTCAGGAAAAGAAAAACAAATATATTCAACGTTCATCAAGTAGTCATTCTCATTGGAATGCTGTTCGTAGAGATGCGCAATCGACTGGCGATAAGAGCGCCGAAGATATGGCTGCAAGAAAGATGAAGAATCGTAATAAAGGTATGTCTCGCGCATTCGGAGAAGAAACGGTCGACGAGATTTCATCCGGCGTCTATAAACGTGCAATGAATAAAGCGGCTCATCGCGCTATGTGGGACGCGCAAGGTGTAGGCGGACCTGTTCATAAGAAGTATTCGACGATGGCTCGTAAGTTCCAGAAGAAAGGAATCGAGCAAGAAAAGAAAGAAAAGGCTGCAAAGACTGAAGGTTTCGTTGTAAAGTATCACGACGACAAGGGAAAGTATAAGAACAGCTCTCGCGTGTTTACTACAAAAGATAAAGCTGATGCACATGCAGCTCGTGGTAATAAGATTACTCGCGTCGGCGGCAAGTACACTGTTCACCAGATTACTGATAAAGGCCATGAAGTCAAAGAAAACGAAACGCCACTAAGCAGCACTCCTGTTCGTGGTATTGATTCTAGCAAGAGCACGAAGAAAGTGTTCGAGCAGAACATGACAACTCATGAGCCAATTCCTCTAGCAAAAAGAGCGAAACGTGTTAAGAGTTTCCATGCATGGCATCCAAAGCCAACATCTGAAGCTATGCAGCGTCATGCTGATATCAAGATGATTAAGGTTCGTATGCCTGATGGTTCTGTAAAGTATCGCAAAGAACGTCCTACAACAAACGTTCAGCAAGAAATGTACACAGGTTCAGAACCAGTATCAGGTAACAGAGCAGACCCAGCAAATCGTTTCGTAGGCACAAACGCTATTCGTCAGAACTATGCGTCTGTAACGCCTGGTCAAGGTTCAGCTGCTGGTGAAATCGCTGTAGCTAAGTTTGCTCCAGAGAAGGTTGACTATAGTTCATCTATGGTCAAGAAAACTAGAACTGAAGTAGATCAGTCTAAGGAAGATATGGGTCAAAAGAACCTAGCTTCTATTCGCAAAGCACTTGGCGGTATTCGTGAGTCTGTAGAACTCAACGAGTCATTTGCTGCAGGATTTGAGCTAGCGCCTTTTGCTCGTGATTATGGTATTACTGTTCAATCTGCATTCACACATCATCCAGAAGTACAGGAAGAACTTGACGCGCAAGAAGATACAGTCAACGAAGCTATATATCAGGGACGTCAAGTTCAACTAAACAAACCTATGAAGGGTGATGTTAAGAAATCCAAGGTTTACGTTCGTGATCCTTCAACTGGCAATATTAAGAAGGTAAACTTTGGCGATAAGAATTTAAGCATTAAGAAGGATCAACCTGCTCGCAAGAGATCATACTGTGCTCGCTCGGGCGGTCAGGGTAATCTAACAAAGAAGACCAGTGCTAATTACTGGTCGCGTAGAGCATGGAATTGTTAAGGAGAAACTGAAATGAATGATATGATTGTTTGGGGTGGTCTTTTACTTGCTATCGTTATCTTTGGTTGGTTGGTGTGGCCTAAGGATGAGAAACCAGCACAACTGGATCCAGTGAAGCCAGAACCGGCTCCTGCTCCAGAACCAGTAAAGGAAGAAGCACCAGTGGCAAAAGCAACGACAAAGAAAGCTCCTGCTAAGAAGGCTCCAGCTAAAAAGGCACCAGCTAAGAAAGCAGCTGCTCCTAAGAAAGCAGTTGTAAAGAAGGGAAAGAAGTAATATGGAACAACTCGTAGAGTCACTCAAGAAAGCACTGGCGAGTAGTTTTGCGTTCTACCTCAAGGCGCACAACTATCACTGGAACGTAGAAGGTGCAAACTTCTCGGAGTATCACGCATTTCTTGGTGAGCTCTACGCTGAAGTTTGGGGTGCGGTTGATCTCATCGCAGAACACATCCGCACCCTAGACGCATATGTTCCTGGATCGTTTACTCGTTTTCAGCAGATGTCATCAGTCGAAGATGAAATGTCAGTTCCAACAGGTCGTATGATGATGGCTAAATTGCTTGTTGATAATCAGCGCGTTCTTGCCGATCTTCAAGCAGCGCACGCTCTAGCAGAACAAGCTAACAAACGTGGTATCGTAAACTTCCTTGAAGATCGTATCGACATTCATGAGAAGCATGCGTGGATGCTTCGTTCATTTACTAAAGGCGAATAATGGCTCAGTTCAGAACCGATACGAGTAGATATCTAAACAACTGCAATACGATCTTTGAGGTCGTGATGCTTGCGGATCCCTATGGCAATCGTATCGGTCCTGCTAATCCATCAGGTATGGCTGTTGATGCGTTCGGTCGTGCTCGCGTAACAACACCACTCACATTGTTCGATTCATCACACAGATATCGTGACAACGGTGAATGGGCTACGTCAAACACAGCTGGCACCAGTTATGCGTTTAGTCAGAACGAAGGTCTAGTTAGACTAAATGTGAAGACTGGCGCGAATCAAGAAGTCATTCGCGAAACAAAGAAGATATTTTCTTATCAGCCTGGTAAGTCATTACAAGTTCTCAATACGTTTGTTATGGCTCCAGCTAAGACTGGCCTAAGACAGCGCGTCGGATACTTTGGTTCTAACAACGGTATCTATCTTGAACAGTCAAATAGCGATATCTACTTTGTAGAAAGAAGCTGGGTAAATGGTTCACTTTCAGAAACAAGAGTAAGTCAAGCTAACTGGAACGTAGATACTCTGCTTGGTGCAGCCAATTCAAGCCCATCGCACAGAACGCTAGATTTGACGAAAGCTCAAATTCTGTTCACTGACATTGAATGGCTTGGTCTTGGATCTGTTCGTTGCGGATTTGTTATCGACGGTCAGCTGATTCACTGCCACTCGTTTCATCATGCTAATCTAATTGATTCTACATATATGACAACTGCTTCGTTGCCGCTTCGTTACGAAATCAAGAACACAGCAGCGACTTCAAGCAATAGCACGTTGAAGCAAGTTTGCTCTTCTGTCATTTCCGAAGGCGGTTACGAACTAAGAGGAACACAGCAGTCGATTGCTCTTGCTATTACAAGCCCAAGAGATTTGCCTACAGCTAATACAGCGTATCCAGTAATGTCGATTCAGCTAAAAGCTATACCAAATAGACTTGATGCTATTGTCATTCCTACAGCTATAAGCATGTATGGTATTGGAAACAATGCTAGATTCAGATATCAAGTTGTTCTTGGCGGAACACTAACAGGAGAATCTTGGGTTTCTGCTGGATCAGATTCTGCTGTCGAATATGATATATCAGCAACAGCAATTACTGGTGGCGTTGCTAGAACATCAGGATATTTCTCTTCGACTACACAGTCAGCAAGCCCTGTAGACGCACTAAGAGAAGCGCTGTTTAGATTCCAGCTTGAAAGAAACGGATTGACTAATACACCGATTCCGTTGACGCTCGTTGTTACATCAGCAGTAAACGGTGATGACGTATTAGTTTCTATGGACTGGGAAGAGATATCACGATAAGGAAAGCAAATGTCATATAAGAGCTTAGAAACAGCAATTCGCGAAGCAGCTCGCGGTCAACAAAAAGAAAACAATGAAGTCGATGACGAAGGCAATATGGCTAAGGGTGAGCTTCGTATGATTGCCTCGCGCGCACAGGAACTTATTTCTATGCTCGATGATAATACACAGCTTGAGGGATGGGTGCAGAGCAAGATCACCAAAGCTGAAGATTACATCAACTCAGTTTACGATTACATGAAGGGTCAGAAAGGAAACTAACATGTCAGTAGATCCAAACAAGTTTGGTCTTACTCCATCTCTCGTAGAAACAGTCAAGGAAGCCCTGAAAGGTAATCAGCATAAACTTGATGTCGCTGAGCCTAAGGGAAAACTAACCTCAGCAGACTTTAAGAAGCTTCGCGGTGAAGGCGCAAAGCCAGACTATCTGGACTTTGACAAGGACGGTAATAAGAAAGAGCCAATGAAGAAGGCTCTCAAGGATAAGGAAGTTAAAGAAGTTGCTGATGGTAACTCTAAGAACTTCAAAGCGAATATGAAAGAAGGACCTGACCAGAAGGATGCAACTAATCCTAAGCAAGGTTCTTCAGTAGATCCTAAGCAACGCAATATCAACGAATTGTCTAAAGCGACTCTTGGTTCTTATGTAAAGAAATCTGCTCAAGATTTGAAAAATATTGAAGCCGGTCGTGAAAAGAACGCAGGTTATGATAAACATGTTGCAACAAATCGTATGCAAGATAATCGTACGAAAGGTATCAGCAGGGCTGTTGGTAAGCTGACTAAGGAAGAAGCTGAGCAAACTGATGAAGCGATGTCACCAAAGCAGAAAGCATATTCTGCTCGTGTCAAGAATAATCCTGGGCGTAAGGGTGTTGTGATCGATCCTAAGTCAAACTTCAACGCGCCTGATCATAAAGTTGATGTTGTAGTTTCAAAAGATGACAAGAAAGAAACGAAACAAGAAGTTGTGCAAGCTAAAGATAAGCACGACGCTATGTTTAAGGTTCAGATGAAGTATCATAAGATGGGCTACAAAGTCCATGATACTAAGCATAAAGGCACAGTGAAAGAAGAAGTTGAAGTTGTTGAAGCAGCTCCAGCAGGCGCTCCTGGCGTAACAGCTCAACTTGCTGCTAAAAAGGACGCGCTCAAGACTCAGATCCAGCGCAAGATTGCACAAAAGCAAATGCAAGTTATGCAGGCTAAAGCTAACAAACGTATCAGCGGCATGGGTAATGTAAAAGAAGGAACTAAGTGCAGCTGCGGCGATACAAATGAGTCAAAGATGAGATGCGAAATGCACGGCGGAAAGCACGACGATAAAAAAGGCAAGGGTGGTCGCGAAGCTATCGTAATGAATCCACCACTCAAGGAAGCTTCTAATCTTCCCAAGTCTGTCATCAAGAAGGGACATGAGATTGCGAAGTCGCTGATCAAGAATAAGTCTTCTGTTCGCGAGCCATATGCAGTTGGAATGGCTGCTGCTAAGAAGTCTGCTGGTATCAAGGAAGACGCAGAGCAGGTCGACGAAATCTCAACGATGAAAGCAGTCAGAACAGCCGTAAAGCGTCAGTCTGATGCATACGGATCTGCAATTGAACGTGGCGATGATCTGAGCGATAAAGAAAAGCATAAGGTCAACAGAAGTCAGGCTCTCATCAAAAAGAAGTACGGCGAGAAGGGCGATAAGATCGTTCATAAAGCCGTTGGTAAGAGAATTGGTTATCAGGACTAAATACTAATCTATATTATGCCGAGTAGTCACTAACGAAAAGCGGAAAGGAAAGACAAATGGCACTTTGGGGTTTTTCAAGAGAATCAACACAGGTAGCATCTGGTGCTAATACTGTTGCTGGTATTGTTAAGGGTTATCGCCCACTTCCACAGGCTTCAGGTTCAGAAGAACCAGATGTTGGTGGTAACATTCAGAACGCTAACAAGCGCAACGTAATTGCTACGACAGCTGGATGGGTTCGTCGTGTCAATCGCACAGATACACACGGAAACGTTCGTCAGATCGACGAAGTTCTTGTTGCTGCTGCTCCTGGTGGCGGTCTCTATTACACATCAAACACATATCTTGGTCGACCAGATATCGTAGAAATCTTCGTAAAGCCAAACGCTAACAACGTGATTTCTGCTAACGTGTCTGCTAATCTGTATGTTGTGTTCAATATGCCAGTTCACCTGCGCGCATCATCGAACGCTCTGTCAATCAACATTGCAAATACAGCTGGTGGTAACAACGGTGTTGCTCGTATCGCAGCTTCTGCTGCTGCTCGTGCAAACGTTGCTAACAACGTTCTTGTATTCACTATGCCTAAGCTGCAAGGTGGTACAGGTTCTGCTAAGGCCACATATCACATCAATGCTCAGTCAATTACTGTAACAGGTAACCCACTCTACAATCCAGAGCAGGGAACGACCCACGCAGCTAACCTTGTGATCACAGGCGCAGTTGCTAATAACCTGACGAACGGTTATGGTGCTCGTATCACCAACTTCACAGTATCGCCACGCGGCGTTTAATAGATTCGGAGTCGCTAGATGGCTGATAAAAAGGTAACGCAACTTACAGCATTGACGACCACAGCGGCTCCAGATCTGCTGATGATCGTTGATGATCCGAACGGAACACCAGTATCGAAGAAGATCACAGTAAAGAACTTCTTCGGTTCTGTTCCTTCGAATACTGTATTCAGCGCAAACGTAACTGTGAGCGGTAATCGCGCACAGTTCGCTTCTAACGTAAATATCACCAAGACTCTTACAGCCAACACAGTCAAGATTACATTTGGCACAACACCTGCGTCAAACAACGCAACGACTGTTGGTATGGCTGTAGGAGAAATGCGTTTCACGAATACTCATTTGTATATCGCTGTAAACGCAACAACGATCAAACGAGTAGCATTAGGTACATTCTAATGAGCTTAGAAGCAGCAGGATACGTCGCAGCTAAATCCGCTTCCGCAGCTGGCGGATTGTTCGGAGGGCTTACGATGTTTGCGTTCATGAGACCAAAAACAATCTTGGACGCAACTATCCGTGGTGGCGTCTGCACTGGTTCAGCAATTATATTCGCACCAATCATTTGCGATTGGTTCGAAGCCAAACATAGTGTAGATCATCTTCTTGCAGCTGGAGCAGTTATTGGATTTTTAGCATGGGGCGTGCTGTCTATGACGGCGCGCTTTTTCATTAAGGCAGAGGCAAACAATACAGATATCGTAGAGGTTGCTAAAGAAATTAAAAAGTGAGATGAAAGGTAAGTTGGACGATTCGAATTTCTTTCTTTATGCTGCACATCATTACTTAAATCCATGTGTAGATCAACAAGAGTTCATTGATGATTTGGCTAGAATAAAAAACATTCGTAGATTATTCAGTCGATATGAACGTAGGGGTGAGCTTAAAGAAAGATTGATCATAAATCATTTGATGGTGTTGTATAATGTGTTTGAGCATAAGGCTTTGACACGAATGCTTGCGTTCAAGTTATATGATTATCTTCATATACTAAAACCATTCCTAATGTTATTGAATTACTGGCCTGAAGTCATTGATAACATTGGTACTGATAACGAAACGATTCGTTCAAACGATATTGTTATGGATATGGTAGTTGTTGACGTTCTAAGGAAAATCTAATGTTCAACGAGGCTATAAAACCTGCCGACAAACATAGCAAAGGTCCGTTTGCTATTGCTACTAAAACTCGTTCGGGTACTCTAAGAAGAGTTCCAGATACTCGTTTTGATACATGGGACAGCGCCCATAAGTATGGTATGCAGTATCATACAGATCGTTATGGCTCACAGATGTTTCATGTGGTTCATCATCCAGACGCAAAGAAAAAGATTCATGAAGACCTTGGCGGCGGCGCAGGATCTCCTACAACTGGTGGTATCGCAAACGTAGCTGGTCCAGCTACTAGTACATCAGATGTTCATTGGAGCAAGCGTCAACCAAACATTGGAATGAAAGGACCGAAGAAAAAGTACGGTCAGCCAATGATGTTTAAAGCCGTCATGCGCCGTATGACAGGAGAACAAACAGTATTTTATAAAGCACTTGGAAAGCGCGTGAAAGCAGTAAGCCGCACGAGTGCAATGGGAGGTGGTAGTGATGGATCAGGTGGAAACGGTGGCGGCGGAGGCGGAAACGGAAGCGAAGGTGTTCAGCACGAAACCATCGTCAAGTCAGGAAGCAAGTTCAAGCTCGTCTCTAAGAAAACAGGAAAAAATCTCGGAACGTATCCTACGAGGGCGGGAGCAGAGAAACGAGAACGCCAAGTCCAGTATTTCAAACACAAAGGATAAGCGTATGGGTATCGGTATTAAGATTGCGATTGCAGCCATCCTATTCTCCGTCATCACGGGCGGTTACTTCTACATCGAAGCACTACAAGGTAAGCTAGAAGCTGCTAAAGAAGTTCAGCAGCGCATGGAAGGCGTGATCACTCAGCAGAAGATGGTCATGGAGCAGCAGCAGGCTGACATGAAGAAGATGCAGGCTATCAACGCCGAAGTCGCTAAGGTTGCTCAGGCTGCGCAAAATGAAGTAACAGCTCTCAGCCGTAAATTCTCACGACTAGATAATATTGCGAAGGCGCCACCATCTGATACTGAGAATCGTGTTAATCGTGGAACCAGAGACGCACTGCGTTGTAATGAAATTGTCACAGGAGCGCCCTTGACAGCAGACGAAAAAAGCGGTAAAGTAAGAAACAATATATGCAATGATTTGATTCAGGCTCAGCTGCCTAAGAAGGAGCCAGCACAATGAGAGTAGCGATTGTTGGGCTGTGCGCCCTATTCCTTGCTGGTTGTAATGAAACAACCAAAGTCTTTGATAAGCCAGTTCTAGTCGAGCGCGCAGAGCTTATCGTTCCGCCAATCAATTCTATCAGTCAGAGTGAGATGAAATGGATTATCATCACGCCTGAGAATTACGCAGCAAAAGTACAAGAGCTTAGTGGCAAAGGCGATGTGGTTCTATTTGCTCTGACCGCACAAGGCTATCAAGCTCTTTCTATGAATGTGGCTGAGATGCGTAAGTATATTCAACAGCAGAACGCTGTTATTGCAGCCTACAAAGATTATTACAAGCAGGAGCAGAAATAGTCTTGACAATCTTCCTTGAGCTTATTATAATGAATCTATGTCTATTATCGTTGACCATAAATATGCTCAGATGATCTCTCACAGGCTTCTGCTTTTCAAGCGGAAGTCTGACAGAGTCTATAATTTCCGTTGTCCTTTCTGTGGTGATTCACAGAAGAACAAGTTGAAGGCGAGAGGATACCTGTTTGAGAAATCAGGTGGACTCATTTACAAGTGTCATAATTGCGATGTCGGTACTAATCTTGGTAAACTTATTGAGCTCGTTGATCCTAGTTTGGCCAGAGCGTACAGGCTCGAGTCATACAAAGAAAGAGTAACGGCTAACACAAACAACGATACGTTCGTTATTCCTAAGACGGAAGTCGAGCGTCCGCCTATCATTCTTGACGAGATGCTATCGCGTCTCGATCAACTTCCTTCACATCATCGCGCAGTTGAGTATGTCAAAGCTCGACAGATTCCAAAAGAACGTTGGAATGATCTCTACTATGCGCGCGACTTCAAGCAGCTTGAAACGTTGAATCCAGCCTACGAAGGGCGTCTAACATCAGACGAGAGGCTCGTGATTCCGTTTCGTCGCGAGGATGGGTTACTCACTGGTGTTACTGGACGCGCCATGGGTAACTCATCCTTGCGCTATGCTACACTAAGAATTACAGATGATCCCCTGATCTATGGTCTCGATCGCATAGAACGCGGAAAGACTATATACGTCACGGAGGGTCCAATAGACAGCATGTTCCTTAGCAACGCTATAGCTGCTGGCGGTACGGACTTCTCTCGCGCTCTGTATAGTCTTACGGGAGAGAATGTCGTGCTTGTGTTCGATAATCAACCTCGTAACAAACAAGTTGTGAAGCGCGTTGAATCATTTGTGCAACGTGGTCATGCTATGGTTATCTGGAACACTAACTGGACTTATAAAGATATCAATGACGCTGTGCTGTCTGGTCTTAGTAGTTCGCAGATCGAGCATATACTAAATAAATCCACATTCAAGGGGCTCTCCTTGAAGTTGGCTATCCGAGACTGGAAGAAATGCTAACACAGACGCAATGTCTGTGAATGAAAACTATTGTCCGAAAAAGAAGAAACGGAGTACCTATGTCAAATTCATTGCCTACCCTCTACCAACAGTTTATTCATCTTTCACGTTATTCAAGATTTTTATGGGACGAGGGTCGCAGAGAAAGTTGGCAGGAAACTATCGGACGTTTCTTTGACTTCTTTGAGACACATCTAAAGGAACAGCACAACTACGATATCAAGGATCTGCGTAAGGAACTCGAAGATGCAGTTCTGTCGCAGAAGGTTATGCCTTCGATGCGTTGCGTCATGACTGCTGGTGAAGCTCTGAAGCGCGAGAACGTTGCTGCTTATAATTGCTCGTATGTCGCAGTCAATAGCCCACGTTCGTTTGATGAAATTCTATACATCCTTATGAACGGAACAGGTGTAGGTTTCTCAGTAGAATCAAAAGACGTAGAACAGCTCCCCATCATCGCAGAAGACTTTCATCCCTCAGATACAACCATCATAGTAGCCGACTCAAAGCTCGGTTGGGCAAAGGCTCTCAAAGAACTCGTTCATCTTCTCTACTCAGGTCAAATTCCTAAGTGGGATCTCAGCAAGATCCGTCCAGCTGGTGCGCCACTCAAGACATTCGGTGGTCGTGCGTCTGGTCCAGAACCACTAGAAGCTCTTTTCAAGTTCTGCGTCGATACATTCAAGAAGGCTTCTGGTCGTCGCTTAAATACTCTTGAGTGCCACGACATCGTTTGTAAGATTGCTGATATCGTAGTCGTCGGTGGTGTTCGTCGTTCTGCTCTTATCTCGCTCTCTGATCTCAACGATGATCGTATGCGCACAGCCAAATCTGGTCAGTGGTGGTTAGACGAGTCGCAGCGTGCGCTTGCTAACAACTCTGCGATCTATAAAGAAAAGCCAGACATGGGTATTTTCATGGAAGAGTGGAAGTCACTCTATGAATCAAAGTCTGGTGAGCGTGGTATCTTCAACAGAGCGTCTGCTAAGGCAACTGTAGCAAAGCACGGTCGTCGTGATCCTAACTATGACTTCGGTACTAATCCTTGCTCAGAGATCATTTTGCGCGACAAGGAATTCTGTAATCTGTCAGAAGTTGTTATTCGTGCAACAGATACAATGGAAACGCTAAAGGAGAAGGTTTACTGGGCAACTATCCTCGGTACATGGCAATCAACGCTGACCAACTTCAAGTATCTTTCATCTTCATGGAAGAAAAATTGCGAAGAAGAACGCCTTCTCGGCGTTTCAATGACAGGAATCATGGACAATGATCTTACCAACGGAAAAACTCCAGGACTCGCAGCAAGACTCGAAGAACTCAGAGCAATCGCAGTCGAGACCAATAAGAAGTTTGCTAAGGAGATCGGCATCCCCCAGTCTGCTGCTGTCACTTGCGTTAAGCCCTCTGGTACTGTTAGTCAGCTTACTGATGCTGCTTCTGGTATTCACGCACGCCACAATCCATACTATATCAGAACTGTTCGCGCGGATAAGAAAGACCCACTAGCAGCTCTCATGATCGACGCTGGTGTTCCTGTCGAAGATTGCGTGATGCGTCCGAACAATGTGTATGTGTTCTCATTCCCGATGAAGGCTCCAGAGAATGCAGTTTTCCGTCAGGATATGTCTGCTATTGAGCAGCTGGAACTGTGGGTTACTTATCAGGATCACTGGTGCGAGCACAAACCATCTGTCACTATCTCAGTCAAGGAACATGAGTGGCTCGACGTTGGTGCGTGGGTCTACAATCACTTCGACAAGATGTCTGGTGTTTCGTTCCTTCCGTTCAGCGAGCACGTCTATAAGCAAGCTCCTTATCAGGATTGCTCGAAGGAAGAGTATGAAGCATTCGCTGCTAAGATGCCGAAGTCTATTGATTGGGATAAGCTCAAGGACTACGAGAAAACTGATACAACAACGGGAGCGCAGGAACTTGCTTGTGTCGCTGGTGGATGCGAGATCTAAGCAATGCCAGACAAAGAACTGACCTGCCCTTGCGGAGAATATGATTACGTTGTTTGCTATGAACGACGTGGTAAAAAAGAAGATCCTTCCTTCTGCCCCTTTTGTGGGGCAGACGGAGCTGCCGAAGGTTTAGAACTAGAGGAAGATGAGGATGATGAATGAATCACTTATGAGTATCAATGAACGATACAATGAACTGCTTGATAAGATTCAAGCCATTCGATCTACGCTCCACGTCATTCACGGTGAAGAACTTGCGGCTGCGATAGTTGAAATGGAAAGATACGAGAACACTCTCAAGCAACTTGAGGATCTCTATCCAGAAGAGGTATCAAACCATACTATATAAAGTATGGCTGATTACGAAAATCCTTGGACATTTGACGGAAAAGAGTTTACAAGTGAAGATATCGGCGACTCCTATGGGTTTGTGTATGTTATTACGACACCAGAAGGCCAGAAGTATATCGGAAGAAAATACTTCTGGTCTATCCGTAAAGCCCGTGGAAAGAGTCGCCGCCAGCGATCCGAATCCGACTGGAAAACATACTATGGATCCAGCGAGCTACTCAAAGCTAAGATCAAAGATTCTGACAAATCACTATTCAAACGAGAAATAATCTCATTACACAACACAAAGGGTCGCGTGAACTATGAAGAAGTGCGTGAGCAATTTGCGCATGAAGTATTAGAACGGGATGATTACATCAATGACAACATCAACGGCAAATGGCATCGAAGCCCAGAACACATCAGAAGCAAATCAAGATTCTCTGCCCTCGCATCTGGGCGGACACCTCAACAAGACACATAATGATAGAGGGACCTTGACATTTCTCATCAATGAGTATAATATAAAGTCAATGCTTGATATTGGCTGTGGTCCTGGCGGTATGGTTGCTTTGGCTCAAATGCGTGGGCTAGAAGCTGTTGGTATCGACGGCGACTGGGAAGTTCCGAAAGAGCCAGATACTAACATCATCATTCATGACTTTACGACTGGTCCATGCTTCACGTCAAAAAATCAATTTGATCTCGGCTGGTCTGTAGAGTTTCTTGAGCACGTCGATGAAAAGTATCAAGACAACTATATGCGAGCCTTCGCTCGTTGTAAGTATGTTGTTTGTACAGCTGCGCCTCCAGGCTATCCTGGACATCATCATGTGAACTGTCAGCCGCAAGAATACTGGCATGAAGTATTCGACAAGTATCAGTTTGATTACGATGATGCAGTGACACAACGTATTCGTAAGCAAGAATCCACAATGCAAAAGCCTTTCATGCAAACAACAGGTATGTTCTACAAGAGGAGATGGTAATGAACGGATATATTCCTTTTAAGGCAATCCCAACAGAACAGGATCGACTAGCATACGACGAAGCCCTTCGTACGTTTATGCTTCAGGTCTATAACAACATGAGCATCGCTCTAGCCATTAGCGGTGTTGTTGCTCTTGGATTGAACTTCAATCAAGCACTTATGGCTGCTATCTGGGGAACGAGCTTCAAGTGGGTCGCTATCTTTTCGCCCCTGCTTGCCTCGCTTGCGTTTACATTCTTCTTTGATAAGATGACGTCTCGTACAGCACAAATGGCTTTGTTTTCGTTCGCTGCGTTGATGGGTCTATCGCTCTCGTCGATCTTCCTTATCTTTAAGATGGGTAGCATCGCTCAGGTATTCTTTATCTCAGCTGCGACGTTTGGCTCTGCTTCGCTTTATGGCTACACCACAAAAAAGGACTTGACAACTATGGGGTCATTCCTTATAATGGGAGCGTTGGGTATTTGTATTGCTGGCGTTGTCAATCTGTTCCTACAGAGTTCAGCGTTTGCTTTCGCCATCAGCTGTCTTGCCGTTCTTATCTTTACTGGCTTGACTGCTTATGATACACAAACTCTCAAGAGCACATATTTGGAGACTGAAGGTGAAGATCGTGCAAAGGCTGGTATCTTTGGTGCTCTTCAGCTGTATCTCGACTTCATCAATATCTTTGTGAGCTTGCTCCAGCTCATTGGAGAGAAAAAGAATGATTGAACCTATTCGTATTTTTATCGGGACTTCCGCAAACAATGAAGATGCTGATGCAGAGATGGTACTGGAGTACACGCTCCGTAAGAACTCTTCTCTACCGCTCGATATTCATTGGATGCGTCAGTCACGGGATGAGTCTAGTATATGGGGTGGTTGGCAGACTCAACGCTGGTCGACGCCGTTTAGCGGATTCCGTTGGGCGATTCCAGAAGCGTGTGGATTCACTGGTCGCGCCATTTACATGGATGTGGACATGCTCAATCTGCGTGATATTGCGGAACTGTATAGCATGGATCTTAAAGGTCGTCCTATGTCTGCTCGGCGTGGCGCTCGCTTTGGAGGTCATGAGTTCTGTGTTATCGTTATGGATTGCGAAAGACTTGGGGATCTTCTCCAACCAGTTGCGCGAATGAAGGGTAATCCTGATTCGCATCATCGCTATATCAATATGTTTACTGGTAATGACAACTATGTCGCTGAGATGGACCCACGCTGGAACTGTCATGATGGTGATGGTCGTGCTATTGAGGACATCTATCATCTTCACTATACTGAGATGAGCACTCAACCGTGGCAACCAGCTTGGTTTACTGGTCAGACAAAGGACCATCCGCGTCCAGATCTGGTCAAGCTCTGGCAGGATACTCGTGCTGAAGCAGTAATCAATGGTTTCGTTCCTCATCTAAACAACGAGACATTTGGTCAGTATAATATCATTGGACGATAAATGAAACTCTTTGCTTCCTGCGATTCTAAGTATCTTCACGCACACGCGCCTGCTCTAGTAGCTTCTGCTGCGTCCGTGGATAATGCGATTCATCTCCATGTCATTGATCCACGCGAAGGCGACATGGAGTTCCTAGATCATCTATCGTCAAGATATCATAGCATCGCAGGATGGCCGCAGAGCGACTTCACTTATTCGACTGCTCCTGCGTTCGTCGATGCTGCTAATCATCCTACGTTCAAGAACTGGCCTGATGCACAGCGAACAGTATATGCTTGCGACAGATTCCTTTCCGTCATGACACAGATGATTGCTCGTCCCGATCAGTATCTTATCGTTGATACAGATTGCCTCATCATGAAGCATATCAGCGAAAGTGATTTGACTGGTGATGTTGGGTTGTTTCCTCGTGAGCCATTACCTCAGACGCAAGGATGGGAAAATCAAGGAACGCGAGTTGCTGCTGGCGTAGTCTATTATTCGTCTCGTTCGATAGACTTTGCTCAAGCAGTTGCTAATCGTATTCGTCAGGGTCCACTGGCTTGGTTCCTAGATCAAGTCGCGCTCAGTGAAACCTATACGAACATGAAAGATCGTTACAGTTATCACTATTTCGATGAGAAGTTTATGGATTGGGAGTTCATCGAAGGAACGACGATCTGGACTGGCAAAGGTCCACGCAAGTACGACAATCCAACTTATCTCACGAAGAAGAATCACTTCGATAGGATGATCCGATGAAAGTAGCGATTTTATTTCCACGTCTTGATGTTACATTCAAGGAAGGTCCAGTTCCCGAAGCTCGTGGGCATATCCCTCCTATTCGTGTTCACTGGCGGGATATGGCTAATCGTTTGCTTACAGCACACAGAGTAAAGGGTGATACAGTTGACTTTATTGAGAAACCTCTCTGGCAGTTCACAACTGAGTATGTGGAATCGCTAGACGCAGAAATCGTTTACGTTCCGCACAAATCGACAGATACGTTTCCTGTGCATGGGAAGGAAGTCCGTTACTATATGCAGTCCGTGTTCCCGTGGCAGTTCTACATTGACTCCAAGGGATTCGCTGGTGGCGCTTCTTTCTATCCACTTACGATTGATCGCGATCGCGAGATTCCGCCTGGCAGTTTCTATGCTCAAATGCAAGCTCGCGCGTATGCGGGCGGGAGCAAGTTTGAGCAACCGCCAAGTCAGGAGCTGAATCTACCGAAAGAGTATTTCTTCTTTCCATGTCAGATTCCGCATGACGAAACGATCAAGTATCACTCTGATGTGAGTGTATGGGATGCTCTGAAGGCAACTCTAGAAGCTACGAAAGAGCTAAATATACCGCTGATCGTAAAAGGTCACCCAGTAAATCCAGGAAGCATGGCTCCTCTGAACAGTCTGTGCAGCCTATATAAACATGTTTACTGGGTGGAGAATATTTCCATCCACGATCTGATTCCCAAAGCAAAAGCTGTTATCGTTGTAAACTCTGGAACGGGGATGGAAACTCTACTACATAAAACACCGATTGTTACTTTCGGTCGCTGTGAGTATGATTGTGTGAGTAATAAAGCTACGACTGATAACATCGTCGATATCCTCAGGGATCCTAAGTTCGACGAGAAAGCTGTACGAGCATTTTTCGAGTCATGGTATGAAATCACCTATGACACAAGAAGCAGTAAATCTTTCGAACGACTTTAGGAGACTAGCATGGCGTATTGGGGTTATCATCTCATTTTAGACTGCGCTGAACTTGACAATGCAGCAATTACCAGCTATGATACTATCTACAATTTCACAAAGCGCCTTGTCAAGGATATCGACATGGTTGCTTATGGCGAGCCACAGATTGTGAACTTCGGATCTGGTAATAAGGCTGGATATACTCTTGTCCAGCTGATTGAAACGTCGAACATCTGCGCTCACTTTGTGCCAGATGATGGTATGGGTGGTAACGCCATGTATCTCGATGTGTTCTCTTGTAAAGAATATGACGATCAGGTTGTCATCAATCTGGTCAAGGAATACTTCGGCGCTAAGTATGTGCGCCCTAACTATCTGACACGACAAGCATGAGGAAGGTGAATCTTATGTCTCTAGATGATTACGACGATTACGATAATTGGGAAATCAAGGAACACGCTCGTGTGAGCAAGAAGCGCATTGGCTCTATCGTTCCTGCGGTAACATTCAAGACTCGCGTGCGCGATGAATCTGTTGGTGGTCCGAATCCTTTCCGTTGGGAAGATGTGACGACTTATGACTACTTCGGTGGCAAGCGTGTTATTGTGTTCTCTCTTCCTGGGGCGTTCACTCCTACTTGCTCAACGATGCAGCTTCCTGGTTTTGAGTCGATGTATGACGAGTTCAAGCAGAAGCATGGTATCGACGAAATCTACTGCATCTCAGTAAACGATGCGTTCACAATGAATGCTTGGGCAAAGGCTCAGGACGTCAAGAACGTAAAGGTTATTCCTGATGGAAGCAATGACTTTACGAGCAAGATGCGTATGAGCGTCGATAAGAGCAATCTTGGTTTTGGTGATCGTTCTTGGCGCTACGCAATGATCGTCAACAACGGTAAGATTGAAGCATGGTTCGAAGAGCCAGGATTTAGCAACAACTGTGAGACTGATCCATACGGCGAAACGTCTCCAGAGAATATTATGAACTGGCTTGATAGCCAATGAAAAGAGATTGCGGGTATAACTCAGGGGTAGAGTGTCAGCCTTCCAAGCTGTTCGTCGCAGGTTCGAATCCTGTTGCCCGCTCCAACTTTCGCGACTGGTGGGAAACCATCGTGGCGTTAGCCATCTGTAATTGGATGGCACTTGCTGCAGGAATCATCCTGCTTCTGTACAATGCGTTCTTCAACTAAGGAGTAAATATGAAGAAGACACTCGTAGCACTCGCCTTGGCTGTAAGCACAGTTTCCGCTGCTGCTTCTGACACGTCGAGCATTCCTTCGCGTTCAAATCCAATCGCACCTGTCGGCGGCTCACTTGTTGAGCCTAAGATGTGGGTTGGTGTGAATGGTGGTATCTCAGCAACTGATGGTATCAATCGTGATGCACCATGGTCTGTTGGTGTAGTTGCTGGTTATAATGTTGTTCGTCTTGGTCCTCTGGGACTCGGCGTTGAAGGATCATACGATTATAAGAAGGGTGACACGCAGGATATCTCTGGTAACGTTCTTACCTCACTGAAGTTTGGTTCATTCTCTCCATACGGTCTTGCTGGTATTGGTTATCGTTGGGCTGACGTGAAGAATGAAAAGACATGGACTGTTGGTGGTGGTGTTAAGTATGCAGTTTCGCGTAATATCGAAGTTGATACTCGCTATCGCCGTATCGAAGATTGGGATCGCGCTCGTCCAGACGATCGTGTTACCATCGGTGTGAACTTCAAGTTCTAATGGTTAGAGCTGCATATACAATCGCAGCTCTTTTATTCATAATGGCTGGATTGTTGCTTTGGATAGCATACGGTCCAGCCATTTTCTTTGCAATGCAGACGCTATATAATATATGTTTCTGATGCCCGCATAGCCCAACAGGCAGAGGCATGAGACTTAAAATCTCCAAAGTGTCAGTTCGAATCTGACTGCGGGCACCATAATTCATGATCACGTTCAGTCCAGATAAGTTTGGTTTCTATAGAGTAGGCGAGCGAACTACTTACAGTAAATTCGAAGCATTCGAATGGTCGAGCGTTACACATCTCCCAGTTGAATGGGACTTCAATAACAACATATTCAGCGAGATTGACTGGAAGAAAGAACCAGAGACTGATCTCTGGGAAATGTATAAGCAACGAGCGAGACAAATCCGTGATGCGTATGATTACGTTGTATTATGGTATTCTGGCGGTTCTGATAGTCACAATCTACTCCTTGCCTGGATTGACGCTGGTCTTAAGATAGACGAGATAGCCACGACTTGGAACTACGAATCGACTGGTGACTATCAGAATCACTACAACGCTGAGATCACCAACGTTGTTCTTCCAGATATCAAGAAACTCCAAGACTCAGGATTAGAGTTCAAGTTCCGTATCATTGATATCAGTCAGCACTGTTTAAATCTGTTCGATGCGTGGAAGTTGGATTTTGAATACAACGTCAACTTTCATTTCAGCGTCAACAATCCAGCTAGAAATCTGTTCCGCGAGAGCGTCGAAGATTACAAGAACATCATTGCACAGGGAAAGAAGCTGTGCTTCGTATGGGGTAAAGAAAAGCCATCGCTGATTAACGTCAATGGCAAACACTATTTCAGATTCACCGACAACATTGATAACTGTGTTGGTCCGCATGTTCAGCGCAACTACTATCGCGGATGGTATGATGAGTTGTTCTACTGGACTCCAGACTTTCCAGAGATTCCTGTCAAGCAAGCGCACGTCCTAAATAACTTCATCAAGTTCTGCGACGATTCTCGTTTGTTCGAACCACTAGTCAGTGGCGGATATCAACCGAACGGTGTTTCTAATCGTTTCAATATGCACTTGAAGGATCCATACGTCAAGAGCATTCTGTATCCAAAATGGTCAAACGATATCTTCTGTAATGGTAAGACTGCATCGTTTACATACAGCGCTCGCGACAAATGGTTTCTGATGGGTAATCTTGAGACTAAGAAAAGATACATAGATATAACTAACGTCTACTTCGCAAAGGTAGACCCAACAAATGCTACTAGTCGTAGGAATATCACTCCTCTCTATAGCCCAAACTATTGGATTGAATGATGTCATATTCGGAATCACATCCTCGATCAGTCGCAAAGACTTTGACTGTTCGTGTTTGTTTTACTCTTAGCCATATCCTTAACGGATGGATCGTCACTGGTTCTTGGATGACTGGTGTTACGATTGCAAGCTTCGCTGTCCTCATCAACATGTTTCTGTTCTGGGGTCACGAGCGCACATGGAACTGGGTTCAGTGGAATCGCAAACCGAAGGACGGTCTGTTCTTTGTTGACGGTCATCCTCGCACGATATCGAAGTCGATCACTTGGAGAGCTATCATCACGGCGAACAACTTCCTGATTCCGTTCCTGACGACTGGATCGTGGAAAGCTGCTCTTGCGTTTCTAACTGTAGCAACGTTCCTTAACATTGTTGTGTATTATACTCACGAGCGCATTTGGAATCTAATCAAATGGGGTAAAAATGAACTTCACTAAAGATACATTCTGCACTATGCCCTGGTCGTCGATCCTGATTCTCCCATCAGGCGACTTCAAGATCTGCTGCTTTACTGGTCATACAATGCCAAACGGCGGTGACTCGCATGGTATTGCGTTCGATGAGAACGGAGTTACGATGAACGTTCTCACGCATTCTATCAAGGATGCTATGAACTCAGTCTTCCATAAGGAAATTCGTGCAGCTCAAGCGAAGGGTGAGCGCCATATCGCATGTAAGGTATGCTGGGATCGCGACGACGCAGCGAAGCGGCAGGGCGTTCGCCCTACATCGTTGCGCGTCATTCGTACATTTGACCAGAACGTAGAAGGCGCAAGTAACAGAGAAAGGGATCGTGTCGGTGGACAACCAATGATTGGTTCTGCCATACCAGAGAACGCGTCCGACTGGCTAGTCAATCCACAGACTGGTGAGATGAAGGACATCATGCCTATCTCGCTGGATATTCGCTTCAGCAATCTGTGTAATGCTAAGTGCATTATGTGTGAGCCAATGTACTCGACTCTGTGGTATGAAGATCATGAGCGTATCTTTGGTCAGTCATACTTCAACAGCGGTCTGAAGAAATACAATATCGTCAAGACGCCTAAGGTCACTGGTGGTCATACGTTCTCGTCGGATATGCCTGAGTGGCGTGACGATCCTCGTTGGTGGAAACAGCTTGATGAGCTCGCTCCTCACCTTCAGCACATCTATATCACAGGCGGCGAACCATTCTTGCAGCCGCAACATGATGTGTTCCTTGATCGACTGATTGACGGTGGATATGCCAAGAATATCGTTCTGGAATACGATACGAATCTCAGCGTCATGAACAAGAAGATTCTAGAGCGTCTGTCGAAGTTCAAGGATATCATTCTGCGTATCTCGACCGATGACGTTGGCAAACAATATGAGCTTATCAGACATCCGCTCAAGTTCGACAACCTGATTAAGAACATGGGTATGCTGAAGGACTACGGTCTGGATAAGAAGATCGATACGATTACGACCTGTATCGGTATCTACTCGATGTACGCTCCCATGCGCATGTATGAATACTTTGCGCCGATGGGCTATGATAAGTATTTCATTCGCATCCTTCGTTCACCGAAACCAGTTGATATGGCGTACCTCCCACGCAAGATCAAGGAACGAGTTATCAACGATTATGATGGTAGCAACTTCCTACCACATTTCCACAAGACACATGTGGCTGGTTATCTAAAGAACAACTTCGATTTGGTCGATGATGATCAGGCGAAACAGCACATGAACTCATTCGTTCGCTATATGGAATCGCTGGACCGTGCTCGCGGGACCGACTGGAAAGCGACGTTCCCCGAAGTCGTCGATTTGCTGAAATTAGCCTACTAATCATTTCGGAGCCGTAATCATTAAAAAACATCCAAAGGGGGCCTTGACAATCGGTCCCCTTTGAACTATGGTAAGAATATGGGGTCGCGCTGGGTGGCCCCGGCCGCTATAGCTTAGCTATAGCTTAACCTAATATAAGGGGTCCCTAATATGGATTTACCGTCGATTTTCCGTGATTTCCAAGCCCTCGAAACCGTAACAGAAAAAGTTACGTTCCTTAAGCAATTGGAAACGCTCAACCTTCCTTACGATATCAATTACCAAGCGCTCATTGCCGCTTGGGAACGTAACGAAAATTGATACAAAAATATTCCAAAAAAGCCTCGACGGGGGCCTTGACAATTAGCCCCCGTCGCGGTACAATGGTAACAGTTGAGTCAAGGAGTTCGCCATGTCTAGTACCGATATCGCCATTGTTTTCGCCCCCTTCGCGGTTCTTTGGTTGGTTATGCTAGTCGGGTTCGTTCTGGTTCACTGGTTCAACGTTCGTTCTAACTAAGAGGTGAAACTATGAAAGTCCAGTATGTTATTGATCTACTCAAAGCTCACAAGAACAAGTTCACGGTCGCTCAGCTGACCGAGCACATTCGCTCCGATGCGGGTGACGCTGCGCTTGCGCGTCGTACTCGTCGCGCGTTGTTTGTCGCTCGTAAGGCTGGTATCGTTCTCGAGCCGATTCGCGACGGTGGTAAAGCTGTGGTCGCGTATCAACTTCAGGGTTCTGTCCCTGAGAATGCGCTGGCGACTCCCGCTCGTAAAGCTTCTCGCGCTCGCACGAAGACCGTGACCGCGAAGCAGATTTCCAAGGAAGTCAGCGCGATCGTCGCTAAGAACAAAGCTCCGTCCAAGAAGGTCGCTGCTGACGTTAAAGCGAAGAACCTCGAGACTATGCGTGCGGTGACCGCGAAGCAGAAGAAGCTTCATCCCGTGACCAAGCGCGAGCTCACCGACGAGCAAGCTGCTGTGCTCGACGAGTTCAAGGAACTCGATGCTATGTATGACTCCGAAGAACAGACTCGTGCAGTCGCTCGTGCTTCGGTCCGTGAGTATCTGACCAAAGAATCTTACGTCGAATAAGAGCTTGGTTTAACAGTGCCACAGGGCTTGACAATCAAGTCGCCCTGTGGTATCATTAAGTCAAGATGAAAGGAAGTTCGTCATGATTAAGTTGTCCAAGGCTTCTAAGATGCCAGCTAAGTCGTGGTCGCTGCAAGCTCGTAAGACTTGCCCTGGCTCGATTGACCCTGCTACGAAAGCTCCTGTCGCTGTGTGCGAGGGTTGCTACGCTGCTGAGGGTTTCTATATGATGCCCGACGCGATCAAGGTCCGCGAACACAATCGCGAAGACTGGAAGCGCGCAGAGTGGGTCGACGATATGGTTGCTGAGTTGAAGCGCCAGAAGTTCTTCCGCTGGTTCGATTCGGGTGACGTATATCATCCCGCTCTCGCGTTCAAGATCTTCCTCGTGATGCAGAAGACGCCTCACGTGCGTCACTGGTTGCCGACTAAGTCATACAAGATCCCGCGCATCCGCGCGATTCTTGAGCGCATGAAGTCGCTGCAGAACGTTGCTGTTCGCTACTCGTCTGACTCTATGACGGGTGAGTTCGACGCTGATCACGGTTCGACTGTGATTCCGTTCGCTGACAGCGAAACGAAGGCGAGCAAAGTCTGTGATGCGTATGAGCGTTCTGGCAAATGCGGTGACTGCCGCGCCTGCTGGAGCAAGGAAGTTGCGGTCGTTGCGTATCCCGCGCACGGTCGTCGTATGGGTCGTATCGTGAAGGATCTTGCAGCATGAAGTATGTCGCCAAACCATATCTGAATCGCAACACTGGTATGAAAGAGTTCACTGATATCAAGGAAGCTGTGCTGTATCTGGAAAGTTACACTGGATACAAGATGGATTTCGTCAAGGATAGGAAGACCAAGGAGAAGACTTATGACTGGGAACTCTGCGGTAAACTCATCCGCATCAAAGAGGAATCCGATCGCGCGCGAAGTGCGCACGGCTAAATATCGCGCTCGTGTAGTGCGTTCGAAGAAAGCATACAAGCGCAAAGGTCGCGTAGCTCAGTCGGATAGAGCAACAGCCTTCTAAGCTGTGGGTCGATGGTTCGAGTCCATCCGCGATCACCACTTGACAATGGAGACGAAAGTGACTAAGATAGTATATAATGCCTGCTTCGGTGGTTTTGGGCTTTCTGATGAGGCTTTGGAGCGATATCATGAACTTGGCGGAAAAGCAAAAAGCCGCTACGACATCGAGCGTGCTGATCCTCTTCTTGTGCAAGTCGTAGAAGAATTAGGCGACAGAGCAAACACACGTTTCTCTGATTTGCGTATCACAGATCTCCCTGCGGGGACTAAATATCGCATCGACGAGTATGACGGAAATGAGTCTGTTTGTACCATCGACGACTATGAATGGAGTGTGGCATGAAACGAATTATGGCAGTCTCAGTTCTCGCTCTCGCGCTCGCGGGATGTAACGCGACTGTATATGACAGCGGATACCATCGTCGTCCTATCGCGTCGGTGTATGTTCCGCCAGTTGATCCAGTCTATGCTGCACCTCGCCCATATTACGCTCGTCCGTATTATGCAGCGCCGCGTCCAGTGTTCGTATCTCCGCGTCCGCGCTGCTTTACGACATGGGATCGTACTCCATACGGTCTGCGAGAACGTCGAGTCTGCCACTGAGGACTCATAGCTCAGTAGGTTAGAGCAGCGGTCTTTTAAACCGAAGGTCTCGGGTTCGAGTCCCGATGAGTCTACCAATTTCCTCCGATAGCTCAAAGGTAGAGCACACGACTGATAATCGTGCGACCAAGGATCGTTACCTTGTCGGAGGACCAATAATGCTCGGTTCGTCTATCGGTTGAGGACACTAGCCTTTCACGCTGGAGAGACGGGTTCGATTCCCGTACCGAGTGCCACTTGACAATGTGGAGTTAATGTGGTATAATGCTAAATATGATGATTCGCTGTTTGACAATCTAATCTGGTAGGAACAACGAAAGTTGTTTCTTCATGGAAACTCTAGTGGGTTGAATTCCCACCCGTTCACTTCGGTGGGATCGGTCCGAAAGATAGAGTTTCTTTGAAGAAACAATAGATGTTTCTTCATGGGTGCATCAGAGCGTGGATGATCGTAAAGTCCGCTAGGCTTTCTCAATCCGTCTAAGTTGGCCATAACCGACGGTGGTTATAGAAGCTAGATAGCTGGTGCATCCTTGAAGAAACAATAACTTGGCGTAGCGCAGTCTGGTAGCGCATCTGGTTTGGGACCAGAGGGTCGGGAGTTCGAATCTCTCCGCCAAGACCATTGTTGTGTTGGTCGAGATTCCAATGACACTCGACAAGTCCTAGTCCTGACTATAGCAGGATCGGGCAACCTTATTCGCGGGATTAGCTCAGTGGTAGAGCGCCTCGTTTACACCGAGGATGTCGGGAGTTCGACCCTCTCATCCCGCACCAGTTGCTGGACTACTATCCATCGGTTTCTAGATCTGATGGTGTGCTTACCAGTAGAGGAACCACGACGCCTCTATAAACATACGTGGAGGAATTTATGGACTGTTAGCTCAGTTGGTAGAGCAGGTGACTCTTAATCACTTGGTCGGGGGTTCGAATCCCTCACAGTCTACCATTTCAAAGGACTATATACAACTATGAAAAACATTCTTATCCTTTCTTCACTTCTATTCGTTGCTGGTTGTTCAGTTCATGAACCAACTCCTCCTCGTCTTGACGCGAGGGTGTCGAATTATGAGAAAGGTATGAGAGTAAACGTAGATAGAACACATATCGACAGTAAAGGCTATATACATTCGATGTATGATCCCGTGATTCATTGTCATACGCTGCACTATCCTGGCAAAAAGCCAGAGCGTATCTGTCGTCTTGTGAAGTAATTATTTCCCGATAGCTCAGTTGGTAGAGCAAGCGACTGTTAATCGCTGGGTCCTAGGTTCGAGTCCTAGTCGGGGAGCCAATTGAAGAATGCACCGTAGGAACTGATAGTCCCCGATTAGTCTCGGACTGTCTGACAGTCGGATAACACGAACGGAGTGGTTTCTGTGAGTGCCGAGTCGCCTACGCCTCTGCCGAGGACACTAACCAGTCCAAGGTCGTGAAGAGGGCGCTGTGACCGAGCAGCAGGCAAGTTGTGGAGAACAACATCGGTAAGTTTGGAGAGGTGGCCGAGTGGTTTATGGCTCTAGTCTTGAAAACTAGCGTGGGTGAAAGTCCACCGTGAGTTCGAATCTCACCCTCTCCGCCATTTTATCATTAGGAGAAATAGAGTATGATTCTACCTGTAATTGGTCTTGTTACGATTCTCACAATCGGCGTTACTGATAATTATGTTCGGTATCAGAAGGTTGGTGATCAGTCGCACTGCGTATTGAAGAGAACTAATTCTTCAAATTCTCCAGGCGCTGTTCGTGAGTTTGAAACAGTTTGTAAGAAGTAATTTGGGGACATAGCTCAGTTGGGAGAGCGGTAGCTTTGCAAGCTTCAGGTCTGCGGTTCGATCCCGCATGTCTCCACCAAGTTGAGGGGTTGTAGGTGACCTGAATGCGCTAGGGAACCTTCACGGTTGGTCGCGAGAAATAGACCCGCGAGGAGTCACGGTCAGCTCCTCATTTGCTGGCATAGCTCAGTAGGTAGAGCGCCTGATTTGTAATCAGGATGTCGTGGGTTCGATTCCTGCTGCCAGCACCAGTTTATGTCGGGGTGGAGCAGTAGTAGCTCGCTTGGCTCATAACCAAGAGGTCGGAGGTGCGATTCCTTCCCCCGCAACCAATTCGTAGGGTTGGGATCCTACGACATCGCCAATCGTATTAACGCGAGCTGCTGCTGCGATTGGGTATAGTGACTAGCCACTGAAGTCTAGAAGAGCAGCCGTCTTATCCCGATCAACCTGTCACGCGAAAAGGTGACGCTGGATGGCAGTAACCAGCTATGTTATGAAACGGCTACTGATCTTTCCTACTATTAGCCGTTTCATAACACATTGGCTTCGTAGCTCAGTTGGGAGAGCGCCGGCCTGTCACGTCGGAGGTCGCGGGATCGAGACCCGTCGAAGTCGCCATTGGGGATTAGTTAAGTGGTATAACAGCGGACTCTGACTCCGTTATCCGAGGTTCGAATCCTTGATCCCCAGCCAATGTTCCCTGAGCAAGACGGTAATGCGCGGGACTGCAAATCCTTGAGAATCCAGTTCGACTCTGGAAGGGAACTCCATGATCAGGTAGCTCAACTGAATAGAGCATCGCGCTACGAACGCGAAGGTTGAGGGTTTGAGTCCTTCCCTGATCGCCATATAATATGCGGAGGTAGCTCAGTGGTAGAGCTCTTGCTTGCCAAGCAAGTGGTCGTGGGTTCGATCCCCATTCTCCGCTCCATGCCCTATTAGCCCAACTGGTAGAGGTGTCGGTCTTAGAAACCGAAGGTTGTAAGTTCGAATCTTACATAGGGCACCAGTTTCGTCAGAATAGCTCAGTTGGTAGAGCGTTCGCCTCATACGCGAATGGTCGCTGGTTCAAGTCCAGCTTCTGACACCATCCTAACTTAGTGTTGTTGGTCAGCACGGCTGATTGTGGATCAGCAAGACTAGGTTCGAATCCTAGAGTTAGGACCATGGGTAGACTGCAGAGACGGTGGACTGCGACGGACTGTAAATCCGTTCTCTAAGAGCGTTGGAGGTTCGAATCCTTCTCTACCCACCAGATTAGCTTCGGTAGCTCAGTTGGTAGAGCACGGGATTGAAGATCCTGGTGTCGGCGGTTCGATCCCGTCCTGAAGCACCATATACGGAAGGTTGGCTGAGTGGTCGAAAGCAGCGGTTTGCTAAATCGTCCTACCGCAAGGTAGCATAGGTTCGAATCCTATACCTTCCGCCATACTAAATAGAGCGTAAAAGTATTCACTGATTGACTTCGCTATGATGTTGATGACTTAAACTCGTCCACACATAGGGAGGTCCAGATGAATAAGTTTCTAGCCGCAGTAGCGGCTCTATTCGCGTTTACGGGTATTGCTAAGGCAGATATCACCGACGGTCAGTTCAGCACCAATCAAATCTTCGACGTCCAGTATTACTGGAGCGGAAATACACTCAATGCGTCGAGCTTCATTGCTCCGTATGATATGAACTTCCAGCATCCAACAGTAGGCGCTGGTCAATACTTCAAGTTCTTTTCCTCAACAACGAATCCTGGCACATACGGTCTCGGTCTGTATAACTCAGACGGCACTCTAGCTCAGGTTGTTCACAATACAGGAACGCTGCAAGCGATTGGTCCAGACGCTCTGTTCTATGTCGGTTCTGGTTTCTTCGGAACTGTCATTACAACAAGCGCAGGATATTCTTATGGGCAGAGCGGAACGTTCACCAACATGGATACGAGCGTATCTGCAACAGATGCGTCCTCATATACATGGGCTTCAACTACGCCGCTTGCTTCTGGTCAAACAGCTAGTTCTGGAGGATCTGGAGGAAGCACTCCTTCTATTACATGGGCGCAGGCTAATCCTACAATCGTAAACATCTATCCAACTAGCAACAACTCACCTGCTGGTGAAGCTGCTGCGCAGGCGATTGACGGAACAGGAAATACCAAGTATCTAAACTTCGACAGAACGTCAGCTGGCTTTACTGTTCAGCTGTCAACAGGTCGTGTCGTTTCTGGTATTCAGTTCACAACAGCAAATGACTTTGAACCACGCGATCCATCCAAATATACTCTGTATGGTTCGAACGATGGTCAGACATGGACTAAGATTGTAGACGCGCAAGCGATTACTCTTAGCTCATCTCGCTATACTGAAACTTCAGTTATACCGATTACAAACTCAACTGCGTATGTGTTCTACTTCATTACATTCGATAGCATCAAGGCTATCGACACATACGGATCTATCGGAGCTTGTCAAGCTGCTCTTGGCTTACTAGCTTGCGATAGCGTTCAGATTGGTGAAGTCAAGTATCTGTATGACTCAGCAAGCACTGTAACTTCTTCGTTCACTGGAACTGGTTCGCCTACAGTTCAGAATCCTGGCGCACCTCCTCCAGCACCAACGATTGTAAGCACAGCGCCTGGAGCTGATATCATTACGTCAACAACGACATACGGTACAGCTTCAACTGCAAATGTTCTTACTGACTCAAGAGTAAATGGTGGAAGAAACGCGACGATTACAAGAACAACAACTCCTGTAACGACGACTCCATATACAACGACGGTCACAACAACACCAACGACTGTAACAACATACAGCGATGGTTCAACGACTACAACAAACGGAACGACAACTACAACAACGACCACAGGTAACGTGGTCAATGTTGGTTCGTCATCTTCAGAATCCAGAACAGTATCTATCTCTGGAACTAAGGATGCCATCGCCCATCGTAATATGAATCTGTTCCTGATTGATCCTCTTTCAACCAGAGACGGAGTATGGGCTACACCAACATTGAGCCGTGGTGGCGGATTCAATACTGTCGGCGCAGTTATGGGCTGGCAGAAAACAGTTGACAACAATTCGTTTGGTTTTGCGCTGAACTACTCAGAGGGCAACTCAAAGGGATATGCTGCTTCTGATACATCAACAAACTCAACAGCAGGAACTGTATACCTTCTAACTCGTCATGAGTATCTGTGGTTTAAGATTGCAGCTGGATTCAGCTCAAGCAATCATCAGACCACAGTTTCAATTCCTGAGTGGGGCATGACAAATATATCAAAGATTCGTCAGAACAACGTCTATGGCGATATCGGCGTATATTCTGCGAACACGTTCTATGGCTTCCGTCCGCTGGCTGGCGTGCTGGTCAATACATGGAGCCTGAAGGGAACTGAGAGTGGTTCTGCTCTGCTATCTACTCTGCCTCCAGATGGTAGCAAGTCAAGAGTAAGCCCATACGTTGGCGGTCGCTATGAGTTCAATGATACGTTTGCTCTAGAAAGCAAGGTTATCATGAATACTGATTACAAGACTGTTATAAGTAATCGTGTAACTGCTTCGCGCCCTGTTTCATCTAACGTATCACTCAATGCGACGATCGGGTTTGACAGAGGCATCGAACAGAAGTATAATAATGTATATGGTTTGATTGGCTTGAAGGTGACGTTCTGATATATCGCTGAAGTGTTACGGTAGCACATCGGTCTCCAAAACCGAGAGCGTGGGTTCGACTCCTACCAGCGGTGCCAGATTATCTACCTAGAAGTCGTCCAACAGGATATCTTCTGCTGTAGATAAAACTGCTGATTGCATTCTTGAACGCGATCTTATCGTACTTCTGTTCGTTATATGCTTTGAGCTCTTTCATGAGATCACGTCCGAAATGCTTGACGCCTAATGTATCGTACAACTTGAACTCTGGATTTATCGCTTTCGGTTTTGGTGCAGTAAATGTAGTAGGATTCCAGTCAGGGTAGATTATAGAACAAAACATACGCTCTAGGTCTCCTCCGTCTGAGAATCCTGATCCAGGCATAAAACTATCTTGTACTCGTTTCGATTTCATCGATACGAACTTCTGGTAGAATAGGTCGTCCGACTCAAATCTTTTCTTGATTAACTGTGACTGTTTGATAGGAATCAGAGGAGCATCTGGCGACCAAAAGAAGTTCTCGATGGTTGTGAAGTTATCTACCTTCTTTGTATTGAAATTGCTAACTGTTTGATATGCAATATCATAGAACTGAAAAAACAAACGATTATCAATCATAGTCAGAGTTGGTTTCTCGAATCCTCGAACTATCCCCACATTATCTTTGCTAATCACCTGCTCATTATAGTTCAGCATGTGATACTGAAAAGACCTCACCATTTTAGGAACGATGAAGCAAGAGCTTTTCAATCCTCTAGAGTTAATTCCTAACATATCAAATGTATTGCTCTCGTACTGCTGATGAACAAAATCTGACGAGTCGATTAGATTAATCTTCGTGTTTTTAAGATCATCTGCATGTTTCTTCAGGAACGGTTCAACAGCTAAATGATATTCCATGAACTGCGACAGTTCTGCGTCACTAAGCAACATCTTCTTATCAAGTTTGCTTATACTTTTTTCGTGATGATACACTTGTATTTCGTCAATATGAATCTTGTTCTTAATGAATGCCATAAGCATTTGAGTAGAATCACTACCGCCAGAAAACGTAAGAATAAGATACTTGTATTTGTTTCTTAGCTGTAAAGCTCTATGCTTGTACAGCTGCGGTAATGTGAATACGATTGGATCTTTCCAATCGAAAGACTCAAAAATGTGATCATGATAGTAGAATCTAAACGTTCCATCGTATTCCTGATTATCAAGCAGAAATTGCAAAGCCTCTTCTCGACTATAGAACGCATGTTCTCCATAAGTATAATGGCCATAAGGAGAATCAACAACGGGATTAATAATCATGATTGAATGCCTAGTTCTCGGTGATAGTATTGCAGTTGGAGTTGGTCAACATAAGCCTGAGTGTGCTATTATAGCGAAGATTGGTATTAACAGTAGAAAATGGCTCGAGACTTATGGTAATCATCCTACGGTCACGAAACCATATAAAGTTGTTGTTATCAGTCTTGGTTCAAACGACTATCGTTCATATCTGTCTGAAGGACTCTACGATGTTCGTATTAAGATCAAAGCTGACATGGTCGTCTGGATCCTTCCTAGTTTGACTCTGAAACCAGTTCAGAGAGCGATGATCAAAGAGATCGCGAGTGAATTCCAAGATAAGATAATCGACACAACTGTTTATCAAATGTCACCCGACGGAATCCATCCTACTGGGCGCGGATACATTGAAATTAGTAAGGCGATTAATAATCTCAGAAACAGGTAGAATCTCATCAACGACAGACATACCTGCGCCCATGAATAGATGACCGCCGTTTCCTAGTACGCCTAGCTTAAGACTAGCTGAGTGGTTTGAGTTATCTTTACCTTCGTACTTATTGAAGACGAACGCATTCTGACTCATTCCTTCACACATAAGATTATCTAACTTTCTTTTGTTGTTTGCTATGATTTCTAGCTTAGAGCTCTTAGCCACTAAACTTTCTTCAGACAAAGCGAACAACGTACCGATTCCTACAGCCGCGCAACCAATCTTCATGTAAGTGTAAACGTCTTCAGCTGTGCATATTCCTCCAGAAGGGATTATGGCTTTGCTCGGATAGTTTCTAACTGCCTTATATGAGATCACTTTCAATGAAGAAGTTTCATCATGAACTTCAGTGTTGATTTTACCTGCGCCTTCTCTACCTTTGATGATAAGCCCATCCATGATAGGAATGCTTGATTTAAATCTATGCATGATATCTTTGGGATAAGAGATGCTCTTCACTAAGATCTTCACTCCCATCTGCTGAAACTCTTGCATTCTTTGTAAGTAGATTTGCTCTTGACTCATTTCATAATGAGTATCGTTCTTACTCATGATCAACATTTCTATATGTTTTATCTTATATTTTTTGTACAGTTCATATAGAAAGTCGTACTGTTGACTGAGGTGAAAGTCAGTCATACTAATAACGATATTGCTAGAATTCGTTTCGCTACAGAACTGATATACATCTTTGATTAAATCATACTTGTTGAAATACTTCCCCATCCCTTTCATATAATTAGGAAGAGAAAAGCTGGGGACCGCTCCTGCTTTACTCACAGCAATCGCTAAGTTCACGTCAGACACTCCATTCATAGGAAGACACAGAATAGGGTGTTTGGTTTCAAAGAAGTTATTGTGTCGCAACATAGAACTATATAGCAATGATGAAGAATATGAATCTTGATGAAGTCCGTGATTTCATTCGCAACACTTCTGAACAAACTTGCATTTACATTGGAGCTGACTCCGAACGATACTGCGGAAAAGATAATCTGTGGTATGCTGACTACACGCTGGCTGTCGTAATTCATTATGACGGATCACGTGGCTGCAAGGTGTTTGGTAAGATGGAGACTGAACGTGACTTTGATCAGCGCATGGATCGCCCTGCGTATCGCCTTATGAATGAAGTTTACAAAGTCGCACAGCTGTACATGGATCTTGCTGAAGCGATTGGAGATCGACATGCTGAAGTTCATCTTGATATTAATCCTGATGTTGTTCACGGTTCTAGCTGTGTGGTTCAGCAGGCGGTCGGCTACATTCGGGGAACGTGCAACGTGGTGCCTCGTGTCAAGCCTGATGCTTTTGCCGCTTCTTATGCTGCTGACAGACTAAAGGAGATTCTAGCTGCATAAGATTCTTGTCTTCTCAGACTTCTTCGACGGATATATCAAGAGCGCGTCTTCTTTTCGACTTTCATACGAGTTGAGAAAAGACGGCTTTGATGTAAAGCAAATCCATCACTTCATTCATTTTACAGACGAAGAACTAGAACTAATCATTCGCGACTTTGCTGCTAAAGGTGGCAAAGTCGTTTGCATTAGCACGTCATTCATCGCGCAAAGAATACCACCTGCTCTGAGAATGAACTCGGAACGACCTGGCGGAATCATGTGGGGCGTTTCTCCTAAAGGAATCGACGTATACAAGAAACTCTTACAGATATGCAAGGTGGCAAAACTAATATGTAAATGTAAAGTTGTGATGGGTGGGTGGGAAATCGAGAAAAGGAAGTTCTATTCAAGCAACATGAAATCATGGGGCTTAGACGTTTTGCGACATGTTGTAGATTGTTTCGTTGAAGGATATGGTTCTAATGTAATCAAAAAGATTGCGCTAGACCAACCAATCAAAACTGACCAGAACAAACTTATTCAGAGTGACGCCATCATAGACTTTTCCGATATGTCATCTGCGCCTATTCCAGCAGATAATATCGAGCGAGGCGAAAGCCTAATGTTTGAAATAGCGTCTGGTTGCATATTCAGCTGCCACTTCTGCAACTTCGGTTCGCTAGGTAAAAAGAAAAACGAATACATGCGTTCTTACGAATCGCTGAAAACCGAACTTGTATCAAACTACGAGAACTTCGGGACGCGCATGTATAATCTAACAGATAACATCGCGAACGACTATCTGGAAAAGATGAAATGGCTGGTTCGTATCAAGGACGAAACTGGTATCGACTTCAAATGGTCAGGTTATGTTAGACTAGATACAATCAAGAATCGCGAGCAAGCACAGATTCTAAAAGACTCTGGAATGGTCGGAGCTCTCATGGGCATCGAATCTATGACTCCATCTGTAGGCAAGTATATCGGCAAGATGACTGATGGAGAACGTATCAAAGATTTGCTGAGAATGTGTCGCGACGTATGGAAAGACGATGCACTGATCTATGGTATGTTCATCGCTGGGCTTCCCACAGAAACCAAAGAGATGACCATCGAAACATTTTCGTACCTGACTTCTGATGAAGGACGCGACCTAATTGACTCGTTCAAGTTTAGTCGTTTGGCTATTGAAGGTGATTTGGATAACAAGAACGAAATCAATAAAGCCAGAAACGGACCATTCCGTGATTATGAAGTGCGATCTGCATCAGACTGGACTAGTCCGTGGCATAACTCAGCAGAAATCGAAAAGATAACGAATCACATAAATCACTACGAAAATCAAAAGACTGATATCAACGCCCACAATATATCCCAGATATGCAATCTAGGATATACGCCAGAAGAAGCCATCTCGTTGGCGCGATCTGGTATGAAACGTGGCGATTACGACTATTACGCCAAGACTTCAGCTAAATATCGCGATTATAGGAGTCGTATTATGGTTGAAATTAGTTCTTGACAATTGACCCGTTTGGCCATATAATGAATATTGTCAACAGGGGTCAATATCATGCCTATTCTGCCCGCCTACTATACCACCACCAACACTCGTAAACGTAAGGCTCGTAAGCCCACTCAGTCCATGATTGAGTCTCAGCGCCTTACTCAGGAACTGCTTGCTAAGGTTGGTTATCGTAAGCCTACGAAGACTAACAAGAAGTTCACATATTCACTAGCAGTAGAATCTAATGCTGCACCACTGTCTAATACGATTCCAGGCGGTGTAGCTGCGAAGCGTGACTTGCGTACTGAACACAAGTGGAAGCGTGACTGCGAAGAGAAGCCTGAGACTATCAAGGCTATCGAAGAAAAGGCTATGCGCGTTGCTCCTGCATATAACAAGGGTGCCGTGCAGTATATCACCGACGAAACTGATGCTAAGTATATTGGAAGGAAGATATGAAGAAGCTCATTGTTGCAATCTCGCTGCTACTATCTAGTGCTACTTATGCACAAGAGCAGGTAGAAGTCGTCACTCGATTCTCTGCTGTTTCTATCGTAGGGCAGAATATCATTTCGCTTGTTGGCGCAATGAACGAGACTCAGAACAAATATGAGTTTCGTTTCTCCAGCATTCCTGGCGCTGAGGGTGAAGCAGCATATAAGTCCGGCTTCGCTAAGTTCGGTGCAGGAAGTAAGATCATCTTCATCTCATCTGTATCGGACTTCACGTTCGGTAAACTGACGAACCATGCAAAGCGTGAGTGGAGCGAGGATGACCTCACTTTCGTTTCTGGGCTTTTCAATTCTTATCCAGCAGTTCTGGTGCGCAACGACTCACCGTTCAATACAATCGAAGAGCTGGTCGCGCATCTCCGCAGTAAGCCTGAAGCATATATCTCATCTAATGTGAATGCTAGAGGAAATCTATATCTGGGTCAGGTGTTCAAGAATCACTACAAGTTAGATAATCTCACGACTCTTAGATATGGTCCTATTCCAGATATCATGGCGTCTGTCGTTAGAGGCGAGTCAGATCTAACAATCTTCTCGATCAACGATATGCCTTCACTGAAGCCTATCCTTATTGTATCTGATAAGAGAAGTGAGCTGTTTCCAGACGTTCCTACCACTGTCGAAAAAGGTTTACCAGCCATGCTCGTAAACTCGTTCTCATTTATCACTGCGCCTAAACAACAAACACAGCTCATCGCTGACGTGCGCGATATCATGGCTAAGTTGTGTAAAAACGACGATTTCAAGAAAATTATCTTGACAAGACGATACGAAGTGAGTAATATGTGTATCGGAGAAGAACAAATCCGTATGCGTGTCAATACAGAATTTGAGCGAATCAAGGAGAATGTAAAATGATCTGGTCTAAGTCTGAACTGTCTGAAGTGTTGCGTTCTGCTAAGTTGGAAGTGTCCTTCATTAAGAAGGATGGAACTGGGCGTGTTATGTACTGCACACTGCAGGAAAAGTATCTGCCTCCTATGATGGAAGATACCGAAACGGCAACTAAGGATAATCCTGATGTGCTCGCCGTTTGGGATATAGATAATGATGGATGGCGTTCTTTTCGCTTGAGTTCAATTGTTGCAGTGAAGGTGATTAATGACTAAACTGAATATCACTGGTCTTAAGGAATCTGCGCAGCAGATGGTTGCTGGACCAGCCAATAACGGCACATACGAGCATATCGGTTCGCAAGGCGGGACCGAACAGATGGTAGCTGGTCTTCGTCAGCGTTTACCAGCAGAGCTTCTAGACCAGTTCAATATCATCTGCTCGCGCGTGCGCGAAGAAAGTATTGATCCGAACAAAAAGAACATTCTTTGGCTACACGATACATGGGATGATCCAGAGTCGCAACACCTCAAGGATCCTAAGAGCCTTGAACGTTTCGAGAAGCTTGTATTTGTTTCGCACTATCAGCAATCAACGTATAATCTTGGGCTTGGCGTTCCTTATGATAAAGGTATCGTGCTTCAGAACGCCATCGTTCCTATCGAGGCTCACGATAAGCCTAAGGGAACAATCAATCTAATCTATCATACTACGCCTCATCGTGGGCTTGAACTTCTGGTTCCTGCAGCTGAAGCTCTTGCTAATCATGGGATTGACTTTCATCTAGACGTGTATTCTTCGTTCAAGATTTATGGTTGGGAACAACGCGACGAGCCATATCTCGAGCTCTTTGAGCGTATCAAGAATCATCCTAAGATGACTTATCATGGTTTTCAGCCAAACTCTGTGATTCGCGAAGCTCTCAAGAAGGCGCATGTGTACACATATCCGAGCATCTGGCCAGAAACTTCTGGTATCTCAGTGATCGAGGCTATGAGCGCCAAGTGTAACGTCATCTGCCCAACATTGGCTGCACTTCCCGAAACATGTGCCAACTTCGGTATCATGTATCCGTGGAACGAGAACAACAATAAACACGCCAACATGTTCGCTGGTATTCTAGCCATGGTTATCAAGGACTATTGGGCGGAGTTTAATCAACAACGCCTAGAATATCAAAAGATGTATTTCGACAACAATTACAACTGGGATTTGCGCGCCAATCAATGGAATGATTTCCTGAATTCTTTGGCTAGGAAGGCTTGACAATCGCGTTTCGATGTGGTATGATTAGTCATAGTGAAAGGAGTCATATATGGCTAAGAATCTGCTAAAGGCTGCTCCACCCAAGAAGCGTCGAGTAATCACTCCGCGTGGCCTCGACGCCAAGTATCTTGGCGAAGAACCGACATGGGACGGTCAGGAGTCGTTGACCACTGCTGAACTCGAGTCTCACATTGGTTCGGCATACAACTGGTACAACTACTTCTACGAGCCTAAAGAAGGTCGTCGCTATCTTCTTGACTACATGGCTGAGTATGGTATGTCGAAAGCCGCTATGGCTTTGATTACTCGCATTCCTGATTCTAAGTTGAGCAGCACTATGTGCAACACTGCTCGCATGTTGACTATGGGTCTCGAGCACCAGCGCATGCGCGAAAAGCTCGAAGACTATCTGGTCAATATCATTGAAACAGCTGCAGAACAGGCTAAGAAAGAAAAGGCAGCTGCGGCTGCATCAGCTAATCTCCCTGAGATCGTTCACAATCCAGCATCAGACTTAATCGCGTCTATCGAAGAGATGCTCGACAACGACTATCTGTTCGACGAGTTCTATAGCTGGTTGAAGGCTAGGAACGTGAAGCCCGCGCAAGCTCGCGCCATTGCTGACTATTACAAGCCGTGGGCTGACGAGCTGGAAGAAGCACAGAAGACCAAAGATGCTGACCTGAAGTACGCCTATCGCCACATGAGCAAGAAAGAGCTCGCTATGCGCGTTGCCGTCATGCGTGGTATCATCAACGATTGTGAGTCACTTGTATCAAACAATCGTAAGTCGGTCACGAAGAAGCCTCGTAAGACTAAGCCTAAGTCAGCTGACAAGCTCGTATCTAAGATGAAGTTTCAGATGGAACACAACGAGCTCAAGATTGTGTCGATTGATCCTACGAAAATCATCGGCGCTCATGAGCTCTGGGTGTTTAACACTAAATACAACGTCTTGACTCATTACTGTTCAGACGAAGGCTTTAGTATCAAGGGAACGACCCTACAGAACGTGAAGGATACGTCTAAACAGAAGAAGCTGCGTAAGCCAGCTGACGTCCTTCCTAGTATCACCTCAAGCACTTCTAAAGCTGCTGAACGTGCGTTTGATGCACTCAAGACGAAAGAATCGGTTCCTAATGGAAGAATCAATGAGTTCACGATCATCCTCAGGGCAGTCAAATAACAACGTCGTGATGTTCCCTAAAAAGAACATCAGGTTAGTAGCACCTGTAGAGGATGAGGCCGCACGAGAAGCGACTCGTCGTGCATACATCGATGAGGTCGTCGAAGCCTATGCTACACATTTGGCTAACAAACTAGCACAGCAAGGTTTCGACGTTTTCAGTAAGAACTTCGACAAGCACTATGGCTTTACAATCGAAGCCTTGCGTTCGACGCTTCTGATGACTATGGATTTAGATCATCCGTTCCAAGAAGTTGTAGAGCACACCGTCAAGACTATTGGCGAGATTGATGCAGACAACGATGACGATGAGTATGACCCGGCTTGACAATCGCTCGCAGATAGTATATGATACTATCATGCAATGGAGTTCGTTATGATTCTCGTGGACTTTAGCCAAGTCATGATTTCTAATATCATGATGCAACTAGCCAATAATGAAAGCAAGCTCGAAGAGGACATGGTTCGACACATGGTCCTCTCAAGTTTGCGTCTGTACAAACGCAAGTTTGGTGCTGAGTATGGCGCACTTGTTATTTGTGCGGACGGTCCTAATTGTTGGCGCAAAGAAGTGTTCGCTCACTATAAAGCTGGTCGTCGTAAGGCTCGTGAGAAGTCACAGCACGATTGGTCGCTGATCTTTAATGCACTGCACAAGATTCGCGATGAGATCGCTGACAATATGCCTTATGCAGTGTTGCGCTTTGACCGAGCAGAAGCTGACGATATCATCGGTGCGTTGTGTCACGCACATGGTCAGCACGGCGTAGTCACTGAAAAGATTCTTATCGTATCTGGCGACAAAGACTTCGTTCAGTTGCAGAAGTATGATAATGTGACGCAGTATTCACCAATCATGAAGAAGTTCGTCACGCCTGACGTCAACCCTGAGCGTTTCAAGCAGTATCACATTCTGCAAGGCGACAGCGGTGACGGTGTTCCTAACTTCTTATCAGCCGATGACACATTCGTGTCTGGTTCGCGTCAGAAGCCGCTTCCTAAGAAGAAGCTCGAGGAGTGGACGCTCATGCAACCTGAAGATTACTGTCAGGGCGAAATGCTTCGCAACTATCATCGTAACAAGATGATGGTTGATCTTGATTGTATTCCGCAAGAGCTGCAGGAAGAAATCGTGACTACATACAATAACTATGCATTCAATCCTCGCGACAAGATCTTCAACTATTTCGTTCAGCACAGGCTTCGTCAGCTGACCGAAGCCATTTCGGAGTTCTAATATGATTACAGCTATTCAGATCCTTCTCACAGTTCTCGTGACTGGAGGCTTTGTTATTCTTTCTATGACCTATGTGACGATTGATAAAAAGTCGGTCAAGCTAAAGAACTGGTATGATGTTACAACTCGTTTGCTTCTGTTGATTCATGCGTTTGCGCTTCCAGCAGCTATCATCAATCTCATCTGGAGTTACTGACGTGAGTGTAGAGCGCGACCTGTTCATGCTCGAAAAACAGCTCAATGAAATGAAGGCTAAACTCAACAACGCCATCATCGACATGCGTGCAGTAAACTATTATGGCTGGGTCTATGCAGACGATATGCAATCAAGACAATGGGCGCCAGTTAGATACGAAGTCCAATACAAACGTCAAGGAGATCCTAACTGGGTATCACTTCCAGTTGTTGATCGTGATGACATTGATCCCACAATTCCAAATGGAGAGTTAGACGAATGATTGATCTGAATAAGTATGCCGAATTTGTTATGGCGGTGACCAGCCGTGAAAGCCGCGAGTGTCAAGTTTTCATTGACAAGGTGAAACAAATCCACTATGATAAAGATGTTACGATTAACGTATCATTGATGCTTACGGCTATCATTGGCATGACCAGTGAAGCTGGCGAAGCTCAGGAAATCATGAAGAAGGTTCTGTTTCAAGGTAAGCCATTCACTGAGGAAACTCGTGAGCATCTCAAGAAGGAACTTGGCGATGTGATTTGGTACTGGATCAATGCTTGTAATGCTCTTCAGCTTGATCCTAACGAAGTCGTGGCTCAGAATGTGAAGAAGCTTGAAGCTCGCTATCCTGGCGGGAAGTTTGACGCATACTATTCCGAGAATCGTAAAGAAGGTGATATCTGATGTCTAAGCTCGTGGTGGTCGATGTTTTGTCTTCGTTCCGTATGCGTTATGTTGTGCAAGCGAAAAGTGTAGAAGACGCTCTTGATGAAGTTGTGATGTGCGAAGGTGATGGGAAGTTCAAGGAGTTCAGTCAGAAGCACATTGACCCAACTGCGATCATCGACGCACGCGAGATTACAGAATACGAGTATCTCAAATTGTTTGACGAAGATAATGGATATCTTGCGACTTGGTCTGACGAGCAGAAGAAAATGTTTATAAATGTAATTGACTATTACGAAGAGAAGGAGATTGACGATGGCGCTTGATACAAGTAAATGTGTTGCCAACATTATCGCAAAGATTGAAGCTCAGACGACTGTAGATAGACAAGTAGATTTTCTGCTTCTCCACAGCTCGTATGCGCTGAAAGCTGTGCTTGGTTATGGCATGGACCCAGGAGTGAAATGGTTGCTTCCAGCTGGTGATCCTCCGTATCGTGCGCTCGATGAGAGCACAGATCAGGAAGGGCGCTTCTATATTGAATGTAAGAAGCTGATCTACTTCGTTGATAGCGAAGAAGGTCGTCAGGTCAAGCAACTCAAGCGCGAGCAGCTGTTCATTCAAGTTCTTGAGTCTATTGATCCGCGTGACGCCAAACTGTTGCTTCGTATGAAGAATCGTCAGTTGAAGATTATGCCAGAAGCTATCGCTAAGGCGTTCCCGAACATGTGGGAAGCATGGGGTCGTAATGTAGCAACTCCTATCGTTGTACAGGAGGTTCCTGTGATTCAGGATTCTACGTTTCTTCCAGAAGAAGTTCAGGTTCCTGTCAAGCGTGGGCGCGGTCGCCCGAAAGGTTCTACTAAGAAGGCTGTAGCATGAATACTGCGTTTATCATCGGTAATGGCACGAGCCGTAAAGGCTTTGATTTGAAACGACTCAAACCGTATGGAACAATCTATGGATGTAATGCGCTTTATCGTGATTTCCCTGATCACTCTATTCCTGACTTCCTCGTTGCTATTGATGACGGTATTATTGCAGAGATAGAATCGTCGAGCTTTCCATCTAAGCGTTTCATTGTGCCACCGATTGATGAACGTTGGGAACCAGCTGAATGTAACATCGGTCGTCCTCGTAGCAACGCTGGCATGAATGCTATGCGCGAAGCTATCAAAGCAGAGTACAATCAACTCATCTGTCTTGGATTTGACTTTCTTATCAAAGACGATCAGCAGCTGTTGTCTAATCTTTATGATGGCACGGCTAACTATGGTCCAGAGACTCGCGCGAGCGCGAGCGACAATCCTGGACGCGTACGATATCTACAATGGCTTGTATCGAGCAATCCTGATGTAGATTTCATCTTCATCTTTCCGAGCGGCGTGACTACTTTGCAACTATTCGGAAAAAATGTTTATGTGAACACTTATGAGAATCTCGAGAAGCATACATAGACACGAGAGTTTTCATAGGAGGGTAATATGGTAAAGAAGATTTATCTCGAACATTCTAATCTCAATAAGATGGATCATGTGCTTGGAAAATTCCTTGACCATGACTGCTATGATTTGGTTCTCACGGAAGACGCAGACGTTTATGAACCATTGACGCCATTGCAGATTGCGATGGGTGAAACACATTCCGAAAAGAACATTCTGTGTAAGTTTCGTAAGAACGTGTTTCCGAAGTCTATGACTGATGCAGCGTACAAAGCTCTGCGTTCAGGCGCTATGATGTCTGACAATCGTGGTGTTGCAGCTGGCCTTGACCGTGAAACTGAGTTTCAGCAGCTCCCTGATGGATTAGGTTCTCGTCGTTGGGTCACCGAAAGACACAAGGCGGTCATTGAATATCTAATCGCAGGTTCACCTGTTGATATCAACGGTGAAGACCAGCTCCAGAGAATCTATGATGAAAATCCAAACAAACCACTAAAGAATCGTGGTACTGGCAAAGACGTTTGGGGTATCAAAGAACGTATTAGAAGCGGTGCTATCTGGATTGTTGAGAAGGCAAAGGACTTTAACTTTGACGACTGGTACAATTCTATCAAGGATAAGTCACCTCATGAACGTAAGATGGCAGCTGAACATGTGTATAGAGACCTAGTCTCAGATACAACTTATGCTAATGGCGTTCGTTCTGGCGTAGGCGGTTTCATGGATCGTTATCCGCGTATTCCATTCTGTCGTGAAACTGGTTGGAGTGCGAGCAATCACGATTTGTATCAAGACGCTCTGCCTATGTTCCAAGCAGCTGCGAAAGTCTTTGAGGAAAACTTGCCAGTTCGTTTCGCTGGTCAGATGGAAGCGATGAAAGCTCTTGGTCCTGACTGGCAGATTGGTGATACGCCTTATACGACTCTAACCATCAATCGCGACTTCCGTACAGCTGCGCATCGTGACGTCGGTGACTTGTGTGAATCATGGGAGTCTCATGAGAATCCGCGTGGTTTCTCAAACCTGGCTGTTCTTGATAATGGTAAGGCATACAATGGTTTCTATCTATGCTTCCCTGAGTTCCGTGTAGCAGCTGACATCCGCGCTGGCGACCTGATTATGATGAATGCTCATCGTATTCACTCTAACAGCCCAGCGTTTGACTTCGAAGAAGGTTTTGAGCGTATGTCCGTCGTGATGTACTTCCGCGAATCTATGCTCGCTTGTGGTTCTAAGCAGTATGAAGAAACTCGTAGAAAGTTTGTGTACATGCGTAAGGATAACAAGGAGCATCCGTTGTGGCATGAAGGTTGGAACGGTGTGTCGCCTGGAATGTGGGATAGTGAAGAATGGGCTAACTATCTTGGTTGGAATGGATTCCCGAATGAAGCAAATGAATTGCTAGAGAAACTTGGCTTAGAACCAGCTCATTGATTGAGGATTCGTCATGTATTGTGTGATCCCTGCGGCAGGACGCGGCGTTCGTTTTAACGAACTGGGTAAGAACTATCCAAAGTGCGTCCTGCCGTATCAAGACGTTCCTATCATTGTTCATAACATTCGACTTGCGTTAGAAAGTGGCGCACGTGAAGTATCTATCGTAGTCGGACATCAAGCAGATAAGATTCGCGAGATCGTTGGAATGTATTTCCTTAACGACTCGCGTATTCGTTTTGCTGACTATCAGGAATCAGCAAGCAAAGGTGGACCAGGCGTTTCTATCTACTGTGGCATCCCTAATGATATCGGCGACGAGCCTCTTCTCGTCTTGTTGTCAGATATCGTAGTGCAACATGCACCATTCACCGACACGAGAACATCTTGGATTTCCGTGCAGAAAGTTCCCGACTGGGAACGCTGGTGTATGGCTGAAATGAAAGACGGAAACGTCGTAGAGTTTCATGACAAACCTCGTGATATGCCACCGACTAATCAGGCGGTCAGTGGAGTCTACTATTTCAAAGACGCTTCTTGGTTTCGTAGTTGTTTGATTGAGTCTATTCATGCGACGCATCAGGGTGAAGTTCAGATTTCATCTGCGATGTCGCGTTACATGAAGAAGGAATCAATCTATACGAAAACTGTTAAGATTGTTGACTTCGGTACATTGCAAGAGTATCTTGAGAATCGTGGTGTAAAGAACTCGCGTTCGTTCAATACGCTGTTTCCGTCAAGTGACGGAGCAACGATTACTAAGACTTCAGTCGTACAACCAGAAAAGATTCACACAGAAGCAAACTGGTACGACAATCTCCCGACTCCTATCAAAGTGATGACGCCGCGCATCTTCGATAAGAAGCTGTATGGCGATCGTCCGACTTATACGATGGAGCGCGTTGACAGTCCTACACTGCGCGAGCTTTATCTGTATCTCGAATCTGATCCTATCTTTTGGGCTGAGATCTATACGAAGCTGTTTCAGCTGACAGATAAGTTTCGTTTCTATGTTAAGCCAGGAAAGGCGCAGTTCTTCACAAACGTTGCCACAAAGAACTACGAGCGTATCGCGAAGATCAGGTCAGATCTAGTAAGAAACGATGATCTAGAGTTTCTGTCTAAGTTCGCAAAGATGGCGGACGACGGTGAATTTGACATTTTCCCTGACTCGTTATATCATGGCGATTTGTGCTTCTCTAACATCTTCTATCATCCTGGCAGTAAGCAAATCAAGATGATTGATCCTCGCGGCGAAGCTTACGGCAATGTTCTGTATGATTTGGCTAAGATTACACATTCCGCCTACTATCCATACGACTATGTTGACGCAGAGCTGTATCTCAATAAAGATGGGCAGACTATCTACTTTGATGCCGGCAAAGAACAATCTCGCCACGCATACAAGACCCTGTTCGTAGATAAGTATGGCGAAGATACATGGCGTCTAACTTTGTTCTTGACAGCTTCGTTGTTTTTGAGTATGATACCTTTACATGATCACAATGAAAGGAATCAGGAGTTATATTATGCCCTCTATCGTCAGGCGCGCTCAGACGCCGGACTTGTTTGAAAACAGTCTCGTCGTTGACTTGGATCACACGCTCTGTGTCGGTGATCTCGGTATCGAGAGTTCATTGATTCGCTATGCTACAGCGAAGCCAATCCCAGAAACAATCCAGAAGCTCCGCGAAGCTCACAAGAAAGGATGGTACATCACTATCCTTACTGCACGCCATATGCGTTCATGCAACAACGATGCAGAGTTTGCGTTCAACAAGCTCGGTCAAATCACTGCAGATTGGCTTGATCAGCATAATGTTCCCTTCGACCAACTCGTCTTCGGTAAGCCATACGGAATGTGGTACATCGACGATAAAGCCATGACATTGGATACGTTCATTGACAAATTCACTCCCTAAGATTATCATTACTACATTCATGCGTGAAGACAAGCAGAAGGCTATCTTTCAGATTCCGCCTTCTCTTCACGAGCACGTCTATATGTTTACTCGCGAGGATCGCGTTGATGAACTTCGAAAGAATATTCCCTCCACTGTTCGTATTATTGGCAATCCTATGGACATTGATGGGATTGCTGATATTCGACAGCGTTGTATCGAACAAGTCCCTAAAGGTAAAGTTTGGTTCATCGACGATCTCTGTACCTTTGGATGGCGCGATGAGAGCTTGAAACAGTTCAATGAAATGAACGAAGAAAAGTGGCTTGCTCTGTATCTAACGATGAATGATATGCTTGACGAGTATATGCAAGTCGGTGTATCAGCTCGTGGTGGTAACAATCATGTCACGGAAGACTTCAAGGAAGTTGGTCGCGCCTACACGACTTACGGTCTTCGTACAGATTGGATGGAACGCGAAGGTATTCGCTTCGACGGGATGTATCAACTAAATAAAGACGTGAAACTCTACGAAGACTATTGGATCACATTGTCGATGTTGACAAAAGGATTCAAGAACGCTATCATATACAAATACTTCTTCAACTACACCCACAACAACACGGGCGGTAACTCTACGTTCCGAACACTGGAACTGCAAGAGCAAGCAGCCTATGAGCTTCAGAAACATTTCCCACAGTTCGTAACAGTAGAAACCAAGGAAGGAGCTTGGGGAAAGATGGGTATGGAAAATCGTAAAGAAGTCCGTATCCAGTGGCAGAAAGCGTATCAGAGTTCACAGTTCACTAACACGCTAGAATCGTTCTTCTAAGAAAGGAAAGTACATGGATATCGCATTGTATGCGCTCAACATCCTGATCGCAGCTTCCTGCTGGATCATCGGCATCTTCATTGCACGATTCGTCATGAGGAAGTGGTTTGGTATTAGCCCAGACGGTCCCGAGATGATGGGTAGTGGCGTAACAACTGACGACGTCCTTGACTTTGATAAGTCTGATATGCCGTTCATCCCTGTGAAGATTTCGAAAGAGCATGGTCTCTACTATGCATGGTTCACTGGCAATAACAAGTTCATCGGTCAGTCCGAGCGTGAAGACGAGATCGAGCTGATGGCTTATCGACACATGATGAAGATGGTCGGTCTCCGCATGGAGTTCACCCATGATGAAGATATTGCTGAGCCCAAGCTGAATACGGGCCCTTGACAATTAGTCCTGGACCAGCTATAATTAAGAGTTAGCTAGGGAAAGGCCATAAAAATGTCAAAGGTAAACGCGCTAGTTCTTAAGTATAACCGCCCTAAAACCAAGTATAAAGGCGGCGCGCCCAAGTTTAATCCTAGTAAAAAATGGGTCGAATATAGTATAGATTTAATCGAGGCCAAGCGTTTACTTCAAGCCGCTGATTTTACTACTAAATTTCAGTTGTTAAACGTAATAAAAGCCATCGAAAGTAAAGTAAATTTCCACGAAAATCATGTCGATTTTGACTTACGTTCCGCCACTAATGACTTACGTTTAGCTCGTAAGTTGTTACGTTTGTAACAGAAAAGTAACAAAAAAGCCGCCCTAAAAAGCGGCTTTTTTCCATTTCGGGCCTTGACAATCAGGGGCTATAGAGGTAGAATGGTAATATGAAGAAAGGAAAGGAAAAAACCATGACTGAACGTGAAGAGCTTATTGCTGCGGTCGAGCTTTACGAAATCCTCCTCGGGAACTACGAGCTCCAGCCCGACAATCATTCTTCGAAGGCACTCAAGGAGTTTCTCCGCAAGTGGCCTAATATCGCGAACTACGATTCCAAGGGAAACTATGTTGGAAACGTTCGTAACGAAAACGGATGGAGCGCCTAATGACTGTTCTCGTTCTCACCGCTGAAATTCAGTTCCAAGGCGAATGGACTCTGGGCGTGTTCACCACTCAGGACGCAGCCAACGCTGCGGCTCGCCGCTTCGAGGAGGAGTGGCCAGACCACCAAATCTTCTTCGCGTGCTCCGAACACATTCTGGATGAGGGGGCTTGACAATCCCCCTCTGACGTGATACAATCATAATATGAAAGGAAAGGAAAAGATCATGACTCAAGAAAAGAAAATCGAGCTTCTGCTCTATGTGATGAACTGGTTGTCTGGAATCGCGATGGGAATTTCTATCGCTCAACTCGTGAAGTGAGGTTCCTATGTATATCAATGAAGCCGTCGCGCTTGCTGAGCGCATCGAGTCGCTGATTCGTCGCAGCGCAACTTACAATAAGTCCAAGGAGCGTATCCTAGAAGAGATGCTCTTCATGGCTGAAGATCTCCGTGCATACGCTGATAGGCTCGATGCTGAAATTGAAAAGGAGCTCTGTGATGACCGCCAATACCTTTCTTCCCTCTGACAATGAGCTTCAAAGGCTAGAAATCGTGCAAGAGCTTTACAGGCGCTTGCACGATGTTCGTCGTGCCAGCGTCGTTCAGGTTCCTATCGACGACGAGTTTGAACTGGGTATCAACTGTCGCCTGGCTAACGAAGCTGAGTGGCTGGAAGATCTGCTGGATAAGATTGAGAGGAGCTGACTATGCCTAACTGGTGTTCCAATTCGTTTACTGTATCGCACGAAGATCCTGCGATGATTAAGAAGTTCGCTGACGCATTAAACGCGCACGAGCTGTTTCAGACATTCGCGCCGCTTTCTAGTGGCGAGTGGCAATATGATACAGCACTCGAGGAGTGGGGCACTAAGTGGGATGCGACTGTCGGCGACGTTCAGATCGAGGAAGAAGGGAAGTCGTGCAGTGGTTGGTTCGAGACTGCGTGGGGTCCAGGCATTCGCGCATACGAGAAGCTCAGTGAAGCTGGTTTCGATGTAGATATCACCTATCACGAGCCAGGAATGTGTTTCGCTGGACGATATACGTCAGCTGACGGTGAATCTTATGTCGAATACGATTTCGAAGATGAAAACTGGCGCGATGATATCGACGACAAAGAGATTCTTGAATTGCTTGAATATGAGTATGAGTCTTGGAAAGAATGGCAGAACGAGGAGGCTAAGTAAATGAGCAGATATCGTTCAGTTTCGGTTGATGTTGATGTCGCTCTAGAAGAGTTCTCCGACGTCGATCTTATCGACGAGCTGGAAGATCGCGGATATACGGTCGTCGGAGAAACTGATGATCCGCTCTTCAAGATCAGGCAATCTTTTCTACTAGATAGTCCTGAGAACTTTCGTAAGTTCGTAGCAAACTATCTCCGAGAACAAGGAATGCCTGTATGACAGAACGCGACCTAATCAAGACTAGATTCCTCGACTTCATCTTTCAGAACGTCGATTCACTTAGATTGAACAACCCTGAAATGACTGAAGTTGAAGCTGCTCGTCTTGTTATGGGCGTCGCGTTTGATACACTCACTAAGACTTGGGGTGACGCATACGGCTCGCGTTACATGGCTGAATATTTTTACCGCATGGCTGACGGATTCGTCGATCTTTCTAATAAGGAAAAAGCAAAGTGAAACTCATTGGACTATGTGGACTGATCGGTTCTGGTAAGAATACGGTCGCTGAACATCTTATGGAAGAGCATGACTTCATCGCAGTTTCGTTCGCGGAAACGCTGAAGGATGCCGCTGCTTGTATCTTTGGCTGGGACCGTGAGATGCTTGAGGGCGCAACTAAGGAAGCTCGTGAACAGCGCGAAGTGAAAGACGAGTGGTGGAGCGAGCGTCTTGGCTTTGATGTGTCGCCGCGATACATGCTACAGTTCATGGGAACTGAAGTGATGCGCAGTAATCTCCACTCAGATATCTGGGCGCTTGCTACTGAAAAGCGCATCATTGAAATGTCTCAGGACTATCCTTGGGCTAACTTCGTTATCAGTGATGTTCGCTTCCCCAACGAGGTTGCTATGATCCGTCGTCTTGGCGGAAAGATTTGGCACGTTCGTCGTGGCGATTTGCCAGAATGGTTTGGCAAGAATCCTGACCACATTCACGCCAGCGAAACTGCTTGGAACAACGAAACCTTTGATTATACCATCTATAACGACCATACCATCGAACTGCTGAAATCAGATGTTGACAGCGCGATCTAATCGCGGTATAATATATCATCTAATGGAGGTTGGCTATGAACGTTGGCGAGACTGTTACGATCCGAGTTCGTGATGCGCGTAATGCTGCTGTGTATGCTTCTGGCGTTGTGCGTGAGTTCTCAGAATATTCTGGCAAGATTATGCCCAATCCTAAGTGGGTATCATCTGACTCCATCTGTATCTCCACAGGCGATACTCACTTTCCCTTCCGTATCATCGACCGCGAACGTATCGTAGGTCTCGGCGAAGCTGCTCCTGTCGCTGCTCCTCGTAGCGAGACGTTCTTCGTCGATGGTTCAAAGCCTGGATCTACATATATGGTCACTCGCGATGGTTCGCATTGGAGCTGCACTTGTGTTGGTTTCGGTTTCCGCAAAGACTGCAAGCACGTCAGGGAGTGCAAGGCATGATGCTTGGTAAGCGATGGTCGATCAGATGGATCGGTTGGCGCGGCGAGTTGTTCTACTGGAATATCTGTCGCTTCAATAGCGGTGATCCTTATTGTGAATGGCGTATCGGTCCAGTGAGCGCAAGGAAGTGGGGATACTATGGACACAGTTAGAATTGAATATATGCTGGTTGGTTCGAAAGGCGCTGTGATTCAAAACTGGACTACAGTGCAAGGTTCTATTCAAAATGATCCGCAGATCTATCTTCCTAGAGCTGTGGGTGTTCAGGATACACATACAGGAACGAACTATGCTCGCGTGCGTGTAGTGAATGAACAAACCAATCGAATCGTGGATATATTGACATGACCGAAGATAAGCTAGGTGATGCCCTCGAAGGGCTTCAACAAGCGTTCAAAGATATGGACGCTGAGTATGACAAGATGGTTGAGTGGTGCGATCATGATATGAAGCTCGCTGTGACTAAATGGGTTATGAAGCACATCGTTGAGCATGCGCGCGAGGGCGGGAGCTATCGTCATCTAATCTATGATCGCTTGGGTTTTGGTCCAGAAGCATACGCTCCGCTCTGTTCTGATGGCTTGACTATCAGCAACGAGTTTGATCTCAACACTGTTCCTGACGCTCGCGAAGCACTGGCTGCTGACGATCATCAGAAGCTGAAGGATGTGTTGTGTTGCTGCGATGAGCCTGGATGCTATAACGAAATCAGCGCAGGTTTCCCAGACGGAAACGGTGTGTATCGTCGAACTTGCGGTGAACACTACAGAATGTATAGCCCAAAGCACGAGGAGAGAAAGAATGGCACTGAATCTGAGTCTTGAAATCGACTACGAATTCGCTGATAAGGTCACGGTAGAAAACCTGAAGGACAGCTACCGTCGTCTCGGTAATGATATCAAAGATCTTAAAGCTCTCGGAGCTAGAGAATCTTGGCAGCAAGAAGACTACAAAAACTTCAAGAAGTATCGTAAAGCTATCAAGAAGGTTCTGAAGTATTATATGGTGCATACAGAAGCAAAGGAGTTTTTTAATGAACAGTGAACTTGAACTACTCGTAGAAGATGACATGATTCTCAACGGATACAACCCAGATATCTGGGCTGACGTTGTGGAGTATTGGAATGAGCGTTTGGGCTAAGCTCTGGCGTCTATGGGCAAAAGCTCTAGGTGAGAAAGCAGGTAAGAGTAATACAGAGGCGGATAGGGTAGCACTTATCCGCACTCTCATCGTTTTGTGTTACATCATCACAAACATATTCATCGTGGCTGGAGTGATCAGACATTGGTAAGTAAGCGCGCAGAATGGTGGATAGAGTGGGGTTCGACAGCGATCCTGATCGTTGGCGTAGCTCTGACTGCGTGGAACATCTATCCACTCAACGTCTGGTTCTCGCTTGCTGGTAACTTTGGCTGGTTTGTTATTGGAGTCATTTGGCGTAAATATTCGCTGTTGACAATTCAGATCGTTGTTAGTATAATATACTTCGCTGGTTTGATTCAACACTATGGAGTATGGCAGTGAAGATTGGCATCCTTTCGGATTTGCATATGCACGACACAAGGCCTTGGGACTTTGAGCCCGAGGCTAACGTGTTCTATATTTGCGCTGGTGATATCAGCGAGCAACACTTTTTCCGTGAAGAGTTCATTCGTAAACATGCAGATCATATGTTCGCTATCCTCGGTAATCATGATTACTACGGCTCGACGTTCAGCGACGCATATATGCACTTGCTGACGCGGACTGTTGGTGATATCAAGATTGCTGGCGCTACGTTGTGGACCGATCTGTCGAAGCAACTCGACTGGGTTTATTATGTGAACGGGCTTATTGACTTCCGTTACATCAATGATCTCAATCAAAGTGATATGATCGAGACTCACGCCTATCACAAGAAGTTTCTGCTGACAAGCGAAGCTGATATCATTGTGTCGCATCATGCGCCAACACGCAAGTCTATTCATCCGCGATATGAAACGAGCCCATACAATACTTCGTTTGCTAACAATCTGGAAGAAGAAATCCTTGCGATGTATAAGCCGCCGAAGCTGTGGATTCATGGACACACGCACGATCGTTTCGATTACATGATCGGTGAGACGCGAGTGATCTGTCATCCGCGTGGTTACAAAGGTGAACATGAAGATCACGGAACATACAAACCGTTGATTGTGGAGATTTGATATGAATAGATTCATCCTCGATAAAGATCCTATCACTGCTGCGAAGTATCATTGCGACAAGCACGTCGTCAAGATGATCCTCGAAGAGTGTCAGATGCTTTCGTCAGCTCATCGTTTCCTTGACGGCGTGGAAATTGAAGGTAAGTCGAAGTCTGGTCGTAAGGCTAAACGCTGGAAGCTCGACGATGAGCGAGACGATAAGATCTATCAAGTCACGCATCTCAATCATCCTTGCACTCAGTGGTCGATGCAAACGAACAACAACTACAACTGGTCGGTGTGTCTGCTTGGTGCTCTGCTGACAGAGTATCAGCATCGCTACGGCAAATCGCACAAGTGCGGTGAGTTGTTTGATGTGCTATCGAAGCCACCTAAGAATATTCCTGTTGGTCCGCTGACACAGTTTCCTCAGGCTATGCCTGACGAATGCAAGCGCGATAATCCAGTAGACGGCTATCGTGCATACTATATAGATCACAAGGCGCGATTCGCGAAATGGACGGATCGGTCTGTGCCGGAGTGGTTCACTTGTTTATCAAACTAACAAACACAGCTGGCGAACACGCCGGCGAAGCTATCTGGATCAATGTAGATCATATCACAGCAGTTTATGAACATGCGAAAGTGAATGGTGGTGGATTGACTACATTCGTTCACGGAAGAGTCGGTGCTCCTATTACATGGGAAGTCGAAGAGTCTGCATCACAGGTTATGAAACTAATTGAGGAATCAAATGCAAAGCGTGAAGGTTGTAGCTGTAAGTGAACCATGTATTGTCAACGATGGAGGTTTCGCTCTTTCTGTTGATGAGTTCATTGCGTATGTTGCTCGTGTAAGTAATCCATCCAATCAAATGAATACCGAGACAGCTCCAAAGCTGCTTCGGTATCTTGCTAAGAACGCACACTGGTCTCCATTCGAGATGGTTTCCATCTGCATGGAAATCGACACGACACGCGACATCGCTCGTCAGATTTTGCGCCATCGTTCATTCTCGTTCCAAGAGTTCTCGCAGCGTTACGCTGATCCCACAAAGGATCTTGGTTTCGTTGCTCGCGAAGCTCGTTTGCAGGATACAAAAAATCGTCAGAACAGTATTGAAACTGATGACAAGGAACTAGAAACTGAATGGTCAGTAAAACAGGCAGCCCTTGTTAGTAAAGCGACAGCATATTATAAGTGGGCTATCGAAAACGGTATCGCAAAGGAACAAGCTCGAGCTGTGCTTCCCGAAGGTCTTACTCAGTCTCGCATGTACATGAACGGCACTCTCCGCAGCTGGATTCATTACTGCGATCTGCGTATGGCTAATGGTACTCAGAAGGAGCATCGTGAGATTGCTACTATGGCTTGGGAAGAAATCACAAAGATTTTCCCCTCACTCGCCGACGTTCTAGCAGATACTAAATAAGAGGTACGATGCCAACATACACTCTTGAGAACACAAAGACTGGCGAGGTGACGACCGAGATTATGTCTTGGTCAGCACTTGAGCAACACCTCGCCGAGAACCCTCATATTAAGCACGTCATCGGCGCTCCCCCTACAGTCAGTGGTGTCTCGTCTGGTAAGAATAAGCCGGACTCGGGATTCCGTGATATTCTAAAGACTATCAAGAAGCGCCATCCGCGTTCAACCGTCAACACATACTAAGGAGACTACACGACACAGAATCTCGTTCTCTTTCGTTATGATTCCCTATAACCATAACAGCGGAGCAGACATGAAGGCTGCAATCATAGACGAAGCATTTCTTGAAGCAGAAGCCAGTAAGTATTTGACGAGAAAAGAACGAAAGCAAAAGAAGAGAGCAAAGGGAACAGGGTATCGACAACCTGTAATTCCCAGCTTGTGTCGTATATCCCCTAAGACCGCTGCTCAGCGCAAAGTCGTTGACGCATTCAGCTCCGACAAAAATCTAATCCTACATGGCTGCGCAGGAACTGGTAAAACATTTCTTGCTCTGTATCTGGCGCTCAATGCTATGATCGAAGGTGACGCGCCACGCCCAGTTGTTATTCTACGAAGTGTTGTGCCTACTCGTGACATTGGTTTCCTTCCTGGCTCGTCCAAGGATAAGGCTGCGGTCTACGAAGCGCCATATCAAGGTATTGTGTCGGAGATCAGTGATAAGTCATACGACTGGATGAAGCTCAATGGCTACATTCAATTTGACATCACTTCGTTTCTTCGCGGCTTGACATTCCGTGATAACATTATTATAATTGATGAGTGTCAGAATCTTAGCGACCACGAAATCCATACAGTCATGACTCGCGTAGGCGAGGGTTGCAGAGTTATCTTCTGTGGTGACTTTACTCAGAAGGACTATACTCGCGAAGGTTCTGGTATGAATAATCTGCTGAAGATTGCGAGTGAAATGCGTTCATTCGAGATCGTGAAGTTTAATAAAGAAGACGTCGTTCGCTCAGGCTTTGTTCGTGACTATATACTCACACGAACAGAACTTGAAGAACGTGGAATGATAACTTGAGATTTGATCATAGTCCTCATATAGATTTACCAAGAGCAAAGCAAATCAATACTCCATCAGGGCGTCGTTACCAGACCCCTGATGGAAACGTGTATCCTTCCATCACTACAGTTTTGGGCGATCAACCAGATAAGAAACGTGCTATCGCCGAGTGGCGTGCTCGCGTTGGTGAAGCTGAAGCAAATAAGATATCCTCGCAAGCTGCTCGTCGTGGCACCGATCTTCATAACCTCATGGAAACTTACATTCTAGGAGACGAGATTGATGTAAAGAAAATCATGCCCGCGACACTCGCACGTTTTCGTCCTGTTCAGAAATGTCTGGACGAGAATCTGCAACTTGTATATGTGTCTGAAACGCCGATGTTCTCAGACATCCTCCGCATCGCAGGGACAGCAGACCTAATCTGTGAGTGGAATGGCGAAGTGACTGTGGTTGACTTCAAGACAGCCACTAAGATGAAAACAGCCGACATGATTACTGATTACTTCCTGCAGGCTACTGCATACTCAATCATGTTCGAAGAGCATACTGGCATCGAATGTCACCACTTTGCCATTCTCATGGTTTCCGACGAAGGCGAGTTCAAAGTATTTCCTGGCAAACGCAACGACTATGTCCGCCAACTGATTCGCGTGAGAGATCAGTATGAGTGGAGAAAAAGTCTTGACAAGCAACCCAAAATAGCTTAGTATAAATATCACGCTGAGGTCGTTGAGGCGCATAGAATAAGCGTTTCGGACGGGAGGGCAGTACTCCCCGCCTCCACCACGAATACATCGACACGGACTACATGGGTAAACCTTATAGATATAAGTAAGCCCCAACCGAAACACAGCGGTGTATTCTTGATGGGGGCGAAATAGGTTCGACGGGATGCAGTAAAGGTGCGAAGAGACCAAAAGCACGTTCTAGATGCAAACGACAATGCACCTGTAGCTCTAGCCCTCGCGGCTTGAGCATGAGCTCGGGGGGAGCTTGGAAACAGAATCCCCCCACTTCCCTTCTCTAATGAAAGTATCAGCCATGATTGGTTTACTCTTTGCTTGGTTCACAGACTACAACTATTTCTATGGCGATACTAGTCGTCACAGAAGTCATACGACAAGATACGAAGATCTCTGCATGTAAGGAATGAATATGTCTGATAATGATAAGCGTCTCCGCTATGATGTTCTCATGACTGCTATCGGTATTGTCGATCAGCAGATGTTTTGGCAAAAAGAAAATGGTGAAAAGATCACCGTTCCTTCCACAGAAGTTTATATCAGCAAAGCAAAAGAACTCATGACTTTTGTCGATGACATCTCCGACCCCACAGTCAAGAATGTTACACAGCTTCTAACAGAACATATGAGCAAGTGATCATTCGGGGTTAGTTCAATCGGTAGAACATCGGACTTTGAATCCGCAGGTTGGTGGTTCGAGCCCATCACCCCGAACCAGTTTAGGAATGAACTATGGCGCATGTTCAGAAGATTACAATCAGTCCGGCAGAATTAGAAACTCTGGTTGAGTGGGTCAAGTCATTAGATCCACAACCGAATAAGATCGTGCTGATTAGTGAAGGCACGGGAATCGGTAACTATATTCGCGCAGAAATTGAAACGTCCTACGGCGAAGGTCGTTGGAAAGATGTAACCGACTATGACAACTGGTGATTCATGAGTTTCTATGAAAACTGTGGGAATGATAAGCCCCTAAGTATTATCGCTGGTCCGTGTGTGTTTGAGTCTAAGGAACATGCAGTAGAAACAGCTCTCGCAATCCGCGAGGCGTGTATCAAAGTTGGACAGCTGATGGATAGAGAAATCAACTTCATTTATAAGACCTCTTTCGATAAAGCGAATCGAAGTTCTGCGGATAGTTACAGGAGTGCAGGCTTCGATGAGGCGTTTTACGGAATGGAGGCCGTCCGTGCTCGAGGAATCGAGGTTCTCACGGACGTTCACGATCCGTGGCATTGTGAACAAGTGCAGGCTGATATCATTCAGATTCCTGCGTTCCTTTGCCGCCAGACTGACCTTATCCGCGCAGCAGCAGAAAGTGGTAAGCCTGTTAACGTGAAGAAGGGTCAGTTCCTATCTCCGTGGGAGATGAAGAACGTAGCCGAGAAGTTGAAAAAGTATGGTTGCACTCAGTATATGTTCACTGAGCGTGGTACGACGTTCGGCTATAACAATCTAGTTGTCGATATGCGTTCGCTTGAAGTTATGAAGGAATTCACTGACAATGTAGTCATGGACTGTACTCACGCAGTTCAACTTCCGGGCGGTAATGGCACAAGCTCTGGCGGACAGCGTCAGTATGTATCAACTATGGCTCGTGCTGCTGTTGCTGTTGGTGTTGCAGCCTTGTTCATGGAAGTTCATAATGATCCAGACAACGCGCCGTCTGATGGCCCTAATATGATTAGTCTTGACAACTTCAAGAAACTACTATATGATTTGATAGTGTTGGACTTTATATCAAAGCGGAGCTTGAGGCGATGATCTACGTTCTTATCGTCATTACATATTTCTCAGGTGGCGCAGGCGGCGGTCAGAACGTCAAGTTCCAAGAGTTCAATACCTACGAATCGTGTTTGTATGCGTTGAAGTTTATTGAAGAAAAGAAATACGGTCGCGGTATCTGGGATAACTACAAACTGGCTTGTGTGCCGAAAGGCTGATTGATTATGAATAGACGTGGTGTTCTTGGTATGCTTGGGCTTGGCGCAGCTGCTGGTCCTGTCGTTGCAAAAGAGATGATCTATCAAACATCGTATCCATCGCCAGGATTATCTACGCCTGCCAACTTTGTAGATCAATCCATTCCGTGGAATCCAGTTGAAAATCTTGCGCGAGCCAAAGCAGAATATAATACGTTGATTGGCGACCCTTCTGCTTGGATCGCTGACTATGTTGCTCGTGAAATGGACGAATATCTCAGCGGATATAGTTCTCTTCGATTAGAAACTATTGATCCAGACATTCGCAACATGAAATCGCTTTCTGAGTCTGCTAAAATTCGTATGGCTATTGAGCGCAAAGCAAAACGTCGATATCAAGCAAGTAAGAATGGTCTGTTCCAACGTATTCAGGAATTGATGAAGGAAGTATAATGGGAAATATCGTCGGTAAGGTATGGGGTGACACGAGCGTTCTTATTCAGAATCCGCTCGTCGAGCTTCATAGAATCAATACAAAAGCTGGCTACAAATGTTCGGAGCATAAGCATGCACACAAATGGAACGGATTCTACGTCATCTCAGGAACCATGGAAATCCATGTTCGAAAGAGTGATTACAACCTCACCGACATTACTGTTCTCAGAGCAGGTGACTTTACCACTGTTCGTCCTGGCGACTATCATTGGTTTAGTTCCATCACCGATTGCACTGCGCTAGAACTCTACTATCCAGAGACGCTATCTGAAGATATTGTTCGCAAGAGCGTTGGTGGTCGTGATGTTAGTCAAGTGAGCGATATCATCGGTGGATACGGAACACTAAATCGTTCTCCTTGCGTTTCTATTTGTAAACTCGATGAAGTGACTGGTAAGTGTGTTGGATGCGGTCGCACTATCGAACAAATCCAAGATGCTGGTCTCCGAGATGTTCCATACGAAGGATACGATAAATGACAGACGCAGTCGTCGCTAGTATTATGAGCTCTAATACGTTTGTTGCTATGGTTGAACAACGTATCTCCGACAAAGGCATGAGCTATCTTGAAGCCATCACTGACGTCTGTGAAAAGACTGGGCTTGAGTTTGAGAACGTATCCAAGCTCATGACTCCCTCTATGCGAAAGCTGTTGCAAGCTGAAGCTATGTCACTCAACATGATCAAGCGCACTGGATCAAGGTTGCCGATCTAATGGCTACGACAACAATCGACCAACTCATCTCTTCCATCAACGCGATGAATATCCCAGATCTACGCGTCGATAGAGATTTTGCTAGTGACAGTATCGTCCTAACTAATACAAAACATGCAAGGCGAACTGTTGTTGACAGAATAGAAATTGAAAATTCCAATTTGCCGTATTCAGTAATAGCAAGCGCGATTGAAACAGTCATGCCAAATACTACTTCAGTGACAGCAGTCAACACAGGAGCAATCGGTGCCAGCTCTGGTGGAGGTTCTGGTTTCGGTGCGATTATAAAGAGAGCGATGCAAAATTACAGTATTACTGGTTACAACCCGAACGGAACTATCATGCACGATATGCCAGAACTTGAAGCTGAAGCAGAAAAGGCTGTACAACAGATTCATAAGGATCTGATTAGAAAGCGTCTGTTCGATGAAGAAGAACATTACGAGCTCAATGCTATAAAAAAGAAAATTCGTCATATGTTTAGAGAGAATCGTCTTGCTGAAGAGATGGCGATTCCGTTCAAGTTCGATAAGATGATTATTGCTGGTGGCTGCTTTGCTTCACTAATCAATAAGGAACCAATCAACGACATCGACGTGTTCTTGCTCGACGATGAGTATAATCGCGACCTTGCTCAAGGTATGGCAAAAAGCTACGAAGTTGATCAGCCAGTGATGATTCAAACTTCTGGTTCTAGCGCGAATACTGTCAGCGGATACATTTCCCTAAGCCCAAAGAAGAACAACAATCACGTTCGAATCGGCAATTCCAATTATATGGACAACGATAAGATTGAACGTACTATCTACTTCAAGCATAGTCGTATGCAGTATATCACGACGAAGTACAAGACTCGTGAAGAACTGATCAAGCACTTTGATTTCAAGCACTGTTGCGTGTCGTATAACATCACTGAAGATAAACTGTATATCACTCGTGAAGTCTATGATCTCATCAAGTCTAAGAAGCTCGTTCAGAACAGCAACAGAATTCCAGCTGAGTGGCGCTTCGAGAAGTTCCGTGAGCGCGGCTGGAAGCACGAGCCTCTTGATGTAACGTTTCTCTGATGGAAGGGATGAAAGCATACAGTCGCTATCAAGCACTCAAGCTGCATTTCACTAGCGACTACGACTTCATCAAGTATGGTGGCAAGATTCGCGCCATATCTGAGGAAGCGTTCCTCAAGCGCAAGGATCAGTATCTCTTTCGCAAACTGGAACGCAAATACAGTGATGAAGAACTTACAAACTTCTTCGTTGCTAACTTCGTATCCAACGCAGGCGTTCGCTGGGTTGGAGAAATGAATGGACCAGAGTCTGAGAAGATCTACCTTCATTGGCTAAAGCGAATGGAAGCCTTCTCATACTATCTCAAGCAAGATCTTCAATACATCGAAGATAACGTGGCTAATCCGCGCGAAGTTCTTAAGACGAACGGCGGACATCCACCATTACTCAAGCTGTATCTTGGTAATAAGATCGCGGCAGAAACCATCATTTCTTTTGACAGAGTGACCAATGTACTGGATAGTTGGAATGATATCATTACCGACACAATCGTTTGGCCTGAAGCGTATCGTCAGTTGAGTAAGTACAAGCCATTCGTGAAGGTCGATAAAGATATCATAAAAAAAGTGATGCGTGAAGTCTTTTCGTCTTGACAACACGCTATATACTAGTATATGATGATTAAGTGGATAAGACGAAACACACAACGTACATACAACGGAGACATACATGAACGAATCATTTTCTGCCCTCAAGCGTCAGCGCACATCTTCGCTGGAGCGTCTCACCAAAGAAATCAACAAGCTCGCTAACAAGGAACAGGGATCGTCAGCTGATGATCGCTATTGGCAGCCAGAAGTTGATAAGGCTGGTAACGGATACGCTATCATTCGCTTTCTTCCTGCACCGATGAACGAAGAACTTCCATGGGTTCGCCTGTGGAATCACGGTTTCCAAGGTCCAGGCGGCTGGTACATTGAGAACTCACTGACGACTCTCAATCAGCCCGATCCTGTCGCTGAGTATAATTCCAAGCTCTGGAACTCAGGTAACGACAAGGATAAGGAGATTGCTCGTAAGCAGAAGCGTCGTCTGAGCTACATCGCCAACATCTATGTTGTGAAGGATCCAGCTCATCCAGAGAACGAGGGTAAGGTATTCCTCTTCAAGTTCGGTAAGAAGATCTTCGACAAGATCAACGAGAAGATGAATCCTGAGTTCGAAGATGAAAAGCCGATGAATCCATTCGACCTGTGGGCTGGCGCTAACTTCAAGCTCAAGATCCGCAAGGTTGAGGGTTATCGTAATTATGACAAGAGCGAGTTCGATGAACCAGCTCCTCTGAATGATGACGATGATGACATGGAAGCAATCTGGAAGTCTCAGCACTCACTCGCTGAACTGGTTGCTCCAGATAAGTTCAAGAGCTATGAAGAACTGAAGAAGCGCCTTGAGAAGGTTCTGTCTGAACCAAATGGTGCTCCTCGTAAGAGCGATGAAGATGATGATCTTCCGTTCGAACGTCCAGCTCCTCGTCCTGCTGCTGCTCCTGCAGTTGGTAAGACTGCCGCTGCTCCTAAGAAACCAGCTATGCACGACGATGATGATCTAGAGTTCTTCAACAAGCTCGCTGAGGACGATGAATAATCACAGGGCTTATTCCTTTCACCTGTGATAGCCTGGGGGAGCTTCGGCTCCCCCTTTTTTATGCAGTTTCGTTGATTACTTGACGAGCCAATGTTTCTCTTAGGAACTCATTCTGCGCAGTCATCTGCATGTTAGGATTCGTCACGTTTCTGTTTTCACCGCTCTGAGAACTAGAAGAAACGTTTGTCGTTCTGCTGATGATTGGTGTAGCAGACGCATCACTCATTCTTTGTGGTCTAGGTGGTGGAGGCGGTGCAGCTGGCGTAGTAGGAGCAGGAGCAGCACTTGGCGCAACAGATTGCTGACGCATTTTTCTTGCGTCTTCTGCAGCAGCTTGTGAGCTGGTTTCGGCTGATGCTGAAGGACTACCTCGTTCTCCACCCTCTTCTTTTGTTTCTGGTTGATTAGGTGATCCAGTTGGCGGTGGAGCAGCATTGATGCTTCGCTGTAGTATTTCACCAGATGTACCCATGAAACCAGCAGCTTCACCCTGTTGATCACGAATCGCTCGTTCACGTTCTGCCACTCGCTGACTAATATCAGCAAGTTCGCGTGATTGCTGGTTGATTAGATTCTGTCTACCAATGTAGTTCTGTTCTTGAACTGATCCTAGTCTTTCGCTTTGTTTCTTGATTATATCATCAAGAGCAGATTGCTTCTCTTCCTTGATGACTTTCAGCAGTTCTAATCCATATGCTTCTTCGAACGTCATGCCCTCGTGATTTACGTTATATGCAGCTCTTGCAGCAACTCTACCTAAAGTGCTACCTCCCATGCTACCTACTAGACCGCCAATTACTGCGCCTGCTGCTGTACCAACTCCAGGAAGAACGCTTCCTACCAGAGCTCCAGCTTCACCACCAGCAAAAGCGCCAACTAAAGAACCTCCAGCACCACCAGCGATTTCGTATGCGTTCTTTAGATGTTGTTTGTCACCTGTTTCCTGATATTTTTCATACTCAGCTTTCGCAGCTGGAACTGCCATAATAGCTTCAGCAAGACCGCCGATAATACCGCCGAATCGTCCGAGAACACCGCCTGTCTTCTTGACTGCATTACTAAGAGCATTATTTCTAGCGGCTAGCTGTTCAATAGTATCGAATGACTTAAATCTTCCTGTTTTCGGATCGCGGAAACGCTGTGCCTTTTCATCGAATACAGGCGCTCTTTCTGGTTCACCTGAGACAACACCTGTCTTTGGAGCAGTCTCTGGTGTTCCAGCAGGAGGTTTCTCAGGAGCTGGAGACGGTTTCGCTTTAGGTTCTTCTGTTACACCTGTTGTGCCTGATGGTTGTTTAGCTCCTCCTGGCTTAGGCTTTGGTCTTTCTTGACCTCCGCCTGTTCCGCCTTTACCACCGCCACCGACAGGAGGAATTATTGGCGGAACGATAGGAGGAAACTTCCAGCTAGATGGATCAGCGAGCGTTCCTATTGGTATGTTGCTCTGACCCATATCCATAAGAGGTAGGGGAGGTGCTCTAAAAGCAAATTTACTGAAATCAGGTTGCGATGCTTTAATCTCAGCGTTCAGCTTTCTAAAACGCTGAGTCATATCTCTATCAAGTTTTCTAATCGAACCTACAACAACGTCAATAGATTTGATCAGAGACTTTGAGTTCTCTTGTAGCTTTGATAACTGATCATTCAGTTTAACGATAGAATTAGAAACAGAAACAACGAACGACTCATTCAGAATAGACGAAGACTGTTTCGAAAGATTATCATTCGCCATTCGCGACTGACCAAACATACCAGCGACGCTTGGCTTTTGATAATACTGAGAAGGTGTAACTAGATTTGAAATAGCCATTAGAATAACCTCAGAGCTTTACCAATTCCAAAGCCTAATGCCATTGCGAATGGATTAAACTCTACATCTCTCTGCCCCAAAGGATGTGAATTTCTGTAGATGATCTGGTTCATGTTTGTTACGTTGTTATCAATGATGATTGGTCTTTGTGCAGCATATGCTTCACGCATATCTCTAATCTCAGCTGCTCTTGATGTTGGGCCGAGCATACCATATTGTCTAGGTGCTCCTCCTGCTGATGATGGAGCTGGTACGCCTGGAGCTTCGGCAATCATCGTTTGACCAGTATCGCTCGGCATCTGTCCCTGAACGCCGGCCATAACCATCGCGCGGGCGCGGGCGCTCTCGCCACCGCTATAGAACCAGAATGGATGACGATTGGTATGTTGATCCAAGTGAATACCACCGCCACGCATTTCAATACCAACGCCACCGAGCTTACGAGCAGCCCAATATTGAGCAAGACGAGCTAGATCGTCTCCCATCACTTTACGACCACCAACGTAAACATAAACGTCAGCAGCCATACCATTATCATGTCGCGTTGATCCCGTACGATCGCGCGCATACGGCGACCAAGGTGGTTGACCACCTGAGTAAACTTCTGCTCGAGCACCTGCTCCATAGACGTCGCGAATAGCAGTTGAAATGGCATTCATAAGATATGGTGTGATTGGCTGATTACGAATCGCACCTTGGTTCGTCATCTTAACATTACCGACGTCACCAGTTCCTATCGGTGATTGCTCAGTAGCCTTTCCGATAGGAGTTCCTGGCGGCACACTTGCTGCTGTAGCTGCTGCAGAAACGCTCGACGACGGACCTGATGGACCTGGAATTTGCTGTGGTGCTCCTGTTGTAGTTGCTCCTCCACTGCTTGATACTGCACCTGTACCAGCTGGAGCTCTAAGAGTTTGTTGTGTCGTGGCAGCAGCTGTTGCTGTTGCCGCGCCTGCTGCGGCTACTGCTGGACCCTGACTCTTCTGACCGCCCTGACGCTCAAACTCTTTTAACCAGTCAGCTTGATATTTCGCTGGATCTAGTCCTCTATTAAGAGCTTTGGCTGATGCGGATATCTGACCCTGCGGATTACCTGTGTACCATACGAGAGGCACTTTTGACACATCGCCATTAACAGCAGGCATCTTTAGAATGTCTGAGATATATCTATCAGCAACAGCGTCCTGTATTTCAGGTGGCGCCTGATAGGCATATTGATACTCTGTTCCTATACCATACTTGCTTGTGAGCGATTTCCATGTCGAACCAATGAACTGATAAGCGCCCGAAGCAGTTGATTTAGGCCATGCATAGTTAAGAACTTGATATTTTCCACCAGACTCTTTTTGTCTGATGGTTCTCATGATCTGGTCATTAGTTCCTGTATAAGAAGACGTTGTAACATCTGGTCCAGGCGCTGGAGTAGCTGGGGGAGGAGACGTTTGTCCCAAACCAGTAACAGCAGCTGCGGCTAATGCACCAACTCCTGCGCCGACAATACCAGCACCAGCTGCGACGGCGATGTTCCTTTTCATACGAACTTCAGCTATACGCTCGGCACGTTCGCGAACATATTTGGCGCGTTCAGCTGCATTAGCAAATGATCTACGAGCAGCGGCTCTTGATGCACCAACTCCTCTTGAAACTCTACGCTGTGCACCACCAGCTCTTGTAGGAGCTTTCACGCCAGTCATAGCTTCAATCAGCTTATCTTGCATATCTTGATTCTGCTGAATAAATGAAGCAACGATTATCTCGTTCTGCTTCGACATCTTATCAACGATTTTCAATATATGCTCATGCGCAATAGGCATCTTTTTATTGATAACCTCTTGCGCTTTGATTATATTATTTGTATGCTGTATGCTGCGGCGAAGCTCACGTTCAACCGTCTTTAACGGTTTTCCCGTAGCAGCAGGCTCGGTTGGTTTGTACTTAGAAAATGCTTTAGCTAATCTGGCAGAAACGTTTTCACCTTTATCGTCAACAATACTACCATCAGCTGTTCTAAAGAAGTTAGTTTTACCGACTCTACCTACAATCTCACCCAGTTTCTTTCTGCGAGACTTAGTCGTTGACTTCGGGACAGCCGGCTGCTCGCCAAGAATCTTTATGACTTGATCTTTGACGTTCTTATTCCCTTTTTCTAAAATGGCACGGAGAATGTCTTCGCCGCTTTCTTTTTCTGCCATTTACTACCTTCTTTTCGTTTCTTCTTCTAACTTCTCTAGATATTCTACAAGCATTTTGACGTAGATATCCCTCTCCCACGGAATCATACCATCTATGTCACTTAACGAATATTTGTGGTGTTGCATGAGCGAAAAGTTGGTCTGGTAATAATTCGCCAGAGTATTATGAGAGAGGATCATTAAAAAAAATCAGCCATTCCCTCCAGCGTCACCGTATCTTCCTGACCACAGCCCTTGCACTTGTAACTAAACGTATGCTTGAGCTTTGGCATAGTATCAATGAACTTCATGATCTGTGCGAACTGCGAACTGTTGAGCGATTCAATAAACTGAATAGAATCATCTAGATTATCTGGTTCATATACATTTTCTTCGTCATATACGCTCAGAATGCAACGCGCCAACATTTCGATTTCATCTTTACCGCCAGTGATCATCTTTACGTCACTGATGGTAGGATATCTTAGTTCAATACCGAGTTTGTCGTCTAACTTAATCTTATTCGTATGATCAGTCGAACGCTGTACTTTGACCTGTTCTAGATTGATCTCAACAGGCGTTACAGCCTCGCATGCTATTCCGTTGTAGTTAATTCCGCCCGTATGACGATACTCCATCTTAACAATTTCGCCGATAGATTTGGCGCGAATGTTAAGGAAGATGTATTCTAAATCAAAATAAGGCAGCTTTTCTACATCTAGATTGTCGAGCACGCATGAAGAAATCACATCTTTAACTGCATCAATCATAGCGGCTGGATCGTCCGACTGAGCAGCCATGAGCAGTACTTTTTCTTCTTTAACTAGGAACGATCTAAAATTAATCTTATTTCCATTAGACGGTAGCTCCAGCGAAAATCGCGGAGTCGCAACTTTAGGCAATGACATTATGTTCACCTCATTCTACGAGAACGTTCTCTTTCAAATTCTCCACCACTGCTGAAGTTGGTGTTTTCTTCGATTGAATATCTATAGTTAATTTCTACTTGTAATTTAGCATATCCTTCGTCAGCCCATGACATCTGAATATCGTTCACATTCACTGGATATGCTTCGACCAGCGTAATCACGTTCTGAATTTCATACTCGTTGGCTTGATAGGCGAGCTCAAACTCACCGAATGAGTTCGAGTATGAGTATTGAATGATTTCGATTGTTCCTACGCCGTCATGATAGTATTTCCCGTCAAACATTCCTGGAATATTTGAACGATTGAGATTACTGCGATAGTGACCCAAAAAGTAATCTTGCCATTTCATGAATATCTCGCGCTCGCGCATGTCTTTCGAAAGAATGACCGAAAGAGATACTGGTTGCTGCGATGATCTAAATGGAATGCGGCGAACAGGACCATAGTAGTTCTGATCCAGTGTTTGCATTTGACGACCTGGCATATTCACAGATTCAATACGAAAACGCATACCCTCGTCTAAACCATAGGACTCTAGAATACCTCCGACGCCGTAACGTGATCCAGGACCGCCAAGAATCCATGCTTCGAAGTGTGAAGTATGGGCTATACCTGACTGAGATATCTGAGAATTGAAATCTGCGATATTAAATGGCATTGTTAAATCCTGTTGCGACTATCGCGGTAGATGCGTGATTTATTAGCCCCAACAAATCTATCAAGAGGTAAGAATAAAGCCATTTCCCATTCAGAGGGCTCGATATAAAAGAAACGTGAGCGAACTTGACTAATAAGATATCGCTTGATGCATGGTTTGAAGAAACGATACTTGCTAGCCTGCTGTAATATATTGTATGATATCTTGAGACGAGTTGTTTCGTCTAACTTTTCATTCGTGATGGTATCATACAATGCGTCCATCAATTTTGCTCTGAGGACTGGTGGAAGATAATGGAGGTTAATTCCCAAGAAGGATCCTCCTGAAGCAGCGAAGCCGCTAGTTCTAGCTGAAGCAATCGGAATAATGAGCGGAAATCTATCATAGTATGGTAATGTTTTCTTTCCCTTAGGATCGTATTGAAACAAATACATACGCCCAAGCATGGGCTTATCGGTGAGGCGTGCTTGATTGCTACGAATCATTCTCGTTGGCGATGCTGTTATATTTTGTGCTTGTCTGCGAAACCATTGACGTGATTCGCGTGCGACCGAGGGCTGAACGCCAGCAGCAGCGCCACGTTGAACCATACGGTCAAAGATATAAGCAACCATTAGACGCCTAATTCCTTTTCTGTCAATACGACAAACTGCCAGTTACGATCATCGCAGTATGCTTTGGCTGCGTGCCACTTCGCACTATTTATTCCAAATGTCGCGACTTCTTGTAGATATTTCTTTGTAGGTTTCGACCCATTCTTTCTAGGTGTAGGAGGAACTGACTGAGAGCGTGGCTTTATTTCAATCATTTTCGTGACCAACTTTCCGTCTTTATCACGCATCTGTATGACGAAATCGGGGAAATATCTATGCCACTTTCCGTCGAGCGGCGACTTGTAAGGAATGATTACTTCCTCAGAAGCCCACTGAATGATATTAGGATTTGAGTCGAGATACTTCATAAAGCGCAGCTCCCACGAACTGCGATATACAATGTTCGTGGGATCGCCTTTGTACTTACTCGGATTCTTTGGCTGAAATCTACCTTTATATACTACCATGCCTATTATGTAGCGAATAAATAATACGCTGACAGAAAGGAACATTGATGTCGTCTGCACTAAGAAGTCTCAGAAATAATAGAATAACAGCTGGACGTGGCGCGAGAATTGCGGGCTACGGTCTTTTGGCTGGTGCAGTCGGTGTTGGGATTGCTTCGCTGTTAGGTCAAACAGCATCAACAGCTGATCCTTATAGAGGTGCAGCTGTATTATTCCCAGAAGACCTGATTGAGAACGACCACTGGATTGAGTTCACCGCATATGAATCTAAGGGCGCTGGTGCTGATTTTTTGAGCAGCATTCCTGGCTTAACAGGGAGCACAGTTCTTGGTGGTACGATTCGTCTTCCGATGCCATCAAGCCTTTCTACAGATTATAATCCACTGTATTCAGAACAAGATCTATCACCAGTTGCAGGCATGGCTCTTAAGCCATTTGATCGCGGAATGTACGGAAACAGAGATATCGCAAGCGAAGTTTCTGCCGCAGGAGGCGTAAACGCAACATCGCTTGGTGCAGGTGTTGCTGCTGCAGGTGGATTACAAACAATTCAGGCAGCAGCTGGTCTTTTACCAGGCGGTCTTGGCGATGGTGCTGCGTTTAGCACATTGCTCAAAGTAGCTGGTGGAATCGCAGTTAATCCACATAAGGTTGTATTGTTCACAGGCGTTGGATTCCGTGATCATACATTTACTTGGAAATTATCACCTAGAAACAGAGATGAGTCGAATGCTATTCGCCTGATCTGCGAAATGTTTAAGTTCTATTCACATCCTGAATATCTGGCTAGCGGATTATTCTTTAAATATCCTGAGTTCTTCCGTATTAAATTCCGTCATCCGTCATATCTGTTTGAGCTTGAACCATCTGTATGTACAGACGTTCGTATCGACTATCATGGTCAGGGTTTCCCAGCATATATTCGCGACGCAAATGGTGGCGGTATTCCAGCGCCTGCTGAAGTCAGTCTATCACTGACGTTTAAGGAAACAGAAATCATCACAAAGAATACGCTCACACGAGGATTGCGCGAGCTGCCTACTGCTTCTGGTGATCGCCCACAGGGTAGAAATCAAGGTGGCACTCAGCCTAATCTAAGACCATTAGATAATCAAAGCGGAACAACGACTCCTGGATTTAATGGGTAAACTTAATGGCTTTTTTCTTTAGACCTCATCCTATTATTGCTTATCGTATTCCAGGAAAAGAACAGATCGTTCCTGTGATTGATATCACGCGCAGATTTGCAATAACTAATTTCGTTAAGAATGCAAAGGTCACGTTCGACGAATATTATATCGAAGATGGTGAGCGTCCAGATACAGTAGCATATGATTATTATGGTGATCAATCAATGGACTGGTTAGTGCTGCTGACCAATGAAATACAAGACCCATATTTTGAGTGGCCTCTTTCTTATGAACAGTTTAATGAATATCTGCGTGATAAGTATGGGTCGGTTTCTGTGGCGCAAAGCACAGTGCATCACTACGAGCGTATTCTGCAAGCCCACCAGATCATCACCGAAAGTGGTATTCAACGTATCATTCCAGAGAAAACCTTACAGGTCGATTACACAACTTATGCTGCTCTTCCTGCGACCAGCAGACGATCTGTTTCAGTATTTGATTATGAAAACAAATTAAACGATGATAGAAAACATATCTATCTAATTGACCTAAACTATCTGCAAATCATTAAAGATCAGCATCCTTATATCTTTGAAGAAGGTAGCGCGACACGATGAGTGATATCGGTGGTGGTTCATTTAATGCATGTACGATTGACAACGTCGACGTTAAACAAATCGTCACGCAATTAGACTATTTCGAGAGCATCTATTCTACTGCTGCTTCGTGTAATATCACATTGGCTGATGGTAGCGGATTTCATGAAAAAGCCAAACTCAAAGGCGGTGAAGATATATCCATCAACTTCGGTGGTAGAAGCGGTAATCAGATTCGTATGAATTTTAAGGTCGAGCGAGTTACAAACAAAGTTCGCTCGCAAGATAATCTAGACACTTATATCGTAGTCGGCGTACCGCAAGAAATGTTGGATAATCACCGCAAAGATATTGCGAAGGCATATTCTAATAAGAAAATCTCAGACATGGTCCGTGATTGGCATGATTATTATACGCAGGGATCTAATACACTAAAGAAATCACTGGCTGAGGTAGAGGAAACAAAAGGCAATCAGACATATGTTGGAACAGGTCGTTCGCCTACGAATGTCATTCGTTGGGGTGCAACGGAAGGTATGTCTGCTGATTCAAAGGCTTCGAACTATTTGTATTGGCAAGATCGCGATGGTTATTATTTCAAGACTGTCGATGCTATGCTCAAGGGTGCAGAGACTATGACGTTTAGCTATGCTCATCAGAATATTGGTTCAGCTGGTTCGTCAGATCCGTCTAAGAATATCATCGCTTTTGATCAGCCTAGAGACTTTAATAGAAACGAATCTGTAGAAAATGGTGCTGATTCAGAACACGTTTATTATTATGATCCGCTCGTAGGGAAGATTGATTCTGTTCCTAAGAAAGGCAAGCGCGATGGTGCGGGTGACGTTAATCATACGGGAAAAGATCCGCTGACTGAAGATAAACCCTCTGACTCAGGCGCAAACAGAACGTTTATTATCTCGCCTGGAATGGCTGCTAAAGATAGCAAGTTCGTTAAGTCGCGTGACCCAAAGACCGTTGAAACAAGAAGAACGTTGCCTGAACATGCCGCACAATCATCAGCCGCATTACAGTTAGATAATCTTGTTATGAACGTTCGCGTTCCTGGCGATACTAACTTGAAGCCAGGAATTAAGATTAGATTGAATATCCCTTCGAACCAAGAAGGCACACAGCTTGATCCTCGTTCAGGGACTTTCCTAGTCACCTCTGTTCGCCACGTAATATATAAAGAAGGACAAGATATTAAATATAATTGTATTCTTGAATGTAAGAGTGACTCACACGCTAGAAAACAATCAACTCAATCTGGAGTAGCTAGATAATGTCACTATTCAAAAAAATGTTCGGTATGAACGGAATGAAATGGTGGATTGGGACCGTGGAAGATCGCGGTACTGGTCAGTTCTGTGGCGAAAAAGATGAGCTTAAGATTGGTCGCGTGAAGGTGCGCATTCAGGGACATCACACAGAAGATAAAGGCAAACTCCCGACTTCAGAGCTGCCTTGGGCGTTCGTCATGCAACCAACCATTTCTGCTGCGATAAGCGGAATTGGTTTTAGCCCTACTGGTATCGTGGAAACAACCAAAGTCGTTGGTTTCTTTATGGACGATGATGGTCAGCAGATTCCAGTTGTTATTGGCACATTACCGCACGTTCAACAGAAGCAGTGCATAGGTCCGAATGCGCTTGGTTCAGGCGCGGGTGATGGTAGCGGTACACAGCCAGGACAAGGCGAATCAGCAACAGCTAAGAACTCACAGAATCAAGCTCTCAAAGAGCCAGGTCCAGGAGCGAGCATTGATGATAAACTGGCATACGCGAATGCGCGCCTTGCTCAGTCGGAAATCAATATGAGAGGCCCTGCTAAAGGCTCTTCGGAAGTCTTGACATTAGACGGTCAGCAATATAAGATTACATATTAACAATGGCATCAATTACTGTAAATAAAATATCAACGACCGACAATACGCCTATCATCACTGGTACGGTGGAGATGGATCGTCTTGACTTAGACGGTACAGCCAAACAATCAATCAATGTTACAGTAAACTATAAAACATATACGTTGTTTGGCGGTAATCTGGGTCTAGATGAAACGACCACACCTAAGACGTGGAAACTTCATATCACTTCGCCACTGTATCCAGGAACATATAATGTTATCGCTGAAGTTATTGATTTACAATATAATCGTATTATAGCATCAGATACAACAACTGATGAGTTAATTATCAATAGACCTACTCCTCAGCAGGTTCAGAATCAGAATCTTTCATTGCTGCAGAAATATCTTGCAGTCAATGCTCTCATGAACACTCTGAATGCTACGTTTGGCGGACAAAATGGTTTGACGCCTCTGCCTTCAGTTCATCCAGTTCAAGATGATCAGTCTTCTACGGCGCTCACTGCTCGCGATGGTTCAGAGGGTAGTCAGCATCCAATAAGAAAAGATAAAGACGCAAGAAGAGTGAAAGGCGTTCCGCTTCCTCCAAAGAAATCTGATTTTGCTGCTACAGGTCAGGCAGGTGGTGGAGGTGGTCCGAGTTTTGAATTAATTCAAGGAAGTGACGTCGCAGAAGAACTTGGTGAGATCGCGCAAATGCAAGGAGCTGAACAAGATGATCCGTCTGGAGACGTTCGTCCAGCTGAAACACAAGCTCCAGAATCAACAGTAAGCCCATCTAATGTTCTAGGAGTTGATACAGGTAATCAACCATTTGGAACTACATTCGGAATGATAGGCGCATAGGATAAAACATGGCTAAGATAGATGAAGTAGAACAGGGCGGTAAGAAGTCAGAATATACTGGCAATCATGTCATGACCACCGAAGCTGGTCACATGATTGAATATGACAACACGCCTGGCGATAGAAGAATTCATATCTATCATGCGTCTGGAACGCATATGGAAATCAAAGATGATGGCGTTCGTATTACGAAGGTTGAGGGTAAGGAGCAAGAGTTCTACAATAAAGGTAAAGACGAAACCATCACTGGTAATTTCAATCTGATTATCAATGGCGATTTCCTTGTAAAGGTCACAGGTACATATAAAGTAGAAGCAGCGGCAATCGAAATGGTTTCTACTAGCGGTGATATTAATCTGAAGTCAGCTGGTAATATGCTAAGAGAAGCACAAGGCGATGAGCGCGCTCAAATTAATGGTAAGACTTCTCATCGCACATCACTCGACCGTGAAGAAATTACAGGCGGTAAGAAACTCGATACAATCAATAAAGAGCTTACACAGACGGTCGGAACGGATAGCACTCAAATCGTATCAGGTGACAATACAGTCGTAACTGGTGGTGAGCATTCTATTTCTGCTGCTGGAACTATGGGTTTGGGTGCTACAGAGATTGGTATTGCTTCTACGACTGCAACAACTATCTTTGCTGGTGGCGCTATGACATTTGATGCTACGGGCGTTGCGACTCTGAAGAGCTTGGTAAAAGTTGAAACGAAAGTTGTTACAAGCGGCGTTCAGGTTACAGCTGGTAAGGTCAGAGTCACGAAGGTCGCTCATATCGGAACTAATACTCTGGACAGCGATGCGTCATCTGGACCATCACCGAGCACATATTTTCAATAATGGAAAGTAAATGACACAGCTAGAAATAGATCAGAGACTTTCACTATTGTATCCAGGAATCGTTCCTGGAACTAAGATCGCACATAACGGCGTACAATACACTTATAAAGGGACTGATCAGGTTGCGAGTCAGATTTCATATCTGAAACGTGAGTTTCCGATGTATGTTAACGTAGCAGCTGCTCAGCAAATGATTGTTGATCCGCTTGCGTATAGAGCACCGACGTTTCAGTTAGATCCTAGCCTAACTGCTGCTCTTAGAGGTGATACGCAAGGAGCACTACAAGGTCAATTCGGCGTAGCGATGCGTTCTGCAATTGCAGCAGGTTCACTTGCTACATTGACAAACAACAGCGTTTTGGGTGCTGCTATCGGTGGTGGTTTGAGTGGTGGTATCGCAGGCGCAGCTGCTGGTGCTGTTCTTGGTAATGCACTGAAAGGTTCTGGACCATTAGGTGCTGCTCTAGGAGGAGCGCTCGGCGGCGCTCTTGGAAGTCAGCTAAATTCACTTGCGAGCAGTTTCGTTCCTGCTGGTTTAGATGGTCCTATTCAAGCTATCGGTGGTCTCATCAATGGAAGCTTGTTGTCGGCTCTACCATTCAAGCTCAGTGGCGCAGCAAGTATCGCAACTCAAGGACTAGGTCAAATCGTTGCAGTCAAAGCACTGCTGACTTCTGCTATCAAAGGACCAGGCTCACTTATCTTTGCTGCTATCGGTTCTGGTCTTCTTTCTGATGTTGTAAGTAAAGCAGCCTCAGCAGTAAATCTACAATCTGAAATGGCAGGTCTTGCTGCTCTTGCGTCTAATCCTATCGCTTTTGCAGCAAAGGCTGCTGGTATTCAAGCTGCATTTCCTATGTTAAACGTAAACGCGATGGCTGCTAATATGCTTGCGGGTGCAGCACTTGGTGCGCTCGGTGGTAAGGGTTTCAATCTAAACTCAATGATTCCTAACATGGTTGCTGGCGCAGTTGCTTCTCTGCTCCCTCTTCCTGGAAAAACGCCAGTCTTTGATGCTAGACGACCAAGAGAAACGCCCGCACCACCAAAACCAAAACAGCCTGCTCAAATGCGTAATCTATTCGCTGAAGCGGCAGCAGCTTCAGCTATGGTCACGTTGGCAAAACCAATCTCGAGCTATATGGGACTGATGTCATCCGTAGCACCTGCAGCTGTTCTTGTGGCTGATGGACCGGCTAAGACTTCTATGGGTAATCAGAAACTGATCGGTAACGCAAATACAGTTAACTGGGGTTCTGGCGGTTATGGGCGTAACAATGAGATGGAAACTATGGAGAGAAAGCGTCTTGAGCTTTCATCTCAGATTGAAACTAAGACTCAGGATCTGTTGAGCTCGGTTGACTACTCAAAGCTGACTCGATACAGCTATTCTGATCTCATTAAGAAGTATCCTCGTATCAAGCCTACAACATCGGTCATTGAAGCACTGGCTATTATGGAAGAGGATGATGCAGCTGCGGCGGCTAAGGCTAATACAGCGGTGGCTTCAACCGCCTGAATACAATTCATATTATAACGGTCTTTTACTCTGTTGTCAAGGAATAAATAAGCTAAATGAAAAGACCGCTTCCAGCATCACTAAAAAAGATCACGCATCGCGACTTTGATCTACAATTTCGCCGTCACCCATCGACTGGCAAATTGCTGACGAAGAAAGATGATGATGCCGTAAAGCAGTCTATCAAGAATCTAATTCTGACTAATCATTACGAGCGACCATTTCTGCCAGAATACGGCGGAAACGTTCGCGCAAGACTGTTTGATAACTTTGATTCAATGTTGGTGGGCGACTATGAAACGCTCATAAAGAACGCTATCGAGAACTATGAGCCAAGAGCTACCTTCGATAACGAGCCACAACCAGTTGTTATAAAAGAAAGACGAGATGAAAACGAAATGATTATCACGATTCGTTTTCGTAACACAATTACGCTCAATGACCTCCAGCTGGACGTCAATCTCAATAGGGTTCGCTAATGGCTACAAATACAGATCTTGTAGTAACTGGTTTAGATTTTGACACTATTCGTCTTAATCTAAGAAACTATATTGCTTCTAAACCAGAATTTACTGACTACGACTTTTCAGACTCTGCATTAGGAACTCTGCTCGATCTTCTTGCATACAACACATACATGAACGCATTCTATGCCAACATGGCTACGAATGAAGGATTCCTTGACACAGCACAGCTGTTTGACAGCGTTGTATCTCATGCAAAGTCATTAGGATATATGCCTACATCTGCGCGTAGTGCTACAGCTAATGTTCAGCTGATCTTTACTAACAGCACAGCTAACAGTACATTCCGTTCTATTCGTGTTGCGAAAGATACACAATTCGTTGCAACGGTAAATGGCGTATCTTATACATTCGTAGCACCACAGACATATACGATTACTGCAAATACATCTGGTGGATTTGCACAGCACATCAACATCAAAGAGGGTATTCCTCTTACACATCGTTTCGTTTTTAATAGAACATCAAATACTTCATTCGTTCTTCCTAACGAAAATGTAGATACAACTAGCATCACTGTATCTGTAACAACTAGCGGCAACGTTCAAACATATATTCCTGCTGATGATCTGATGACTACTAACTCATCGTCGCAGATTTTCTTTGTTGAAGCTGATAGACAAAAGAAGTATAAGATTTCATTTGGCGATGGCGTTCTAGGAAAGCTACCAGCAACTGCGTCTATTGTTACAGTTAGCTATCGCGTATGTAATGGCTCAACACCAAATGGCGCGAATGCTTATTCGCTTGTTAATTCAACGATCGATGGACAAACGAACATCACTGTTGTTCCTGTTGGTCGTGCGTCAGGCGGAGCAGAAATCGAATCTATCGAGTCACTTCGTTTCAATGCGCCGCGTCTGTATGAAACACAAAACAGAACTGTTACTGCACAGGATTATGAGCGCGTTTTGCTCAAGCAAAATCCAGACATTCAAGCCATCAGCGTATGGGGTGGTGAAGAAAACGATCCACCTATCTTTGGTAAGGTATTCGTATCAGCAAAACCTCGAAACAGTACTGTATTCTCTGCAAACAGAAAAGCTGAAATCATTAATGAAGTTAGAAAGTATAATGTTCAGTCTATTGATATCGAAGTTGTAGATCCTTCATATCTGTACATTGTTCCAGAAATCACTGTTCGTTACGATTCATCACAAACTACACTAACTCCTGGCGAACTAGCGAATGCAATCGCAACGAGAGTCATTCAGTTTGAAACGAATAATCTAGGCGTATTCAATAGAAGTTTTAGATACTCACGTTTCCTTGATTACATCGACGGAACAGATAACTCTATCAAAACAACGAACGCCAATATTCGTTTAAGAAAATTGTTTGTTCCTTCTTTGACTTCTTTAAACAACTATACTATTACATTCAATAATGGACTGCAAAAACTTGGTCCAGCTGAGTTGATTAGTGGTGTAACACGTCATCCTGGATATGGTTCTATTACATCAACTTCGTTTACATATACTGGAAACGAATCATTCTTTGATGATAATGGGTTTGGAACGCTTAGAACTTACTATCGTTCACCTGCAGGTAGATTAGGTCGCATTTATACAAATTATGCTGCAGGAACTATTGATTACGAAAATGGTATAGTGCAAATCAACTCATTCCTACCAAGCGCATATACTGGTCTAGGGCTTTCTATATTTGCTTCGCCATATACACCAAACATCAATCCAGTTCGTAATCAGATTCTGTTGATTTCACAAACACGTATCGACATTGTTGACGATAAAACAAATCAAACTGTAGCAACCGCATCAAATATTGATACGATCGGTCAAACTGCTACGATTCAGACACCATCAATTAGGCTGTACAACTTCTAATGTCAAAGATCGTAGGCGCAGACGATATCTTTAAGAAGATCTCTTCTCAGGTCGAAACTCAGTTTCCTGGGTTTGTTCGAGAAGAAGGTCCACAGTTTGTTGCGTTCCTCAAAGCCTATTTTGAGTATATGGAACAAAGTGGCAACGCAGTCAACGCCATTAGATCACTGAGAGATAATCAGGATATTGACAGAACAGTAGACTCTTTCGTTGAGTATTTCCGTAAAGAGTTTATGATAAACATCCCAAAGGATGTACTGGCAGATAAGCGTCTTCTAACGAAACATATCCGCGATTTCTATCGCACGCGTGGTTCGCAGGAGTCTTATCGTTTCCTGTTCCGTGCGCTGTTTAATCAAGAGATTGATTTCTACTATCCTGGCGACGATATCCTTCGTGCTTCTGACGGTCGTTGGGTTCAAGAAACACGCCTGCGCGTAGGATCACCATCGAGTATCAATCCTAGAACATTAGAAGGCAAACGTATTCGTGGCGTCACTTCTGGCGCCGTTGCTTTTGTTGAAGAAATTACAGCCACGGAAGCTCTTGGTCTTCTTGTATATGATATGACTGTTCGCGATGTGGTCGGAACATTCGTTGATGGTGAACGAGTAGTCAATCAAGATAATACAAGTCAGTTCACAACTGTTAACTCACAAACTGGTCCTCTTGTAGATTTAATCGTTAAAGATGGCGGTGCTTATCATGAGCTCAATGATCAGGTAGAAATCAGCGGTGCTGGCTCAACAGACTTAGCCACAGCAACTGTTACGGAACTTTCTAACAAGAGCGCAGTAACAGTAAAGATTGTGAAAGCTGGCTCTGGTTACACCAAAGAAAATACAAGAATCATTGTCAATGGCGGTAACGGAAAGAACTTCCAAGCTAAGATTGAATCTTTCACACAAGAAGCAATTCTAGGAGGCGTCGCCATCAACACGGATCTTATTGGTCCGATGAAAAACGTTCGACTTGATTCGCCTTCGTTCTTTGTTCGTCCTGGTGCAAATACATCTACCGTCTTTAGAAAGTTGACTGGAACTGTATCTGTTTCTAGCGTATCTAATACAGTCACTGGATCAGGAACAAACTTCACTACACAACTTCAAGTTGGTGATATCGTTCGTATCTATGGCGTTGCTAACACTGCTCGCGTTCATTCTATTACGAATGCAACATCATTCATTTCTGCATTTACGCCTTTCCAAACATTAAGTGGCGCAAACGCATATATCAAACTTGCTGGCGCGAATGTTTATTCGGTGCTGTCTAGAGCATTGACTTTCAGTAATACTGCGTTCTATTCTATCAATGCTATTACACTGATCAATCCTGGATATGGCTATAACACTTCGTTACCTACGATTCAGATCGTCGATGATTTTATGAGAGCATTGAATCTATCGGACGGTCAAGGAAACATCTATGGTAATAACGCGATCGTTCTTGCGAACAATGCGCCTGGCGCTGTTTCTAAAGTTAGCATTAGAACGAGAGGCGCAAACTTCAACAAATATGATGATGCCACTATCTTCAATACAACTCAGTCAAATGCTGTAGTCACTGATACCACAAGCAGCGCATTTGCTAACGGTTCATCTAGTTCTCGTTATGTTATTCGTAAGAAAACGTTTGGTGGAGCTGGTAATGCGAAAACTTCTGGCCTTATTATATTTGCAGGACGTTACATTGATACGAAAGGTTTCCTAAGCTGGAACAATAGGCTTCAGGATAACGACTACTATCAAGAGTTCTCATACGTTATTCGCGTCAATAAGATGCTGAGTAAGTATCGTGACGTTATCAAAGCTCTAGTTCATCCAGCAGGCACAAAACTGTTTGGTGACTATGTAATCACAGCAACAGCAAACGTAAATCTGACTCTTATCGACGAAGCGCCAAATATCGTTCGTCGTCGTATTTCTGAAGCTATTACTGCTGCGGCCACGCATACTGCTACAGCATCTTATACAGGCGGTATCAACGTCACAGAAGCAATTTCTGCCGCTGCGACACATACAGCTACATTCTTGGCGAATACAGCGATCACCGAAGCGATCACTTCTGTTGATACACCGAACGCAACATTCATCGCTAATACATTCGTTTCTGAATCAATTACGCCTACAGATACTCCTAATGGAACGTTCATTGCTAATACGTTCGCTTCTGAATCAGTTACTTCTGTATCGGCGGAAGACGCAGTTTATACGGCTAATACGAGAAGAACTGAGCTTGTTGCCGCTGACGCAGCACAGAACGCTTCGTTCATTGCGAATACATCTATCACCGAGTCTGTTACTGCGGTCGTCGTACATCAAGGTCAGCGTTTCGCATATATGTCTGGTGTATATGGAAAAGTCCTATACGCCAATTCGCAGATTCAGGCATGGGCTACTGCAAACATTCAACCATACGCAGCTATCACAGTCGGTACATTCGACGACACTCCACGACTGGTCATCGGAACAGCCGGGCCGTATGCGTTCGCGAATGGCGCACTATTCGCAAATACAGGCTCAATCAATGTTGGCGGCATAGGTTCGAATCTCTACATAGTTCCAGTAGGCGGTTCAAATACAGATATATTCAACGTCAATGCAATCTTCTCGAACTCGGCGTTTACGATACGTCAGAACTATATCCCAACAAGCGCGAACGTCGAGTTTTATTACAGCACAGGTCCATAACCGATATAAATACGGATAGGAAACAATATGACAGAAGCTATCAAATCATCAACATTTGCCGACGCTACGGTAATTAGAGGGGCAGGTAATATGGAAGAGGTTAATGTAACAGGTAAGTATGTCGCGCAATGCTTCGACGTACATGGAAACCTGAAGTGGGAAGAAGAGTTCAGCAACCTTGTTACTACACAGGGCAAGAACGATCTTCTCGATAAGTATCTTGCTGGTTCATCATATAATGCTGCATGGTATCTGGGTCTTATCAGCTCGACTGGTTACTCAGCTGTAGCAGCTGGTGACACAGCTAACACTCACTCCGGCTGGAATGAGTTTTCTGGATACTCACAGTCAACTCGCGTTGCACCATCTTTTGCAGCCGCATCTTCTGGCTCAAAGGCTACTGCATCAGCTGCTGTGTTTTCGATCACTTCAGCCAACACAGTCAAGGGAACGTTCCTGATTTCTAACTCAACGAAGGGTGGATTCTCAGGTATCCTTTACTCAGCTGGTCTGTTCACAGGTGGCGATAAGACAATCGCTAACGGCGACGTTGTTAACGTAACATATACTGCATCTGCATAATGCCAGGATTAGTCCCTCGTCGATTTAGAGTGCTGCAAGCTCAACAGTTCCTTGAAGGACTGAGCGAAAGCGCGCCTACTCATTATTATTTCTTCATAGGTAGACCTCAGCCGTTTGCCAATGCGATTCCTATTACGGGAACAGTGAAAACAACGACGAGCTCTAATACTATCGTTGGTCAGGGAACATACTTTACAACTGAACTTGCAGTCGGTGACAGAATCGGAATTACTAATCAATCAACAGTAGTTCGTGTTCACTCTATTCCTACTGCACAAACTATCGTTGTTACACCACGCCCATCAGGAGCGAATACAACTGGTGCAAACGCATACATTCGTAAACTATTTACTGATCAAAATCCGCCAGCTGTAACGCCTTCGTATTTCAGCGTGAACTATGATATTTCTGACGATATTATGTCGATGAAGAAAATTCAATCGTCAGATGCTACACATGCTGTTCCTCGTGTTGATTGGGCTAACAATCAATTTTTTAATGAATGGGACGACAAGTATGTCGTTTCTCTTACTGCCGCTCCTGGATCACTTCGTTATTTCGTTTTGACTGATGACTACAACGTTTACAAATGCATCGACAACAATCGTGGCGCAAATTCTACGGTAAAGCCAACAGGAACTGGAACATCGCTCATTTCTACAGCCGATGGATATCGTTGGAAATATATGTACACGATTTCTTCAGGCGAACGTACGAAGTTTCTAACTGTAGATTTTATGCCAGTCAAGACTCTTACAGCTAACGATGGATCAGCACAGTGGACTGTGCAGCAAAATGCAAGAACATCTGGTAATGGTGCTATCTTTCATGTAAAAGTTATTGCTAATGGCGCTGGTTATCTTCATACAACCAACACATTCCAGAGCGTAACAAATACGACTTGGATGAGATTGAAATCTTCTGCGTTTGGTAACTCTGGTGCTTATGTTGGTTCAGGGTTGTTCATTAGCGAAGGTGCTGCTGCTGGTCAGCTGCGTAAGATCGTAAGATATTTTGGCGCTAACAATACAGTCGTTGTGAATAGCGCGTTCAGCGTCACGCCAAATACATCGAGTCGTTATGTTATTTCACCGCTCGTAACTATTCGCGGTGATTCAGGTGGAACGACTACCTCGCGCGCGACTGCGTATGTATCTAATACGTTTGGCGGTCAAGTTCGTAAGATCACCGTTATTAGTCAGGGTCGTTCATACTCGCACGCGAATGCTACGATTACTGCTAACTCAAGTTATGGTTTTGGCGCAACTGCTCGTCCAATCATTTCGCCGCTTACAGGACACGGTTCTGATCCAGTTGATGAGCTTGGTGGAACAACTATCTTCTTGAATATTCGAACATCTGGTGCAGAGTCTAATACGTTTCCAACGAATAATGACTTCCGCTTGATTGGTATTATGCGAGATCCTATTCTTGCAAACGGTTCTTATGCCAATTCTTCGGTGATTGACCAAACTACAAGAATTGGCGTTTCTTTGGTCAACGGCGATTTTACAGAAGACGAAATTATCGTTGGTTCTACTAGCGGCGCAAAAGCAAGATTGGTTTACTTTGCAAATACAAACGGCGCAAGAACTCAGGGAGTTCTCAAAGTCATTAGAGTAATTACAAACGGAACTGGTGGAGCATTTACGCCTGGAGAAATTGTCACAGGATTATCTTCTTCAGTAACAGCTAATGTCACTTCGTTGACTAAACCAGCTACAAAATCTCATACTGGTTTGATCATATATACTGAAAATAGAGAATCTGTTTATCGTGATCCTGCACAAACAGAAGACTACAAGATAGCAATTAAATACTAATTGGAAGGTAACATGGCTGCAGAAGCAAATACTTCTACGCTCTCAACGAATCTCAACGTAACACCATATTACGATGATTTCAGTGAGACGAAGAACTTTCATAGAATCCTGTTCCGTCCTGGGCTTGCAGTTCAGGCGCGCGAACTTACGCAGATGCAGACGATCCTCCAAAATCAAATTGATCGTTTTGCCGAACACATCTTCAAAGAAGGTTCTATTGTTCGCGGCTGTGAGGTTAATACTGAGCCAAACTATCAGTATGTAAAGCTTCGTGACAACAATTCAACTGGAACTAGTATTGATGTATCTTCATTCTTGAACAAAACTATCAAAGGCGTAACTTCAGGCGTTTTAGCCACTGTTGTTAAAACTAATGATGGTTCTGAAGCTAACACACCAAATCATAAGACATTTTTCGTAAAGTACATTTCTGCAAATACATCAACTGGTTATCGTTATTTCGCAAACAACGAAATCATTAATGGCGTTGGCGCATCTGCAACTGGTCTTTCAGCTAATACAATCGTTTCTAGCGCAACAGGTGCTGGTTATGCAGTAACCATCAACTCTGGTATTGTATATGCTCGCGATCACTTTATTCGTGTTCCAGAGCAGACTGTTGTTGTTTCTAAGTATAGCACAACACCTTCTGCTAAGATTGGTTATACAATCACAGAAGAAATCATTACAGAAACAACTGATAGTACACTTCTTGATCCAGCCAGCGGTTCTTACAACTATGCTGCTCCAGGCGCAGCACGTCTCAAGCTGACTCCAGTTCTATCGACTCGTGCGCTTGCTGGCGATACTTCTAATACATTTGTCGAGCTTCTTCGTGTTCAGCGCGGCGAAATTATTGCTGCGTCATCAACTAAAACACAATATGCTGCTATTCGCGACTATCTTGCTCAACGTACAGCAGACGAATCCGGCGACTATGTTGTAAGCGGATTCCTTGGAAACGTCCGTGAGCATCTCAAGAGCGGAAACAACTACGGCGTTTACACAGCTGGTGAAGGCGGAAGCACAAACAAACTTGTTGTGGAGTTTTCGCCAGGTAAAGCATATGTTAAAGGATACGACATTGAAAAGCTAGTATCTACTCGTGTAGATATTGACAAAGGTCTAGATGTTCGTTCGATTGATAATGCCAAAACATTTGTCGACTATGGTAATTATGTTATTGTTGACAACGTAGTTGGTGAATGGGATCTTGAGGGGCAAGCTAAGGTTTCGCTGCGTACTACTCAGGCTAACGCAGTTTCAAACAATAACTATTCTTCTACTTCATTCCCAGGAGCAGAAATTGGTACTGCTCGCGTTCGCGCAGTAGAACACTATACAGGTATTCCAGGATCTGCTTCTGCACAGTATAAAGTCTATCTAACAGACGTTCGTATGACAACTGCTGGTAAAAGTTTTGCTAACGTCCAGTCTATTTGTTATAACAGTGCATCTGCCGATGGTAAAGCTGATATCATTCTTGCTAATGGTAAAAACGCCAATACTTCTGATGCCAGCTTTGATGTGGCTCTATTCCGCTTACCATCTAGAGCCACTAAACGTTTGACTGACTCGAGTGGAAACGTTGATAATGACTTCGCGATTTTCCGTGTTTACAGCGCATCAGCATTCACAACAGGTGCTACAGCACAGATCACTTCTGCTGACGCATCAGAAACATTTGATGGCACAGTAGGCGTTGCTCTATCCGACGATACAGCTCGTGCTAAGTTTTATGTAACTGTTCGTAGTGCTGCTAATACAGCGCCAGCTAACGGCACTATTTCAATGTCTGGTAATACTATTACTGGATCTTCTACGGCGTTTGATACTCAGTTCAACGTTGGTGATATCGTTAACGTGAGTAACGGCGATCATATTGTTAGCGAAATTACAAATGCTACAACCATGAAAGTTCTTGGCGCAGGTGCTACAGTTGGCGCTGGAACTAGCATCTTTAAGAAATTTAAGCCAGGTCAAGTTCTTGATATGGGTGGATATGGTAAGAAGGGATCGCGTACAATTACGCTTGCTTCTTCAACTGTTGTGGACTTCGATCTCAAGGAAGCGCTTCGTCAATCTCTTCCAGTTACAATTATCGCACAGCAAAACAAAAGTGACGCTACTGTGGCTTCAAAGGCTATTCAGCGCAATCGCGTTGTTCAGATCCGCGTAGGCGCTGGTGGTGGAACTTCATATACCGCAAACGTAACTGGTCCATGGCCTTTGGGTGTATCTGATGGTTTCCGTCTTGTTAAGGTTCGCAAACTAACAGGAGCAAACTTTACAGCCAATAGCCAAGGTACAGACGTAACATCACACTTCTATCTTGACAACGGTCAGCGTGATAACTTCTACGATCACGTTCGTCTTGTAAAGAAGCCTACAAGTGCGCTGTCGATTGCCTCTGGTGATCGTATGCTTGTAACGTTTGACTATTTTACACACTCATATCCTGGATCAGTCAATCTGTTTACAGTTGGTTCATATCCAGTAAACGATTCTGCTCCTCTTGGCGCAAATATCGCAACCTCGCAGATTCCAGTATATGTTTCACCGACAACTGGTACATCTTATGATCTGCGTGATTGCATCGACTTCCGTCCGCGTATTACAGATACAGCTAACAACGTATCTCATAGCGGAACAATTACAAATACATCTATCAATCCTTTAGTAGCCAATTCGTTTGTAGCTTCAATGTCAGGTGGATTGCACTTCTCACCTCCAGGAGAAGATTTCACTACGGATCTTGAATATTATCTACCACGTCGTGATCTTATTGTAATGGATAAGAATGGTGCAATCCGTTCGATTAGAGGTATTGCTGACACAGCGCCAAGAACTCCTGGTAGCGGCGCGGAGTATATGAACCTTGCTTCTATCTACATTCCGCCATATCCATCTCTGGCTACACAAACAGCTCGTGCAGATAACCGTTATGATTATGCTGTAAAGTATAGCCCGATCAAGAACGATCGTTTTACAATGAAGGATATCGGTGTCATTCGTGATCGTGTAGAAAAGCTAGAGTATTATACTTCGCTGTCATTGCTCGAAAAACACTCAGCCGATCTTATTATTAGAGATGCTTCAGGCAACGATCGTTTCAAGAACGGTATTCTTGTAGATGGATTCAAGGGTCACAATATCGGTAATGTTTATGACTACGACTACAGCATCTCTGTAGATCGTCTCAAGAATGAACTACGCCCACGTTTCTCATCTGATAGTGTCGATCTATTCTATAAGGCTGCAAACTCTTCAGGTGTTGTTCGTACAAACGTAACAACAGCTGGTGTATCTAAAGATCAGATTCTGTTTATTAGCAACTCTCAGGTTGGTTTCGCAAACGGAGCTACACTAAACTCCGGACAGGCTAAACTTACATACAAGGTTGATAACAGACTTTATATTGAAAACGCAACAACGACATTCTCACCAGGCGGTACTGTAACAGATGGAACGCTTACAGCGACTATCTCTTCAGTTCAAACTGTAGCCCCTGGCGCATTGATTACGTTGCCCTATACTCACGAAGTACTTGTTCGTCAGCCTTATGCTACGACAACTCGTAATCTTGCAGGTTCTTCATATAACTGGATCGGTAATTTAACGCTTGATCCAGACAACGATTTCTGGACAGATCAAACTCGTCGCCCAGATGTAAATGTAAACTTTGAAAATCTATTAGATAATCTTGTTGCTGCAGTAGCTCCATTCGTCAATCAGACTGAATGGCAGAATTGGCAAACAACAAATATCGGTGTTCCTACATTTGGTCAGATTAGTTTAGTAGGTCAGGAAACTAATTTAATTTCTAGCGACGGTGGAACTAATACATTTGAAACTGTGAGCACATTTGAAGAGGCGTTCAATCGTATCGACACGCAATCACGCACAGGTATTGAAACATCACTCGTTCTTGGCGATGCTCGTCAGCAATCAATAGGTGATTACGTTCGTGACGTAAACATTCAACCAAAAATGCGTTCGCGTGAAATTAAATTCCGTGCAAGTGGCGTAAAACCAAGCGCAACATTCTATTCATTCTTTGATGACGTAAACGTATCTAGCTTCATTACACCTACAAATTCACTTTATGCTAATACTGGAAGTGAAGGTTCTGCTCTTCGTTCAAATGCGAATGGTGTAGTTTATGGTATCTATAGATTACCATCGACTGACGCTCTTTCATTTACAGCAGGAACTAAAATTTTTCGTATCACCGATAACCCAACTAATTCTAGATCTTTAGGCGCTGCGACTACATCAGCCGAAACTAGCTATACGTCTCAAGGATTAAATGTTGGTGTAGGAACTACTATTATCTCAACTCGCGCGGCTGTTTTAGAACAACAATCTGTAACAGGAACAAGAGACGTAACAGTTTCTGGCACAAGAAGATTTAATGAAACATCAACGTTCACGGAAGCAATTCCGTGGGATCCGATCGCCCAGACGTTCTTAGTGAATGGCGCTTATGCTGCCAAGATTTCTACTTCTTCGATGTTCCTATCGAAACTGGATATCTTTGTGGCTACAAAAGATAGCATTCAACCATTAAATGTTGAAATCCGTGAGGTAGATCCTGTAACTTCTGCGATTACAAATCGCGTTGTTCCTTTCTCTCGTGTTGAACTGTTTCCAAGTCAGATTAATACATCGACAAACGGATCTAAGCCTACGCAGGTTATTTTCCCATCACCAGTTCATTTAACGAATGGTTCAGAATATGCGATTGTATTGAGGCCAGGTGGAGGATCACCTAACTATTCTGTATTTACTTCGGAGCTTGGTAACATTGACTTGATTACTAAAGCAGCCGTTAGCTCACAGCCAGCTTCGGGTATTCTATTCACATCAGCTAATGAACGTACTTGGGTTCCTAACGAACGTGAAGACCTCAAGTTTACAGCGTATTATGCCAAATTTGATACAAGTGCAGCTGGTACAGTTGTTATGAAAAACGCTGACGTTGATTACCTTGTAGTAGCAAATACAACAGGAACATTTAGCAAGACAGGCGAAACCATTCATGGTGAAACTCGTCTTGTTGGAACTTTCGCTAATACTAAGGCAGTCAATACTGGTGTAACATATGTTCAAGGTATGACGTCTGGAGCAACAGGAACAATTTCTGGATTTAGCTCTAGCGTTATTACTGTTCGCAATGTATCAACTACAGCCAAGTTTCGTGGCGGCGAAGCAGTTCGTATTCGCAATACAAATCCTACAGCTGGTATCATTGTCGGTAACTCATCTGGTGGTATTACATCAGCAACGACACCAGTTGGTAAGATGTATGTGTACGATGTAGTAAACTATGCAAATACCAAAATGGTTGTAGCTAACGTAGCCTATATCAATTCTGGTTCAGCTTGCACTTCAAGCAGACTGTTTGCGCCTAATACTTACATTAGAGGTCAAACTGACGGATATAGTGCTCGTATCGTAGCGATTGAAAACAAACAAGTTGATCTTATCAATCTAAATGCTGATATTATTACACCATCAAATACAACTGTTCTATCGACAGCTAAGTTTGCTACGGCTACAAATGCTATTGACTCTTCGTACTTTGGCGTAAATCAAAATGATAATACAGAGTTTAGAGCTAGTCGTTTGATTATCAGCCGAAGCAATGAAGGTAATACAACAGTAACGTCAGCAACAATGAACTCGACACGTTCAGCTCAGATTCGCTTTACGTTAACATCAAACAATATTGTAGCATCTCC